>JAEEGG010009309.1_pt1 | contig 22043 bp, 16 predicted proteins | sample 9134161 | NCBI WGS metagenome assembly JAEEGG01 (sample SAMN16246543, study PRJNA631951) | gut metagenome | biome: gut microbiome; feature: rumen; material: CR-attached | host: Bos | place: Iran: Karaj | collected 2018-10
CAGCGGCGGTCGTCAGCCGCCTTCATGGCTGCGGTGAACTCCGAGCCCTGGCTCACATACACGCGGTCGATGAGCTCCTGGAGCTTCGCGTTGTAGGCGGGGTACATCTCGCCGATGCCCAGGTTCTCGGGCGTCGCGGTGTTGATGGCCTTCTGGACGTTGATGTAGAAGGCGGTGATCTCGGGGTTGTTCAGCCGCGAAATCGAAAAGTTGGAATTGATCTGAATCATAGTCTTGATAATCGGTTTAGGTTAAATACAACAAAACGAAAAACTCTGTGAGTGAAAGCGCCCCCACGTTCGAGACGTTTCCACGGTGTGAAAGCGTCCCCACGTTCGAGACGTTTCCTCGGTGTGAATCCCGCTCCACGTTCGAGCGCTCTTCACGATGCGGGAACCACCGGCCGAGTCAGTTCCCAGGGTGTGAAAATCGCCAATCAAAGCAGCATTCCGGATTGCTCTTATCCCTTTGATTTTCACGCTGCAAAGTTACGAATTTTATTTGACATTTCCAAATTTTTCGGGAAGTTTTTTGGGGAAAATGCAAGTTTTTTTTTGGGCGTGGGGATTGCTTAAACACCACTTCGTACGATGGGGTGCAAAGATGGCGCAAGATGGCATCCCTTCGTGCGATGGGGAGCGGAATCGGGACGGGATGGGGCTGCAATACACGGCCGCTGACGGGGACAACTATGGACTTTCAGCGTTCGGGCTTTGCGAAAGATAATACTCGCTGAAGTCCTTGCAGCCGGGCGGGAGCTGATGGTGCTCGAGGTTGGGGAGCACCTGCTGGAGCTGGAGGAAGAGGCGTTCGCCGGGTTCGTCGCGATCGGGATACATGTGGAAGGAGATAGAGAGCTGTGAGCCTAAAGAAGAGAGCAGCGCCTTGTCCGAGGGTTTGAGCAACGTCGCCGAAGGGATGGCAATGGCCTTGTGTCCCGCCGAAAGCATCGCCCAGCAGTCGGAGCAGCCTTCGGTGATGTAGAGCGCCTCGCCGGGGCGAAGCATGCTCAGGACGGGCAGGTTGTAGATGCTGCATTGTGCCCCATAGGGAAAACGGAAACGCGGCGTAGCCCCCTTCGTCAGATTTCGGTTCTGGATGCCCGTCAGCCGGCACTCGCGATCGTAGTAGGGTATCTGCAGCCAGTTCACTCCTTCCCTATCCTGCCACGATGTCAATCGGCACCAGCGGATGACGCGCTCGTCGAGCTTGCGCTCCTCGAAAAGGAACTGGCGGGCGGGGGCGCTCAGGAAAGGGTGTTCGAAGAAGCGGGCGTAGCGGGCGGGGTCGAAGGAGGAAACTTGGCAGCCAAGCTTGGCTGCCGACTGGAACGAAGCACCCTGGCCGTGGGTGGCATCGTCTTGAAGCAGGACGTTGTTCGCGTCGGCGAGCCAGCGGCAGGCTTCGACGAAACCCTTGTTCAAGCAATGCATCGCCAGGTCAATGGTGCCGCCTGACGCTCCGCACGCATAGCAGCGGTAGGTGTTTCTTCTCACACTGAACGACAGGCTGGCGTGATGGTCATCGTGGAACGGGCAGAGGCACTTGTGCTTCGAAACCTGGAGTCCAAGTCGCTCGGCGACCCCCTCGATGGGGAGGTCGCGGAGCTTCTGAAGATCTTGAGGGTCCATGGTTATGGCCTGCCTTTGAGGTATTCGTTCGTCTTGGAATAGAGTCCCGTTTGGGCGCAGAAGGTGACGAACTTGCGGAACACCCACTTGCGCAGCTGGGTACCCGTGCCTTCCGGACTCTTGCCGAGGCTGACGCGAAGCGCTTCGAGTTGCTTCTCGTTGAACGAGTCGGGCAGGTCTTCCAGCATGTTCCTGGGGCCACGTCGCTGAGCCTCGTCCAATGGGTTGGCATCCTTGAAAAGCATATCGGCGAACAACTGCATCTTCGACCAGATGTCGTGATAGACCAACCATTCGACCATCTCCCCCATTGCCCTCGTCCAGGTCTGGCCATTGAGCACCCAGAGGATGCATCCAGCCTTCCAGGCCGAAACCAGGGAACGCTTCCCAACGTCGAAGATCAGATTGTCGTCGGCGAGGTCGCTATAATCACCCCATTCAATAGATAACCTGTCGATCAGATTGTTCAACGGTTTGATGACAAACTCACCCTTGCAGATGTCGAGGCGTGCCAGATACGCGTCGAGCTTGCGGTAGAACTCCTCGGAGAACTTGCCCAGTCGGGGGATTCGTCCGTCGCGGTCGATGCGGGGCTTGTAGCTGAAGACCACACGTCCGAACGTGCCGTTCAGGAGTTCGTACTTGTAGAACTGGCGTGCGGCAAAGGGTGTGGACGAAAACGTCAGATTGACGCGAAGCGTCGGATTGCCCGTGATGCCATCGGCCGTTGCACGAAGGGCACCGGCACGCGCCTTGTCGTAGATGTTGCGCATCATCTGCGAGACCTGCTTGTGCCCGCCGCACACGCGGTCGGCCATCTCCACCTCCGTCATGTTGAGGTATTGCGAACGGTTGCCCAGGCTCTCGCAGGCCATGGCATTCTGGATGAATGCGGCATTGGTCACATCCGAAGGCGGGAACCAGAAGGCGACCTCGGGACGAACCGGTTTGGCCGAGTTGGATGACTTGGTCTTGATCTGCTTCTGCCATTCCACAAGCTTCCTCAGCTCCCCATCGTCGTGCTGACGAAAGTCACGGCAAAGAGCCTCGACAAGAAGTGTCAATTGACCCTTGTTGCAGCCACTATCGGCCACCAAATGGGCCATCATACCGGTCATTTCCTTCTTACTGAAGTCCGGATATTGAAAAGTCACGCCGCAAAGATGAGCTCCGAGGACGGGGAAAAGCATCGGAACAAGGGGTTCATACATGTCTTTTGATGCCTGTGAGAGCAGAAGTTTGATGGCTTCTGTGCCACTTCCGAGGTTCGGCATCACGGGAGCCTTACTGTCACTGATACTATATTTCATTGTATTTCAGCCTTTTAGATAAAACAATTATGGTCGAGCGTTCCAGTTCCAATTGTTCCAGTTATTTTTTTGCTATCCCAGATCTCCCTATTATACTATATAACTAATTATATATTAAATAGTTATATAGTCTTAAGAAGGAGGTTGTGTTCCTCGAAAATTAATTGGAACAACTGGAACTGGAACAACAGGGACTGAAACGCCCGCACGTTAATTACTCTCCGTAGCCTTCCCCTACCAGGCCCGGGAGTGCTCGGCGGATCTCGTCGCTCATTCGGAGCGCGAAGCCATCGACATTGAAGTCAGCATCCATCTTGATGGGCTTGACGTTCATGCGCAGGCTTCCATCTTCGCGAAGCGTGAGCGAAAAGAGTTCGCAGGAGAACACGCGCGGATTGCGCTTGGGAGGTGCCATGGGGACGGTTTCGATGAACGAGTAGTGACCATCGTCATAACCGAATTCCTCGCTCGGGATGTCGCGACGCAGGATGCCCACATAGTCACGGCCTGGCTGCATCAGCACATCGTTCTGCAGACGCGTCTTCAGATCGACGCAAAGCTCGACGTTCGTTTTCATTGCTCGTCTCCTTTCCCCGCACTCTTCTCTTTCGAGGCCAGGAACCGGCGGTAGCCCTTGGCGAGAGGTGAATCACTGCGGAGCATCTTCATGAGAATGTCTCCAAGTCGGCGGAGTCCATTCTTGTCCTCCGGCATTTCAATAATAGAACGCTTGATAATCTTATAGCGCATAATTATTTAAAGGTATAAAAATGCCTTCTTGCACAACACGATGATATAGAAAGGCGTTCTTCATCTCGTGCCCGGAGCCGTGCTCAGTTTTTGACTGCTGGATATCTAAAAAAGAAAGCAGCAGAAACTCCGTGTTCGAAATTTCTACTGCAAATATAGTGACATTTAGCCATTTATCCAAAAATTTCACTTGATTCGAAAAGGATGGGAAATTGGAACGGAAGGGCACTTATTTGATTACAAGCAGGGGTGAAATCAAGCAACTTTCCGGATAATTGATTTCGTTTGGAACAAAGTTGATTCAAACCGGGAATGCGATAAAGCGGCAATCAAAAAACCGATCCGCAAATCAACTTCCTGCTCAAAAATTGATTTGCCGAGTCGGTTAGTACATAAAAAAATGTATCAACCCGAATGAGCTGATACATTATCTTTTCGTTTTTCGAAGAAAAATTATTGCGTAATTCCTGCGAGGTCAGGAGATGGAGGCAATTTGCAAGGTCGAAGTGTCAAAAAATCGCTGTTTAATGCCTTCCGAAAAGGCCTTGAAGCTTCCGTCCGCGTCCTTCAGAACCTCCTTCTTATACTTGTTCACGGCCTGGTAGCTGACTGTCTCGAACTTATGGGCCGAGGACGACAGATAGGTTTCGTTGAAGTATTTGACCGCATCGGACTCCAGCTTGTTCGGAATGCCCACTAACTGGAAGAACATCTGGATGTACTTGGCCGGCAGGTTCTTGCGAGAATAGTCGTCGGGAATCAGTTCGTCGAAATGCTGGATGATGTAGCGACACTTGTGCACCTTCTTCTCGTCGTTACCGAACAGGAGCTTTTCCAGGGTGGTGAGGTCGCTGCCCGCCTCGTCGTCGAGCAACTGCTTGATGACGAGCAGCTTGACCTCCCGCTTCGTGTACCTGTGAAAACCAACGGGTGCCCACGCCTCGTCGTTGTAGTACTGGTTGCGGCTGGCGATGGCGGGGTTATGGTCTTCCGTGAAGTCCTCCGAATTGCGGTAGAACACCGTACAGATATCGGCCATCTGGCTCAGCACGTTCTGCTTGAACTCGTCGAAGAGACATTTGCAGTACTTGTTGTTGCGCTTGATGCTCGCTTCCTCGTTGAGCACATCCTGGCATAGCTGGATGCAACGGACCAGGACAAAGAAGAACTGCGTCATCTCGTTGAAGAGGTCGTTGACGCAGACCGGATAGTCGTCGAACCTGAAAAGGGACAACTGATAGACATCGGAGCTGATGCGTGAATGGTCGTAGGCCGACTTGGGGCGCTCCACCATCGTGTGGATGACGCTCTTGCGCCGCTTCTGCGGGCAAAAACGCATGAACAGCCGCTTGGTTTCGCTGATGCCGCTTCGAATCTTGCGCAGCAAGGCCATGGCGCTGCTATAGCATTCGTTGTTGATGGTGGCGAACTCCTTGTTGAAGACCTTGGCAAATTCCCTGAGGCTGTCGTATTCGCCCTCCATCTTCAATCGGTAGGTTGCCACCTCATGAATCATGAGCTGCATTTTCTTCTCATCCCAATTCTTGAACTCTATCGCGTAGAGGAACCGCTCGGGATTGAACTTGGAAGCGGCCGAGAGAATGGTGCTGAAACCCTCTTTGGGGTCGTAGATGTCTTGTGTGTATAACATTAAATTAATTGAAAATTTTTATTTGATTTGCATTTTCTGATTACAAAGATACGGAACGTCTGTTTACTGAAAACTATCTCTATTCGATCATCATTCGATTCCTATTCGAACATCACCCTCCTCCCCGCGCGGAAGAAAGCGCCGTGCGGGGGAGGTCAAGCTGGGGTGGCGGGGAGCCTTGACAGGGCGTCAACCGAGCTTGGTTGACACGACAACAAGGGGGACGATGCGGCCGGAAGGACCGGAACGGGAGCCTGCGGCCAGAAGGTCCGGAACGGGACGATGCGGCCGGAAGGGCGCATCACAGCATCCCCTTGGTCGAAGGGAGCTGGAAGTGGTGGATGTCGCGGCGGATGGCCATCTGGAGGCTGCGGGCGAGGGCCTTGAAGATGCCTTCGATCTTGTGGTGCTCGTTCTCGCCTTCGGCCTTGATGTTCAGGTTGATGCGGGCAGCATCGGAGAACGACTTGAAGAAGTGGAGGAACATCTCGGTGGGCATGTCGCCGACCTTCTCGCGATGGAACTCGGCATCCCAGACGAGCCAGGGGCGGCCGCCGAAGTCGAGGGCTACCTGGCAGAGGCAATCGTCCATGGGGAGGCAGAAGCCGTAGCGGCCGATGCCGCGCTTGTCGCCGAGGGCCTTGAGGATGCATTCGCCGAGGGCGAGGGCGGTGTCCTCAATGGTATGGTGCTCATCGACGTTGAGGTCGCCCTTGACACGAATGGTGAGGTCCATGCCCGAATGACGGCCGATCTGCTCGAGCATGTGGTCGAAGAAGCCGAGGCCGGTGGAGATGTCGCAGCGGCCCGTTCCGTCGAGGTCGAGCGAGATCTGGATGTCGGTCTCCTTGGTGACGCGGCTGACGCTGGCTCGGCGCTCGCCGGCAAAGAGGAAGGCTGCCACGTCGTCCCAGCTTTCGGCGATGAGGGCACAATGGCTGTTCTTGCCGCCGGGCAGGCCGAGCTGATGCTCCTGGAGCCATTCGCGGCACTCGTCGGGCGTACCGTTCTGGGCAAGGAGGATGCCCTGGCAACCGAGGTTGCGGGCCAGCTGGATGTCGGAGATGCGGTCGCCGATGACGTAGCTGTGGGCGAGGTCGTACTCGGTGCCGTTGCCTTCGATGAACTTGGTGAGCATGCCGGTACCGGGCTTGCGGTTGGGATGGAAGTCATCGGGGGTGTGCTCGTCGAAGTAGAACTCGTCGAAATCGACGCCTTCGGTGTGGAACACGCTGAATATTAGCTTATTGATTGCTTCGAAGCGCTTGCGGGGATAGTCCTTGGTGCCGAGGCCGTCCTGGTTGCTGACGATGATGAAGTCGTAGTCGAGGGTATGGCGGATGAACGAAAGGTTCTGGATGACACGGGGCAGGAACTCGACCTGCTCGAAGCGGTCGATCTGTTCGGTGATGGGCGGTTCGACAACCAGCGTGCCGTCGCGGTCGATGAAGAGAAGCTTTTTCATATATTTAAGGGATATTAAGGGATATTTGGGGATATTAAGGGATAGTTGGGGACGTTTCCTTAGCCTTGTTGAAGATGGGACGGGACCATAGGGAACATTTGTCCCCTAAAATCCCATAACAGCCCTAAGAATCCCTTAGAATCCCTTAGAATCACTTGCTCAACTTGTTCCACATATAGATGCCGTAGAAGCTGTTGACGAGGTAGATGCAGTATTTGGCGGTGGTCATGAACGAGAAGTCGGAGTCGGACATGAGCCACATGGCGATGTAGGCCACGTTGATGAGGAGCCACATGTACCATTGCTCGACAAACGCCTTGACCGAGACAAACATCGTGACGATGGACATGACGGTGGTGAACGAATCGAGCCAGAGCTGCGACGTGGTGTCGTAGTCGGCCTTCAACGTCTGGAAGCCTATTTCGCCCCACCCCATCGAGAGGAAGAGCTCGGTGACGTGCCGGAACAGCCAGGGGCCGAAATGGATGAGGAATAGGCCCAGGCCGAGGGTTCCCAAGGCGACGACGAGGAAGGTGGCCAGGCGCTGGCGCCACGTCATGTAGCGCGTCTTGATGCGCCCCGTGTCGTCGTGGCGGCGACGCTTCTTCCACGACTTCCACCCGAAGAACTGCATGGGCAGGTTGTAGAACAGGCGCTGCAGGAAGTCGCCGTAGATGTGGGTGCAGAAGCAGATATAGACGTGGAGCACGCCCTCGACGATGCCGAAGAGCCAGTTGGCCATGGCTCCCTTGGCGCCCAGGACGACACAGAACACGCCGAGGATGGCGGAGATGCCGGCTACGATGCCGTTGAAGCTATAGTTGCCCTTCACGACCCACGAGATGACCGCCAGCGTCATGATGGACAGGATCAGGAATATCTCGAAGGCGTTGAGGCTGCGGAAGGTGAGCCGAAGCAGCGTCAGATAGCGATTGCGTGCCATTCTTTTTAAATAATAATCACGAATTAGAGAATTTGAGAATTATTCGGTTGGACGCTTGGAGCAATAAATAATTCGCGAAATTCGCCAATTCGTGACAGTGATAGTTTAATGATATCAATAAGAGCGGGCGAAGAGGACGCGGCGTGCGCTGGGCTTGCCGGTCACCATATCGACACCGGGCTCGAGGTCGGAAGGATCCTGCGGAACGAAGGGGATGCAGCGGATCGTGGCCTTGGTCTCGGCCTTGATGTACTCCTCGGTTTCGGTGGTGCCATCCCAATGGCAGAGCAGGAAGCCGCCCTTCTCGATCTCCTCCTTGAACTGCTCCCACGTATCGACGCGGCGAATGTAGCCGTCGCGCATCTTGCGGGCCTTCTCGAAGATGTTGTCCTGGATCTCGTCGAGGAGCTTCACAACGTGATCGACGATGCCTTCCTGTGGCAGCACCTCCTTCTCGAGCGTATCGCGACGAACGAGTTCGAGCGTGCCGTTCTGCAGGTCGCGTGCTCCGAGGGCGATGCGTACGGGGATGCCCTTCAGCTCGTATTCGCTGAACTTGAAGCCCGGGCGCTTGTTGTCGGCGTTGTCGTACTTCACGCTGATGCCCTTTGCACGAAGGCCGTCGATCCAGGGCTGGACGTGGGCGTTGATGGTTTCGAGCTCCTCCAGCTTCTTGTAGATGGGCACGATGACCACCTGGATGGGCGCAAGCTTAGGAGGCAGGACGAGGCCGTTGTCGTCGGAGTGCGTCATGATGAGCGCACCCATCAGACGGGTGGAAACGCCCCACGAGGTTGCCCAGACGTATTCCTGCTTGTTCTCGGTGTTGGTGAAGGTGACGTCGAATGCCTTGGCGAAGTTCTGGCCGAGGAAGTGGCTGGTACCCGACTGGAGGGCCTTGCCGTCCTGCATCATGGCTTCGATGGTGAAGGTGTCGATGGCACCGGCGAAGCGCTCGTTGGGCGACTTTGGGCCCTTGATGACGGGCACGGCCATGTACTTCTCGGCGAAGTCGGCATAGACGTTGATCATCTGCATGGCGCGCTGCTCGGCCTCCTCGCGGGTGGCATGGGCGGTGTGGCCCTCCTGCCAGAGGAACTCGGAGGTGCGGAGGAACATGCGGGTACGCATCTCCCAGCGCATGACGTTGCACCACTGGTTGCAGAGGATGGGCAGGTCGCGATGCGAGGTGATCCAGTTCTTATAGGTTGCCCAGATGATGGTTTCGGAAGTGGGGCGCACGATGAGCTCTTCCTCAAGCTTGGCTTCGGGATCGACCACGACGCCGGCGCCGTTGGGGTCGTTCTTGAGACGATAGTGGGTAACCACGGCACATTCCTTGGCGAAGCCTTCGACGTGCTCGGCCTCACGGCAGAGGTACGACTTGGGGATAAGGAGTGGGAAATAGGCGTTCTGTACACCAGTGGCCTTGAACATATCGTCCAGGGTGCGCTGCATCTTTTCCCAAATTGCATAGCCGTAGGGCTTGATGACCATACAGCCACGTACTGCTGCCTGCTCAGCGAGGTCGGCATTCACGACCAGGTCGTTGTACCAACGCGAGTAGTCGTCGGCACGCTTGGTCATCTTGTTCAGTTCTTTTGCCATTTTTTTTATTATTATTGTCTAAAATTGATTCTTTTCTTTTTTTATCACGAATTAGAGAATTAGTGAATAAGGTTCGAACGAAACGGGCCCCAGAATAACAATTCTTTAATTCGATCATTCGTGATAAGATCTACTAAAGTTGTCCGCGCTTTGCCCAACGGAGCATCTTGCGGTTGGGGACGAAGTAGATGGTCAAGCGGCGGTTCTTTTCGCGCTGCTGGATATTGGCATTCTCGTTGCGGGGAACCTTGTTGCCCCATCCGTAGCAATGCATCTCGGTGGGGCCGACACCCTGGCGGGCGAACCAGCGATAGACCTGGCGGGCGCGACTGCCCGAGATGCGCTCGAGATAGCGTTCGCTGCCATTGTTGTCGCTATAGGAGGCGATGAGGATGGTGGCCACGGCATCGCTCCCCTTGACGAAGCGCAGGAGGGGACGCAGCACCGCGTCGGCCGAGATGAGCATCGTGCTGTCGTTCTGCGCAAACAGGGCGCGATGCGGGATGGTCACCTTCAGGATGCTCTCGTTCGAGCCGGTGAGCGCAAACTCGTACTGTTTCATGTACTTGAGCCGCTGGGCATGCTGCACCCAGTATTGACGCACGTTCTTCATCGTCAGATAGTCGCCGTTGACCATGGCGTAGTCGCCGTAGCGCTCCTGCTCCACGCTGCTCAAACGCTCATAGTTCTGCGCCTTCGCGGGAAAGCACAGAACAACGGCCAACAGGGCAAACAATAGGCGAGATAACTGTGTAGGCTTCATGTCAAGCGAGACTCTCTTCGTAATCCAGTTCTGCCTCGACAATCCAGCGTATCGACTCGGGGCGGGTGTCGAAGTGGCAATCCTTATCCTTCTTGCACTCTTTCGAAACAAAATTGACAATCTCGTCAACGTCGATCTCGACCTCCTCGTCGGAGTCAAGCCAGCCATTGCGCTGATAGAAATCGACCATCGTGTCGGTGATGAGCACGATGTCGTCGTCGGTATATTTGCCCTGGAGTTCCTGGGGGATGTGCAACTGGATGAAGCGAACGGCAGCTTCGTCGTCGTATATGGAGTTTTCTAAATTTTCTGACATAGTTTTACTTTTAGGGATATTAAGGGATTGTTAGGGATATCTGGGGATATGAAGGGACGTTACTTCCTTTTGAAGAAATTGGGTCCCGCAGACAATTGTTAATTGTTATTTGTTAATTGTTAATTGAACAATTGTTAATTGTTATTTGTTAATTGCTCAAGGTTCCTCCATCGGCTCCTGGCCATCGTCGGGGTCGGGCGCCTGGGATTTGCGCTTGAAAAAGGGGTTGAGCAGGTTTTCGGCCCTTTCGAGCACGGGGCGGTTGAAGTCGCTGAACTGGCGCACACCCTTCTTCAGATTGCCCTGGATCATGTAGTGGATATCCTCGAAGGCATAGCGAACAGGCTCCAGGACACTCGAAGTGGGATGTTCGGGACAAATGACCGTGAGCTGCCCGGGGTGCATCTCGATGTCGAGCACGCCATCCATCTGCATCGGTTCGCCATCGACGTGCACGGCATTCGGATGGGGCATGATGATGCGGAGGTGGCTGGAGCGGAACGACATCACGTTGGGGTTCTGGTCGAGTTCGCGCGTAAACAGCTGGAATGCCATCCTGGGGATGTCCATGAGGGGAGCGCGCTTGACCAGGGTGACATCGAAAAGGCCGTCGGACATGGAGGCGTGGGGCGTGATGTAGGCATTGTTGCCCCATTGCGAGGCGTTGCCGATGGCAATGAGGAAAGCCTTCTCCTTGACGCGGCCATCGTCGGTATAGATGACGTAGGTGGCAGGTTCGTAGTCGGTCACCAGGTCGCCGAAGCAACGGAGGTAGGTCAGAGCGCCGCGCGAACCCGCTTCGGCAAACTTGGCGGAAACCTGGGCATCGAAGCCCACACCCGCCGTGCAGAAGAAGATGTGGCCGTTGACCGACCCGTAATCGACCTTGATGCTGTAGCCTTCGCGAATACATTCGAGCGACTTGGTGAGGTCGAGCGGAAGCTGGAGGTGACGGGCAAGGCCGTTGCCGCTTCCCATCGGGACGATGCCGAACTTGACCGAAGAGCCTACCAGCGAACGGCCCGTCTCGTTGATGGTGCCGTCGCCGCCGATGGCTACGACCGTATCGAAACCGCGTTCGACTGCCTCCTTGGCCAGTTCACAGGCATGGCCGGCATATTCGGTGAAACGAATCTCGATCGCGAAGCCGTCCTCGGGCTTCATGACCTGATGCACCAGCTTGGGGATTTCGTCCTTCGGACGGACGCCGGCTATGGGATTTATGATGACAAAAATTGTTCTCATTCTTTTGAACGATAATATGCCGGCAAACGGGCGGACAGGGCCCTTGCGTCAGCATAATAGGGATGCAAAGATACGCATTTTTTCGCCAACAAGCCGTATTTTCGGGCAGAAATTATGTCTAATTAACGAAAAATGGCCGAAAAGGGCATCTTTTTACACGCAAAGTGTCATGTGGGAACGCTTGTTCGGGCATGATGACCGGCCATTGGCCGACGTCGCCTAATATTGGCTGATGTTGTAGAGGTTCTTCATCTTCACCTCTTCGGCGGGCGTGCTGAGCAGGGTGATGAGCTGCTGGGGCGTCAGCGTGAGGGAAGGCTGGAAGGATTCGCTGTGCATATAGTTGAGCACGCTGCCCAGGAAGGCGCGGCCCTCGGGGTACTTGCAGGCTTCGTCGAGGTTGCTCATGACGATGAGCAGGCTGCCGTTGCCCACCTTGCATTCGAGGACAAGGCCGAGCTTGTGGTTGCGCTCGAAATTATCGACCACCTGCACCAGGGGAAGGAACTCCTTGGGCCAGGCGTCGAGGATGAGCGGATGGCTGTTGTGGAGCACGGGGAACCATTGCCAGCTGGTGAACCCATCGGTGGGGAATCCGGCGAACAACGGCTGTTCGGGATTGGTCAGGATGCCCAGGGTGCCCGGCGAGGGGGTGCGGTTGTTGTTGGCACAGATGGTCTTGAACATGCGGTAGTTCCAATAGTCGGTCATGAAGAGCGAACCCACCGTGCAGAGCGAAGCGGGCGGCGTCAGCAGCACCTTGGCGCCAAGCTGGAGCTGTGCCAGTACTTCGGACGTGAGGCTGTCGCAACGCACGATGTCCTTCGACAACTTGCCGATCCACTTGTCGTTATGGCACGACGGATAGACCCAGAGGGGATAGCTGTTGGATGCCTCCACGCCCTCGATTTCGAGGCGCAGGTCCATGCGGGTGGCCTTCTTGATGGACGAAAGGTTGACCTGCAGGGTTCCGGCCGTGAAGAGCCCGATGATGTCTGAATTGATTACGATCACGCCGTCGGCCAGCTTCCTTTCGTCGGCCACCAGGCTCCACTTCAGCCGCTTGCCCTTGAGCGACGTCTCGCCATAGTTGGCAATCTCGACCTGGCCGTAGAGACCCGCGCCGGACGTGTAGCAATAGCTGTCGGTGATGAACATCGGCACGACGGGCGAACACCACTGGCGCCACTCCTCGCGGGTGCAGACGCCCTTGTTGTCCATGAAGGCGTCGAGGATGCCGACGTAGGCGCTGCCCTGGCCGGGATAATCCTGCAGGTCGAGCAGCTGGTAGCCGGCCATGTCGGGCGTGCGAAGGTCGAGCTCGATATCGGCCTTGTAGAGCTGGGCACTCCATCGTCCGGTAGCCTCGTGGTAGGCCTTGGCAAATTCTCCCAGACCGGCATCCTGGAGGCGCTGGCGGAACACTTCGAGGTTGTAGGGATAGAGCACGCCCGTGTACTTCTCGATTTCGTCGAAGTCGGGATAGATCTGGAATTGTCCCGTCTCGTGGCTGATGACCGGCACGTCGCACAGGAGGCAGCCCTCTTCGAGCGTACGGGTCGAACCGGGACGGAAGTGGTTGAGCACGCCGCCGTCGGCCACGTCGGCAAACGAGAAGGAGCCACGCGTGTGGGTATTGTAGTTGCCCCACCCCTCACCTCCGACGCGGCAGGTGGTGAAATAGTCCATGCCAGGCTTCACGCCCTGATAGCCGAGATAGTAGTTCGAACCGAAGGTATAGAGCTTGTCGGGACAAAGCGCGCGGAAATCATCGACAAAGCGCTTCATCGCGTCGATGCTGCCCCACAGCTCGTTGCCCAGGGCCATGAAGACGAACGAGGGATGGTGTCCGTACTCCTTGAGGATGTTGATGCCTTCCTTGTGGAGGAATGTCATCAGCAGGGTGTCCTTCTCGTTGAAGTCGCCCCAGAAGGGCAGCTCGGGCTGCATATAGATGCCCAGGCTGTCGGCGGCGGTGAAGGCGGCTTCGGGCGGGCACCAGGAATGGAAACGGATGTGGTTGATGCCATAGTCCTTGCAGATGCCCAGGTACCACAGCCATTCGTCCACGGTCATGGCGACATGGGCCTTGAGCGGCCAGACGCAGGCATCGTGCTTGCCGCGCAGGAAGATGCGATGGCCATTGGCGTAGAAGTGGCGCCCCTCGATATGGAAATCGTTGAACGCGGGGTTCACCACGGCAGGGCGCTTGCGAGCAGGTTCGTCGCCAGCCAGGAGCTGGATCTTGCCGATGATGCCGTTCCAGTTGGTCTGGGTATCCTCGGTATAGGCGTGGCTGTTGCCGTAGATCTGCTCGGGCACTCCGTTTGAGTTATCGACCATGACGACGAGCTCGTGGCGCCCCTTGGCAAGCCCGCTCAAGGCGAAGCGCTGGGGCGTGGAGATGTTGTTCGAAGTCCCGACATACCGTCCATCGACATAGACGCGGGTCAGCTTGGTGCGTTCGAGCAGGAGCGTCCACGCGGGAACTTCCTCGGGGATGTCGAATGTGGTTCGATACCAGGCCTGCCCCTTGTAGCTGAAGCGGCGCGAAAGGCGCGTGGTTTCGGTCTTGTCGGCACAAGGTTCGCCCAAACCGTTGGTATCGGTGGTGCCGGGCAAGGTCACGTTGTGGCTGTACTGTGCACTATCGAAAGCGAATTGCCATTGTCCGGCAAGGTCGATGACCTCCAGACAATGGCTGTTATGGGTGGCTTGCGAGTGGGCGGGTAGCGTACTGAAACAAGTTGCGGCTACGATGCCCAAACCCAGAGAAACGGTTCTACGAATGTTCATGGCCAGATAAGATAAGTTGGGTTGATTTGGTTATTCTATTTCGCTTTTCTCGGAAGAAACACTCCGTTTTTCGAGGAAGCTTGTTCTGCGATTCGAGAATGCAAGTCGATTCGAGGATGCCTGTCGTTTCGAGGAAGGGTGTTCTGCGATTTACGAAGCGTATCTCCCGATGAGCGTTGAGATTTCGAATGCCTATTGAACCAGGCACTCGTCCATCTCCTTCTTGATGAGGGCCTTGTCGAGGTTCTGCCCGATGAAGACAATCTTCTGCATACGGTCGCCATAGACCTCATCCCAGTCGCGGCGCAGGTTTGCATCGCGCTCCATCATCCTTTCGAGCTCACGCTTGGGCATGGTGGCAAACCAGTTGCCGGCGTTGCGGACGGTGGTTTGGCGTCCTGCCTGTTCGAAGACGTAGCAAACGTCCTGTTCGTCGGAGAAGTAGCAGATACCCTTGGCGCGGATGATGTTCTTTGGCCAGCGACGGGCAACGAAGTCGTCGAAAAGGCCCAGGATCATGGGCTGGCGGGCATAATAGACGTACGTGCCGATTCCATACTCCTCGGCTTCGCCTTCCCCATCGTGGTGGTGGTGATGATGATGGTGATGGTGGTGATGTTCGTGCTCGTCGTCGTCATCGTCATCATCATCGTGGTGATGGTGGTGATGTTCGTGCTCGTCGTCATCATCGTCATCATCATCGTGGTGATGGTGGTGATGTTCGTCCACCTCGGCATCTTCATCGAGGTCTCCCTCGACCTTCTGAATCCAGGTTGCCGATGTGGCTACGTCGTCGAAATCGAACAGTCGGGTATTGATGAGCTCGTCGAGGGGCACATCGCAATAGTCGCACTCGCGAATCCGGGCCTTTGGCTGAAGGGCACGGATGATGTCCTTGAGCCGCCCGAGATCCTCCCGATCGACATCGGATGCCTTGTTGAGCAGGATCATATTGCAGAATTCGACCTGCTGGATGATCAGGTTCTCGATATCATCCTCGTCGAGGTTCTGACGGGTGAGCGATTCGCCACTCTGGAACTCGTCACGCATGCGGAGGGCATCGACCACCGTGATGATGCAATCGAGCACGGGGATGCCTCCCTTGAGCGCCTCTTCGGTCACTACGCTGGGGATGGAGCAGATCGTCTGGGCAATAGGTCCGGGCTCACAGACTCCCGAAGCTTCGATGACGATATAGTCGAAACGCCCCTGATTCACGAGGTCGGTCAGCTGCTGGATAAGGTCCATCTTCAGCGTACAGCAGATACATCCGTTCTGCAAAGCCACAAGCGAATCGTCGCCTTGGCCCACAACGCCACCCTTTTGAATCAGATCGGCATCGATATTCACCTCGCCGATGTCGTTGACGATAACCGCAAAACGAATGCCCTTCTCGTTGGTCAGGATGCGATTGAGGAGGGTTGTCTTGCCACTGCCCAGATAACCGGTGAGCAGAAGGACCGGAACTTGCTTGAATTTCATAACGGTTTACAATTGACGAAGGATAGCCTGTATCTTTTCGAACGTAGTGATGCGAGTAGGCACAAGAGGCAGGCGAAGAACGTTCTCGCAATAGCCCATGGCGCTGAGCATGGCCTTCACGCCAGCGGGGTTGCCATCGACGAAGAGCAGCGAGAAGAGCTCCTTGAAGCGATGATGGATGGTCAGCGCATTCTGGTAATCGCCGTTCAGCGCCAGGCGCACCATGCGGGCAAATTCGCCGGGCAGCGCATTGCCGATGACCGAAACCACACCCTCGGCTCCCAATGTGATGAGCGGGAAGGTGATGCCATCGTCGCCGCTGAGGACGGTGAAGTCACGGGGCTTGTTCTTGATGATATCGTCGATCTGGTCGAAAATGCCAGATGCTTCCTTGATAGCTATGATGTTTGGATTGTCGTTGGCCAGACGCAACGTAGTTTCGGCCTTCATGTTCACTCCGACGCGCCCAGGGACGTTGTAGAGGATGACCGGAATGGGCGAAGCCTTGGCGATGGTCGAGAAATGCTGGTAGAGACCTTCCTGCGACGGCTTGTTGTAATAGGGCACGACGCTGAGCACGGCATCGACGCCTCGCCAATCGGTGTACTTGAGCTCGTTGACCACGGCCATCGTGTTGTTGCCGCCACATCCGATGACAATGGGGACACGTCCGCGTACCTGATCGGTTACCACCTGACGCACCTTGGCTCGTTCTTCGGGAGTGAGAGTCGGCGTTTCGGCTGTGGTGCAAAGGACACACAAAAAGTCAGCACCGCTGCTCACCTGATATTCAACCAAACGCTGCAATGCTTCATAGTCAACCGACATGTCGGCCTTGAAAGGAGTGACAAGGGCTATGCCCATGCCTTTGATTTTTCCCATATATAAATAATAAATTGCGATTTTCGGGCGCAAATATACAAAATATATTGTTTTATTCGCCTAAAAACCGCAATTTTTTGTTCAAACTTTGAGCGCTCCGACTATTTCGGACACGTTTTGACAGCCATGCCGGTCAAGATACTCATCTATCCCATCGATGATCTTCATGGTCACGGCCGGGTCGATGAAGTTCGCCGTACCGACCTCGATGGCCCTTGCTCCGCACAACAGGAACTCGATGGCGTCGGTGGCGTTCATGATTCCTCCAAGCCCCACAATCGGGATCTGTACGGCATGATAGACCTGCCAGACGCAACGCAGGGCGATGGGTTTGACAGCGGCTCCCGAGAGGCCTCCGGTCACCGTGCTCAGCACCGGGCGCTGGCGTTCGGCATCCACCGCCATGGCAAGGACCGTGTTGATCAGGCTCACCGAATCGGCTCCCGCGCCCTCGACGGCCTTGGCAATTTCGGCGATGCTCGTCACGTTGGGCGTCAGCTTCACAATGAGCGGCTTCTTGTAAACGTCACGTACCGCGCTGACCACTTCGGCGGCCATCTCGGGTTTGGTGCCGAATCCCATTCCTCCCGCCTTCACGTTCGGGCACGAGATGTTCAGCTCGATGGCGGGTATCGTCTCCACCTCGTTCAGCATTCGAGCTCCCTCGACATAATCCTCGATGCAGCTTCCGCTTAGATTGACTATCACATTCGTCTTCAGCGAGGCAAGTTGGGGGTGGATATGCTCGATGTAGTACGCGACGCCCTTGTTCTGCAGCCCCACCGCGTTGATCATGCCCGAAGGCGTCTCGGCCAGGCGCGGGTAGGGATTGCCCTGACGCGGATGGAGCGTGGTGCCCTTCACGATGAAGCCACCCAGACGCTCCAGGTCGATGAAGTCGCTGAATTCCGTTCCGTAGCCGAATGTGCCCGATGCCGTCAGGACGGGATTCTTCAATTCAAGTCCTGCTATATTTGTTTGTAGATTTGCCATAGTTTTCGTTTGTTTACCATTTGAGGTCCTTGATGTTGTTACCATTTGAGGTCCTTGATATCGTTACCATTTGAGGTCCTTGATGTCGAACACTGGGCCATCCGTGCAGACGCACTTGTGACCATCCTGGGTATCTTCCACGCAGCAAAGGCACACGCCAAGGCCGCATGCCATCTTGTTTTCGAGCGATACCTCGCAGAAGTGGGGCTGCTCGTTCTGCTTCCAACCCGAAACCACGCGTGCCACGGCCTTCATCATCGGAAGAGGGCCACAAACACGAATGGCATCAAACGCCCCTTCGCGGAGTATCGAATGCTGGGTAACAAATCCCTTCTGGCAATCGAGCCCTTCGATAACGGAACCATCCTCGGAAGTTATATACACTTTACCTACCTTGCAGAACTGTGCAACATGAGCTATTTCTGCGCAACTTCTACCACCCAGAAGGAAGCTTACCTGGGCTCCATTCTGCAACAACTGGTAGCCGGTTTCGAGAAGGGGAGCCACGCCAACACCACCGCCGATCAGCAGGAAATGCCTACCTGCGGCATCCTCCATACCGAAGCCATTGCCCAACGGATAGAGAATATTTAATAGTTCGCGCGCGCGAAGCTCACCCAGCTTCCGGGTGCCGTTTCCTGCACGCTGTACAAGCAGCCACATTTCGTTTGTCTCACGATCAATCCGATGAATGGAGATAGGACGACGGAGAAAAACCTTGGGTTCGTTATCAACCCGCAATTCCGCAAATTGACCAGCTCGACAATCGGCAATTCGGGAACCATCGGCCGGTGTAAGTCGCAAAAGAAACAGTCGATCGGTCAACTGTTCATTGGCAACAACTCTAAAGTCTGTAATATACTTTTTCATCATAGAAAATATTGCGTCAGAATCAACGATTACCTTTTAAACGTATATCTCATCCATTTATTGTGCGAACGACGATTCTGGCGAAAATTTCGCGTTTTGTATGGTCTGAAATGGACACGAAATTTGATTGATGATTTTTATCACCAACCCATATTCCAGCCCGCTTCTCCCCCATCCGGAAAGGCTTTGAATAGTTCAAATAATAAAATTATTGACAATGATGTTTTATAGCTTGATTTACAATACTTTATAATATGCTAAAATAAACAAATTCCGCACTTTTGTATAATTTTGCATAAGTCCAGTTGAAATATCTGTTCAATCCGTACGGACGAAAAGCATTATTTCATTCATTTATAAGGATTTACAAAATCAAACCAATATGTATATTTTGCTCATTTCATAATGCATAAACAAATCATCTTTTCATGGTATAAATCTTCATTTTTTATCACTTTTGCATACTTTTTGTATTTTTGAGGGGGTCTCGGATCAAGGGCGAAACGGCCTTTCAAGGCGGTTAAAATTTTTTTGAAAATTTATGGAAAAAAATTTGGAAATGTCGATATTTATTTCTAATTTTGCAGCCGATAATAAAACACTCACCTTATGACAAAGAACGAATTTACCAAGGTATTTCTCCCGCATATTGTTGCCGAGTACATTAAAGGAACTCTTCCGTTCCACGCGCTGGTTGATCTTGATACCTGGAAGAAGGTATTCCGCGATGATGAGCTGACTCAGAAGAATCAGATTCAATGGCACGAGGTCGTTCTGACCTGCAACCCACTCGTCGATGGCACGCTGCTTCTCACCTTCGTACTTCCTCGACCCAGGAACTACGGAGAGATCGAGTATGCCGCCATCCGCCTGAATCCCGCGGAGCACGCCGTCAGACGTGCCGTCTATTACGTCCTGTCCAAACCTCCAAGAGTAGATGACCCTTGGGACATCCTGTATCTACCCCTATCGCAAGAGTCGGAATCTTTCGAACTCAAGTTCAAGAAGAAGATCCGCGGCTCTGATAATCTGTGCAACTTTGTACACGATGTGCAACAAATCGATTTTAATGACGACAGCTACCACTGGTCATTTATCGACGGGGTAAAGAAATATTTCATCAATATGCTGAAACCTCAGGATAATGACAATTGATAGTTGCAAATGATAAGATAGGATGTAAATGCACTTTTTTCTCTCAATTTAGATTTTTTCCTTCTATATATTTTGATGTACGCGCGCGAATGATTATCTTTGCGCCACTTTTTCGGGTATTCACATCAATAAGCACGTTTCTTCATGACTTTCGACCTAAAGTCCGACTTCAAGCCCATGGGCGACCAGCCAGAAGCCATCCGACAATTGTCAGAGGGCGTCCTGTCGGGCATTCCTGCTCAGACCTTGTTAGGCGTCACGGGTTCCGGAAAGACATTCACCATGGCGAACATCATCCAGCAAACCGAACGCCCTACTCTCATCCTCAGCCACAACAAGACCCTGGCCGCTCAGCTCTATAGCGAGATGCGCGCCTTCTTTCCCAACAACCAGGTGGAATACTTCGTCAGCTACTACGACTACTACCAGCCCGAAGCTTATCTGCCGGCCAGCGACACCTACATCGAGAAGGATCTGGACATCAATATGGAACTCGACCAGCTGAGACTTTCGGCTACCAATGCCCTGCTCTCCGGTCGAAGGGATGTCATTGTGGTGTCATCGGTCAGCTGCCTGTACGGCATCGGCAACCCCGAGGATTTCCATTCGAACATGATTACGGTGGAAGTCGGGCAGCAGATCGGACGCGACCAGCTCCTGAGAGCTCTCCTGAATGCCCAGTACACCCGTAATGACGTGGCCCTGCAACGTGGCAATTTCCAATGCAAAGGTGAGACTGTCAGCGTTTTCCTGGCCGCTACCGATGTCATTGTACGAATCCACTTCTGTTTCGACGAGATTGAAGAAATCGAAACCCTGGACGTCACGACGGGCCATGTGCTGCAAAGGATGGACCGCTACGTCATCTGCCCTGCCAACATCTTTACGACCACAAAAGAGCGCGTCGATCGTGCTGTGGACGAAATCGCCCTCGACCTGGGCAAACAAATCGAGTATTTCGAAAGCATCGGAGAACCCGAAAAGGCCGCCCGTATCAAGGAGCGCGTAACCTACGACCTGGAGATGATCAAGGAGGTGGGTTATTGTTCCGGCGTGGAGAACTATTCCCGTTATTTCGACGGACGACCCGCCGGCAGCCGCCCCTTCTGTCTGCTCGACTATTTCCCAAAGGATTTTCTGCTCATCGTGGACGAAAGCCATGTCACCATCCCTCAGATACATGCCATGAGCGGCGGCGACTTCAAACGAAAGTCCACACTCGTGGAATACGGGTTCCGTCTGCCTTCGGCCATCGACAACCGACCGTTGAAATTCGAGGAATTCGAGGCCCTCACCCCTACCACAATTTACGTGAGCGCCACGCCCGCCGACTACGAGCTGGCGCGTAGCGAAGGCGTTGTGGCCGAACAGCTTATCCGTCCGACAGGTCTCCTCGACCCGACCATCGAGGTGCGTCCTTCCGAAAACCAGATTGACGACCTCATGGAGGAAATACAAAAGAACATCGAGGCCGGCGAGCGTACGCTGGTAACCACCTTGACCAAACAGATGGCCGAGGAACTCGACGAATACCTTCGTGAACACGGCATCCATTGTGCCTATATCCATTCGGACGTGGACACCCTGGATCGCGTCCGCATCATGGACGAACTCCGCGAAGGGACCTACGACGTACTGGTGGGCGTCAACCTGCTGAGAGAAGGTCTCGACCTGCCCGAGGTTTCGCTTGTGGCCATTCTCGATGCCGACAAGGAAGGCTTCCTTCGCAACGAGAGGAGTCTGACGCAGACGGTCGGACGAGCCGCACGAAATGTCCATGGACGCGCCATCATGTATGCCGACACGATTACCGGTTCCATGCGGAGGTGCATTGAAGAGACGGAACGCCGCAGGATGAAGCAGATGCGCTACAACGAAGAGAACGGCATCACGCCAAAGCAGATTGTCAAGCAGCGCAAGAGCCTTCTCGACAACGAACAGCTCACCGACACCAGAACCGCCTTCCAGGCCCAGAAGCAGCAGGCCAAGCTTCCACAGCTGGACGAAAGCCTCTACAACCTGCAGGTTGCCGACGACAACTCGCCTCACGCCCCAAGACGTTTGCAGCCCATCACGGCAGAATTTCTGCAAGCCGAAATCGAAAAGACCAAGCAGAAGATGCTCGCGGCCGCCAAGGCCCTCGACTTCATGGAGGCTGCAAACCTGCGCGACTATATGCTCAT
>JAEEGG010009314.1_pt1 | contig 22030 bp, 17 predicted proteins | sample 9134161 | NCBI WGS metagenome assembly JAEEGG01 (sample SAMN16246543, study PRJNA631951) | gut metagenome | biome: gut microbiome; feature: rumen; material: CR-attached | host: Bos | place: Iran: Karaj | collected 2018-10
CAACGCCCGCAAGCTTTAAGGCGGGGGCGATGATGCCCGACACCCTAGACCAGGCCTACCTCGACGCTATCAACACCAAGATTTCGCCGATCCGCGTGAACCAGGCGGGCTACCTCAAGAGCGATACGGAACGCCAATTCTACTTTGTGGGCACCAAGGCCTCGGAATTCGAAATCGTGGATGCAGACGGCAAGTCGCTCAGCACCAAGATAACCGGAACATTCACCGCAACCTAAACGGCCACCAAGAGCGACTGGACCATTATTGCTGGTACAGATGCCGCTACAAACGACCTGAAGCGTTACAAGGTCGAAATCACCGGACCTGAAGGCAATATCTTTGTCGGCAAAATCCCGCAGAACGTACCTACCGAAAAGCGCCTGCGCATCAAGGTCGGTGACGAAGTTTCCAGCACCTTCATTGTGAGCGACGACGTTTACACCATGGCAAAAGACGCCACTCTGAAGTTCTTCGGTATCCAGCGCAGCGGCAACTCCGAATCCTGGTTCCACGGTCCGAGCCATACCAAAGACGGCGGCGGCATCATCACGGTCGACGCTGATAGTGACGAACGCGGTTTTACGGAATCCAGGGCAGGTTCTTTGGCAGGCGGTTGGTACGACTGTGGTGACCACCTGAAGGAATCGCAGACCATGGCGTATGCCTTCATGACCCTTGCCGTGATGCATGCCACCAACCCCGGTAAAGATGTGGACCACTACGATTACAACCAGGGTGAATTTGTCAAGACCGATGGCGTGCCCGATGTCTTGCGCGAGGCCAAGCATGGTGCTGACTTCTTCTTGAAAGCGTACGAATTCGCCAAGGGCGTCGTTGACGACATGCCTGTTTCTGTGGGCAGCTTCGGCAGTGATCACGGCTGGTGGGGGCGCCCCGAAGCTCAGGATTATCTCCCGACAGACAATTCTTCTGTAGCCACAGACCGTGGTGGTCCCGCAGCCAGAATTGTGCGACTCGGAGAACTCGGCGCCAACATTTCCAGTGAAATTGCCGCGGGCCTTGCAATTCTTTCCAAGGACTACGCCAAGTACGACAAGAAGTTCGCAGACAGTTGCTTGGTGGTTGCCGAAAAGATGTATGCCTTTGCGAAGGATTTGGCCCAAGGCAAGACTTTCAAGAACAACAAGGCTGCCATCTTCACCACTCCTGCCCATATGGGCAACAACGAATTTACCGATGACTTGGCACTCGCTTCGGTCGCCCTCCTTTACGCTACCGGCAAAAAAGATTACGCCGACGACGCTTTACGTAATAAAGAGTTATACGATGGTCAAAGAGAACTCAATTGTGCCGGCTGTTTTAACGGCGGATGGTTCATGACTAAAAATTACGGAGGCATGTTAAAGAGTTCCAAAAATACAAGCTGGGCAAACGCACATTCATACGCCCTATACGCTCTGTACAAGTTAATTCTTGCCGACAAGTCCAAGGCTACATCTGAATATGGGCTTACCGAAGATGAACGCCTTGCCGCTATTGAAGACTGCCTTGCCGATATGATCGACAACATCAGTTACCTAAGCAGCTCAGGCAATTCCATCACACTCCCTGCACCGGAAACAGGCAAACTATTATCAAACACCGTCAGCTACGATCCCACCTGGTACACGATGTTCTCTGAGCAAGAAATCTGGCTTTACAACGGTCTTCGGGCAGGAAACATCTTTGAAGTTTTGGCATACGCTGATGTGGCCGTTGATATCGAAAAGCAAGGAATCAAACTCCCGACCATGGCAAGTACCGGCCTCAAGGCTAGCGAAATGCGCCAGCTCGGCATCAACCAGTTGAACTACCTACTCGGCGTGAATCCGTGGGACATTTCGTTCGTGTACGGCATTGGCGATAAGAACGACGCTCACCCGCATCACCGCGCCGCCAACCCCGAAGGTAAGAACACTCCGGGTTTTAACTACAAGTATAATTGCCCCGTAGGTGCCCTTTTTGGTGGGACTGTTCCTGGCGATTCAAGCTCGTTGGTTCCGGAAAACGAAACGAGTTGGAAAGACTGGGAAAAATCAGAAACTTGCCTTGACGCCTCTGCGACGCTGCTGTCGGCCCTTACCTTTGTAAGTAATGGTGGCAGTGACTACTACGAAAAGAAGTGCGACAACTGCGATACCACGGAAGCCTCGCCCTTCTCCAACGAAGTTTACGCAACGGCATATCACTATACGTGGACAGACATGGACATGTTCAATATTCAAATCTTCAATGAAACTATGAAAGACGTCGACAGCGTTATGGCCTACATTTACTTTGACGCAACCGAAGAAGAAGTGGACGCGTGCGGGGTCATTTTCGATCAAGACCTATGCACAACTTACGATATGGCCGGATTCATCAAGGCTTGCAGTAACGATTCGGAAATAAGAAACTATATGAGGAGCCATGGACCTCAAAAGGTCGAAGACACCTACAACGAAGAGAAAAAGACCTACACATGGGTACAACCCATTTATGTCGGAAGTATCAGACTTGGAACTAGAATCCGAATGGACGTAGGCGTATCTTCCGGTATTAAGGAGGGTAATACGTGCGAAACGCTTCGCACTCCCGCCAAGGTCAAAGTCACCGACGCTTGGAGCTTTACCGCCCACTCTGAATCCAAGGACGCCCCGGCCTACGACGGCGCTCCGGATTGGGACAAGGACCAGGGCGATATTCAGCAGCCGCCTCGTGACCCGTACATCGTCATTCGCAGCAAGGGCAAACTGCTGTGGGGTTACGGTCCGGGCAAAACCACCGATGACCGCGTAGGCTTTGTAGCGCCGAAGACAACCATTGCCAAGGCTCGCATGCAGGTGAACAAGAGCAAGCTCTATGTGCTTGCATCGGCTCAGGGTACCAAGACCGTGAAAATCTTTGACCTGCTCGGCAACCAGCTGATGGCCCAGGACTTCTACGGAACCCGCACCGAAGTGAACCTCGCAAAACTTCCGCACCGCGGCGCCCTGATTGCAAGAGTCTTCCAAAACAACAAGGTACTTGCAACCCAGAGCATTAAAATCAGGTAAGTACATTAAAATTGGCTCAAAAAAGGCTTGACAACGCCTCCGTTTTGGCTCTGTCAAGCTTGGCTGTATGTTTGCGAACCTGCTACGGTTATGCTGCGGCGGTCAAAATGGCCAAAATAGCCTAAAAACAGCATTTTCGAGGTGAATTTGCAGGTTTCGATGGGCTGACGGATTGGGAAAGTTTTGCTAAGACCGCCCGATTGTACAAAATGGCCTGACAGAGCCGAACCAGGGGCTGTGCTGTGGCAGGTCATGAAGCCGACTAGTGAATTCGGTAAGTAATTTTCGGCAGGCAAACCGCCCGCTCAAAAAATTAGCCCGCGAGAAATCGCGGGTCTTTTTTATATTTGCGGTTATGGAAACTTATATTTTTCAGCATGTTGAATACGAAGGTCCGGGAGCGATTCTCCCCTACCTGCAGGCCAAGGGGCACAACGTTCATATCGTGCGCCTTTACGCCGGCGACCCCATTCCTCATGAAGACGATGTGGACTTCGCCATCTTGATGGGTGGGCCCATGAGCGTCCTGGACGAAACAAAGTACCCTCATTTTGTTCGCGAAAAAGAACTTTGCTGCGACATGGTGCAGCTGGGCAAGCCCCTTCTGGGAATCTGCCTCGGTGCCCAGATGATCGCAAGCGCCTTTGGCGCGGCCATCAAGAAAAATCCCGAAAAGGAAATCGGCTGGTTCCCCGTCACCTTCACCGGCGATGCAGTCGAAGAAATGAATTTGCCCGAAAGCCTGGACGTTTTCCATTGGCATGGCGAAACCTTTGACATTCCAGAACTACCGGGCATTGCAGAACCATTCGCCTTTAGTGAAGCCTGCCAGAATCAGGCATTCAAAATCGGCAGCGGAATCGCATTGCAGTTCCATCTAGAAGCCACGCCCAAATCCATGGAAAGCATGTTAAAGAACGGCGACGACGAAATCAAGGCAGGCATTGCCGCAGGTTTTGACTACGTTCAAAACCCGAAGGACATCCGCATTGCCGGTAAGACCGCCATGGGCCCCGCCAACGAATTGCTGGTAAAAATCTTGGATTACCTGTTGGAAGAAAAATAAGCAGGATGATTTTGAATAAAGGCAAATAGGTTCTGTGACCGTTGGCTCTGTCAAGCTAATTCGTACTTTTTTACAAAGACTGCCAAAACGCTGCGAAAATGACCGTTTGGCTCTGTTAGGTCAAACTGTATAGCTACAGAAACGCTGCGGCGGTCAGATTGCCTTTTTCAGCGAAAATTCTGCATTTCTGTAGTGAATAAACAGTTTTGGAGGGGCTGACGGATTGGGAAAGTTTTGCTAACCCAGGGTTGGCGTATAAAATGACTTGACAGAGCCTCCGATTTAGTATATATTTGTGCAGTAGCACAAAAGTGCATATACAAAAGTTCTATCCGGAGGCTTCATGATCGAGCGCATTCGCGGTATTCTGGTTGAAAAATCCCCCACCTTCGTGGTTGTGGACGTGAACGGCGTCGGGTACGGCGTGAACATTTCCGCCTACACCGCGGGCAAGCTCCCCGAAGAGGGCGCCGAGGTCACGCTATACACGAACCTCGTCGTGCGCGAAGATTCCATGACGCTGTTCGGCTTTGCCGACAAGACCGAGAAGACAATCTTCCTGATGCTCATCGACGTGAACGGCGTTGGCCCCAAGATGGCGCAGCGCATCCTGAGCGGAGTATCCCCCGCCGACCTCCTGAACATGATTGCTAGCGACAACAAGTCCGCACTCAGCAAGATCAAGGGCCTCGGCAAAAAGACCTGCGAGCAGATGACGCTCACCCTCAAGGAAAAGGCGGGCACGCTATTGCAGGCACTCGGCAACGAGGAAGGTTCGGGCATCACCAGCATGGGGGCACTCACCGGCGCCAAGATGGAGGCCGTCCTCGCCCTGCACACGCTCGGCGTGAAGGACCCTGCGGCAGAGAAGGCCGTCATGAAGGCGGCAGAAATCCTGGGCGATTCCGCAGACGCCGCAACGCTTATCCCCGAGGCATTAAAGTATCTTTAAATGGTGACCAAGATGGACGACCAGAGAATCATTTCACCGCAAAAGAGCGCCTTTGACGAGGGCGATGCCGACCGCAACCTCCGGCCGCCTAGCCTTGCAGAATTTACCGGCCAGGACGATATCAAGGAGAGCCTCTCCATCGCCATCGAGGCAGCCAAGCACCGTGGCGACGCACTGGACCATTGCCTTTTTGCAGGGCCACCGGGCCTCGGAAAAACGACCCTCGCGGGCATCATTGCGAAAGAGATGGGCGTGAACATCCACATCACTAGCGGGCCCGTACTCGAGAAGGCAAGCGACCTTGCAGGCCTGCTCACGAGCCTGCAGGAGAACGACGTGCTGTTCATCGACGAGATTCACCGCCTGAACCGCACCGTAGAGGAATACCTCTACCCCGCCATGGAAGATTTCCGGCTCGATATCATGCTCGATTCCGGGCCCTCCGCCCGGAGCGTGAACCTGCCGCTCAAGCACTTCACCCTCGTTGGCGCCACGACGCGTAGCGGCCAGCTTACAGGGCCGCTCCGCGACCGCTTCGGCCTGCAGTACCGGCTAGAACTCTACAACGAGAAGGACATCGTGAAAATTCTGATGCGCAGTGCGGGGATTCTCGGGGTGGAACTTTCCGAAGATGCGGCAAAGCTGCTGGGCGGGCGGTGTCGCGGCACGCCCCGCATCGCGAACCGCGTGCTCCGTCGGTGCCGCGACGTGGCGCAAGTGCGTGGTACAGGGAGTATAGACGCGCAGGCGGCGAGCAAGACGCTCGACATGCTCGGGATCGACAGCGAAGGGCTAGACCCGACGGACCGCCGCATACTCACGACGATGATAGACATGTTCGATGGCGGGCCCGTAGGCATCGGCACCATCAGCGCGGCCATGGGCGAAGAGCAGAACACCCTCGAAGAAGTGTACGAGCCCTACCTCATCCAGAAGGGGCTCCTGAACCGCACACCCCGCGGACGCGTCGCCACGCGCAACGCCTACATGATGCTGCACAAGACTATCCCCACGAACAAGGCAGAACTCGACCAGATGAACCTGTTCTAAGCAGGCGCGTTCCGCGAAAGTACGGGCAATCCTAGCGGAATTCCGGTGCGATAGTCAGCACCAGGTTCACGCCGTGTAACCCGTGGAAACCAAGCTGCACACGGAACCAGTACATATCCGGCCTGCGTACGCGCACGCCGAAACCCCACGAGTTGTAGAAACGCTTGAAGGACCATTCCCTAAACCCGGGCGCATGCATCATGTACTCATCAAAGAGCACGCCATCCACGTAGTAGTCAATAGGCCAGCGGTATTCCGCACTCAGGCTCATCACGTGCCTTGTCGCCCATGCATCGTTGTAGCCGCGCATCGGGAACCTCGGGCCAATGAAGGGGAACGCATCGACACTCGCCGAGCCCTGCTCCATTTCCCAGATATCCAGAAGCCTGTACTGGATTCCTATCACGCGCCTTTCGAACAAAGTCTCGCGCACGTTCTCGGGCCGCCACATGCGTAGCGCCGCATCCCAGTTGAAGTCCGTATAAAAGCGCCTGTTCTGCCGCGCTTCCTTCTTCGAGAAATGGAACGTTCCGGCCTTGCCAAAATAGAAGTAGTGCTGCAGCATCAGGCTCGTGCAGATATAGTCGTGATTCTTGCCATTATCCTTGAACTCGCCATAATCGTTATCGCCCAGCAACCGGGAGAGTTCGTCATGCGAGATGCCGCTGTATTCGCCCACGAACACATACTTGAACGAGAACTCCATACGCGAGCCCTTGCTCGGCGTGTAGGGGAAATCAAGGTTGTCGTACAGGATAGACGCTTCTAGCGGGAACTGCATGAACTTCTGGTACAGGCCACGGTCCTCGACATAGAACTTCTGGTCTATCAAGATGCTGTCCTGTGATTTTTCAGGAAGGCTATGGTCCCTGAACTCGGCAGTCCCAGTAAATTCAAGGCTCCAGTGGCCATCGCTCGTCAACGGGAACCCTGTGCGAAGGTCAATGTATGTCGAGGAATCGGGCATGGTGAAAGCTTCCTTTGTCCCCGGAATAATGAACGACGCATCGCGATCAAGGTACTGCCTAAAGCGGAAACCGCCAAACAGGCGCGTACCGAAAAGTTCGTGTTTCGTATAACGAACATCGAGGTAGAAGTCGCTATTTGCGTAGTACTGCGGCGACACCACCAGGTAATCCTTGTTCAGGAAAACGCTCCTATGGCGGTAAGTAAAGCCGAGCATCGTAGAATTGCCCGGTTTAAGGTTCATGATGGGGTAAAGCAGCACGTTCCGCTTTTCACCGAAGGTAATCATGTCCACTGCAGTCTCAATAACGCCGTTATCAAGGGCATAGCGGATAGGCTGGGCAATCGGGTAGACGACACCGTTCAGCACGGGCTGGATAACATGCTCAAAGGGCCAGTAGAACACCCGTTTCCAGCCGCCGGAGGAATCCCCCGTGGAATCCGTACTCGCAGAATCCGCCGCAACAGTCGAATCAGCAGCCATGGTCGCAGCAGCCGAATCAGGCGAGGAAACCTGCCCAGAATCAGCGGGTGCAGCATCCGCAGCATGCACCGCACAGGCAAACAGGAATAAAACGGCACACGCCCGGAGAAGGCAGGCCTTCCTCAAGCACCTATGCGTCGCAGTGTTCACTCCCATGCGAATCATCATAAAGCAATTTATAATTATATTGTACACGATGTTTTCGCTTATCAGCAAAATAGTCAAAAGACTGACTCGTTTTCCAGTCGCAATCCTGATTATCGGGATAATTTTCGCTATTTTGTCTGTCTCTCCCATAATGCACCTGCGCTGGGATATCCAGTTGCAGGACACGCTTTCGTACAACGACGAGGAAAACAGCGACTACAAGAAAATCGAGAAGGATTTCGGCGGGCTCGGGAGCCTTACCGTAGTCCTGCATTCCAACGACAGTTTGCTCAACTACAACACGGCAAAGGCGCTCGCGGCCAAGCTGCAAAACGATTCGCTCGTGCACTTCGTGGAATTCGAGACCGAAACGGACTTCTACACCAGGAACAGCCTGCTCTACATTGACGAGAGCGACCTCGACACGATTATCGCCCGCGTGGCACTAAAAAAGCAGCAGGCCATTGACGCGCACAACCCGTTTATCGTGCAGCTCGAAGACGCGCCGGAACAAGGCACAAGCGACACGGCAGGCATTCCGGCAAACAGCGACGAGAGCGCTCCCCTCCAGGATATCCAGCAGAAATACTTCAACCTGATGGCACAGAGCCATTCCAATGCAGACGGCACCATCCGCGTCGTGGACATCTACCCCTCGCAATCGCACACAGACCTCCAGGCAAGCCGTGACCTGCTTTCGCTCACGCGCGACCACCTGGCCGAAATCAACGCAGGGAGCGATGTGCAGGTATTCTATACCGGCAAGGTGTACGACACCATCCGCAAAGGCAAGACGCTCCTCCCCGAGGCAAAACTCGCAGGCAAACTGACGGCACTCCTTATCCTGCTCCTGTACGTCATCAACTTCTACAGGCAGCCGCAACTGATTGTAGTTTCTTCCATCGCGACAGGCCTGCCTATCCTCTACACGCTCGCACTCGCGGGTGCAATCTACGGGCGCATCAACCTGTTCACGTTACTCCTCGCCCTCGTGCTCCCCGGGCAGGCGTGCCAGGTCGTGAATCACGTTCTCAAACGCTACTTTATCGAGCGCGCGCGCAACCTGAGCCCGCAGCTCTGCATCGAGAGTGCGGTCCTCGGCATCGGGCCTTCTACGGGCGCGTTCACCGGAATCATGGCGGCCCTTTTCGCATGCATGTACTTCGTGCCGCTCCCGGGCCTGCAGGAACTCGCCGTTCTCGGTTCCCTCGGGAGCATGCTCAACTGGCTTGTCACCATCCTGGTTACCTCATCGCTCTTGCTGCTTTTCCAGAAGCACAAGCCCTTCGCCGTGAGCGAGTTCCGTTTCAACCGCGAATTCCAGATTCAACTGCTCCCGCAAAAACTGAACGTCGTGCTCATCGCGATCGTCTCTGTCGTAAGCCTCGTCTGCCTCATCTACGGCGGCAAGAACCTCAAGTTCTTCTACGATTTCGAGAAGACCGAAATTCAGGAAGCCCCGACCACGGCGGATTCCCTAGTCGCGCAGACCGGGTTCCCCAAGTACGACCCCATCATCATCCAGGTGCCGGACGAGACATCGGGCAAGGAACTCTACCGCAACTTCGTGAGGCTCAAGGAACGCGGCGGGATCCCGAACATCAAGAAGATGTACACGCTCGCGCAGTTCTCCCCGCAAATGACCGAGAGCCGTGCCGCAAAGCTCGACACCCTGCAGGCGATGCTCACGCAGAACTTTATCTCGAAACTAGACTCGAACCAACTCCGGACCTACGCACTCATCCGCGAATCGCTCTACCGCAGGAACCTGGAACCGGGCGAACAGCCCAAGAACATCCTGAGCAAGTTCAGCGACAAGGAAGGCCACAACGGCGTGTTCGCATTCCTGTTCCACAACATAGACCCCAACGACGGGCTTGCATGTAGGCACCTGAACAGCGACATCAAGAAGTTACAGGGCATCCAGCAAGGCGAGTACAAGGTCACAGGCATCCCCGTCATACGCGCAACCGTGCTCGACCTTATCCTCAAGAACCTCGACAAGACCATCGCCGTCGGGAGTTTCCTCGTTTGGTTCTTCCTGCTGCTGTACTACAACCGCTTTAGCCGCGCGATATTCACGATCCTCCCCTCGCTATTCGCCATGAGCTGGTTGCTTATACTCATGCGCGTATTCGACATTGAACTTTCCGTGTACAGTTCGCTCGCCTTCCCCATCATCATCGGGGCAAGCGTCGATGGCTCCCTGCAACTCTGGACCGCGTTCTACAACAAGCAGGTCGGCACCGCCCTCACCGTAATGCAGAAAAAATTCTCGGGCATCGCGATTAGCCAGATGGCATCGCTCATCGCCTGCTACGGCCTGCTGATTTCTTCGCACCCGGGTCTAAGGAGCATTGGTCAGGTTTTGCTCCTCGGGCTTATCTGCATATTCACCGCACAATTTACGATATTCCCGCTTATCGCGGGTTCACTCGACCACTACCGCATCTGGAAAAAGAAACGAGAATCAAGATGACACGCGCACTTTCTACCCGTACCGAAAATATTGCCGCATCGCTTACCGTTGCCATAGATACCCTTGCAAAACAGATGATTGCCGAAGGCAAGGATGTCGTGAGCCTGGGTGCAGGCGAACCCGACTTCCCTACCCCGGAACCCATACGCGACGCAGCCTGCAAGGCGATAAACGAGGGCAAGACCCGCTATACGGCCCCAGTGGGGATTCTCGAAGTCCGCAAGGCGGTTTGCGATAAACTAAAACGCGACAACGCACTCGAATATGCACCCGAGCAGATTATCATGACAAGCGGGGCGAAACACGCCGTATTCAACGCACTTGCCGCCCTCATCAATCCCGGCGACGAGGTGATTATACCCGCACCCTACTGGGTAACCTACCCCGAACTGGTAAAATGGCTTGGTGGCAGCCCGGTATTCGTGCCGGCGGGCATCGAGAACGACTTCAAGATTACCGCAGCACAACTCGAGGCCGCCGTTACCGAAAAGACAAAGGCAATCCTCATCAACAACCCGTGCAACCCCACCGGGAGCGTCTACACCCGCGACGAACTCGCCGCACTGGCGAAGGTGATTGTCGAGAAGGATATCTACTGCATCTCGGACGAGGTGTACGAATACTTTGTCTATAACGACTCGTTCACGAGCATCGCCTGCTTCGAGGGCATGCTAGAACGCTCCATAGTCATAAACGGTTTTTCGAAATCGCACTGCATGACAGGCTGGCGAATCGGTTACGATGCCGCCCCTGCACCCATCGCGAAAATCATCGGGAAAATCCAGGGCCAGGCAACGCACCACCCGAGCAATGTGGCGCAGTACGCCGCCCTCGGGGCACTCCAAATGGGCATGGGCGAAGTAGAAAAAATGCAGGCCGCGTTCCGCAAGCGCCGTGACTTTATGGTGTCGCAGACCACCCGCATTCTCGGCGAAACCGTGAAGACCCCCGCAGGTGCGTTCTATCTGTTCGCCCCTGTCGCAAAGTACTACGGCAAAAAGACTCCCGCGGGCGCAACCGTCAGCGGGTCCATTGACTTCTGCAAGTACCTGCTCGAAACGCAAGGGCTCGCCATCGTGCCGGGCGCCGCCTTCGGTGACGACACCTGCGTGCGCTTCTCGTACGCCGCAAGCGACGAGACACTTGCGAAGGCGTGCGAACGCTTCGAGAAGGGAATCAAGAACCTGGTATAAGGCATAGTTACGAATGTTCCGCATTATCACACCCGATAAGGCAAAGCCGTTTACCATCGGCCGCAAGGAGGGCAGCGACCTGCTCTTCACGGAACGTTTCGTATCCCGCGAACACGCCATCATCGAATTCAACGGCAGCGCCTGGAATATCCGGAGCCTCACCAAGAACAGTTTTACCCTCGTAAACGACGTGCAGGTAGAAGAAGAAACTGTCCTGCGTGACGGTGACGTTATCGGAATCGGCGTAAAGCAGTTGCACGTAAACCTCAAAGGTACGGAACTCACCCTGCTCCTCTTCGATGTAAACGACGAGGTGGAGCGCGTGACGCTGGGAGATTCGCCCGAAACACGTAAGATCGGCGACGAGGAATCCCCACGCGAAATTACCATCCGCAAGAAAGGCGATGCAGCAGAAATCTCCTTCAGGCAGGGAGCCGTCGACGAGAACGGGAAAAAGTACCGCAAACTTTTGCTCGCCCCGGGCGAAACCACGCGCTACGACCACACGGAAATCACCGCGAAAGAGGGCGAAGTCCTGCTCCGCAAGGTATCTGCGGGCTTCGACATCCACGTGCGCGACCTGGACGTATTCGCCGGCAAAAAGCAACTGCTCTCGGGCATCGACTTCGACCTACCCGCAGGCGAAATACTCGCCATCATCGGGCGCTCCGGACAGGGAAAGTCTAGCCTCCTCAGGCTCTTCGAGGGCCGTTACCGCAAGGGGGCAAATAGTCAGGTGGTCATAGGCGGTGTGGACTACCGCCACAAGGAAATCCGCAAGCACATCGCCATCCTGGCACAGGACCCTCCCCTCCGCAGGGACCTGACCGTCGACGAGACTCTCCTTCACGGCGCGCGCATCTCGATGGACAAGCACGAATACGCGGCATCCGCGCAGGCAAAACTTGAAAAGTTCTGCGAACTCTTCGGGCTTTCTGACCGCAGGCAGAACCGCATCAAGACCCTCAGCGGCGGCGAACACCGCCGCACCGCACTCGCCGCAGAACTCATGGGCGACCCGGGCCTCATCATCCTCGACGAGCCGCTTTCGGGCCTTGACCCGTTCAACTCGCGCATCCTCTGCTCGCACCTGAAGCAACTCGCATTCCTCGGGCACACGATAATCCTTACCACGCACAGTTACGAGGCGCTCCACATCGCGAACAAGGTACTCGTGCTGCACGCAGGCGAACAGAGTTTCTACGGGACGCCGCAGGCCGCCTACCAGTTTTTCAAGACGAACGACCCCGAAAGCATCCTTTCGGGCCTGAACCAGGATTCATCCTCCATCTGGAAAAAGTCGGGCTCCGTGAGCCGCGATACGGTCGAGAGCCGCTACGAGCATATCTACTTCACGCACCAGAAAGGCAAGGCATCGTTTATCTACGGCATATCGCTCATGCTCCGGCAATGGTTCCGCGACAAGGGCAAGGCATTCGCGCTACTGCTGCAGCCGTTCATCATCGGGTTCCTCTTCTCGCAGATTTTCTCGAAAACATCCTCCCTCTGGACGGTATCCTTCGCCATCATCCTGTGCGCGAACTGGTTCGCGCTCTCGCTATCCATCCGCGAGATCGTGCAGGAGAAGGACATCCTCCAGGGTGAATTCCGCAAGGGCGCGAAGGTCATCCCCTACCTTGCAGGCAAACTCGCGCTCCCGACACTCGCCGCATTCCTGCAGACCGCCATCGTGTACGCGTTTGTCGCATTCCGCATCCCGGTACACCCCGCAATCCCGATGCTTGCGGTAGTATTCGCCTGCACCGTAGCGCCCGCAGTCGCAATCGGCCTTCTCGTGAGTTCGCTCTCCAAGAATTCCGGACAGGCGAATGCGTTCCTGCCGCTGCTCATTATCCCGCAGGTGGCACTCGCCGGAGCGCTGGTGCCGTTCGACCAGATGCAGCAGGTAGGCCGGTGGCTTTCGACCATCGTGTGGTCGCGCTACAACCAGAGTTCGCTCCAGAACCTGCTCCTGGAACGCCCCGATGACGTTTGGAACAAACTTTCGGCGCTCATCCTCGCCCTCATATTTTGTATTATTACCGCATTCATTCTACATAGATCGAAAAAAGCAAAATGACCGAACAAGCTGCACAGAAATTCCCGCGCCCCTTTAACGAAAACTACGACCTCGTAGGCACACTCGGCAAAGGCGGGATGGGACTTGTCTACAAGGCACTCGATAAAAAGTTAAAGCGTGAAGTCGCGTTCAAGATCCTGGACGCATCTGCCGACGAGGAGGCTATCCAGAGGTTCTACCTGGAAGCCCAGGCAATGAAGGAACTCGACCACCAGAACATTGTGCACGTGTTCGACTTCGGTAAGCAGGACAACCAACTGTTTATCGCCATGACGTACGTTCAGGGATTTTCGCTTTCCGATGTGCTGCAAAGGCAGAGCAAGCTGCCCTTCGACGCCATCGAGGTCATTATCCGCCAGATTGCACGCGGCCTCCTCTACGCCCACAGCAAGGGGATTGTCCACCGCGACGTGAAGCCCTCGAACATTATGCTCACCCGCGACAACCGCGTGTACGTGATGGATTTCGGCATCTCGTATATCCAGGAAATGGAGAAGGACAGGCTCACCAAAACGGGCATGACCATGGGTACGCCCGAATACATGAGCCCCGAGCAGTGCCACGGCGACGAGGTGACGCTCCAATCCGACATTTACAGCATGGGCGTTATCTTGTACGAAATGACATGCGGCCGCCTCCCCTTCCAGGGGAACCGCCCCGTAGAAATCGCGCTCAAGCACGTGCAGGAACCGCCCCCCGACCCCAAGCAGTTCCGCCCCGACATGCCGAAGGGCCTTTCGGAACTCATCCTCAAGTGCCTCAAGAAAAAACTGAACGAGCGATTCCACGACATGCAGGAATTCCTCGACGAGTGCGACCTGGTTTTCCCGCCCAAGGATGCACACAGCAACACGAAATTCGGCAAAAAACAGTCCCTGCTCCGGCACCCGACCTCCATCGCCGAGGCCGCCACGCGCATACCCGCGAGCGTGCGCGTTATCCGCAGGCGACTCACTGCGCTCGCCATATCGCTGTTCCCGCTGATTATCCTTTTGATGGTGCTACTGATGCTCACGTACAAGCCCGAAAGCACGCTCCGCGAAATCGAGTGGGACGATGCCCTGGGCAACTTCGAGCAGTCAGCCATCGAGGCAGATATTTCGGGCGGCTACCCCATCGACAACCTCGTGGATGGCGACCTCAAGACGGCATGGCTCACCGCAATGCCCGCAAAGCCGCAGAACCCGGTGCTCACGCTATTCTTCGAAAAGAAGACGCTCATTACGCACATCGGCTTTGCCGTCGGCTACCAGAAATCCGTTGACGACCCGTTCGGCGACCGCTTCCGCATTTTCAAGAAGCCCAAGTCGATTACGCTAGAGACAAAGGAAGGATTCAAGCAGAAGATTAAGCTCGAGAACGTGAAGGGAATGCAGTACCCGGTGCTCCAGGCGATGGAAACCAGCGAAATCAAGATCTACCTCGACGAAGTGTACGAGGCTGACAACAAGGATTTCGCCATTTCCGAAATTCGGATGCTCGGCATGGAATTGCCCTAGTCACGAACTGACATAGCCCCAAGGGGCGACCTTATTAGAACATGCGAACGGTTCGCGTGTTCTTTTTTTAACCTCGCGAAAGCGAAAAGGAGATAAAATGGACACCGTAAGAAAGCCAAAGGGAAATTTGCAAATGATTCGCAAATTTAAAAATAGACAAAACGGAGGCAACAAGGCCACGAATCGCCCGAAGGGGAACTTCGTAGAGACACAGGCCGCCGCCTACCTGAGCCGCGAAGGGTACCAGGTCATCGCCCGCAACTACGCCTACTGCGGGGGCGAACTCGACATTATCGCAAAGCAGGGCGAAACTATCGTGTTCGTGGAAGTCAAGTCCGTGTGGAACGCAGGCGAAGGCAACCCCGCCGCCCGCGTGAACGCTGCGAAGCAGAAGAAAATCTGGAAGACGGCGTGCCATTTTCTGCACACGCACAGCGAGGCTGCTCCCAAGGGGTTCGAGCAGCCCTGCCGTTTTGACGTACTCAGCGCCCGCATGCACGTAAAGCCCGTGCAGTTCGAGCACTTCAAGGGTGCATTCGAGAGCACACAGGTGATTCCGCAATGCTGATTGCCTCTAGCCGATTACGCAAACCTTTTTTATATTATCGCCATGCGTTTTGAAGTTCATCCACAAAACCCGCAGGCGAGAATCGTGAAACTCGCTGCCGCCGCCCTCGAGGACGACGCCCTAGTGCTCTACCCCACCGAATCGGGCTATGCCATCGGCTGCAACGCCGAATCCCCGAAGGCAATACACAAGCTATACGCCCTCAAGAAGCCGATGAAGAAGTTCTTCATGGCGCTCATCGTACCCGATATCCGTAGCGCGACCGAGTACGCCCGCATTGACAATTTCGCGTTCAACATCATGAAGCCGCGCGTGCCCGGCCCCTACACGTTCATTCTGCCCGCCGACCCGCACATTGCCCGCAGGCTAGACGTGAAGCGCCCGGAAATCGGCATCCGTATGCCGACACACCCGTTTTTCAAGGAACTCTTCCAGCATTTCGACAAGCCCATCCTCAGCACGGCAGCGAAACTCAGCGAAGAGGACATGTTCGATACCGATGAAATCTGGAATACCTTCGAGCACTCCGTCGAGATGATGGTCGACTGTGGCCCGATAGAAATCAACCCAACGAACATCATAAGCCTTGTCGGCGACAACATCGAAGTCATCCGCGGTGAACTGCTAGACCCGTAATTTTTCTAGAAGAATACCCAGACTGCAATCCAGTAAGCCATCAGGGCAAATTCCATCTCGTGACTGATTCTCGAGAGGAACGTTGAGCCGAGTACAGACACGGCCAAGGCCAAAATGCGCGTCCAGGGCATATCCACACCCTGGTAATAGAGCGCGATTCCGCCAAAAAATTCTATCCAGAGCCACATCACCTCCGCAATGAGCAGGTAACGGCGACGCTTGTTCGGGAGGGCCGTTGTCGAGAAGCACAGGGCCAGCGCCAGCATGCGGAACGGGTAGTGCTGCATCTGCGGGTCGGTCATGTCGCCCGCGAAATACGAATACACGCAGAAGAGCGCGAGCGAGCCCACAATGATGGCGGTTTCCTTGAAAATACGGAGCGGGCTACGCCAGTAGAATACGGTTACGGCGAGCGCAAGGAGGCATGCGAAAGCGTTCATCAGAGGAATCATTGAGTTACCTCCGACGATTGTTGCAGGCTTTCCGTTTGTTGCGGGTCCGAGGATGCCGCCGGGATGTTTGTTTCGGGCGCAGCTTCGTTTGTTTCAGGCGATGTTTCGTTTGTTTCGGGTGCCGGGATGTGCGCCGGGGCTAGCGAGCGCATGTATCGCACAAGGGCGCGGGCTTCCGCCTCCGTAATGCGGTCAACGTACGGGTTCATATTGGCACGTCCACCCATAATCACATGAACCAGGGAATCCTCGCCGAGGGAATCAAGCCGTTCCGCAGTCAGTTTCTGCGGCACCGGGTAGAACTCACGGATAAACTTCTCGTTGAACTTGCCATCTGCCCCGTGGCAACTGCTGCAACGTGCATTCCAGATGGCGCGCGCATGGAGAGAATCGGGAACGACCGCAGAATCGCCCACCGCAGGAATCTCCACACCGGTCAAAAATTTTGAAGGCGTAGACGAGCCGCCCGCATAGAACATCCCCGCAAGGAAAGCAAACAAAGTTGCAATCACGATGAAAGCGATTTTCAGGTACCGGGAACCGCGCACGATGTTCCAGGCAGGGCGTGCGCACAGCACGATGGAGGCAACAAGCGCCACAATCGGGTAGAATAGCGGGAACACGTTCGGGACACCGACCGCAGTCGTTTCAAATGCCGGGCTTGCAACCGCCCAGAGCGTGTAGACAAGCGCAGCGAGCACGCCCAGCAACAGCGGGAAGCGCAGCACAATGAACTCGCGACTCGTGAGCGGCTCCGTATGGTGTTCGACGACAGGGGCCTGTTTCTCGTCCAGTTCGCCGAACACGAGTTCGCCACCCTCGATAGGCTTGCGCAGTTTTATTCGCAGGAACACAAGCAACGTTGTAAACAACCCGAGCGAGAAGGCAATCAGGCCGGCATCTACCCACCCGAAGGATTCAGGATTGGTCGGCAGTACAAGATAATAGCGTTCTAGCCACAGCCCGATAAGCACCGAAAGCGAAATCGCAAGTCGCCCGAACGCACTCTCACGCACGGAGGAAACCCACCACAGTTGCGGGAGAAGCGCCGCAAATGCGAACACCGAGAAGTTCCATTCCCCGCGGAGCGCAAAGATCCAACCCCAGAACAGCAGCATCACAAACGAACACGCCAGCATGAGCTTTTCGAGCAGGCGTACCCGGCAACCTTCTGCCACAAGGAGCACGTTCACCATCGCAAGGCCCGAGAAGATTGCGCCCGTAATAAAGTACAGCGGGAAGAACGCCCCCTGCCAATTCGGCACGAACGTCGCCGCAAAATCAAGGCTCACAATCGTATGCACCCAAAGCACCAGCGGGAAGAGCAGCCATGCCATCGGCCGGCGCAAGTCCTCGAGCGACTGGAAGCGGTCAGCAAGCAGGTGGATTGCGAAATACACCAGCGAGAGCACCGCATAGACGGCGATGCAGCAGAAGTCCCAGACCAGCGGGGAACGCACGTTCGCGAAACTCCCCCGCGCATCCGCGAACGGAATGACCATGTAGAAGTTTTCCACCACGCCGAGATGCATGAGAGGGAAAGCAGCAGCAACCACGAGCGCACACAGGGTCGTTAGTTCCGCAAGGAGCGACGTGCGCCTATCGAGATTCACGCCAAGCGCAAGGAGAATCGCAGAAATGAGCGTGCCCGCATGGGCGATGCCTATCCAGAATACGAACAGGCTTATCGGAACTCCCCAGAAGGTGCGCGCATCCAGCGACCAGGCGGCAGGGCCTTCCCAGAGGGAATACCCCAGCGCGACAAGGCCGGGCAACAGGAGCGCAAGCCCCACGTATAGGAGAATCCGGAAAATCAACGACGCCCCCTCATATAAACGATAGACGGGTCAAGCGATGCGATTGCCTTCGGGGCATAGAGTACGCGGTCCTTCGCCGCCTTTACCAGCGGGGAACCTTCATCAAGCCAGTTGCCGAATATGATGGCGTTCTTCGGGCAGGCGGCAGCACAGGCCGTTTTCACCCCTCGCCCACGCCAACTTTCAAGCGGGTGAAGTGCCTTGAAACCCTGGCGGCTATCCTGCAGGCGCTGCAGGCACAGCGAGCATTTTTCCATCACGCCCTTCCCGCGTACGGGAACGTTGGCGTTAAACTTGAGCGAACGGCCCGAAGCGACCGGGTCATCGAAATTGAACTTGCGGGCACCCACCGGGCAGTTTGCTCCGCAAAAACGGCTCCCAGTACAGCGCTTGTACATCATCGCAGAGACGCCATCGGGAGTGTGGTTCGCAGCACCCGTCGGGCAGACCTTCTCGCAGGGGGCATCGCCACAATGGAAACACATCGCAGGGGCTCCGCCGAAAAGTTCTATCCAGTGCATGAACTGCCCGCGGGCAGCCTGTTGCGGGCCCGAAAGCGGGATATTGTTCTCCTGGATGCAGGCGAGCACGCACTTGCCGCAGGCATCGCAGGCATCCAAATCGATAGCCATACCGAAGCGATTTTCGGAGGATGCTCCCGGAGTCTTGAGCGCAGCGGGCATCGGGACGCGCATGAGTTCCATCCCGGGCTTCATCTTGGAGAGCGCGAGGCGCACCTCGTCCTCGAAGTCGGCAAGTTTCAGGTGCGCACGCTTGCCAGGTGTACCGAACAGGCCGTCACGGCAGCCGAACAAGGCAAAGCCCGCTACTGTCACCGAGAAAAGCTTCAGGAATTCGCGCCTATCCATAAACTACCTGTGGCACGCGGCGCAGTAAGTAGCCGCACGTTTAAAATTCTTCTGTTTGAACGTATCGCCCCTGTGGCAGGAGATACACATCTGCATGTTGAAATTGTCGCCGCCGTACACGTCGGCCTTCTGGGAAGAACCGCCCGCAAAATTGCGGTGACAGTCCGCGCACTCCACCCCGGCGGCCGCGTGTACCCCGTGGTGGAACACCACGTGCTCCGGCAATTCGGGCTCGTGCTCCCAGGGGTATGCCGGAGCGGCGGCCAACGCCGAATCCAGCTTCTCGATTCCGGGATTTTCGGTGAGCGGCAGGCGGTGGCAATCCATGCAATCGGCCTTCGCGGGCATATACGCGCGGGCAGCAGACGCCGCACCCGTATGGCAGTGGCTGCAATCCAGCCCGATGTTTTCGCCGTGAAGCTCGTGCAAAAAGGCTATCGAATTCGGGCCGCCCGCATCGGCACCCACTCGCACAGGAGTCGCCTTCTGGCAAAAGAGGAAATCCGCCAAAAAGAACGCGCACACGACCGCAAAAATGCCACCCATCCAATACTTCAACTATCACTCCTGCTACTTCGGCCTTCCGGGGTCGTCCGGATGTTCCAAAATATACAACAGCCACGCAGCCATCGTCTTCGCATCACTCTCGCTCATGGGCGCAATTTCCATCGGATCCCACTGGTCAGGGTGCTTGGGTTCCGGTTTCATCAGGTACTGCACCAGGGCCTCGGGGGTCTGCACATACTGCGCTACATTATCCTTCATGGGCGGGGCCGCGAACTTGCGCGCCCAGCGATGGCAACCCTTGCATTCGTTGTCGTAGTACTCCCCCGCCTTCTTCTTGAGTTCAGGCGTCACGGCTGGCAACACGAAAACGTCTGCCGCCAAAAGCGCACTGACAAGGAGCACAACGGGTATAACGACACGAGAAATCATCAAAAAACAATATAGAAGTTTTGGGGAAAGACAGCCTTCATTTAATCTTGGAGACAACGAACGGAGAGTCCATGGCTCTTATAGTCGAACCGCATACGCGCATAAGATTGATTGTAGTACAAGTGCATGAGGTTCGCGTTGTTGCTATTTTTCTCCGTAGAACTCCAGAAGTCCGTGAAGTTGCCATCGTGGTAGTAATCCCCATTGCGAGCTCTCTTGCCAGCAGGTAGTGCAGAGAACCCAAAGGAATCCGTGCCATCACCACCATCTTTCCAGCCCTTATTAGACTTCAATCGTTCGCCTGCAATATGTATTCCACCGACCGATTCAAACAATATCTTAATTTCCGCATCGCTAGGTAAGTGCCATCCCGCAGGGCAGGCCGAGTTCGCCGCAGACCATGCATAAAGGCGACCGTACTTGACACAGTTGCCTTCCTCATTGTTGTAGCAGAAGCTAGAGTCCGATATGTAGTTCAGATTCTCCGCCATCCAAGTCTGTGGACCTATTTTCACCGTCTTGTACTTCTTTCCATCACGCTTATCGACCAAGGTTCCTGCAAAACTATTTTCTTTACCAACATCCTTAGGCTCTTCGACAGCGTTCAAAGTCGACTTCATGTTGCTCGCAGTCTTGGCAAGTTTATCCTCGTCACTCTTGCAAGCCGTAAAAGAAAGCAAGGCAGAGATAAGCAACGAGAAAATGAATTTTTTAGTCAAAAAGTTTCTTTTCATGCAGCATATACCGTTTCTATCCACTATAAAACATCATCTACCTCAGTGGGTTCTTGTCGCTCTTGTACCACTTCATGAACTCGGCAATGCCGTCGTGCAGACTCCAGTGGGGCTTGTAGCCACATTCCGCCTCGAGTTTCGTGGTGTCGGCGTTCGTCTGGTAAACGTCGCCGGGCTGCATCGGCAAGAATTCCTTCTTCGCGGGCTCACCGTAAGCATTCTCGATTTCGGCAATAAAGTCCATCAGTTTTACCGGGTGGCTGCAGCCGATGTTGTACACCTTGTAGGGCACGCCGTTCGGGCATTCCGCAGCGACAGGCATGTGGTCAAGCGCATGCACGCTGCCTTCCGCGATGTCGTCGATGTAGGTGAAGTCGCGGATCATATCGCCGTTGTTGAACACCTTGATGGGCTCGCCCTTCGAGATGGCACGGGCAAAGAGCATCGGGCTCATGTCGGGCCTCCCCCACGGGCCGTAAACCGTGAAGTAGCGCAGTCCCGTCATCGGGATGCCGTAAAGTTTCGCGTAGGAATGCGCCATCAGCTCGTTGCTCTTCTTGCTCGCCGCATACAAACTAACAGGATTGTCAACCTTGTCGTCTTCGCTGTACGGGACCTTCGCGTTCAGGCCATAAACGGAACTGGAAGAAGCATAGAGCAGGTGCTTTACCTGGTTGTGGCGGCAGGCCTCGAGAATATTGAGGAAGCCGACCATATTGCTCTGCATGTAGGCATACGGGTTCGTGATGGAATAGCGCACGCCAGCCTGTGCCGCGAGATTCACCACCTTGTCGAACTTTTCTGCGGCAAAGAGCTTGTCGATAGATTCCTTGTCGGCAAGGTCCATGCGGACGAAGCGTGCACCCGCGAGAGTCGAACTTTCGAGCATTTGCCCGAAGGGGATTTCGGCAAGCACACCACCATTCACCGAACGGAAGCCGTTTTCCCACAGGCGTCCGTACTTGAGGCGCACATCGTAATAGTCGTTGATGTTGTCGAGCCCGACAACCTCGTCCCCGCGGGCCGAAAGCATCGCCATGATCTTCGAAGCGATAAAACCCGCCGCA
>JAEEGG010009315.1_pt1 | contig 22028 bp, 17 predicted proteins | sample 9134161 | NCBI WGS metagenome assembly JAEEGG01 (sample SAMN16246543, study PRJNA631951) | gut metagenome | biome: gut microbiome; feature: rumen; material: CR-attached | host: Bos | place: Iran: Karaj | collected 2018-10
CATAGCGGTCATGGATGAAGCCGGGTATGACCCGTTTTATACGGTCCGCTGTATTAAAAATTGATGGCGCCTAAGGAGGGGATAAGAAGCGTCATTCTAGGGGCATAATTGCCCCAAAAACTGTTTTTTAACTATCTTTTTTGCCGAAGTGCAGATTACAAAGCTAAAGATTTTTGGATTCAAGTCCTTTGCCCAGAGGACGGAAATCAACTTCCCGACGAAGGGGCTTACCGCCGTGGTAGGTCCGAACGGTTGCGGCAAGTCTAACATTACCGACGCCATCCGTTGGGTTTTGGGCGAACAGAAGGCCGCCCTCCTGCGTATGAGCAAGATGCAGGACGTGATTTTCAGCGGTACCGAGGAACGTGCCGCGATGAGCCTTGCCGAGGTCTCCATCGTCATCGACAACAGCGACGGTACCCTTGCCTCGGAATATTCCGAAGTGATCGTCACACGCCGCGTCCACCGCGACGGGTCGGGCGAATACCTCATCAACAACCAGGAATGTCGCCTGCGCGATGTCCATGCGCTGCTTTTCGACTCCGGCCTCGGATCGAGTACCTATTCGCAGATGAACGCCGACATGATCAAGTCGGTCCTCTCCGACAAGGCCGACGACCGCCGCGTGCTGTTCGAAGAGGCGGCGGGCGTGAGCAAGTACCGCCAGCAGAGGAAGGAGGCCGTGCGCCAGCTCGAACGTGTGCAGATGGACATGGAGCGCGTAGAGGATAACCTCCGCTCTACTCGCCGTTCCGTGCGCCAGTACGAGACCCAGGCGGAAAAGGTCGAAGAATACAAGAAGCTCAACAAGCGCCTGCGCGAACTGGACCTCTCGGTTAGCCTTGACAAGTACGAGGATTTCAAGGAAGGCCTCGAAACCCTGAATACGTCGGCCCGCCGCATGGAGCACGAGGTCGAGTCTTCCAAGACGAAGGCAACCGAGCTCCAGACGAAAATCGAGGAAAAGAAGCTCGATATCAGCGAGGACGAGAACGCCTACCGCGAACTGGAACGACAGGTTCAGGCGGCGACCATCGAACTCAACAACTTGAACAACGATATTGTGCGCCTGCGCGATTCGATTTCGGCCATGGAGGCCGCGAACGAGAAGGCGCAGGAAGAAATTACCCGCAGCAATTCGAAGGTGGACGAACTCATCCGCGAACGCGAGCGCCTGGAAGAAGAAAACGCGGTGCTCGGCAACGACAGCGAGATGGACGAGATGAACGCCCTCCTGGAACGCGAACGCGAGACCCTCCAGGTGATGCGCGACCGCCTTGACGACCTGCGCTCCCGCTCCAGGGAGCTTTCCAACGAGCGCCTGCAGACGGCAAACGCCGTGAACGCGCTCCGTGGCCGCTTCGAACGTGCGGATGCCGAAACCGACATGCTGCGTTCGAACGTCGAGGGCTACAATTCCGAACTCGAGACTTTGTACGCAAAGAAGGCCGATGCCGAAACGGCCGCCCGCGATATCCAGCAGGGAATGGACGAATCCCGTACGGCGATCGCCTCGCTCGAAGAGCAGCGCTCCGTGCGCGAGGAACGTATCGACACCCTCAAGGCCGACTTGCAGAACTTGCAGGGCCGTGTCGCTGAACTCAAGAACGACGAGGCGAGGCTCCAGTCGAGAATCGACGTTCTCCATAGCGTATCGCAGGATGCCTCCGATGCGAACCGCTGGATTGCCGAAAACAGGGCGGAACTTGCCCGCGGGCTACTCTCGGAACGCCTGGAAGCGCCTCCCGAATATGCGTCCCGTGTCGAAAGCGCCCTCGGCGACATGCTCGATTCTGTCGTGATCGAGAATGCGGATGCGGCGAAGTCCCTTGTCGAGGCCCTGCGCGAACAGAACGTAGGCCAGGCCCTCATGGCCCTTGTCTCCAATCCGCGTCCTGCCTTTGCGGGGACCGTGGATGGGGAGGGCGTTGTAGGCCCCGTCTCGAATTTCGTCAAGACGGACGATTCGACCCGCGCGTGGCTCGACGGAATCCTTTCCCGCTACATCCTGGTGGAATCTTTCGACGCGGCTCTGAATCTTTCTCTCAAGTACGGCAGCGAGGACCTCTGCTTTGTCGCTCCCGAGGCGAGCATCCGCACGGCGGGGCTTGTCTCTACGGGTGCCCCCACGTCCGGCTCGCTTAGCCGCAAGAACGAGATTGCCGAAGCCGAGAAGTCCTTGGCCGATGCCCTCGACGAACTTGGACAGAAGCAGGACGAGGCTACCCGCCAGCAGGAAACCCTGGACGAGGAACAGCAGCTGCTTGCCTCCCTGAACGACGACATCCGCGAAATGCAGAATTCCCTGCTTGGAGGCGATGCCGCGATTTCTATCCAGAAGAATACGGTGACGACCTGCGACCTGCGTATCGCGCAGCTGGAACAGCTCCGTGAACAGGCGACCCGCCGTATCGACGAGGCCCAGGCGACCCGCGATTCGGATGCCGAACTTTCGGCTGCCGAAGATGCCGCCGAGCGCGCCGAAGCCGAATATTCCCGCGTGAACGACGAACTCCAGGAACAGGAGACGATGTTCCGCGAAAAGGACGAAGAAGTCCGCGAACTGGAACGTAGCGCCCTCGACAAAAATGCGAAACTGGCGCAGAACACGAGCCGCCTCGGCAATATCGCCGACCAGATCGAGTTCCTCGGAAACGTTATCCAGTCGCGCAAGGACGAAATCGAGAAGAACAACGAGTCCTCCGAAAAGTTCAAGGCCGATATCGAAGGCTTTGCGGACCAGCTCCAGACGAAGGATTCCGCGCTCCGCGAACTCGAAAGCCAGCGCGACCTTGCCCGCGAAAAGTATGAACTCGTATCGGGCGACCTCGAAGAATGGCGTTCCGAGGTGAACCGCCTCCGTGACGACATGATCGAGAAGATGAAGGACTTAAACGATGTGGGCCGCCGCCAGGAAGCGTTGCAGGCGAACATCGAAAGGCTTTCCGAACGCATTACCAACGAATATTCCGTTGACCTGGCCAATCCCGAAGATGTCGAACGCGTGGAATACAGCCAGCCCGAGGCCGACCGCGAAATCCGTGAACTCCGCGGCAAGATCAAGGACCTTGGCCCCATCAACGTGAACGTGATGGAAGACTACGAAGACGAGAAGAAGCGCCTCGAAGAAGTCGAGAAGCAGTTCGATGACCTCGACCGCGCACGCGCCTCGCTCGACCGTACCATTTCCAAGCTCGACGACATCGCGCGTACCCGCTACCTCGAGACCTTCGAACGTATCCAGAAGAATTTCCAGTTCGTGTTCAGCAAGCTCTTCCTCAATGGCGAAACCAAGATGAGCCTCGTCGAAAAGCTCGACGAGAACGGCAAGCCGATGGACATCCTCGATGCGGATATCGAAATCAACGTGCGCCCGACCGGCAAGAAGATGCGCGGTATCAAGGCGCTCTCCGGCGGTGAACACGCTTTGACCGCGACGGCGCTCCTGTTTGCCATCTACATGGAAAAGCCGTCTCCGTACTGCGTGCTGGACGAAGTTGACGGCCCGCTTGATGACGCCAACGTGGGCCGCTTCATGGCGCTCCTCCGCGAATTCAGCAAGCAGACCTTGTTCATCGTGGTGACGCACAACAAGCGTACCATGGCTGAGGCCGACATGCTCTACGGCGTGACGCAGGAAATCAAGGGTATTTCCCGCATCGCGAGCGTGCAGCTTGCCGACGCTACCAAGTTCGCGATCTAATATGCCCCGCTCCCTAAAAGGTTTGGCCCTCGCGGCCCTTTCTGCCATCTGCTATGGTACGAACCCGCTCGGGGCCTTGAACCTGTACGCCCAGGGCTATTCGCCCGAAAACGTCCTCTTTTACCGATTCTTTACGGCGGCGCTCCTCCTTTTTGCGGTGATTCTCGCGAAGGGCTCGCACTTCAAGGTTTCTCTCAAGGAACTTGCGGCGCTCGTCGCTTTCGGCTTCCTGTTTGCGGTCAGTTCGCTCACGTACTACGCCTCCTTCAAGTACATGGACGCGGGGCTTGCATCGACGCTCCTCTTCCTTTACCCGCTCGAAGTCTCGGTGATGATGGCGCTCTTCTTCAAGGAGAAAATCAGGCGCTGGACCGTCATTTCTATCGCGGTTTCGATGTCGGGCGTGGCGCTCCTCTACCGCGGCGGCGACGGCAGCACGGCGCTCAGCACGGCGGGCCTTGCGCTCGTGTTCGCCTCTTCGCTCTCGTATGCCATCTACATGGTCATGGCGAACCGCATCAACCTGCAGATGGGGGCGGTGAAGATGACTTTCTACGCCATCTGCTTCTGCCTCGTATTCCTGCTGCTCTATTCGGTGATTTGGGGCTCGGGACTCCCGCCGCTCTTTACGCAGGCGAGTTCCTGGGGTTGGGGCTTTATGCTGGGCATCGTGCCGACGGTGCTTTCGCTCATCTTTATGGTGAAGGCGGTCAAGATTATCGGGTCTACGCCCACGGCGATTCTCGGCGCGCTCGAACCCGTGACTGCCGTGGCAATCGGTGTGCTCGTCTTCGGCGAAATCCTCACGGGCAGGCTCATCGCGGGCATCGTCCTGATTCTCGGCTCCACCGTGCTGATTGCCGTAAAGAAGGGAAAGTAATTGCTATATTCCGGATATGCAAGCGACTTGTTCCAAATGTGGTAAGGAATTCAACGACAAGGTGGGAATGTCCCCCTTGCAGAGCAACATGGCTATCCGCGTGCGCAACAGGGTCGGTAATATCTGTCCCGACTGCCGTGCCGAAGCCTGCAAGACGCGTCGCGGATGGTGGAGGATGTTCTTCTACGACCTGAAGATAGGCTTCTATTGCTTCTGGTTCCTGGTGCCCGTGGTGCTCTTCTTTGCCGCTTTTACGGTTTTCCTGGCACTGTATGTGCTGTAAATGAAAAGCCCTCTCTTTCGAGAGGGCTTTATCGCGGGATAGACGAGGCTTGAACTCGCAACCTCCGGCGTGACAGGCCGGTGCTCTAACCAAAATTGAGCTACCACCCCAAATCGTTTCCGATTTTCGGTAGTGGGCGATAACGGATTCGAACCGCTGACATTCTGCTTGTAAGGCAGACGCTCTGAACCAACTGAGCTAATCGCCCGGGATTTTACTCCTGCTTGTCCTGCTTCTTGCCGCCGAAGAGGATTCCGAGGGGAATGACCACCAGGTAAGCAAGCACGAGGATGAGGGGTGCTACCGTGAGGCTGATTGGATTATCCGCAGGGCCGGTGGCGAGGCAGATAAAACCGATGATCAGCAGTACAATGCCGATTGCAATAAGAAGGATATTCTTTTTTGTCAACATGGACTACTTCCTTTTGGTAACGAAGCCAAATATAAAAAAGTTTCAGTTGTTGTCAAGTCAAATTGCCGTTTACGAACTAAAAAGCCCGGTTCTGTCCGGGCTTGTTTTAGTATTCGTTCGGGGCCATTGGGGCCGGCGGTTCGGGCTGGGCTTCTGGCTTGCTTGTACTCGAACCCTTGTCCCAGACGCTTTCGCTTTCGGCGAGGGGAGACGTATCCCACGAGCTCTTCTGCGATGTCGGGTAGTCTGTTTCCGCATAGCCACCGTAGTTGATGGGGATAAAGACTTCATTCGGGTAGGCCTGGTACAAGTACAGCGAGGTGAAATAGGTGCAGAACCCCCAGAGTACGCTTGCTGTGGTGATTTCGCGCCTAACGGTCGTGTGACCGATGACCTTTCCGTTCTTGACCAGTTCCAGATCAAGGGTGGATGGCGATCCGCGTTGCGGAATCCTGCAATCCTGACTGTCTTCACAAAGGAGTGCGCCGTTGCCATAGACTTCGTAACTGCGGCTGTCAGTTGCCATGATCTTGGTCTTGCTGAAGAAGCAACCGCAGAGGCAAAGCGATGTGGCTAGGCAGGCCGCTCCTATGAACCTGCTAGCGCTTTTCATTAGAACCCGTAGCCAAGCTTAAGGTTGAACATGAATCCCTGGAAGAGCTTGCTGGACTTCTTCGGAAGGCTGCCCCTGCCGTAATCGTAGTTTTCCCAATCTTCCTGGGAAACTTCGGCCTGGGGGTCAATGAGCTTGTAGAAGTTGATGAAGTACTTTGCTTCGGCAAAGAGCACGATGTTGCTTGCGCGGTTAAGCATGACACCGCCACCAACGAAGGCTCCGATGCCGGACTTGGTGTCTACGAAGTCGTCCGTAGTCTTGTGGGTCTTCGTCTTGTAGTCGTTGATGGAGTAGTCGTAGGTCCTTTCCGTCGTCATGTGGGTGACCTCGGTCCTGTAGTCGACGACGGAGTAGTTCATACCGCCACCGACATAGGGAGCGACGAACTTGCGTCCGAAGGCGTAGTAGGCGGAAATGCCGAAGTCAGCATAGGTGTAGCGGGACTGATCGCTCAGGCCCCACAGGTCGGCATCGAGACCGATCAAGAAGCTCTGGGTGTCATACATGCCGAAGAAGTTGAGGCCGGGGGCCATGTCCACGGACGGGGAAAGCGGAACCATGCCGCCGAGGCCGAGACCGAAGTAGGAGAACGCCTTCTTGCGCTTGGGCTGCTTGGTTTCGTTTTCGGTGACATTGTAGATATCCTGGTCGGTGGTAGCCTTTTCCTTGGTACCGATCGTACGGGCCACGCGCTGGATAATCGGGTCGAAGTCATCGGGGTTGGCTGCCTTGAGGCGGTCCTGCCAGATCGGGGCTTCGCTTCCGGTATTGTACAGCTTGAAGGACAGGATGACGTTTTCGCCCAGGCGGGTGAATTCGGCAACGAGAATCTTGGTGCAACCCTTGGCCGTAGCCTTGTTGTTGAGCGATTCCGGCTTGCTGATGTCGACGCTGTCTTCGGCAGTGCCCTCGATAAGGATAAAGCGGCCGTCGTCTTCAATATAGGTCTTCACCAGCTTCTGGGCAGCGATGCCGTAGTCACTGTGAATGTTGGTCGTGCCGACAGGGGGCATGTAGACTTTTTCTGCACCGATAGCAAAACTTGCGAAAACAGCGGCAGAAATCAGAATGTTACGAATGAAGTGTTTCATAAGGTTTCCTCCTTTGTATGCATACAAAATATAAAAAAAACGACCAAAAGCAAATGAATTTCTTGAAGAATCCGCTTTTAGCCGATTTGAGTGCAAAAAACGATGACAAAATGCATCGTTTTTGAGATGGAATCTTACTTTTTCCTTGTTTTTTTGCTTTCTAGCCACTCATCGAAGGTGATGGAGCGGTCGAGAACGCCATTCGGAGTAAGCTCGAGTACGCGGTTAGCGACCGTCTGAACAAACTCATGGTCCTGCGAACAGAAGATAATCGGGCCCTGGAACGCGGTGAGGCCGTTGTTCAAGGCGGTGATTGCTTCAAGGTCCAAGTGAGCGGTGGGTTCGTCGAGCAAGAGACAGTTCGCGTTGCTGAGCATCATGCGGCTGAGCATGCAGCGCACCTTCTCGCCACCGCTAAGCACGTTCGCACTCTTGAGCGCTTCTTCGCCGGTGAAGAGCATGCGGCCGAGGAACCCGCGGATGAACGTTTCGTCCTGTTCCTTGCTGTACTGGCGCAGCCAATCCACGAGAGAAAGGTCCGTGCCGAAGTAGGCATCGTTGTTCTTCGGGAAGTAGCTGTAGCTGATGGTGTTGCCCCACTTGAGCACGCCTTCGGGAGCCTTCGTCTCTTCAGCAATCAGCTGGAAGAATGCCGTCTTGAGTGTGTCGTATTCGCCGACGAGCGCAACTTTGTCTCCATTATTGAGACTAAAGTCAAGTCCCTTGCAAATGATGCCGTCACCGCCGTCGATGGTCGCGTTCTTGACTTCGAGCACGATCTTGCCCGGTTCGCGGTCCATCTTGAAGTTGACCCACGGGAACTTGCGGCTCGATGCCGGCATTTCCTCGACGGTCATCTTGTCCAAAAGCTTCTTGCGGGAGGTGGCCTGCTTGGCCTTTGCGGCGTTGGATGCGAAGCGGCGGATGAACGCCTTCAATTCTTCAATCTTTTCTTCGGCGCGGCGGTTCTGGTCCTTGCGCTGCTTCTGGGCGAGCTGGCTTGCCGCGTACCAGAATTCGTAGTTGCCGCCGTAGATGTTAATCTTGCCGTAGTCGATATCGCAGGTGTGCGTGCAGACCGCATTGAGGAAGTGGCGGTCATGGCTCACCACGATCACGATGTTCTCGAAGCGTTCGAGGTAGTCTTCGAGCCAGCCGACGGTTTCCAGGTCCAAGTGGTTCGTCGGTTCGTCGAGCAGGAGGATGTCCGGGTTGCCGAACAGGGCCTGGGCGAGGAGCACACGAATCTTCTGGCCGCCGTCGAGGTCGGCCATCAGACTGTAGTGCAGGTCTTCGGGGATGCCGAGGCCCTTCAAGAGCACTGCCGCGTTCGAGTCGGCTTCGTAGCCGCCGATTTCGCCGTAGCGGGTCTCGATTTCCATGGCCTGCATGCCCTGTTCTTCGGTCATTTCGGGGAGCGCGTAGAGTTCGTCGCGCTTCTTGCCGAGCTCGTAGAGTTCGGGGAAACCCATCATGACGGTTTCGAGAACGGTGTTCTGTTCGTAGGCGAAGTGATCCTGCTTCAGGACGGCGATACGTTCGCCCGGGTCCTTGGTTACTTCACCGGTGTTGGGTTCGAGTTCTCCCGAAAGGATTTTCAGGAATGTAGACTTTCCGGCGCCGTTCGCACCGATGACTCCGTAGCAGTTGCCGCGCTTGAAGGAGAGGTTCACTTCCTTGAAAAGGACGCGGCTACCGTATTGAAGACTGACATTGGAAACGTTGAGCATGTATTATATATAAATGGGGTTAGGCTTGATTTGCTTTCTCTAGTTCTCTGGCGTTGATGATGAGCATCTGCAGACGGTTCTCGATGTTCGCGAAACTCGTATCCGGGTCATAGTCGAGAGAGAGGATCTGGATATGCGGGCAGCGTTCCTTCACGGCCTTGGTGAGGCCGCGGCCACTGATGTGGTTCGCGAGACAGGCGAACGGCTGCAGGATGATGTAGCTGTTCACGCCGTGCTGCGCGTTGTACAGGATTTCGCCCGGGATGAGCCATCCTTCGCCGGTGTTGTACGTCGGGTCGATGATGTCGGCGACGTAGTCCTTGAGCTCGTAGCAGTCCGCATGGTGCTCGTAGAGCTTGAACTTGTGCATGGACTTGCGGGCTGTTTCGACGGCATGCGTGTAGACCTTCGCCGTCACGCCGCCTTCCACGCGGTCCATGAGCGGATTGGCCGAGAAGCCGCGCTTGATCTTTTCGCTGCGCACCACTTCGTCGACGCGGAAGAAGTCCGTCATGCCGGGGAGGTAGACTTCCATCCCGTTGTTCATGAGGTATTCTTCCACGAAGCCGTTCGCGCTCGGGTGGTAGTTCATGAGGATTTCACCGAGCACGGCGACACGCGGCTTGCGGATGCCACGCTTGCGTTCTTCGGTAATCTCGATGGTGTTGAACGCGTCGATGCACTGTTCGAAGACTTCGATGAGCTTGGAGGGACGCACGAGCTGCGTGGTGGTGAGGTGGCCAGCCACGGCGATAACCTTCGGCATCCATTCGTCGTAGACCTTCTGCGTGTCGCCCTTGTTGACTTCGTAGGGGCGCAAGGCGCGGTACATGGTCTCGATGGCATCCATCGTGACGAGGCCCCACAGCATGTGGAGGCGGAAGTCGAGGCCGAGCTGGAAACCCGGGTGCATGCCCTTGTAGTCGACACCGGTTGTGATGATGGTGACGTCCTTGAAGCCGGCCTCGTCGAGCGCCTTGCGGGCGAGCACGGCGTACTGCACGGCGCGGCAGTTTTCGCAGTTCTTTGCAAGGCACATGGAAACGGATGTCTGCGGAACGTCGGGGTGATTGACGAGCCACTTGAGGGCTTCGCCGATGTTCACCTGGCAGGGGAAGCAGATGTCGTTGTGCACGAACTTCTTGCCGAGCTCGATAGCTTCCTTGTCGGCCACGGGCAGGTATTCGGCAATGTAGCCTTCGCGCTTCATGTACTCGCTCGCGAGCACGGTGAATGCGGGGGAGAGGTTCGGCGTGAGGATACGGCGGCGGGCCTTGTCCTCGGCCACAAACGGCGTGTGATACAGCGGTTCGTGGCTTTCGGGCTTGTCGGGGAGGTTTGCCGCACGGCGTGCCTTCACCGTCTCGATGAAGCTCTTGATGCGGATGCCCACGGGGCCGCGTGCGTCGCCCTCGTCGAGCTTGAGCATGAGCATTTCCTTGTTGGAATCAAGGTGCAGCATGCGCATCATCTCGTCGGTCAAGATGGAATCGTGCCCGCAACCGAAGCTCACGATCTGCGCGAGTTCGATGTTCGGGTCCTTCGCCGCAATCATGGTGGCTCCAATCATGCGCAGGTGGAAGGTGTTCTTGATTTCGATACGGGTGTGGCTCGGCACATCCTGGTCGTACACGCCCGGGAGCGATTCGGTGGTGAGCACCGGGATGCCCATGGCGGTAAAGTGGCTTGCGATGTTGTGGTTGATGAGCGTGTCCGCATGGTACGGGCGGCCCGCGATCACCACGGCAAAGCTGTTCTTGGCGCGTACATCGTCGAGAATCTTCTGGCCTTCTTCAAGCAGCGTGGAGCGGTAGCAGCGGAGAGCCTTCTCGCCCTCGGTGACGGCCTTGTCCAAAAGCTTCTTGTCGAGTTTCCAGTGCTCGTGGAACCAGTCGATGGTCTGGCTCCTGCGGAGCTTCTCGTTGAACCAGTGGAAAATCGGCTGGTCCATCGGGATGCCGTAGTTCTTTTCGGGTTCGTCGGTGTTCTTGCACACGTTCGGGTAGGCCTGAACCACGGGGCAGACGGAGGTGGCGGTAAACTTGGTATGGTCGCTCGGTACGGCAATCATCATCGGGAAGAAAATGCGGTCGACCTTCTTTTCGATAAGGCTGAGTACATGGCCGTGAACGAGCTTGGCCGGGAAGCAGACGGTGTCGGAGGGCACGCTGTGGAGACCGGCTTCGAACATCTTGTAGTCGCTCTGGCGGCTTACGACGACGGTGTAGCCGAGGCTCGTGAAGAAAGCCTTCCAGAAGGGGAGGGATGCCCAGAATTCGAGCGCGCGCGGGATACCGATGGTCTTGCCCGTGTTCTCGACGAGCTTTGCCGGGGCGTAGTCCTTCACCAAGAGCTGGTTCGTGCGCTTGATCATGTCGGGCACGGAGAGCATCTTCTTGTTGATTTCGGCAATGAGTGCCTTCGTCTTCGGGTCGTTCGGGTCTGCCGTCACTTCGCCGCGTTCGCAGCGGTTGCCCGTCACGAAGCTCTGGCCATCGCTGAACGTGACGATGGTGCGGGAACAGTGGTTGGTGCAGTACTGGCAGAGCTGGCCCGGCTGGTTGTGCCAGCTGAAGGTCTTCATGGCCTCGAGGCCGATAAAGCTCGACTTGAGGTCCGGATTTTCCTTGCGCTTCTCCTCCATGAACTTGCGGGTGAGGAGCGCGATGCCGATAGCGCCCATTTCGCCCGGACGTTCGGGGCGGATGGGCTTTAAGCCGGTGTACTGTTCGAAGGCGCGGAGGACCGCGTTGTTCTTGAACGTACCGCCCTGCACCACGACCTTCTTGCCGAGGGTGTTCAGGTTGCGGATACGGATGACCTTCGTAAAGACGTTGTTGATGATGGAACGGCAGATGCCCGCGATGATGTCTTCGGGCTGCTTGCCGTCGCGCTGTTCCGTGATGATGGAACTGTTCATGAACACAGTGCAGCGGGATCCGAGCTGCGAGGGGCTCTTCGCGTTGAAGGCGAGCTCTGCAATCTTTTCCATCGGGATGCCGAGGCTGCGGGCGTAGGTCTCGATAAAGGAGCCGCAACCCGAGGAGCAGGCCTCGTTCAGGATGATGCCGGTGACGACGCCGTCCTGCACGGAGATGGCCTTCATGTCCTGGCCGCCGATGTCGAGGATGAAGCTTACGTCGGGGCAGAGGCGCTGGGCGGCGTTCGCGTGTGCGACCGTCCCCCCGGTGTGGTAGTCGGCATGGACGGCCTTCGCAAAGAGCTGTTCGCCGTAGCCGGTAGTACCCACGCCCAGGATGTTGAGCTTGCAGCCGTATTCCTCGTAGCGGTCGGCAAGTTCGTTCATGGCGCGCTTCAAGACGGCGAGCGGTTCGCCGTCGTTGCTTGCGTAGAAACCGTCGATCACGTTGTCCTGCTCGTCCAGGAGCACGAACTTCGTGGTGGTGGAACCCGCGTCGATACCCAGGTAGGCGTTGATGGTGGAGCCGGAGGCCGGCTGCGGGTAGTGGTTGCCGGCCATCTTGTGTTCCTCGAGGAACATCTTGTATTCGGCCTCGTTCTTGAAGAAGAGGTCGGCAGCTGCCTTGGCCTTGTTTTCGGCCTGGCGGATTTCGTTAAAGTGGACGAGCGCGTCGAGGGAGCCTTCCATGCGGTAGTGGCATTCCTGGTCGGCGAACATGGAGCCGTTCGCGAGGGCGGCGCCCATGGCCACGAGCACTTCGGAGTGCTCCGGCACGATGGCCTGCTCGTCGTTGATGCCGAGGCGTTCCTTGAACGCGCGCACGAGTGTCGGGTTAAACGTAAGCGGACCACCCTCGAAAATCACGGGCGGCTTGATTTCCATGCCCTGCGCGAGACCGCCGATGGTCTGCTTGGCGATGGCGTGGAAGCTCGAAAGGGCGATGTCTTCCTTGGCGATGCCGTTGTTGAGCATCGGCTGGATGTCGGTCTTCGCGAACACGCCGCAACGGCCCGAAATCTCGTAGACCTTCTGGCCGCGCTTGGCAAAGCCCTCGAAGGCCTCGGTCTTGATGCGGAGGAGTTCGGCCACCTGGTCGATAAATGCGCCGGTACCGCCCGCGCATACGCCGTTCATGCGCATGTCCGAGGCGATGAGCTTGCCGGTTGTCTTGTCCTTTTCGAAGAAAACGACCTTTGCGTCCTGGCCGCCAAGTTCGATGGCGACCCTCGATTCGGGGTAGGTGGCACGCACGGCGAGGGCGTTCGCCACCACCTCCTGCACGAAGAAGGCGTGCGTGGCGTCGGCGAAGGGCTGACCGCCGCTACCGCAGAAGGCGACCCTGAAATTCTTGTCCGGGAAGAGCCCGTGGGCCTCCCGCAGCACCTCGTAGACCTTTTTCGCCTGCATGGCGTTGTGGCGCTGGTATGTGTAATGCAAAAGCTTGGAGGTTTCGGGATCGACGACCGCAATCTTCACGGTGGTGGAACCTACGTCCACGCCGACCCATAAATCGTTCTTCAAATTGCTCATAGTGGGCTCAAAGATAGAAAAATGACATATTAAATGTCGGTATTTATGGCTCTAAATGCGATAAAATGTGCAGAAAAGGGGATCGGCGATAGGGATTTCCCTTTTTGCTATATTTACGGCCACAACCTTCCTTTGGACCGATGAACTACCTAGCGCTAGATTACGGAGAACACCGCGTCGGGGTCGCCTTTGCCGATTCCGAGCTGCGCATGGCTTTTTCCCGCGAAACGATTGACCAGAAGACTACGAATTTGTTCGTAAGACTCGATGAACTCGTGAAAATAAACAAGATCGACGCGTTCGTGGTGGGGATGCCGTACCACCCCGATGGCCGTACCGACGGCAAGAACGTGGTGGTCGAGAAGTTTGTCGAGGACCTGAAACTGCGTTTCCCGGGACTCCCTGTATACACGCAGGACGAATCGTATTCCAGCGTGCAGGCCCAGGAAAAGACCTCTTACTTCAGCAAGAAGAAAAAGCAAAAAAATAAGGAGGTAATCGATCAATTAGCCGCCGCGATTATTCTCCAGAGATGGCTTGACGAGAACGCTTAAGGGGAGTTTTTCTTGCCCTTGCGCGTCTGTTCTATGTAATTCTGGAATTTCTTCTTTTCGGCCGCCTTGTGGATGGGCGAAACGGAAAATTCGAATTGTTGGAACAGTGCCGCCCAGAATTCGGAAGGATTCTTGTAGAGAACCTTGAGAACGTTGTAAAGATCGAACGTAATGGGAGTTTTCTCGCCACGTTCCCATTTGCCGATGGTGATGCGGGTAACGCCAGAGTGATAACTTATGTATTCTTGAGTGAGGTTGAGTTCGTCCCTTCTGGCTTTGAGAATTTTTGCAAGTGCTAGGTCAAAGGCCTTTTCTTCATCGTTCTTCAACTTCATGATATAACGATTTTAAGAAAAAAGAGGGGTTAATTGTGAAAACATAAAATGGCATGTTGAAAGCATATATTTTCAAAATCACGCAATTCCTGTAAACGATGTATTACAGAAAATGTAAAACTTGTTCCGTTTCTTGGCAAATCGGGCATTTTTTTCTTTGGTAAAACGGCCTTCCTGTACGATTTTTCCTATTTTCGTCCGAAAAAACAGGAGTTTTTATGGCTGTATACGTAATGGTAAATGGTATTCCGGGCAATATGGGCCGTGTTGTGGCCGAAACTTGCGTCGCCCGTGGCTTGGAACTTGTCCCGTATTCCCTGACGGGTGAAATTATCGTCGAGAACGAAGCTGAAGTGGCGGGGAAGACCATCCAGCTGTTGAAGCCCTCCAACCGCGAAGAGCGCATCGGCGAGGTGCTTGCCAAGTATCCGGACATGATTTGCATCGACTACACGCACCCGACGGCCGTGAACGACAATGCCGCCTTCTACGTGAAGCACAAGATTCCCTTCGTGATGGGAACCACCGGCGGTGACCGCGAGGCTCTCGCGAAGCTCGTGGCCGACGCGAACCACCCGAGCGTGATCGCCCCGAACATGGCAAAGCAGATTGTCGCGTTCCAGATGATGATCGAATACCTCGCGAAGGAATTCCCGACGGCGTTCAGCGGCTACAAGCTCTCCGTGGTCGAAAGCCACCAGAAGACGAAGGCCGATACGAGCGGTACGGCGAAGGCCGTGGTGGGCGACTTCCAGAAGATGGGCTTTGACTTCTCCGTCGACGACATCGAGAAGGTGCGTAACGAGAAGGACCAGATGGAACGCATGCATGTGCCCGAACAGTACCTCGGCGGACATGCCTTCCACACCTACAGCCTCGACAGTGCCGACGGCACCGTGCATTTCGAATTCCAGCATAACGTGTGCGGTCGACAGATTTATGCCGAGGGCACCGTGGATGCCGTGAACTTCCTTGCATGCCACCTTGCGAACGGGACGGCGAAACCCTTCAACATGATGGACGTGCTGCGCTCCGGAAAGATGAGGTAAATGCGCTCGTATATCCTCCGACGCCTGTTGCTCATGATCCCGACGCTCGTCGGGATTTCGCTGGTATGCTTTATACTTATCCAGCTGTTGCCGGGTGGACCCGTGGAGGAGATGATTTCGCGTGCGCAGCAGGCCGCTGCGATGAAGGGCGGAGTCGATGCCTCGAAGGCGCTCTCGCCCGACCAGATAGCACAAATCCAGGCCTACTTCGGCTTTGACCAGCCGGCTTGGAAGCGCTACCTGACCTGGCTCTGGAACGTACTGCACCTCGACCTGGGGACGAGCTACACTTACGGGCTCCCGGTATGGGATGTCATCGTGAGCCGCTTCCCGATTTCGCTATTCTTCGGTATCACCTCGTTCTTCTTAAGTTACCTTGTCTGTATTCCACTTGGCCTCTGGAAGGCGGTGCATCATGGAAGCAAGCTGGATTCGTTTTCTTCGGGTGTCATTTTCTCGGGCTACGTGATGCCGGGCTATGCACTCGGTATCTTGCTCATTATCTTCCTTGCGGGAGGTTCGTACCTCGACATATTCCCGCTGGGAGGCCTTACGAGTGACGACTTCGAGGAGTTCAGCTTTTTCGGGAAGATTGCGGATCTGGGACACCACCTGATTCTGCCCATCTTCTGCTACATGATAGGGGAGTTCGCTTTCCTGACCTTCCTCATGAAGAATTCCGCGCTCGAGGAATTGGGTAGGGACTACATGCGAACCGCCTTGGCGAAGGGCATGAGCTTCAACCAGGCGCTGGTGCGCCACGCGCTCCGCAATGCGCTTATCCCGATTGCGACCCGCCTTTCCGAAATCTGCACGCTGATGTTTGCGGGGGCGCTCCTTATCGAGAAAGTTTTCGATATCGACGGCATGGGCCTTTTGTACTACAATTCCATGGTGAACCGCGACTACAACGTGGTCATGGGAGTCATCTTCCTGAGCAGCCTCATGGCGATGGTGGGCCGCCTCTTCAGCGATATCCTCTATACGCTCGTGGATCCGCGCATCAAGTTCTCGTAAGCGGCCCGCATTTGGCGGTTTTCCCCCAGAGAAAGGGGTTGCTTTTATTATATTTCCGTGCATGAGTAACGAAATTGTTTCTTCGACAATCAAGAGTTTTTTGACTTCCCGTGGCTATGCCGACGATTTTGAACTGTCTCCCATTGCGGGGGCAGGTTCGGGTCGCAAGTATTTCCGGATTTCCAGTGGCGACCGCCGTTGCGTGTTGCAGATTTCTTCCGCCGTGGATGACGATTTCAGGCGCTTTGTGGATTATTCCAAGACTTTCAGGGATTTCGGTCTGCCGGTTCCGCGCGTCTATTGCGTAGATGAATCCGCCTGCCAGGTCTTGCAGGAAGACTTGGGCAAGAGGAATCTCCTGGACGAAGTTTCTCCCGTGAATCCCGGTGTCCGCTCCGGCAACGAACGCATTATCTATCCCGAAGTCATCGACGCCCTTGTCAAGTGGCAGGACGCAAGCCAGGCAATCTTCAGCAGCCATACGGAACTCTGGATTCGCCGGTTCGATTTCGCGGCCCTCAAGTGGGAGACGGACTACTTTACGGACAACTACCTGAAGGCGCATTGCGGCCTTTCGGAGATTCCGCAGAGCGTGAAGAACTTCTACTCGCTTCTGGCGGTTTCCGTGGATGCGCAGCCCAAGGTGCTGATGCACCGCGACTTCCAGAGCCAGAACATCATGGTGCGTCCGAATTCCGAAATCGCCTTCGTGGATTTCCAGGGGGCGCGCCGCGGTTCGGCGTTCTACGATATCGCAAGCCTCCTGTGGGATCCGTACGTGAACCTGCCGCTTCCGATGGTCAAGGACTTCTTTGAATACTGGCGCATGCAGAACAAGCGCGTGCACGCCTATACCAAGGAAGACGCGTGGGAAAGCTTTATCCATGCGAGTCTCCAGCGCGTGATGCAGGCGCTCGGCGCGTACTGCTTCCTCAGCAAGGTGAAGGGCATCCAGAAGTTCGAACAGTATATCGAGCCGGGAAAGGCGCAGCTCCGCACCCTGTTTGGCGAGTTCAAGCAGATTGCGAAGGCCACAGAACCCGAAGCCATCGCCTTTATCGAGAATGCGCTGAAGGACTAGCAGAGCGCTCCACGAACCATGTTGCCGCTTTATTTTAAGCAGTATCCGGCTCCCGAATCTTTTGACCATGCGCTGGGCTTTGCCTACGACGCGCTCGTCTGTTCGGGTGTCGCCTTCGATGCCCATGCCGTGTGGAAGAGCCTGGGCGAACGCATCGCGCAGGGAATCTACATGGGCGACGGCCTCTTGCTACCGCATACCCGCGTGCAGGGGCTAGCCGAACCGCTTGCCGCATTTGCGGTCTGCCCCGAAGGCTTTTCGGGAGTGAATACGCGCAGGGGCGAAAAGGCCCAGTTCTTGTGCGTGCTGCTGTCGCCTGCGGAATCGGCGACTGCCCATACGCTCGTAATCGCGCAGCTTGCGAAGCTGTTGCTTGATGGTGGCTGGAAATCGCGGGCCCTTGCGGCAAAGAGCGATGATGAAGTCAAGGCTCTTTTCGAAACAAATTAATCGCGAAATTGTTTACCACTGCAGGGTGCCGGTCGCCGTCGCCCTGTAGCCTTCGTAGTCTCCGAAGTAGCGGGCGTAGCTGGCGCGGAAGGTCATCCAGTGCCAGGGAGTGAGTTCGAACCTTGCTCCGAGTTCGGTGTAGCGGAGCGTGGTTTCGCTGTTGAGGAAAACCTTGTTCGTCGCGTCTTCGGGACCGTGGATGTCGCCGATGTTTCCGCCGAAAGCCGTATCCTTGGCGACCTGACTAGCGAATAGCGTCGCGTTGATAAACTTGTAGGTTGCACTCAGCTCGGCATGAAGTTCCTGGCTGTTGGGGCCGAGGTCGCTGCCGAGACATTGTGCATAGTTCGCATAGGTGTATCCGCCGCCCTTGTGGTGTGTGTAGACCCAGGGCTCGATGCGGGTATATTCGGTGAACATGTCGAAACGGACGGGGCCTACGTACAGGCTGTCGCGTGCGATACCGATGCTGGCGGCCCACTTGTTGCCCCACCAACTGTCATCGAACATGGAGGTCGGGGACTTCATGTCGTCCCAGAGGAGTTCTCCGTAGAATTCCCAGTGCGGGAGCGTACGGACGCTCAGGTCGAAGGCGAGCGAAATGTTGTCCTGGTCTCCCTGGATGTGTTCCTGGAAGATGTAGGGAATGAAGGGGAGGACGTAGGCCCATTCGAAGTCGCGGTCGGTGCTGTCGCCATCGAAGTTCGGGTTTGTATGGGCGGGCTCGACGGTAGAACCGTAGAGGGATGTTTCGGAAAGTCCCAGCTTGATGTTGGCGGGGAGGTTCAGGTCGAGGCGGTGTGCATGCAGGTACTTGCCCTTGTTCTTTGCTTCGAAGAGCTTGGCGGCGTACTGCGTGTAGTCGATGGGGCCAATCGAGAACTTGTAGCCGAAGTAGGGCGTGGGGGCGGGAATAAAGATTCGGCTCGAGGAATCCTGCCACGGACGGTAGATGAATTTTTCGCCGCGCAAGATGACGTGGTTATGGCGTGCGGGGCCGAACCCGATGTAGTCGAAGCCGACAAGCAGGGTGAATGGCTTCAGGTCGTAGGTCGCCTTGGCTGCGAACAGGTCCCAGGTGCGCTTGCTGTCGCTCTGCTTGTTGTAGGGGATGCCTTCGTTTGGGTTGTAGAAGTTCTCTGCGATATCCCTGTTGGTGAAATCGGTGTTGACGTTGACGCGTGCATCGAAGTGGAAGGCTTGCGTGAAATGTCCGTCGAGGAACAGCTGGATGGACATGGCGTTGTCATAGTGCGTGGGCGCGTTGTCGAGGTTCGTGATGGCGAGGGAATCGACCAGCTGCGCGCGGATGTTCACCTCGTGGTTGTGGGCGGAGTCGACAAACGTAAAGTGGGCCGGGTTGGATGCTGCCGTGGCAAACGTCGCAAGGATCGCAAGCAGGGCGAACATGCAGGGAATTTTTCTTTGGAAATTTCTCATAAGCGTTACCATAGAGCCGCCTTCAGGAGGGCTAAGTGATGCTTGATGTAGGCGCGTTTTTCCGGACCGTTTTTCCCGAGGCATTTGGGAAGGGTTGCAAGGATGCGTACAAGGCTTCGGGTGGAGCGGAAAGATCGGGATAGCATGAAACCGCGGAAACCGAAATGCTTCTTGAATACGTATTGCTGGGCGCGGTCGTGCTGTAGCGCACGGGTCGTGTTGTTCTGTGCGGAGCCTCCGCCCAGGTGGGTGAGCGAGACATCGTTTGCGACAAGGAACCGCGCGCCCTTGTCGCGTGCGCGCAGGGCGAGGTCGGCATCCTCGTAGTACATGAAAATCTTTTCGTCGAAGAGCTTGCCAGATTCCTTGCAGATGGCATCGTAGAGGTCACGCCCGAACATCCAGCAGACGGCGGATGCCCAATGGACTTCGGAGAGGGAGGGTTGCGATGTTGCACTCGGTTTCCCTTGCAGAATGTCTGCGGCCGCCTTCTCGCTCTTGAATGCATTTACGAAAAACGCTGCGCTTCCGATTCCTTCGGGGCCGAGCCCGGCAAAATAGTTGGGCTGCTCGCTTCCATCGTTATTCTTGACGGACGGGACGACGACGGCGTTGGGAGAGCCGTTTCCCTTGGCCCACTCTTGCGCCAGTTCCCATGCACTTCGCAGTTGCGGAATCGTACTTTCGGAGAGGCGCGTATCGTTGTTCAGGAGGCAGATGGTGTTGAACGCTTCGCCGTCCTTGATGAGCCCCTCGATGGCGAGGTTGTTGGCTGCGCCGAAACCGATGTTCCTTGGGCTTTGGTAGAGACGTACGGCCGGAAATTCCGAGCGAATTTTTTCGGGAGTTCCGTCGGTACTCGCGTTGTCGGCGACGGCAATGACAAAATGCTTAGAATCGCCAATCTGCGCCGCGAGGTCGTCGAGGCAGTTCCGGGTCAGTTCCCAGCCGTTAAAGGTGACCAGTATGATTGCCGTTCTTTCGCTCATGATTTCTTCCAGATTTTTTTTGCGAGCGGAAGCCCGATGGTGGTGAAAAGAACTTTTTTCAACATTGCGGACGGAGCGACCTTGTCGAACAGGATGTTCCGGTGGGTGAAAATCCAGGGCAGTTCCCTGGGCAGGAATCCTTTGCTTTGACGCTTTTGGGTCAGTGAAAGCAGATGCGCCGTAAAGCGGATCTCGGCAGGCGAGAGGGAAAGACGCTCTGTGTTTTCGAGAATCATCTTGAGCCAGATCGTCTGGATTTGGAGCGTCTTGCTCATTTGGGGAGCGGGTTTCCCGCCGACGGCATTCGTATCGTGTAGGCGGTATTGCACGACGATATCGTCGATTGCCTTGATTCCGCCGTTCCTTTCTGCAATCATCGCAACCCAGCGGTCATGAACTGTCACGCCTTCGGGAATGGGTAAGATCTTGTCGAGGAGTTTCGCCTTGAAAAGCGAGAGGCAGCCGGTGACGTTGTTGATGCCCGCAATCTGTGCCGTAAGTGGAATCGATTTCTGGATGAGCGCTTCCTTTCGCCAGGAAGTGTGGATTATCTTGCCATCCTTGTCGATAACTTCAGCATCCCCGAAAACGAGGGCGGACGAACCTATTTCTTTTTCGAGCCGTTCCAGCTTGTCTGCTTTCCACACATCGTCCTGGTCCGCGAGGGCGATCAGGTCGTCCGGTTGCGCAAAATTCATCGCGTGTTCAAGGCCTGTGGCGAAAGCCTTGCGGTGCCCGCCATTGATATCTTGCGGGAAGATTTCGAGCGGAAGCTTGCCTTCGAAGGAACGGAGGATTTCGACAGTCGAATCTTGCGAGGCGTCGTCGATGACGATGACCTTGTCCGGAAATCGCGTCTGTGCCACGAGCGATTGGAGCATTTCGTTTAGGAAACGCTCTCCGTTGTAGGTGGCGAGGACGACGCAAATGCGGCTCATTTCAAGATTCCCTGTGCAAAAAGTTTTTCAAAGATACGGGAGACGTTGTTCTTGAAGTCTTCGTCGGTGCGGTCGAGAAAAAGCCTGTCCCTCAATTCTTGGAACTGGATTTCGTTCCAGTTGCTTGCATATTGTTCAATCTTTTGTGCGGCATCGGTAGCGCTGCCTTCATTGAATAGCATCCAGGAGGGGAGCGCGTAGTCTTCGGTGTATTCGGCGTTGGCCACCAGCACGGGGCATCCACACTGCAGGGCTTCGAACAGCACGATGGGACCGCTTTCGAAATGCGAAGGAATCAGGAGCAGGTCGATGTCGTTGAGCATCCTTTCTTGCACCTGCTCAGGCGGCATCCAGCCTGTAAACTCCACAAGATTTTCGACTCCCTTGTCGTGGATTTTTTTGCGGAGGGCTGCTTCGTGAGGCCCTTCTCCGATAATCGAGAAGTGAAAATCTAGACCGCGTTCCTTCAGTAGCTGTGCGACTTCGGGAAGGATGTCTTGCCCTTTCTGTTCAAAGAAAATGCGCCCGGCGATGGCGATATTCATCCGTTTTCTCGGCTTTCTTGCGGGGGCGGAGATTTGCCAAGCTAAAGGGTTTAACAGGACTTCGATATCGTCTTTGACAAATCGTTCCAGGAGCCGCTTTTGGTACGGCGAATTCACAATCCAGGAATCGACATTCTTGTAGATGGCGCCTGCAAAAAGATCGCGCAACCATCCCAGGTTGGCATGAGTCTCGCTTTGGGTGAAAGCGAGAGGCAGGTAGGAGATTACGGGGAGATGCAGCTTGTTTGCGGCCCAAAGTCCCGGTAGGCAACGTTCGATGTTCCCTGGGCACAGTACCAGATTCTCGACGTTTTCCCTTTGGAACAGTTCTTTTGCCTTCTTCGTCTTGCCCTTGAACCGGTCTCGGATGATGGGGAATGGGGTCTGCGAATGAAAGGGGAGCTTGACCCTTTTTACGTTTGCGGGAAGAACATCTGCAAACTTGTCACACGAAAAGAAGAA
>JAEEGG010009318.1_pt1 | contig 22025 bp, 20 predicted proteins | sample 9134161 | NCBI WGS metagenome assembly JAEEGG01 (sample SAMN16246543, study PRJNA631951) | gut metagenome | biome: gut microbiome; feature: rumen; material: CR-attached | host: Bos | place: Iran: Karaj | collected 2018-10
GTCGCTCATCGGGTCAACGGAGAGCCAAATGGAATAGCTTGAGTTATAATATCTTGCGCCAAAGTAGCTAAAGCCGGTTTCTTCGTCTCGCTCTTTTCCGGAGAAGGTATAGCGGGCACTATAGGAAGTTGGGCAATAAGGTATTGTTATTAAGCGATTTGATATTGTATTGGAACAAGTTTGATATAGTTTGTCATTGTCCTGCACGCGATATTCTTCGCCCAAGCCGAGTCGGTTAGACGAGAAAAAAGAATGGCTATATGTGCGCGTGAGGTTCATGGGGCGAAGATAGGAAAAATGGGGATTGGCCGTGTTTATTCTGGGGGCAAATTAGGCTTGAGACGACATTATAATGGTTGTCGGCCAACAAACACCAAACTGTCATTCCGCAATAGATATTGCCATGACTTTAAATGATAACGTACTTCTTCTTTTGTCTGATATTGAGAATATTTATTTGGATTAATAAATGTAAAAGAGGTTTTATACTTGTCAAAAAGTTCTGGCGATAACCATAGACAAATCAACCAATCATGAATAATAGTGTAAGAAATAATTGTGGAGTCATTACACATAGTAAAAGTATACTTATAAGTAGGGATTGCCGCTAATTCTATATAGGTCTTTCCTTCTCTTTTTGTTTCCTCAACACCTAAAATATTAGGAAAGCGATTAAGACATTCTTTTGTCTCAGAGCCGTGGATTTCTATATAATTGTATATGGTATGATACAACGTCGAATCACAAGAATAAACTGGAGATGTGTTTTTGTCCAAGGCCGCTGGCGGTTCTTCATTGTTCTTTCTACAAGAAGGGGAAATAATACCGATACAAATCAGTAAGACTATTAATATTATACTTGGTTTCATATTGTTTTTTGAATTGTTGAACTAAAAACTTAAATTCCGATATAAATCACCTGACGTGTTAATATTCCGAATAAACACTGAGGACTTCCAGGGAGTAAAATTGAATAATTTGTGGGTGTTTGCCGCATAAACATAATATCGTGGAAAACCTTTGCCTGCTTGAGTTGGTAGTCCTTTGTTTAAATAATCGTTATATGTATATCTTATAGAACCCATATCCGATTTCGAATAACCATATGAAGCACCTTGAGTGGCACCTGGACCGAAATGACTATGAATCTCGAATAATAAATTATATTTATCAAAATTACTGCTATTATGGAATGGTGAAAAAGCTCCTCTATATAAGGCATCACGTTTACTATCGGATGTCCCAACAACATATTCTTTTCCTCCTCCTTCTGTCCTATATCCAGCCACAGCCCATTCAACATTACAATTGTCAGCTCCAAATTTAAAAACTTTGAATGCATCGCCTTTATCTCCAACTGCATAATGACCATCGTAATCTTTTCTTTTATTACTTAATTGTTCCAAAAGATTATCGCTTTTTAAGGAAATGGAAGATGTCCTTTTACCATTTTCATCTACAGCATAAAGGATATGCCTATTACTTGATTCTTTCTTAGTAATCTTTCCGTCTTGATCCATTTCATATACATCTTCCCCACTCGGATCCACCAACTTGATAGGATTATTCCCGCAATACACATATGGACTCAGGCTCGGATACTTGTCACTCATTGGGTCAACCGAGAGCCAGATGGAATAGCTTGAGTAATAGTATCTTGCGCCGAAATAAGAGTAGCCGGTTTCCTCGTCGCGTTCCTTTCCGGAGAAGGTATAGCGGGCACTATAGGAAGTTGGGCAATAAGGTATTGACGGCATGTGTGTTAGAAAGGGTTGCAGGTGACAAAAATAAATATTTTTTTCTTTTTGTCACATCGTGTGCGCCAGTTTTTTACCACCGCGCGCTGCCGATTTTTCCTGCAACGGCCTACCATGTCACCACATCGTCCAGAATCTTTTGCTGTTCGGTGCTGGAGCGGCGTATATAGTTCTCAAAATTGTTGTTCATAACGTAAAAATTTATATTGCTGTCCGATAAAATGTGTACTTTTGCCCATGTTATTTTTATTTTTTTTGACTTAATAAAAATAACACAAAGGGCTGACTTCTACTATGAAATCAGCCCTTTTTTTAGCCCTCAAAAAAAAAGTTTTATCGGACAGCAATAAAAAACAATACACTATCTTTATGTTATCCGACAGCAAAATCACAGAATTTTTTTGTATGGCAGACGACTTCTGCAAATTTTTCAACTTATCCATTTGCAGAAAGGGTAGATGGAAAACTACTACTCTACGACCCGCAGAATAATAATAATGGAGTATTGAAGAAATGATACGAGAAGCAGGAAATTTATCGGATGCGCAAATTCGACAGTTTCAGGGGCTTCATCTCGCCAACCAGGCTGTAGCGGTGGAAGAGGGTGTCGTTGAAGTTGAAGATGCGGTGGTTGGTGTCTGTGGCGTTGCTGAGGAAAGGTTGGTATGATATGCGGTGGTATTCGAGGGTGCGGTCGGGTAGGGAGTCGATGGCGACGAATCGGTCTGTGGATTGATAGTGGATGGTGCGGTCGTTGAATTTGAGTTTGGTCATGCCGCACGCCGAAATCTCAAAATGCACGCATTGGTCGTTGCTGTAAAGGGTGAAGTTGCCAAGGCTGTCGGTGAAGGTGTTGAGACCTACATTCCAGTATTCGTTCCAGCCGCGGACAACAGCCCCTTCGATGGGCTCGCCATGTTGGTCAACCACCTTGCCCCTAATAAGATAGTTCTGGTAGCCCATCATGTTGAAATAGTTGGCGGCACGCCATTTGGGTTGTGGCTTGTAATTGGCAAAGTGGGCAATCTCGGCTGCGGCTGGCTTTACCGTGCCAATAATCTCGTAGCCGCCTTCGCGGGTGCGGGTGATGCCTTCGTGGTTGAGCAATCCCGTGTATTGCGCCTCGAAATGGCAGTCGGGCACCTCCTGAAATTCCCACCAGCCCATGCCAATGCCGCCACAGTCGCGCACATAGCGATAAACCTCACGCATAAACTGCCGCTGCTCGTCGTAACTGATTGAGTCATTGTCGGCTGGCAGCGCCGTCTCACCCAGCATCCATGGCTTGCCTACATACGTGCTGTACCAGTAAATCTCGTTGGGTACTCGCAGCGGGTGGTAGGTATGGAAAGCTAAAAAATCGACGGGCAGGATAGAAGGGTCCCACTCGAAGACTTCTATGGGCTCGGCAAAGCCGATGGTGAACAACTGGTGGGGTGCGTAGTGCTGCTTGAGCCGTTGCCAACCTCTAACTATTTGATAAGCTTGATGTTTTGTTCTTTTAGGATTGTCGTCAAAATAGAGCGGCTCGTTAGCAATGTCGTAGGCAAATAACGTTTTGTTGTCTTGCATAGCCTCGAACAGATGGGCTGTAAAACGCTTCAACTCGTTGTCCATTGGCGCTTTGATGAGCAACATGACGCGCAGACCGGCATCTTCGGCTAAGGTTAGCATCTCCTCCAATCCTTGAGTGATAGCTGGATAATCATCGTCAATATAGTACTTCTGGTCATCTGCTTGGTAGTAATAATGTCCCCGCTCATCTTGTGCAATGCGATCAAAACAGATGCGCATAGTGTTGAATCCCAATTCTTTAATAAGTTGAAAATGACCTCTTAGCTGATGCAGAATCTCCTCTTTGCTGTTTGTTTCATAGCGGGTGGCATCTTCGTACACTTTGGCAGGCGATACCGTGAAATGGCCGTTAGGATTGCGGTATTCCACGATGTAGTTCAGCATCAGAGGAAAAAAGGTGTTATTGTCGATTTTAAAAACGCCGTCTTCCAATCTCACAAAGCCTGCAGGCACTTCCGTTTTGACAGTGCGGTTGATTTGGAAAAACACCGAAATCAGAATTAGTGCAAGTGTTAAGATAGTAAAAATCAGTGTTTTAAAAAATTTCATAATCTTTGTCTTTAGCGTGCGCCTTCCACATGGACTACAACATTGCGTATATTCATCTGACAGTTGGGCAGCCAGTATTCGTCGTATTCAGGCGTATTGATGGCAACGAAGGCTTTGAGGTTGTCGGCGTTGGTCACGATAAACTCCTTGGAAACACGGATTGGATACCATTCTCCGGCAATAACCTTGTCGGCATTGATAAATTTTGAGATTTTGTCTTTGTAGGTGGTCGGGTAGAGCATATTGTCACCAGTACAGCATAGAACCAGATTCATGTGCTGGTCTTGTGCAAGACTATCCATCACTTGCACTTCCGCTTGGATGGTAATCCTTACGCTGTTCAACTTCTCAGTGGTTGACAGGGTGTGCTGAGGCATGATGTAGTATGTTTGATGCCACTTTTCGCTGGGTTTGTGTTTGGGATTGCGGCAAGTCAACTCGGTGGAATGTTCGTAGTTGAGGATGGAAAAGAAGGCTTTGGAGTTTAGTAATGGTCTTTGTGTCAGTTTATTACCGTGATATACGTATTTGTTGATCTCTTTGTAAAGTGCCATTTTGTTTGCTAGATACTGCTTCAGCCCAGGTCTGTCATCTAATCTCGTAAGGACAATGTTATTGTCGATTTTATAGACGTTTTCCCTTTCCCAACGAGTGGCACCATGGTAAAGGTAGCCGTCATAAATCATCTCTATAATTTCGTGTGAATAGTTGATAATCAGCATTCTGTTGTTGGTACGAAAAACGCTGGAGGTGTCCAGTTCGTGTCCTACCCATTGCACGTATTCGGGTGGTGCGATGTAACCTTTGGCTGCCAGTAGGGCTGTCAGCGTGGGTGCCACGTCGTTGTGGGTGACGAGAGCGGGGAAATGCTTGCTTTGTTTCAGCATTGGCGACCAGATGATGAGCGGCACGTGGTAGGTGCTTAGCTTGTTTTCTTTGTTCACCCCTGAGGAGTGGTCGCCTGTAATGACAAAAATAGTGTTACGTCCGCCGGGTAGCGTACAGTAGTCGTGGATGAACTGTCGCACGCAGTCGTCAGCATATACGATGCTGGCAGCACGTAGTGTATGAATGCTCCACTTCTTGTGGAGATCGGCATCGGCTGAGGCGATGAACTGCTTTGCACGTTGGGTATAGGTTTGCTGTAACTTGTTGTTATTTAGTTCAAAATTGTCGTGCGAAGAGATGGTGACAAACAGGTCCATGCGGGGCTTTGTGCTTGCATCTTGCTGAATATGTTCTATGCTGCGCTTGAAAAGCATCTGATCGTGATAGCCCCAAAATGCGCCGAGAAGGAGCTGTGGGTCATTCAGTTTCGTGTATTCTGCGTAGAAAGGTGACAGGTAATCGGTTTTCTGGGCTATCATATAGTCCAAAACGCAGTCGAATGCCCAGTCGCCGGCATAAAAGCCACTGGTATGGTAGCCGTTGTGCTTCAAGATGGAAAGGAGGGAGTTGTGGGCGGGCATATTGCCGAACTGGAAGCCTCGCATACCGCTCGGCACCGAACCTGTGATAGCGGGAACGACACCGAAACTGCGATTGGTGGTGCTTAGGCAGTTGGACCAGTAGAGGCCGTGGTGGGCCAGGGAGTCGATAAACGGGGTGAAACAGATGTCTTCGGTCCATTCTGCTCCCAGTGATTCCACGATAAGTATCACTATATTAGGCTTTTCGCTGCCTAATTTAAAATAGGGCGAAAGAACATCGGGGATGTTGTTTTTTCGTTCTAAGGGGTAAAATAGATCTGGTACTTGCCACTCGGGATATTCTGCGACAAATTGCCGCAGTCGTTCTTCGTCAATGGTGACTTCTTTCTGTTCTTCAGAGGTCGATTCTGCATTTTTCATGTAGCGCAGGTAATCGCTGCACGAAAGAAAGCAGTACCAGCTTTTGTTGGTCATATAGTTGAGGGTGACGGGCCGGTAGTCGCCGAAGGTCAACTTGGGCGCTTTGCCGATGAAGGGTGCAGCGCCAACAATAATGACTGCTATTGTCAGCCCGATCCACAAAGGGGGGCGCTTGCGTGTGCAGAGCACTCCTAATACAATGAAAATGGCTATGGTACCAACGATTAAAGGTATAGAGTACCACCAGGGGATGGTGCTGTTGATAGTGAAAAGTGTCTCTTTGAGCGGTCGGATAATCAGGTCGCAGTAGAGTAGCGTGCCCGTATGGCTGGTGTAGATGGTCATCCCCAGTTCGGTCAGGAACAGGATGCCGAAAATGGCCGACAGGGTGATGACAGCCGCTTTTTGCGAAAAGGCACGGATAAGGGCATACAAGGGGAGTGTCATCAGTGCCAAGAAGGCGTAAACCACGGTGTTGTATAGGAAGCGCGGATAGACCGTCAGGAAGAATTTGACTTTCTCGTGCGAGAAGAAGAGAAGGGTGTCTATAAGTTTGAATACGAAGATAATGGCTAAAAAGAGACCGACTACCGCCAGGTAGGGAGCCATAAAGTCATATATCTTTCGTAAAGTGGTGCGCATGGTAAGAGGTTATTCGATAATGGCTTCTCTGATGCGGATGAGCTTTTGCAGAAGGGGTTTCAACTGATTCAATGGCAGCATGTTGGCGCCGTCTGAAAGAGCGTGGGCAGGGTCGGGGTGCGTCTCCATGAAGAGCCCGTCAAAGCCGACGGCGATGCCCGCCTTGGCCATGGTCTCGATGAGGTCGGGGCGACCGCCCGTGACACCCTTGGGTTGGTTGGGCAACTGTAACGAGTGGGTGCAGTCGAGCACGACGGGACAGCGGTTCTTCTGCAGCTCCTTCACGCCTCGGAAATCTACGATAAGGTCCTGATAGCCAAAGGATGTGCCGCGTTCGGTAATCATCACGTCGCTGTTGCCGGCGTCGCGCACTTTCTCTACGGCAAACTGCATCGACTCGGGCGAGAGGAACTGCCCTTTCTTGATGTTGACGGTCTTGCCCGTCTGGGCGGCGGCAACCAGCAGGTCGGTCTGGCGACAAAGAAATGCCGGAATTTGCAGCACGTCAGCTACTTGAGCAGCCATGTCCGCCTCATCGGCATTGTGGATGTCGGTGACAATCGGGATATGGAGTTCTTCCTTTACTTCAGCCAGGATGGCCAGAGCCTTTTCATCGCCTACTCCCGTGAAAGAGTGTAGCGACGAGCGGTTGGCTTTCCTATACGAAGCCTTGAAATAAAATGGAATGTCCAATTCTTCGCACACCTGTTTTATCACACGTGCTGTCTCCATTGTGATGTTTCTGTTTTCCACCACGCAGGGACCTGCAATGAGGAAGAATTTGGAAGAGTCGTAGTTTATCATCGTAAATAGTTTTAAAAAATCTTAATTTGAGAAAATCTGGATGATTCTTTCTGCGTATGTTTTTGAAACGGGAATATCCGGAATTCCTTCTTGGTCAAGTTCTAAGAAGAGCCCATCTTTCTCCTTACGCAAAATTTTCACCTTACATATATTTACTATATAAGAACGATGACATCGCACCATATAGTGTTCTTCCAACATCGGTTCCATATTTTTTAAGGTGTTGCGTAGCATGAACCTCATGGGCTTGTCTTTATTTAAGTAGTAGATATTCAAGTAATTGTCTGCTGATTCGATATAGAAAAGACGATCTGGTCGAACCGATAGCCGCAGGGTGCCTTTTTCATCAGTGAAATTGATGGCGTTAGGTTCGCTTTCTTGCTCGGGATGAAGGTCGGCGTCAGCGTTGTTCTTGTTGAGCAACTGGCTGATAATGTTATTTTTATCTTGCAGAGAGAAATAGAGGTAAGAGATCACGTATGGTATCGACACAATAAGTAGCATCAAGCCGATGGAACGGGGCCAGATGTCCAGAAAATAACGCGTGTCGTGCATGACAAATTTGGCAAAAACACTGTAGCAGGCGGCTATGAGCAGCAATTCTCCTCCCAACCAAACAAAAAAGTGTGTAAGGGTTAACGGATAGCGGTGACCTACTATATACATAATCCACCGACTAATAGCCAAAATGGATGCGCTAAAAAGAACAATGATGGAAGAGTAAAGCAGGCGCATGTTCTTGTCGTCAATGGAACCTATCCACGAATTTTTTCCGAAAGGGGTGTAAATATTGACGAACAAAAGGGAGAAAAGTGCGACAAATATCAGAAATTGAACGATATTCCTTCCTTTGATCAAATATGCTGGTATGGCGGTTTTATTCATCTCTGGGGTGAAATTTTGGCAAAGATAAGAAAAATATGTAAACGACAAAAAATTAAAATTTCACCCCTCTATTTTATTTTTCGTCCCTCTATCCCGATTTTAGTATATTTTCAGCGTGTCGTGTCCCTTTAAAAATGGGCTCATTGAAAAAAGCCGTTCTTTTGCACCGCTTTTTAACAGTTGTTAACTAAAAAACGAACTATTAACCTTAAATTATTTACTTGAAATGAAAATTAAGTTTGAACAAAATTCGTTTGAGAAAATAGTGGAAAGCACACGACTTTTCGACATTCTGCTCAATTATGGGAAGAATTATCCGGAACAGAACACAGCTTTAGCTATCAAGAGAGACGGTAAATGGGACAAATTCACTGTTCAAGAGTATCAGAAAATTACTGATAATTTAAGCTACGCCTTCATGAAGTTGGGCATCGAACCAGGCGACAAGGTGAGCATCATTGCCACCAACCGTCCTGAGTGGAACATGCTCGATATGGCTATCATGCAGATTGGTGCCATCACGGTGCCGGTTTATCCCACTATCAGTGAGAACGATTACCGCTATATATTAGGTCATTGCGAAGCCAAGATAGCCATCGTGGAAGGTGTCGAGGTGATGAACAAGATCGACGCCATCCTGCCCGACACGCCCACGTTGCAACATGTTTACACCTTCATCGACCGCGGTCGTTTCCCCTTCTTGGCCCAGTTGATTGAGATGGGCGAGCAGAATCAAGATCCCGAGGAACTGCAACGTCGTCGCGACGCCGTGAAACCCGAGCAGTGCTCCACCATCATGTACACTTCGGGTACCACTGGCACCCCCAAGGGCGTTATGCTTTCGCACCTCAATATTATGTCGCAGTTGTACAACTTGCGTCAGACGCCTGCCAAATGGTCGAAGAAGGCTTTCAGCTTCCTGCCTTTGTGCCACGCCTACGAGCGTATGCTGGTCTTCTTGTACCAATATCTGGGCATGTCGGTTTACTATGCGCAGAATTTGGGAACCATTGCCGAGAACCTCAAGGAGGTGTGTCCTACGATGATGTCCACGGTACCGCGCGTGCTGGAGAAGATTTTCGACAAGATTTACAACTCCAACAAGACGATGAAGCCGCTGCCGCGCAAGATCTTCTTGTGGGCCGTCAACCTGGCTCAAGAGTATCGCATCGAGCCGAGCGACCGCACATGGTGGTATAATTTCCGTCTTAGCATTGCTGATAAGCTTGTTTACAAGAAGATACGTCAACAGATTGGTGGCAATTTCGACATTATCGTTTCCGGAGCTGCCAGCATACAGTCGCGTATCAACGCCTTCTTCTCAGCTATTGGCATGCCCGTGTTCGAGGGCTATGGCCTGACCGAAACCTCGCCTGTGGTGGCTGTCAGCTGCCGCGACAAGTACGGACGTGAGGTGGGCACGGTGGGATTCCCGCTGCCAGGCGTGGAGGTGAAAATCTCTGATGATGATGAGGTGATCTGCCGCGGTCACAATGTGATGATGGGCTATTATAAAGATGAAGAACTGACCCGCGAAGTGATTGACGAGGACGGCTGGTTCCATACGGGCGACCTTGGACGCTTTACCGAGCGTGGCCAACTGGTGCTGACAGGTAGAAAGAAGAACATTTTTAAGACTTCCTTCGGCAAGTATATTAATCCGCAAGTTATTGAATCAAAGTTTGTTGAATCACCATTTATTGACAATATCGTCGTGGTGGGCGAGAACCAGAAATTCGCCGCCGCATTGGTTTCTCCCGATTTTGCCTTCTTGAAACTGTGGTGCGCCGGTCATGGTATCAAATATACCAATCCTGCTGACATGGTGAAGAATGAAGATATCCAGAAACGATTTGCTCGTGAGATGGACAAATACAATGCATTCTTCGGTGATACAGAGAAAATCAAAAAATATCGACTCATCGCTGATGAGTGGTCGCAGGTTACAGGCATTCTTACTCCTACGCTGAAAGTTAAGCGTGGTGTAGTTTGCAAGCAGTATGCCAATGTGATTGACGAGATTTACAGCTAGGCTTTTTTCGAGCCGCTGTAAAGTTCATATTTCATGAACTTGCACGCTAGAGAGCCGTTGAACAGGTCAGCCCGTATGGAAGGATGAAGGCCGACATGTTTGACGGCTTCTGCATTTGAACTGATGAGGCAAGCGGTACAGCCCGCATAGTTGCTTTTCCATGTGTCGCCGATACGCTGGTAGAAGTCGTTGATCTCTTCCACTTCGAGTCGCTCGCCATAGGGCGGATTGATGATGATGCACGACGGTTTGCGCTTGGGGTGGCTGTCGAACATGTCCTGCTTGCTCAAGTGAATGAAATCTTGCAGTTCGGCCTGTTCCACATTGGTGCGTGCCATGCCCAAGAAGCGGGGCGAGATGTCGTAACCGTAGAAGTCGATGGGCACGTCCTCGCAAATGCTGGCCGCATCGGTGGTTTTCTGCCACAGCTCTTTGTCGAAATTGCGCCAGGTGAAGAAACCGAAGTGTTGTCGATAGAAGCCTGCGGGTATGTTTAGGGCCGCCATGGCAGCCTCAATCAGCAGGGTGCCGCCACCGCACATGCCATCGATAAAGTCGCAGTCCATTTTCCATCCACTCAGCTTAATCATGGCGGCGGCTGTCACTTCGTTGAGGGTGGCAGGGTGCTGCGACACCTTATAGCCGCGCTTGTGCAACGATTCGCCTGAGCTGTCGAGATAGAGGGTGGCGCGGTCTTTGAAGATGTGCAGGTGGAATTGCACGTCGGGGTTCTCTTTGTCCACCGAAGGTCGTTCTCCAAAGCGATCGCGCATGCGGTCGCAAATGGCGTCCTTGGTCAGTACGGAAGCGAATAATGGCGAGGCGAAGATGCTCTGTGCCAATGTGGCACTGACCGCCATGGTGCCGTCAGAGGTGAGGTACTTCTCGGCAGGAAAGTTGAAGATATGTTCGTAAAATTGGTTGTTGTTGGCAAAGGTGAAAGTGTCAACCTGCCACAGTACGCGCAAGGCTAACCGACTGTAATAGTTTACTTTATACAATAATGCAAAGTCGCCCTCAAATTGAACTGATCGACTTAGCGACTTGCAGTTCTGGGCGCCCAATGTCTGCAATTCCTCGTTGAGAAGCGCTTCTAATCCAGCAAAAGTTTTGGCAATGAATAACATGAGTTGATTTTAGAGTGCAAAAATACAAAAGTTTTTTTACAGGAATTTCAATGAAAAGTTAATTTTAAGTAGTTAATTGTCACATATTTGCAAGAAAAGTGTTATTTTTCACTTATTTTTATTGAAAATATTATGTTTTTTTATATTTTTGCAGATAAATAAAAGAAAAAAGAGCCTATTGATGTTTTATAACGGAAACATGTTAAGATAGAGCACTTTTATCGCAAAAATCGTATTAATCATCACTAAAACAAAACTCAATGAAAAATTCAAAAGGTAGAATTATGTTAGTGGATGACAGTCAGACACTAAGATATGTTTTGAGAGACTATTTTGAAATGTTGGAATATGAAGTAACAGACTTCAACGGTGGCGAGGCTGCTGCTAAAGCCTTCAACCGCAATCAATTCGACATTTGTATTTTTGATATTATGATGCCTGATAAGGATGGCTTCACCTTGTTGCAAGATGTTAGAAAAATTGATCCCGATATTCCCGTGATTTTCCTGACTGCCAAGAATCAGAAGGAAGACATCATCAAGGGCTTCAAGTTGGGTTGCGACGACTATATTACCAAGCCGTTCAGCACCGAGGAGTTGGAGCTCCGTATCGAGGCTATTTTGAGAAGAACTGCCAAGAGCAAGAAAGAACCCAAGAACTTGTATGAGGAGCGTATCTACAAGTTTGGCGATTTTGAGTTCAATTACAGCGCTATGCAGCTCTCTCATCCTCTGAAAACCAGAACTCTCACCCGCAAGGAGGCCGAGTTGCTCAGATTGCTCTGCGAGCATCAGAACAAGCTGTTGCACCGCGAGGTGATCCTCAAGGAAGTTTGGGGCGACGAAGATTATTCAGTAGGTCGCAGTATGGACGTGTTCTTGACGAAACTGCGTTCGTATATCAATATTGAAAAAGTTGACAGCCAGTATATTAATCCTGAAGGCGGCCGTCGCAACAGATACCTTCCCGGCCACGAGCCCAAAGTGGAAATCTGCAATGTGCACGGTACGGGTTTCATTCTCAAAGTAAGAGAGTAACCAAGATCCGATATAACAAAAAAGGGAATGAATCTTTCATTCCCTTTTTTTATGCTTGTAAGTAGGCTATTCCAAGTTGAACTGGCCTTTGTGCAGTCCGCGCATCCCGCGGTAGAACTTCTCAATTTCTTTCAGGTCGCTTTCGTAGTCGCCAGTGGGATGGAAAACACCGCCAATGCCGCCAGTGCGCGTTTTGTAGTCGAGGTAGCCGAGGGTGATAGGCACTTCGGCCATCTGGGCGATGAAGTAGAATCCTTTTTTCCAGGTGGGATTCAGTTTGCGGGTACCTTCGGGCGAGATGAGTAGGGCTATCTCATCGGTATTCTTGATTAATTCAGCAGCTGTGGCGGGAAAACGACGCGCATGCTCACGGTCGATGGGGATGCCGCCGAGGGCGCGCAGGATGGAACTCAGTGGCCACCAGAAGACTTCCTTTTTCATCACAAAAACGGTCTTGACGCCCATGGCGCTGAGTGCCATGCGGCCCACGACAAAGTCACTCAGACTGGTGTGTGGGGCGAACAGCAGCACGCATTTTTTGGCTTCGGGCGGGATGTTGACTGTGTCGATTTTGATGCCTATGAGGCGGAGTAGCCAGTAGTTAATTTTTCTCATCTTATTCAGAATTAGTATTTTCCGTAAATGGTTTTGGCAATGCCCATCTCTAAGCCGCGCAGTTCGGCCAGGCCGCGCAGACGGCCCACGCACGAGTAGCCGGGGTTGACTTTCTTGCCAAGGTCGTCGCACATCTGATGACCATGGTCGGGGCGTACGGGAATGGACACTTGGTACTTTTGTTCCACTTCGAGCAGCGCTTTCATCATCTCGTACATGTCCACAACACCTTCCAAGTGATTGTCTTCGTAGAAGTTGCCTTCGTCATCGACATAGATGCTGCGCAGATGCACAAAGCCTACGCGTTCGCCAAACTCGCGCATCATGGCGGGCAGGTCGTTGTCGGCGCGCACACCAAATGAGCCGGTGCAGAGGCAGAGGCCGTTGGAGCGGTTGGGCACGGCGGCAATGATTTTGCGGAAATCTTCGGCTGTGGAGAGGATGCGCGGCAAGCCCAGAATGGAGTAAGGCGGGTCGTCGGGGTGGATGACCATGATTGAGCCTACTTCGTCAGCCACGGGCGTCACTTCGCTGAGGAAGTAGCAGAGGTTCTTGCGAAGTTGCTCTGCATCAATGTCTTTGTAGCGGTCGAGGGCTTCTTGGAATTGCTGTACGGTGAAGCTCTCTTCTGAGCCGGGCAGTCCAGCAATGATGTTGCGGGTGAGTTGGTGGCGAGCGGCGTCATCCATCGCGTCAAAGTGCTTTTGGGCTTTGGCCTTCTCAGCGTCGGTATAGTCGGCTTCGGCGCCAGGACGCTTCAAAATGAACAGGTCGAAAGCCACAAAGTCGGCTTTGCAGAATCGCAGGGCCTTCGAGCCGTCGGGCATGGTGTACGACAAGTCGGTGCGGGTCCAGTCGAGCACGGGCATGAAGTTGTAAGTGATGACATGAATACCGCAGGCTGCCAAGTTGCGTATGCTCTGCTTGTAATTGTCGATATATTTCTGAAAATCACCCGTTTGCGTTTTGATATGTTCGTGCACGGGCACGCTTTCCACAATGCTCCAGGTCAGTCCGGCGGCAGCGACCATCTCTTGGCGTTTCTTTATCTCTTCGATGCTCCAAACCTCACCGTTGGGAATATGGTGCAATGCTGAAACCACATCGGTGGCTCCGGCTTGGCGGATGTCCGACAATTTAACAGGGTCGTTGGGCCCATACCAGCGCATGGATTGCGTGCAAAGGAATATTTCTTTTTTTTCGCTCATTATTATTTTATTTGGTTGTAATACAAATATTTAATAACTTAACAACTTAATATCTTAATATTTGAACATGTAGTCCATATCAGCTCCACCGGCGCCCACGCGGAAGGTGTGCACTTCGCGGGTGGCGGGTTTGATGACTACGATATCGCAGCAGAGCGATTCGCGTGAGTTAAACCAGGCGCGCTTCTGTTCGGGTTTCAGAATCTTGTTCTCGGCACGGCCGTAGCCCTGCGAGATAAAGTAGTTGACGCCGTTTTCCTTCACATGGGCGTTGATGTGTGAGTCGCCAGTGAAGAGGCCCAGCAGTCGCCCATTGGCTTTGGAGAAGTCCCATTTCAGACCGGCCTCCTTGCCGCTCTGTTTGTTGGCGTAAGCCGAAAGAACAGACATCAGTGCATTGCACGAAGCGTCGTTTTTGTTCTTCGTGCCAGGCCATCTGCCGATTTCGTTGGGCATGAAGTGACTGAAGACGAGCACGTCGGTGCCGGCAGGCGTGGCGTTCAGCAGTTTGATAAGCCATTCGAGTTGTTCCATGCCGTAAGTGTAGTAGGTGCCGATAGTCTCGGTGTTCTGGCTGTTGAGCGTGATGAGGCGCAGGTTCTTGCCGGGCACATCGTAGTACGACCAGCAGTTGCCATCGGTGAGGTGCAGGTTGCCGTTGGCGTAGGGCAATGAGGGTTTCTGGAACAGCTCGGAGAGTTCGCCCGAGGTGATATGGCGACCGCCGCCGCCATCGTATTCGTGGTTGCCCGGGGCAAAGAGGAACACGCCTTTGTACTTAGCCATTTCATTGCGTATGTTGTTGATAATCATGTCGGCAAAACTTTGCAACGAGTGGGCGGGTTCGGTATTGAGGCCGATGTCGCCCAGGTTGACCATGAAGTCGTAACCGAAATATTTGTCCATTTCGACCATATAACCGATATGTTTGTAAGTGGTTCTGTTGCAAGTGTGTACATCTGTCAGGATGGGGAAGATGATCACTTCGTCGTTGCCTTTCCAAGCCTTCACCCTTTTAGCTGTCTCCTTGGCTTGCGGCACTACGAATTTGGGCAGGGCATTGGTCGATTTCAGACCCAGGGGAATAAAGTCGGGGATGGCGGAGTTTTTGTAATAGAGCGTCAGCGATTGCGACTTATGGTATTCGAAGTAATCCACTCTCACCAAATGAGTGCCTTTTTCGAGTTTGATGTCGGCTACCTTGAAGACGGGGCCGTGTTCGCCGTCGTCGTCAATCAGCTTTTTGCCATCAATGTAAAGGTTGCTGCCGTCGTCGCTGCAGAGGCGGAAAGTGTAGGTGTCGGCCTTTTTTACCTTCAGGTCGTACTCAAAAGTCATGGCGTAGTGGTCGCCGTTTTCGCAATCGAGGCCTTCCAGGTCGATGCAGTCGGTGGTGCCGGTTTCATTGGGTTCGCCTAGCGTGGAGAAGTCGGGCACCATGCGGCCGTTGTAGTTGAGGTAGAGTTTATATCTAACGTCGCCTTTGGTTTTAGCGTTTTTTTGCTGTGCGTTTGCGCTGAATGTCAAACAGATAGCAAGAAGTAAAAATAAAATTCTTTTTATCATAAGGCTAAATCTGAAAATGAAAAATTAGAAATAATTTATGTTCATAGAAAAGGTATTGCAAAGGTAGGAATTTTTTACATGGAAAAAAACCTATTTTTGCAGCCTCAAAAGAAAAATTGAGTAATGACCGATTTTGCCGCCATTGATTTCGAAGCCGCCAATGCCAAGCCTACCAGCGTATGTAGTGTGGGGGTTGTCGTTGTGCGCGGCGGCGTCATTGTCGATAGTTTCTACAGTTTGATCCATCCTGAGCCAAACTACTACCACTGGTATTGTAGCAAAGTGCATGGTTTGTCGCGTGCCGACACCGACACGGCGCCGATTTTTCCTGAGGTGTGGGCCCAAATTGCCCCGAAGATTGAAGGGCTGCCGTTAGTGGCGCATAACAGCATGTATGACGAAGGTTGCCTGAAGGCGGTGTTCCGGATGTATCAGATGGATTATCCTGATTATCAGTTCTATTGCACTTGCAAAGCGGCTCGTCGTTATTTTGGCAAGGAGCTCCCTAATCATCAGTTGCACACCGTGTCGGAGGCCTGTGGTTACCATCTGGCCAATCACCACCACGCTTTAGCCGACGCCGAAGCCTGCGCCAGCATCGCGCTGAAGATATTGTAACGTTAGTAATACAATCCTAATTGTTTGGCAGAATCCCAATCAATCTCTGGGTATTCGTGATAGTTGTATGTGTTTCGAGGATTGTGAAGCATAGCATCTTCGGGAGATATTTCCCATGAGGTGCCTTGATCGGAGGTTGCGTCCCAAAGATCTTTATCATTGATGTGAAGATATAGCCATTCGCCTTCGTTTTTCTTGAATAGAGCAGGCTTGCACCAAGCTTTCACCGAGTGGGAGTAGAGCGACCAGATGGTGTCAATCAGTTCATAGAATTTTTGGCGTTTGATGCCGCAAGGGAAGGTTATGGCGTAGCGATTTTCGGATAGCTTCCAGAGGAGGGGAAGGTTTTCAGAAAGATTGTCACACTCGGTATCGACATAATTGAAAAGGATGCCATCCAGTTGCTCCAAGTCTGACACTGATTCAATCAAAATGACCGTGTCGCTGTCAATGGGATTCTTCAGTCGTTCTTCGCGTAGCAGGGTTTCCACTCGCATTTTTTCCTCTTTGGGGTCAAATGTAAGTGTACTTAGGGTAGACCATCCCTTCCGTTGGGCTAATCGGTGAATTTCTGAGCGGAAGCTAATCCCAGCAAACACTACTATGAATAGCAGTAAAACACTCCCTTTTAGCGAAAATCCGTTAGCCTTGACAAAGAAGTCGACCGCTGCTGCTAGCATAGCTATGGCCACTATGATGAAAATAACCATGTCGAAGCGAAGTTGTGCCTTCTGCTGTTCTTCTATTGACATGTTCATCCGCTTTTTGCGATTTTGGATTCTCTTCTTTTGGAGGCTGTTCATTTTGCTGTGATTGGATGGCAAAAATAGAGAAAAATTGTTCCATGAGACAAATCAGATGTAAAATTTTATTGTGCTGATATATTGACTGTTACAATATAATTTAAGGGGTATGCATTATTTTTGCATACCTTCTTTTTATCTTTGCACAAAATTCAAAAAACAATGGTTACAGACACTTACCAACGCTATTTATGGCTTTTGAACACTTTGTTAAGATGCAAACGGCTTACATTTAAAGAGATTGCCGAAAAATGGGACAATTCATCTCTCAATAATGATGGCAAACCGCTGAAATTGAGGACTTTCCATTTGCACAAGACGGCTATTCAAGATTTGTTTAACATTACCATTTCATGTGATGCTGCTGCGGGTTATGTCTATTACATAGATGAGAAGGCGAGTGAGCAAGCCGATTCGGCGCAGCGTTGGATGCTCAATTCGTTCAATGTTGGCACATTAGTACGTGATGCCCGTGCCATGCGCGACAAGGTTTTGTTGGAAGAGATACCAGGCGGAACACAATATTTGGAAACCATCATCGAGGCATTAAAGGAGTGCAGCGAACTGGAAGTGCTGTACCGCCGTCATGGAGAGAGTGAAACCAGAATCTTTCATTGTCAGCCCTATTGTTTGAAGGTTTATAACCAACATTGGTATTTGTTGGGCAAGTTATCAGAATTGAATGCGATTCGTCCGCTGGCTTTGGATAGGATGCTCAACGTCAGCAATATGGGTGTTAAGTTCAAATACCCCGAAGATTTTTCGCCCGCCGATTATTATCATTATGCTGTCGGCATCTTTGTAAATGAAGAAAAGCAGCCGCAAAGGGTGGTGCTTCGGGCATATAAAGAACGAGTTCCCTATTTGCGTGCGCTGCCTATTCATCATTCGCAAAAGGAAATCAATACAACCGCCGACTATTCCGACTTTGACTATTGGCTTTGTGAGTCGCCTGATTTACTGCGCGAAATATTGTCGCGGGGTTCCTCTGTTGAGGTGCTGGAGCCGGTATCATTAAGAAATGAAGTGAAAGGCGCCATCGTATCTATGTTGGATTTGTATAGAAAGAAAAATTAAAAATAGAGATTTATGAAGAAACAAGAGAAAAAGGTGAACATTACGGTTCATCGTGGGTTGGAACAGATTGGCGGCTGTATTACTGAGATCAGCACGGCCACCAGTCGTGTGTTTATCGACATGGGGCAAAATCTGCCGGGACAAGGTGAGAAGACCACTCCAGAGCAGGACCAAGAGATGGTGGAGGGCTTGTTTGCAAAGAATCGCAAGCAGCACGAAGCAGTGTTTTATACCCATGCGCATGAGGATCATGTGGGCCTGTTCCGTTATGTGCCCGACGAAATTCCGCAGTATATCGGGCATGGCGGCTATGATCTTTTGATGGAGAAGTATCAAGTGCTCAGGGAGGGGCATAAGATGAACTTGGAGAATAGACGAAAACGTGCCGAAAAGGGAATTGATACCTTCGACAGCATGATGGAGAGTGCGATGATTAAAATTATTGAGAAGGATGATGAACTGCTTCGGAAATTGCAAAATTTCAATATTTGGGAGCGTCCCAAGCCGCATGCAGTTCCTAAAACTCTGAGTGTGGGCGACATACGCATCACGCCGTTCTTCAATTGCCACTCCATCTACGATTCGTACATGTTTCTCATAGAGGCCGGCGGTCAACGCATTTGGCACATGGGCGACTATCGTGAGCACGGCTACATGGGCAAGGGACTTGTGCCCACGCTCAAGCGTTATGCTACTGATATTGATATTTTGATTACCGAGGGCACGCTGCTGGGATATGAGGCGAAATGTATGCACGAACGCGAGGTTTCGCGCAAGATGGCATGTGTGATGGATGCGTTCAGATATGTAGTTGTATTAGCCTCTGCCACAGATGTTGAGCGATTGGCATCCATTAACTCGGCTGCCCAAAAGGTTAAAAAGGATTTGTATATTTGCAGCGAATATATGAAGCGTACCATGCGGATTTTCACCCGTGAGGCTGAACTTTCAAAAGGCTTGTTTGAGTTTCATCCCAAGTTTGTCTCGAGAAACAGTCCCAAGGTGATAGCCTCAATGCGCAAGAAAGGTTTTGTGTTGGTGGCGGGCGCGTATAATGCCTCATTGGCGTATCATATCTGCGAAGGACTCAATCCTTCCGAGGTGCTGTTCATCTATTCCACTTGGCCCGGCTATTATCAGATTCCCGAGCAAGAACAACTCAATTCCAACTATGCGGACTTCCGCGACATGTTTTCTGGGGGCACTCCTTTTTCTAATGTGTTAGATATCCACACCTCAGGCCACGCAGACAGAGCAACGATAAAGAAAGTTGTCGAAATTGTTAATGCTAAAGAAGTTATATGCATTCATAAGGATGTGGAAACGGAAATGTTATTTTAAAATAATACAGTTATGAAAGAAATGAGTTACAAAAAATTTAAAGAGATTGTACAAAAATATCTTGGTGAAAACTATAATGAGATGCCCTATTATGGTAAGTGGCGAGATAAAGATAAACCGCATATTTTGAAAGTTGACGGCTCATCAAAATCACAAAGATTGGCTATAATTAAAGATAAGAATTTGATACCAATTGTGAAAGAATGTGAATGGCCGAAGAATTATAAATTACACCCTAATGCGCACCATCTGAATTCTTCCCAGATCATGTGTTATAATTTCTTTAGACTTTTAATTGAGGAAGGCAAATTAAAGGATGTGTTGAAGGAATATTGTGATGAGTTAAGTGAAGAGATAGATAAATATGAATTTGAATATGAGCCTGATAAAAAGGAAGGTACCAATTTTGATTTTTATTGTAGGTCTGGAAATGTTGAAGTTAAGTGCGAAATAAAATATATAGAGGAAGCGTTTACCCGAAAAACCAACAGCAAAAGATTAGAAGCGAGAGAGATTTTATATAAAGAGAGGATTGAAAAGAATCCCTTGTTTAAATCCATAGATGTTGCAGATGCTATAAATCATGAATATCAGTTGTTTAGAAATGCGTTAAGTGCTGGTAATATTGGTAAAATAAGATCGTATGTCTTATTTATTTGTCCAAAGGATCGTAAAAACTTAGAAGAGCAATATTTGCAATTTGAGGAGAAATGTTTGAATAAGAGTAAGTTTGTGCAATTTGTTTATTGGGAAGATTTGATTTGTAGTGCGAAGCAAAAAGGTGTTAATGTTGATGATTTTTGGAAAAGATATTTTGGTTGGAAAAATGATAATATTACATCCCATTGTTTGCGTTAAAAATGCAGACGATGTTCTAACCAGAAGAAAATATTTAAAAATAGTTGATTTACATATTTTTATAAAATTATAAAAAAGATTGATTTGGGAATAGCCACTGATGAAGATGTTTTCGAGGAGGCCATCAGTCAGATTAAGAATTATATATACGCATTTAAAATAACTTGTAACAATAAAAGTTTCATATTAGATTCTTTTCATGGAACATCCGGATGTTTGTGTTGTAAAGGTATTGAACCAAATGCATGGGGTAGGTATTATCATAATTACAAAGAATTAAGAAGAATTGCAGAAATTTTTCCTATTTGGGATGAATGGGATAATTTGGATATAAAAGTCAAAGCAGATATGATGATGGATCAGCATACGGGAGAAGAGTATATAGAAGATCTTTATGCTCTAAAAAATGATAGGGATCCGTTATTTTATTATTTAGCAAACTTTTGGCGGAATTTATTTGAGCAAGAAAAGGTGAAAAAGAATAAAGAAAAAAATACACAATAGACAATTGTTAAATTATTTAGAATCAAAATATTATGAATTTATTTGTAGAACCAAAGACGAAGATCCTTGAAGATGGATCGGTAAAAATTAATGTCCATGCAATCACTCCAAAGTACATAAACAATCATATCAAGATTCTTGAATCCATTGGTAATCTGAATATTGACGAGGTTTTTGATTGATGAGAAGTTTCGCAATGCTGAAATCGCAAAATGGAAGGCACTGAGCGAAATCATCGGGTAAAAACTGCTGCTGTATTAATGTTTTTCTCATCTTTGACTTGCATTATAAGAAAGGGAACCATATTATTATAAACCAATTAAATATTGAAACATGAGCAACACTTCAATTGGACCAGCTCGAAAGGGTAGTAAAATGCAAATGCAAAATATAGCTTCAACTAAAAATCATCAACAATTAAATAGATTGTTAGGTGATACCCTTGAATGGATTTCTCCATGTAAAAAACTGGGTTACAGAGAATTTCAATTAAATAATCCGGAATTAGGTAAAAGATTAGGTATCCCTAATGGAGTTTTTAAAGATTTTTTGCCATCACGACAACCCCAATGGGATGGTATTGCATTAGGAAAAGAGACAAAAACATTATTTTTATTTGAAGCAAAATCTCATAAGGGTGAATTTTGTCCTAGAAAAAAAGGAACAAATGAGAATAATAATCGTCAGATAGAGAGTTCCATTCAGTGTATAGCAAATAAATTTATTGAGCCATCTGAATGGGAAACTCATAGTAAAATGTGGTGTGAAAAGTACTATCAAATAGCTAATAGGATAGCATTTAGTGATAAAATGCTAGAACTATGTTCAGATAATACAAAATACAAAAATGTCATTTTAGTTTTTTTGAATTTTGTTAACGATACTACATGGGGAAACAAGATGGTGAAAACAGAAGAAGAGTGGGATTGTCACTATGAACAGATATTTGAAAAAATGGGAATAAAACAATCTTTTCCCCAATTAGAAAAATCAGGTATCCGAATAGTAAATTTTGATTTGAAGAAATAAAATGACCCTTCTTCATCTCTCTGACACGCACGGTCATCATCGGCGGCTGACAAATTTGCCACAGGCTGATGTGGTGGTCCATTCGGGCGACATTACCGAGAATGGCACAGAGCGGGAAGCCCTCGACTTTCTAGAGTGGTTCTGCGAT
>JAEEGG010009319.1_pt1 | contig 22022 bp, 19 predicted proteins | sample 9134161 | NCBI WGS metagenome assembly JAEEGG01 (sample SAMN16246543, study PRJNA631951) | gut metagenome | biome: gut microbiome; feature: rumen; material: CR-attached | host: Bos | place: Iran: Karaj | collected 2018-10
TCGCAGGGCAGTCAGATGGTGCACTACTGGATGCACAACAACATGATTACCATCGACGGCAAGAAGATGGGCAAGTCGCTCGGCAACTTCATCACACTTGAGGAGTTCTTCAACGGAAGCCACAAGGACAACGACGGCAACGAGATGCTGGCTCAGGCTTACTCGCCTATGACCATACGCTTCTTCATACTGCAAGCGCACTACCGCAGCACAGTGGACTTCAGCAACGAAGCTCTGCAAGCTGCCGAGAAAGGTCTGCAGCGTTTCTCAGAAGGCTACGCGCGCCTGCAGAAACTTCAGCCATCAGCGGAATCGTCTGTCGATGTCAAGGACCTCCGCAAAAAATGCGAGGAGGCCATGCTCGACGACCTCAACTGCCCTATCGCCATCGCACATCTGTTTGACGCTATCAAGGCAATCAATACCGTTTATGACGGCAAGGGAACTATCTCTGCCGACGACCTCGCCGAACTCAAGGATGTGTTCAAGACTTATGTCATTGACATTCTTGGACTCAAGCTGGAGGACAACAACGGCGACAACAGCGCCGACGCGTTCAACGGAGCAATCGACCTTCTGCTCAATATCCGTCAGGAGGCCAAAGCGAACAAGGACTGGGCGACTGCCGACAAGATACGCAACCAGCTCAACGAACTGGGATTCAGCATCAAGGACGGCAAGGACCACGTTGAATGGACTCTTAACAAGTAATTACGGATTATGGCGAGCTGCTTGCAAGTTGAGGGACTTTCTAAAAGATTCGGCGACAGAGAATTGTTCTCCGACATATCTTTCGGTATTTCCGATTCTCAGCGAGTGGCAATCGTGGCACAGAACGGTGCTGGCAAGACCACGCTCCTGTCCATCATCTCCGGCGAGGAGGATTATCAGAGCGGAAGCATAGCATTCCGCAAGGATCTCCGTGTGGGTTACCTCAGGCAGACTCCGAACTTCAACCCCGACGACTCGGTGATGGACGCATGCTTCTCCACCAGCAGCGAGATGACGTCTGTCATCAGGCAGTACGAGAACATGACCGAGAAAATCGCTAACGGCATAAGCGTTGACGATTCACGTTATCAGCAGTTATTGTCCGAGATGGACAGACTCAAGGCGTGGGATTACGAGAACAGGATAAAGCAGATTCTCAGCAAACTGAACATCAGAAACTTCGACCAGCGCATGGGCGAGCTTTCCGGCGGACAGCAGAAACGCGTCGCCCTCGCCAATGTGCTCATATCCGAACCGGAACTGCTGATTCTCGACGAGCCTACCAACCACCTCGACATAGAAATGGTGGAATGGCTCGAGGACTTCCTGAACAACAGCAAAATGGCGCTGCTCATGGTCACACACGACCGCTACTTTCTGGACCGAGTATGCTCCGACATACTCGAAATAGCCGAGCACACGCTCTTCCACTACAAAGGCAACTACAGCTACTACCTTGAGAAAAAGCAGGAGCGCATCGACAACTTCAATGCCGAGACCGAACGCGTCAAAAACATCTACAGAAGGGAACTCTCGTGGATACGCCGCCAGCCTCAGGCACGCGCCGGAAAAGCGCGCTACCGCATAGAGGCATTCGCCGAGATAGAGGCACGCGCCAAGATGCGCAAGGAGGAAAAGCAGGTGGCGCTTGAGATGAAGTCGCAATACATCGGCTCAAAAATATTCGAAGCGAAATACATATCAAAGGCTTTCGGCGAGCACAAAATTCTCGACAACTTCTACTACAACTTCTCGCGATACGACAAAGTGGGCATCGTGGGCAAGAACGGAAGCGGAAAATCAACGTTTCTGAAGATGCTGCTCGGACTGGAGAAACCGGATTCGGGTTCATTTGACATAGGCGAAACCATAAAGTTCGGATACTACAGCCAGGAAGGACTGAAGTTCGACGAGCAGATGAAGGTCATCGATGTCGTGCGCAACATAGCCGAAGAGATACAGATGGGCAACGGACGAAAACTCACTGCCGCACAGCTGCTGCAGATGTTCCTCTTTCCGCCATCCACTCAATACAACTACGTGTACAAGCTCAGCGGAGGCGAAAGGCGCAGACTGTACCTTTGCACAGTGCTGATGCAGAATCCCAACTTCCTGATTCTCGACGAGCCGACTAACGACCTTGACGTGACGACGCTTGAAGTCCTCGAGGAATATCTCATCGGATTCAAAGGCTGCATTCTCGTTGTATCGCACGACCGATTCTTTATGGACAAGGTTGTGGACCATATCCTGGCCTTCGAGGGCGACGGCAAGATAAAAGACTATCCTGGCAACTACACCGACTACCGCGAGTGGAAGGCGCTGCAGGAAGCCAAGAAGGCCGAGGATGCGAAAAGCGCCGATAAACAGCCCCAAGACAAGCAGCCAGCGAGACGCGCACACTCGTCCGATGCCAAGCGCAAGATGACATTCAAAGAGAAGCGCGAGTTCGAAGCCTTGGATGCCGACATAAATACTTTGGAAACCGAGAAAGCCGAAATCGAAAAGGCTTTCGCCGACGGGCTGTCAGACCCGGACAAGATAACCGAACTGTCAAAAAGGCTTGAAGTCATCAATGCCGAACTGGACGAGAAGTCAATGCGCTGGCTCGAACTCTCCGAATTAGACTAAACAAAAAAACGGAAAGAAGCATGCCTCCTTTCCGTTGTTTTATTCATAACCGCACGACTTAATTCGTCTGCGAATTCTTCTTTGGGTAATCTATAGTGTAATGAAGTCCACGACTTTCCTTGCGCGCCTGAGCCTGAGTTATAATAAGATATGCCACATCTATGATGTTTCGCAGCTCGCATATCTCGCGACTCACGACACTGCGTTCAAACAGTTCGCGTGTCTCTTCATAAAGTATCTTCAAACGTGTGATGGCGCGCTTCAGACGCAAATTGCTACGCACAATGCCCACATAGGTTGACATCATCTGCTCCACTTCCTTTTGGCTCTGGGTTATCAGCACCATCTCCTCGTTCAGGGCTGTGCCTTCGTCGTTCCAATCCGGGATAGCTTCGTTATAAGAATATTTGTCGATGTTAGCCTTTGCATGCTGCGCGGCCGCCTCTGCGTAAACCACAGCCTCTATAAGCGAATTGCTGGCAAGACGATTTGCGCCATGCAAGCCTGTGCAACTGCACTCGCCCACAGCATACATTCTGTGTATTGTTGACTCCGCATTCTCGTTCACAGCGATGCCGCCACATAAATAATGCTGAGCCGGCACAACTGGTATATAGTCCTTCGTTATGTCTATGCCAAGACTCAGGCACTTGTTGTATATCGTTGGGTAGCCGTCCTTTGTCTCCTGAGCATCCTTATGCGTCACGTCAAGATACACATAGTCCGAGCCGGCTAATTTCATCTCGTTGTCGATAGCGCGGGCAACAATGTCTCTCGGTGCCAAGGAACCACGCTTGTCGTACTTGTACATGAACTCATTGCCGTTCAGGTCTCTGAGCACTGCACCATAGCCTCTCAACGCCTCAGTTATCAGAAACGAAGGGCGCACACCCGGGTTGTAAAGCACTGTCGGATGGAACTGCACGAACTCCATATCCTTGATTATCGCTCTCGCACGGTGAGCCATGGCTATTCCGTCGCCAGTCGCTACTATCGGATTGGACGTGTTGCTGTAAACATTGCCTATGCCGCCCGTTGCCAACAATGTCACTTTGGACAGAAACGTATAGATGTTGTTGTCCTTCTGGTTCAGTATGTATGCGCCGTAGCACTCAATGTCCGGAGTGTGGTGTGTCACCCATTCTCCCATGTGGTGCTGCGTTATTATGTCTATCGCGAAATGGTGGTCGAAAATGTCAATGTTCGCGTTCTCCTTGACTTTCTTTATGAGACTTTCCTGTATCTCGGCGCCAGTGTTGTCCTTGTGGTGCAGGATTCTGAATTCCGAGTGTCCGCCTTCTCTGTGCAAGTCGAACTTTCCGTCCTTCTTGTCGAAGTCCACACCCCATTTCAACAGTTCCTGAATCTCGGCAGGAGCATCCTTCACCACCTTCTCCACAGCCTTGCGGTCACAATGTCCGTCACCGGCTATCAGCGTGTCCTCTATGTGTTTCTCGAAGTTATCTACAAGCGTGTTTGTCACAGACGCGACTCCGCCCTGCGCCAAATAGGTGTTTGCCTCTTCAAGATCCGTTTTGCATATCAATGCTACCTTGCCTTTGTCAGCAACTTTAAGAGCGAAACTCATTCCTGCGATTCCGCTTCCTATCACCAAAAAATCATACTTGTATGTCATTGTTACTATTTTATGATTCTACTTTTTCTCTTTTATTTGACTTGCTGGGTAATACGCAGCAGCCAACCCCATAAGAGCGACTGTAGCAAATACTATCAGAATGTCTGACACCTGCAGCTCCACCGGATACGGCATCACTGTCATTCCGTCACCCGACGGCACTGTTATGAAGCCCATGTTCTCTTGCAGCACGCACAACAACGCACCGAGCAATATTCCTATCACACAGCCGAGCAATGATATCATCCAGCCTTCTATCGTGAATATCCTCTTTATCAATCCCGATGTCGCGCCCATATTCCTCAGTGTCCTTATGTCATCGCTCTTGTCTATTATCAGCATCGATAATGACCCGATAATATTGAATATCGCTATCAGCAGTATGAATGCCAGAATAAGGAACGTGATCCATTTCTCAACCTTCATTATCTTGAAGTAGTCTTCCTGCTGCTCATATCTGTCCTTCACCTTGAAGCCGTCGCCAAGAACAGTCTCTATCTGTTTTTTGACATCATCGACATTCTCCCCCTTCTTTACACCGATTTCCACCGAAGTGACAGCTCCGTCGGCATATTCGAATATTTTCCTCGCCAAATCAATAGACACAATGACGAGTTTGTTGTCATATTCTGGCTGCTGTACAGAAAAAACTGCCGACGTAAACACCCTCTCTGTATTGAAACTGTTTTCCGGATTCACCAAGTTCACACGCCCTTCTCGCTTTGGCGCATAAATATAAAGAGGCTGCACTCCGTAAGGAATACAACCTAATTCTGCAGACACCCCGACACCAGGAACGCCATAGTTGAACACATTGTCGCTAAGCGTATAATTTCCAGCCACAATAATCTTGTCAAGTCCAACCATCTTATCAAACCCCTCGCCTACTCCTTTCACGACACCAGTTTCCTGTTTGTCGCCACATCTTAACAAGGCATTCTCCTCAACCACCTGTGTGCAATACTCAACGCCCTTTATCCTCTTCACCTCATTCCATTTGTCATCCACGACAAACGACTTGCCCTCCACAGACGCGATTTTAAGGTCTGGGTCGAACGTGCTGAACAAACTCTCGACCTGAGCGCCGAAACCATTGAAAACGGAAAGAACGCATATTATAGCGAACGTCCCGACGCATACTCCCACCGCCGATATTCCCGAGATTATATTTATCGCGTTGTGCGACTTCTTCGAGAACAAATATCTTTTGGCTATGTGCAGTGCTATATCCATCAAGCCTGTTCTTCCGAATCCTTTGCCGATTTAGGCTTGTTGTTCTCAAGCCTTTCCTTGTCCTTCTTCAGCAAATCATCTATGTGGTCTATATAATCCAAAGTGTCGTCAAGGTGGAACACCAACTCTGGAATTATGCGAAGCTGATGGCGCATTCTGTTACCTAATTCGAAACGAATATTCTTGTCATTCAACTTTATAAGCTCCATGACAGCCTCGCCCTTGTCTGTTGGGAACAGACTAAGGTTTATATGCGCAATGCTCAAGTCCGCACTTACATTTATGCTGGTTACGGTTATAATAACCCCTCCGTTGTTCCTTGCGAGTTTCAGGAATATGTCGCTAAGCTCCTTTTGCAGGAGTCTGCTTATCTTCTGTTGTCTTGTACTCTCCATATAGTTTTCTTTTTCTGTTTCGACACTCAGCCATCCTGATGTGCCTTTTAAACATCGCAAATTTACTCATTTAAAAGTAAAAAAAGACCCGAGAAAGTACATTCTCGGGTCTCTTATAAGTATTTTCGTTCAGATTAATACTCCCAAAGATCTTGCTCCTCGTTGAGTATCTCTCTCTGGATTCTCTCCTGCTCTCTCTTAACATCTTCTGGAGTAGCGTTGTAATCCAGAATCATACGGTTCTGCAGGTTAGACTCCTTATAAATGTTGCTTGCGAATCTTCTCTTGATGAACAAATCATCATAAGACATTCTTGCACCATTGTTCTTGTCTGTGATCATGACCTCTCTCTGTACCAAGTATGGACGGAGGTTGTCGAATGGAATCCAGCAAAGTGGGAAACTCTGAGTTCCTACACCACGGTCAGTCACAAGTACAGGACAGATAGAGATAATCTTCACATTGAATGTAGAAGAGTTCTTGTCGAAGAACCATACCTCCTTCATGTAGTACTTGATAACCTCTCTATTAGGTATATCAGAATCCTCAATCTGGAATGTCTTTACCTTTGTTGTAGGATTTGTCTTTACCTTATAGATAACCTCGAACTTCTTAAGAACCTCTTCCTCGAAGTCAATAAGGTCGTCTTTGCCAAATCTTTCAGTTGTATAATCAAATCTGAATGCTGGCACCTTCTTCTCGTTAATCAACTTGAAGAGGATTGAGAAGAATGACTCTCTGCCATCTACCGCTGTCTCAGGGTAGTAAAGAGGATAGTTCATTCTCTCACGCAGGTCAATCACACGATACACAACCTTCTGCCAATAAATATCGTCAGCTCTTGGATTTACGAACTCGATTGGAGTCAAGTCCTTCATATCGTAAGCTGTAGGAAGGTTTGTAGGGATTTCTCCATTCTCGTTGAAGAAATCGTTTGTCGTAGAGCTCTGTGCGCTTGCTGTTCCCAGACCAAGTGCCAACGCTGCTGCGGCAATTATAAGTCTACTGTACGCTTTCATAATTTCTAAATTTTATATAGTTGTTAATTCAATACAACTTCCATTGGAGGCAGGTCTCTTGTAATACCGTCTGGACCCTTTGCCTTTACTGCTGAGATAAAGAACTTAGCACCCTTTGCCATTTTCTTTACCTGATCCATCTGGCGAGCTGTGAAGTGTGCTCCTGAAGATAACTCAACTACAGCACCCATAGCTCCTTGAACGTTCATCTCAAAGCTAACGATATTATACTTAGCCTCAATATCAGCATCGTTCAATTCTGCGCCCAAACTTGTAACATTCAAAAGCTTAGCCTTTGACAACTTTCCTCCCTTGAACTTCATGGTATTACCATTATCATCTGTATAAGGGATAAATGCTACTGGTGGAGGCAACATCTTCACACGGAATGATTTTTCACCCATTCTCTGAACCTTGCCATCAATCTTTGCTGACACAGAGATCACGACTGGCTGACCAACCTTTGCTGGTCTTACTATCCAACCGTTACCAGACTTTGTCAAAGTTCCTCCCGATGCACTCGCTGCAACTGCTGTTGAAGGAACACCTGGCACAGAAATACTAACCTGGTTATTAATACCTGCATAGAACACATTCATCTGGTCTGCAGATATAATAGCAGTAGGCTCTCCTACATTATATTCAGATTCAAATGGATATACCTTAGAACCGGTTGGGCTATTGAGTCTTATGTAACCAGAATACTTCTTGTCACCAAGAGCTGTAGCTACAGTCTCATACAAACCATCCTTCACCAAAGTACCACCTGTACCTGTTTGTGGATTTCCACCGATATAAACTTCAGGCTTCTGAGTAGAGTCACTTGCTACAAGTGCAATCTCTGCAGAATACTTTCCACCTCTAATCACATACTTAGAGTTTGGAATTACCTTAGCCTCAATTCTATTAACACGGTAGTCATCCGCATCTACCTGACTCTTCAGGTATGTAACGATATCACCTTCTGTGTTTCTGATATCGGCCTGTATCTTAGACAAGATTGTTATAGCGGCAGCCACTGGCATCATCTCAAATGTTGCGACTTCCCATTCTCTCGCTTCTCCGTCATGACCAACAACCTTACCTGTGTTGAAAGTCTTGTTTAACAAAGAAACTTTAGCTGTATCCGCTTTGACATACTCAGTCATCTTGGCCTTATATGCCTCAATCTTTGCCTTGATCTCCTTACCTTTTCCCATACCTCCGTCAGAAAGACCTACATAACCTGCAGCATCAAGGTTTCCCTTTCCCTCTATATGCTCAACATCGGCTTCTTCACCATCTGCTTGCTTTGCTATCAAAACCTTGATATCCTGAATAGCATTATAAAGTTCATCAGACTCCTTTTTTACGTCCTTGGCCTTCTGCAACCATGCACCAACCTTTGCTGGATTCTGGCTATTCAAGTCCTCAAACTTAAGATACAGGTTCGTATTTCTTCCTTCGGCTCCTCTTGTATTCACTCTAAGGCTTTCTTCCACCATCGTGAATCCGTTGAGGACATCGGTAGTTACATTCAGTGCCAACATTGCTGTCAACACGATGTACATCATACCGATCATTTTTTGTCTCGGGGTCTCCGGACAATTGGTTGCGCCTCCCATACTATATTACTCTCCCTTTTTAGTTTTTAGAATAACAATATTAAGCTAACGCATTCAACATATTGCCATAGATGTTGTTCAGATTTGCCACCTGACTGTTAAGCTTAGCAGTGTTCTGTCTGAACGCCTCTATCTCGTTATTAGCAGATTCTATAGCCTTCAACTGAAGCTCGTATGCAGAATTTGCTGATGACAAGCTATTGTTTACATTTGAAAGAACAGATGCATAAGCAGTAGTGCTCTGCTTTGCATTCTCAACATCAGCTGCTATACTCTTGTAAGAATTAATCAAAGAAGCTGTAGCCTCGTTGATCTGATTCTGTGAGTTAGTATAGCTATTCAATGATGTGTTAGCTGAAGCTATGTTATTAACGAACTGCGCTGCGCTATCACCAGCTGCACCAAGGTTAGAAAGCTTCTCTGCTGTCTCTGACAACTTAGAGATTCCGCTATTCAACTTCTTGATGTCCTCCTCTGACAATGAGCTAACATCTGTTCCTGCTATTGCGTTCAATGTTCCGCCAGAAACTGAACCGCCATTTCCGCCGACTACAGTTCCGCCAGATACACCAGAACCGCTTGCTGCTGCTAATGGGTTTGCAATACCACTAGAGTGTCCATCAAGGAAAGCAGCTCCTTCTGGAGTATGATCTGAAATTACAGGGAAAGCTCTGTCCCAATGCAATACTGGATGTGGATTACCAAACGCTGTGATAACGAACAACACAGCCTCTGTTCCCATTCCCATTGTCAGCACGACACTCGCTCCTGGCCAGTGCATAATCTTAAACAAAGCACCTACGATTACGACTGCGGCACCAAAGCCAAATGCGTATCCCGTAATTTTTCCCCCTTGAGGGGTATCCATCCAGTCTCCTATAGACATTTTTCTAAGTATTTATTAGGTTATTATTGTTTTTGTTTTCTTCGCTTATTTTGCTCCCTCGATGAAGCTTCTTATACATCTGAAGCCGATGTATGACTTGCTCTCCTGCTGATACTCGTATGTTCTTGAGCCACACTGCAGGTAAGCACCAATGTCCTTCCAAGAACCGCCCTTGATTACCTTTCTTCTCTTAACATCAGGATCTGATGTCTTTACGTTCTCCTGATAATCTGGGTTCAAGTCGTGAACGAAGCTCAAAGTTGACTCTGAATATACAGAAGATGTCCACTCTGATACGTTTCCTGCCATATCATACAAACCATAGTCGTTTGGTGGGTATGCAGCTACGAATGCAGTGATCATATAACCATCATCAGTATAGTTACCTCTCAAAGGCTTGAAGTTTGCAAGGAAGCATCCCTTAGCAGTTCTGATATAGTTACCTCCCCAAGGATACATAGCCAAGTCTCTACCACCTCTTGCTGCATACTCCCACTCAGCCTCTGTTGGGAGTCTCCAATCCTGAACCTGAGGAGCGTTTCTTGCTACCTGATATGTGTTGAAGAGCTTAGTTCTCCAGTTACAGAATGCAACAGCCTGCTCCCATGTAACACCAACTACTGGATATTCGCCATATCCTGGATGAGACAAGTACATTCTCATGTAAGGCTCATTGTATGCGTAAGTGAAGTCTCTGATCCAGCACAAAGTATCAGGATAGATATTCAATATCTTAGTCTGGATGAAGTCATGTCTTCTCTGCAATGGACGATAAACAGTCTGGTTTACAATAAATCCATTCTCATCGCGGAATGTTGTATCCTTCTTGATCATCACGTCTGCGCTGTCCTTAGTCACGCCAAGACCATCCAATGATCTGTCATAACCACCCTTGAGCGCATTGAACTTGTTAACCTTCAAAGCAGCCTGCTTGTAGTCAACAAACTCATACTTGTAGTTCAACTTCGATCCGTCCAACTGAGGTACAAGCTCGATAGCGTCCTCGCCAACATAGAACATGCTGTCAAGTGCTCTCTTCTGATCCTCGTTAGGATTGTTCCATGGAATTTGCTTATTCCAATTCAATCTTGGCTGAACCTCATTACCCTTCTTATCCTGAGTAATCTTGAAAGTCTCATCGCCACCGATTGCAGGATCTGCAAGACGCTCCAATGCAATAGAGTCTCTTACATAGTTAATAAACTGGCGATACTCACCATTTGTGATTTCGGTCTCATCCATCCAGAACGCATCTACAGACACAGTCTTAGACTGAGAGTTCATTGCCCAGTTAGCTTCCTGGTCGTTTGAACCTGTTGTAAACGAGCCTCGATTGATGAACACCATTCCAAATGGAGTTGGGTCCGCCCATCCACGAGAGTAAACTCCTGTCAACTCTCCGTTGCTTTGCTTACTTCCGCAACCTACCAAGGTCAAAAGTGAAGCAGAAAAAAACAATAACTTTTTCATATGCTACTAAAAATTATTTTCTCAATGTTATTACAAAATTCTTACACTCTTGTATTTGTTGTTTTTCTTGCCGCCAAGCAAGAAACTATATCTTAAGTAAACTTCATGTGAACCATAGGTACGACTTATCAACTGCGTTGTAGATAAATCAAACGAATATCCTATGGACAATCCGTTGTTCAAACTTACTCCACCCAAGAACGAAACCGCATTCCATGGTCTAAGATTCAAACCCAAATAATAAAGGTCATCAATCTCAACCCTCGCGCTCACATCAACTTGATATGCGGCGAAATCCGTCTTCACCATAGCGTCAGCCAATATAACAAACCTGTTATTAGGCAGTTTGTATGCATATCCGCCAGTGAAATACATCACAGGAGACACACTTGAACTCACATTATCATCCAAGTCGAACGTCGGCTTAGTCAAGTGAAACGCAGAAACGCCAAAGTAATAAGACTTTGAGCGAAACATAGCACCGACTCCGATATCGAAGGCAGGAGCATTCACCGAACCTGTCGGTATAACGGGGTCTGACCCTTGATGGTAATCATCAAGCCCCTCCAACATATTCAGGCTATCGCTACTAATGCTCTGGTTCATAAAACCGAGATTAAGTCCGAAACTCAGCACATGCTTCTTCAGTTTATACTTGAAAGCATACTGGGCATAAACGCCTTGTGTTGAGAACATTCCCGCCTTGTCATTCTCGAACATGACACCTACGCCATGATCATGCTTCAAGAAGTGCAACGGAGCACTTGCATGAAAAAACAAGGTCTGTGGCGCGCCGTCCATTCCAATCCACTGCAACCGATACAATCCCATCAGATTGAATCTGTCATTTGCAGTCACTGACGCTGGGTTAAATACTTCTGGAACAAACATATACTGGCTCGCTTGCGCATCGTACTGAGCCCTCACGTTGTAAAAACTCAAAACTAGCGCTATCAACACTATCAATGAGTTTTTCATAGTTTCCGGTCTCTTTGTATGTTCCTAAATCCGGATTACCTCCGGTATATACTTAACAACAAAAATGATTTTTTATTGTGTATCTACTTCTTTTTTATGTTAATCAGTACTCCTCTTCATTGAAGAAGAAATCCTCATTGCTCGGATAATCAGGCCAAATATCCTCAATACTTTCATATACTTCGCCTTCATCCTCTATCTCTTTCAAGTTCTCTATAACCTCCATTGGAGCTCCAGAACGCGTTGCGTAATCAATCAACTCGTCTCTTGTAGCTGGCCATGGTGCGTCTTCCAACTTTGTGGCTAATTCAAGTGTCCAATACATAATCCTAATTACGTTTTCTTGTTAAAGTAAAGAATGTATGCACGCAGTTTTAATGTGCAAATTTAAAATAAAATCATTTAAAAACAATTATACTTCAAAAAAACTTGCTCATAAAGGCGTTTTCAACATTCATGAAAAAATCTGCAAAATATTTTAATCCCTATAATATATATAGTCTTTTCGTGACAATTTCTCATTATAATATATGACTCCTAATCCATACATATCAAAGCTGACACGCGCTTTTTCATCCTGTCTGATCTCGTCCCAAGCCTCACGCATCCCTTTGCTGCTGTGTATGTCATCCATTATCAAAACGCTGCCGTTGGACAATTTCGGCTTTATAATGGAGTAATAAGCCAATGTCGCTTCTTTTGTATGATTGGCATCCATGAACACCACATCAACACTTTCCATGTCCTTAATCACCAAAGGCAATGACTCGGCAATATCACCGACATGGAACACTGTGCTTGCCGCCGTTCCGCAATTGCTTGCAACTTGCTTCGCAAAATCAACAACTTCCCCGCAACCGTCAAACGTGTGACACTTGCCACTGCCTGCCGCCTTTGAGAGATAAGCCGTAGTCAATCCCAACGAAGTTCCAAGTTCTATCACGGTCTTGGGCTTCTGGAAAAGAGCCGTCCTGAATATCAGCTGCGCATCGCTGGCGTTTTTCAATGCCTTGCGTGCGATGTCGCAAATTCTTCTCTCGCCAGACTTCCCCGTCCCATAATCATCAAAAAATATAGAAGTCCTGTCATGCAGCAAACGACGTCTTTCCTTTTCGACATCATTATATATGTAATAAGAACTCTTTTCTTCAAAAACTTTTGTTATCACATCATAGGCGAACGGAGAGTGGACTCCGAAGCCATGGCGATGGCGGGCTTTCAACACATACCACAAATACTCACGCACCCTGAATAACAATTTTTTCACTTTGTAAACGTTCTCTCAGATTTTTCCGCAAATATAGTGTAATTTGTATTCCTCGTTCAGGTATAAAATGTGTTTTACAACATAAAAAGAGGGGCACGACCTAAAAAGTTCGTGCCCCTCTTGTTTTAAGCAATTGTTTTAATTACGCCTTCTTGATGAAATCGACAATCCATGCGCCGACTTCCTTTGTGCCGTACTTAGCACCGCCCTCAACCTGAATCTCAGGAGTGCGGACGTTCTGGTCGAGAGATGCGTCAACTGCCTTGCGGATAAGCGCGCCCTCTTCCTTAAGGTCGAAATACTCGTACAACATTGCTACAGAAAGAATCTGTGCCAATGGGTTTGCGATGTTCAAGCCCTTGCCTTGTGGCCATGAACCGTGGATTGGCTCGAATACTGGAGTTGACGAACCTGTTGATGCAGAAGGGAGCAATCCCATTGAACCTGTAATGCATGAGCCCTCATCTGTAAGGATATCGCCGAAAGTATTCTCAGTCACCATTACGTCGAAGAACTTTGGCTCCTGAATCATACGCATTGCTGCGTTGTCAACATACATGAAGTCTGTTGTTACATCAGGATACTGAGGAGCGAGTTCCTGAGCAACCTTACGCCACAAACGGCTTGATGCAAGAACGTTAGCCTTGTCAACAACAGTAAGGTGCTTTCTGCGCTGGCGAGCGTACTGATAGCCAACCTTCAGGATTCTTTCAACTTCTGGACGGCTGTAGTAATTTGTATCGAGAGCATCCTCAACGCCTTCTGCATTTACTGTAGGCTCCTGTTTCTTGCCGAAGTACATACCGCCAGTAAGCTCACGGATGCAGATGAAATCAGCGCCCTTAACGATTTCGTCCTTCAATGGTGACTTGTGTACCAAGCAGTCGAAAGTTGTCACAGGACGGATATTTGCGAACAAACCAAGTTTCTTACGCATAGCAAGCAAGCCCTGCTCTGGACGAACCTTTGCTGTTGGGTTGTTGTCGAACTTAGGGTCGCCAACGCTTGCGAAAAGAACGGCGTCAGCCTCTTCGCACACCTTGAAAGTCTCTTCTGGGAATGGGTCACCCACCTCATCAATAGCATGAGCACCACAAAGTGCCTCCTTGTATGAGACCTTGTGTCCAAACTTCTCAGCAACGGCCGACATTACAGCCACTCCCTGCTCCATAATCTCTGGACCGATACCATCACCGGCCAATACAGCAATCTTTAATTCCATTGTGTTTCTTTATTTAAATTGTTTATTAGTTCCTTTTAAACTCTATATACCTTGGGCTCAACGGCTTATAATCCACATCATCCCACAATGGAGATGTGATCATAAGATCGGCACTGTATCTGTTGCAAGCAATCGGTACATTGTGCACTCTGCACTGACGAAGCAACATTTGTATATCCGCTTCGTGTGGCTGCGGGTTAAGGTCGTCTATGAGAAAAACAGCCAGATCCACTTCGTTTCTGACAACCATGGCTGCGATTTCCGCATCGCCTCCCATAGGTCCGGAATGCATGCAAGTTATCTCAGCATGGATATCCTTCTCCTCGAAAGCCGCCTTGATCAATCCGCCTGTTGTTCCTGTGCACACTAAATTGTGATGCGACAACAGGTCTGCGTTATAAACAGCCCAATCCACCATATCCGCTTTGCGGTGGTCATGAGCAACTAAAGCTATTGTTAGTTTTCTTTTCATAAATAATCCTCCTCTATCATATTAAGCATTTTGATGGTAGCCTTGATTGCGGCCTCCGTCTGGTCGGCATCAAGTCCGCGCACTCTGATCTGCTTCTCTTCATGAGTCCAAGTTATGACAGTCTGAACCAAAGCGTCAGTCCTACCTCCTGGCGGAATGCTTACATTATAATTAGACAGCATCGGGAATTTCCTCTTTAATTCATACTTGTAGATTTTCCTGAGAGCATGAACAAAAGCGTCAAACTGACCATCGCCTGTTGAGTCAGATTCATACTCGACGCCGTTTATGTTTATCTTTATGCTCGCAACAGGTTTTAAACCATAAGCGGTAGTCACCACATAGCTGACAAGCCGCACCTTGTCATCTGGCGCAGAATGCTTAAGCACATCGCTCACTATGAACGGCAGATCCTCAGGCGTGACGATTTCCTTCTTGTCGCCAAGCTCGGTAATACGCTTTGTCACGATTTTGGTCTGCTCCGGAGTGAGGTCAAGCCCAAGCTGCTCAAGATTCTTAAGAATGTTAGCCTTGCCGCTTGTCTTGCCCAACGCATACTCGCGCTTTCTGCCGAAACGCTCTGGAAGCAGCGCATTGGCATACAGATTGTTCTTCCTGTCGCCATCGGCATGGACACCAGCGACTTGAGTAAACACGCTGTCGCCGACAATAGGCTGGTTAGGCGCAATGGCTATTGTGGAATAGCTCTCAACAAGCTTTGAAATCAAGTTCAGCTTGCTTTCGTTTATCTGAGTCTTATAACCGAAATGGTCCTTTATCATGACTTGCACGCTCGCCAATGGAGCGTTTCCGCATCTCTCGCCCAATCCGTTGACTGTAACGTGGATTCCCTTAACGCCCATTCTCACAGCTTCAAACGCATCGCCCACAGCCATGTCGTAGTCATTGTGCGGATGGAAATCAAAATGGACATCGGGATAACGTCTGACCATATCGCCCATATAGACCTCCACAAGGTGCGGATTCATGACGCCGAGAGTATCAGGCAGCATGAAACGCTTGACATTGGTCTGCACAAGCGCATCCATCATCTGATAAACGTACTCCGGACTGTCCTTTATACCGTTGCTCCAGTCCTCAAGATAGACATTGACACTTATGCCAAGTTTATCGGCGTAGTCAAGTTCTTTCATTATGTCCGCGATATGCACTTCGGGTGTCTTCTGCAACTGGTCGGTGCAATGCTTAAGGCTTCCCTTGCAAAGCAGGTTTATGTTCTTGCAGCCGCATTCCTTTATCCAATCCAAAGAAACGCCGCCATCCACAAAGCCAAGCACTTCAACTCTGTTGATATTCCCCTTCTCCTCTGCGGCACGGCAAATCATCTTCACCGCATCCTTCTCACCTTCGGACACACGCGCAGAGCCCACCTCCACACGGTCCACCTTGACTTCGTCCAACAGCATGCGCGCTATCAGAAGCTTCTCGTGCGGCAGGAAAGACACTCCGCTGGTCTGTTCGCCATCGCGGAGTGTTGTGTCCATTATCTCAATGCGTACTTGTCTTTGCTTTTCCATAAAAACATTAAGCGTTCTTTTGCTCCCAAGCCTCTATCTTGTCCTTGTTCTCAAGAAGGAAGTCGATATCGTCGAGAGCATTCATCAAACAATATTTCTTGTAAGCGTTGATGTCGAACTTCTCGCTCTTGCCTGTTGTGAGGTTTGTTACAGTCTGGTTAGGCACGTCCACCTTTACTTCTGCCTTCGGATTCGCCTTTACTGTAGCGAAGAGCTCTGTCTGGAACTCCTTGCTTACGATAACTGGCAGAACGAAGCAGTTGAGCAGGTTGTTGCGGTGGATATCTGCGAAAGACGAAGATATGACCACACGAACTCCGTAGCCGGCAATAGCCCATGCTGCGTGCTCACGCGAACTTCCTGAGCCCCAGTTCTGACCGCCGATGATGATTTCGTGAACGCCCTCGCGAGGTGCCTCGCAGAAGTCAGGCTGATTCAGAACGAAGTCGGCAACAGGCTTGTCGTTTGCATCGTAGCGCAAATCGTGCATAAAGGCATCGCCGAAGAACTTAGGGTCGCGTGTAGTCGATGCCAAGTAGCGTGCCGGAATGATAAGGTCTGTATTACAATTGTCTATCTCGATTGGAATACATGTTGACTGTATGATATTGAATTTTGCTTTCATCTTTAATTAAAGTTTTCTTGGGTCGGTGATTACTCCTGTTATTGCACTCGCAGCTGCCACAAGTGGTGAGCAAAGAACGGTTCTCGCGCCCGGTCCCTGACGACCAACGAAGTTACGGTTGCTTGTAGAGATTGACAGTTTGCCTGCTGGAACCTTGTCTGGGTTCATAGCCAAGCATGACGAGCATGATGGGAGGCGCAACTCAAAGCCTGCCTCTTCCAGAGTCTTGTCGATGCCCTCTTCTATAATCTGCTTGCGAACGAGCCATGAGCCAGGAACAAGCCATGCGACAACGTTGTCGGCCTTCTTCTTGCCCTTGACAACGCTTGCGAATGCGCGGAAGTCCTCGATACGGCCGTTTGTACATGCGCCAAGGAACACGTAGTCAACTGGGTGACCTTCGAGTTTCTCTCCTGGCTTGAACTGCATATACTCAAGCTGGCTCAGGAATCCTGCCTTCTCTGCCTCAGGAATGCTCTCGAGCGTTGGGATGTTGCCGTCGATGGCAATACCTGCGCCTGGATTTGTTCCGTAAGTGATGCGTGGAGCGATGTCGGCTGCGTTGTAAGTCACTTCCTTGTCGAACACTGCGTTGTCGTCGCTCTTCAACTTCTTCCACTCCTCGACAGCCTTGTCCCAAGCCTCGCCCTTAGGAGCGTACTCTCTGCCCTTCAAATAAGCGAATGTTGTCTCGTCTGGAGCGATGATACCTGCACGGCTACCCATCTCGATAGAAAGGTTTGACAATGTGAGACGGCCTTCCATAGACATGTTGCGGATTACCGAGCCGGCATACTCAACAACATAGCCTGTAGCGCCTGAAGTCGTCATCTGAGCCATGATGTAAAGAGCCACGTCCTTGGCTGTGACGCCCGGCTGCAACTCACCTTCAATGTTTATACGCATTGACTTTGGCTTAGACTGAAGAATTGTCTGGCTGGCAAGCACCTCGGCCACCTCGCTTGTTCCGATACCCATCGCAAGAGCGCCAACCGCTCCGTGAGTTGATGTGTGCGAGTCACCGCAGACGATTGTCATGCCCGGCAGAGACAAAGCCTTCTCAGGACCGACAACGTGAATGATTCCATTGTCCTTGGTTCCCATTGTGAAGTGTGTGATGCCGAACTCCTCGCAGTTCTTCTTCAATGTCTCGACCTGCTTACGACCGATAGGATCGTTGATAACCTCCTGCTGGTCGGAAGGCGTGTTGTGGTCAGGCATTGCGAAAATATGGTCAGGACGGAAAACCTTGATGCCCTTGTCGCGCAGCGTGTCAAACGCCTGTGGTGTTGTCACCTCGTGACAGTACAGTCTGTCTATATAAAGTTGTGTTGGGCCGCCCTCTACGGTTTGCACCACGTGTTTGTCCCAAATCTTGTCAAATAAGGTATTCATCTCGTTTGTGTGTATTTAATTGGTTTATCGTTATTTAATTCTGAACTTGTTTATGCAGTCGATATAAGCCTCAACCGAAGCTGTCACGATGTCGGTGTTAGCGCCGAAACCGTAATAGAGGTTTCCGTCGTACTCAACCTGCACATGCACCTTGCCGAGGTCATCGCTTCCCTTAGTGATAGCCTGAACGGTGTACTCTTTGAGCACCATCTTTTTCTGTATCACCTTCTTGAGCGCCTTCACTGCTGCATCGACAGGGCCGTTGCCTGTGGCAGCCTCCTCGAATTTCTGTCCCGAAATGTCGAGTCCGATGCTTGCCACGCTCTTGAATCCCTTGCCGGTAGTCACCTGCAGGTAATCAAGCGACACTGCGCGAGTGTCCGCTCTGTCGGCGCCAGCCAAAACAAGAATATCATCGTCGGTCACCTCCTTCTTCTGGTCAGCCAGCTTCAGGAACTCCTTATATATCTTGTCGATTTTCTCCTCGTTGTCAGTCTTTATGCCGAGCACGCCCATTCTGTACTTCAGCGCAGCGCGTCCGCTTCTCGCAGTCAATACGATAGCGTTGTCGTCGAGACCCACATCCTTAGGATTCATAATCTCATAAGTCTCCACGTTCTTCAGCACGCCGTCCTGATGGATGCCGCTGCTGTGAGCGAATGCGTTTCTGCCGACAATCGCCTTGTTAGGCTGCACAGGCATATTCATCAACGAGCTTACCATGCGGCTTGTTGGGCAAATCTTGGTTGTATTGATGTTTGTGTCAATGCCGATGCCCTTGTGACACTTCAGTATCATGGCGATTTCCTCGAGCGAGGTGTTGCCCGCTCTCTCGCCTATGCCGTTGATTGTCACCTCCACCTGGCGCGCGCCGTTCAGCACGCCGCTCAGAGTGTTGGCCGTAGCCATGCCCAAGTCGTTGTGGCAGTGAGTCGAAATGATTGCGTTCTCGATTCCCGCTACGTGGTCGCAAAGATACTTAATCTTTTCGCCATATTCGCTTGGCAGACAATATCCTGTAGTGTCTGGTATATTCACCACTGTGGCGCCAGCCTTTATCACAGCCTCGACCACGCGCGCCAGATACTCGTTGTCGGTACGGCCGGCGTCCTCGGCGTAGAACTCCACGTCATCGACGAATCGTCTCGCGTACTTCACGGCAGCCACCGCTCTTTCGATTATCTCCTCGCGGTTTGAGTTGAACTTATATTTAATGTGCGAGTCGCTTGTGCCTATGCCTGTGTGGATTCTCTTGCGCTTAGCGTACTTCAGCGAGTCCACAGCCACATCGATGTCCTTCTCCACAGCTCTTGTCAGAGCGCATATCGTAGGCCATGTCACAGCCTTTGAGATTTCTCTCACCGAGTTGAAGTCACCCGGGCTGGAAATTGGGAATCCAGCCTCAATCACATCAACGCCGAGAGCCTCAAGCTGCTTAGCCACCTGAATCTTCTCCACCGTGTTCAACTGACATCCCGGCACCTGCTCGCCGTCTCTCAATGTCGTGTCAAAAATAAATAATCTGTCGCTCATAATATATTTCGTTTTGTTTTTATTCCTTGTGTTTATAAAATATCAAAGCCCTGCTCTCGATGTCTTCAGGAGAGAAGGGCTGAACCTCTGAAAGATTCACATTTATGCTAACACCGTCAACCTACGCCCGTCTCAGCCCTGTCCTCCTGCGCCAAGCAGAATGATAAGTCGCTGAATTAGAGTTAGATTTAAGGCATTAAATGTCATTGTGTGTGTCTTTCGTTTTTCAAATACGGTGCAAAGATAAATGTCAACATTCATTCTAACAAATAAATTCACAAGTTTTTTATATGCAAAACTTACAATTTAAAAGTTTTCAAGCCGAATTTCTTTGCAATCATAACACAAACCCATTTTTTTCTTTTGATTTTCCTTGTTTTGATTTGAATTGCACAAGCAGCTAACATTATGCAACCTCTCCACAAAAATCAATCACTTCTATCTGGGGACAAGTTGTCCCTCTGTAGGTTTCCTAACCTTATAGAACGCAGCGTGCGATTGCTATAAACATGAAATATGATTGCCAAAACACAAAAATGTTTGGAAGACACATTATTATGACAGAAAAACCAAGTTGAGAATTCACGGTAGAATCAGCAAATAACACAGAAAGATTTTTATTGCCAACATTCAGAGAAAGAGGTTAATAACAGAACAAAATATTCAAAGGGCGGAACTCTCCTTTTTTACTCATCTGACCATTTATTGCATACTGAATTATAGACTTGCTCGTATGCAATGCTTCACACAAAGCTTTCAATACCCTATCCTGTGAAACTTCAGGCGTGCTAGAAATATCTCCATCCTCAATCCCCTTACTATACAGATAGTCAAATTTCAAACTTTGCGCACATAAAGCCTCCTTTTTTTCATTAAATGCTTTTATTTGATGTGTTGCATTTATTACGAAATAATTGGAAATTATAAATCTATCGTGTGTTTCTGAATATTTATAGCAATCGCTGTCAATTGATATTAACTCAATATCAAAAGAAGTTTTTCCTAAGATTCCCTTTTTTAGCTTATTGACTTTCGTTGCCAAATCCTGCATAGAAATACCACCATCGACTTGCGATTTGTCAAACACAATACTCACTGTGAATTTGTGCATTGTATTGGGTAAGAGTTTAATAAGAATATTCCTCAAATTAAACAGAGAATCTTCTATAGACTTTGAAAAAAAATATCTATCAACAATGACAAGTGAATTGAATTTCACTCTATTGCCATCAAGAAAATAATCCCATGTGTTTGGCTTGTTTTCGTCAGTAGTATCAATATCCCAGCCTCGCTTTGCGAGGACTGGTCTTGGAGTATTACTTGTAGGGAGGAATATAACACCATACTTCTCTTCTATACTTTTCGCCTCTTCAGCCTTGAAATCGAGGATATATGCAGGGTTAACAAGCTCCAGTACTTTACTGTTATCCTCTTTAATATCTTCCAGCAGTTCATTATCTACTTCTATGTGTGTAAATCTATGAAGGGCCACAAGAGTGGCATTTGTCACATCCCATTCCTTATTGTCAGAATCATTGCAGATATAGATTGTCTTCTGTTTTCTGATAATGTCAAACCATTCTTCACCTTCCAAACATAGTTCGGTGAGTTTATCTTCCGTTGTATAAAGTGTGAACATAGGCTATATCTTTGCTTTCTTTTTAAGTTCAAACTCTTTACGTATAATGGTCATGTCCAACTTAGCCGCTTCATCAAAGAAACCTTCTCCAAATTTATTCTCAAAGCCACCGGATATTTTATATCCCATGGCATAAACCGGCAAATCTCTATTCCGTCCATCTATATAATAGACCATAAACGGACTCTCTTTCTTCAACTCCTCTTCATCCTTATAATTCTTATTTGCCACCATCACTTGTGTCTTTCGAATCAAATACTCCGAATGCGTCTCTATAATGAAGTGTATGTTATAATTGAGATATGCATCCAGAAGCATATCTGCCAGCATGGACTGATACTTCGGGTGAAGATGAATCTCAGGCTCCTCTATTATGATCGTGTGCCCCATACATCCATCTTCACGACCAAATTCTTCCCATTCACGAAAAGTATAAGGAAAATCTCCATTATGTAATTCCACAATTCTCTCATATTAAGCAGCAGTAG
>JAEEGG010009323.1_pt1 | contig 22016 bp, 19 predicted proteins | sample 9134161 | NCBI WGS metagenome assembly JAEEGG01 (sample SAMN16246543, study PRJNA631951) | gut metagenome | biome: gut microbiome; feature: rumen; material: CR-attached | host: Bos | place: Iran: Karaj | collected 2018-10
GGATATATTCTCCGTTTTCAAACTCCCTGTACTTGACGATAAAAGACATTATGTAATTGTTGTTCAGGCGCAGACCGACCTTCACCCTGTATCCCTGCCAGATTGGACTGTACTTTACTCCCCACTTTTCCATCTCGACCTTGAGAAGTTCCCTGAAAGTGACTTGTTTCATCGCCTTGATTGTTTCTCTCTTTTTCTTCTCGATTTCCGCAGCCTGGATTTTCTCCCACAGCTTGACCACACTTTCCTTGATCTGGGGTTCCAGCCTTTCCAGCATTTCGGCCATTTCCATAACATCGTCCGGAGTGAGAGATGTGGACAGGGTATATCCCTTGCCCTCCCGCCAATAGCGCTTAGCCTGTCCTAAAGTGGCTTTCATGCACTTGGACACGTTAAACGGATCACCCCAAAGACTTTTCACGTAACTGTCCAGAGTGGCTAGTGTCTTGACCAGTATTTCGTTGTCTGTATATCCTTTGTTCATGAGTGTCTATTTGAGTTCTATTGTACATACCCTTCCTGTCTGTTCCATCCAGCTGTGGTGATAATCGTAGCATCGCTTGTCCTGGCAAACCCAGATTATCTTGCATTTCATTCCGTCCGGTATAGATGGACGGGGCGCAAACCCGTCGGTCAGAATCACGAGTCCGTCATAGCCGTTCCGGTGCGCATAGTCTATCGGTTCCTGGAAACTGGTTCCGCCCCTTCCCAGCACCGCAGTTTCCCTGACAACCTTTTTAAGGCTCTGGACCACACGGATTCCGTGGTCGAACTGAATAAGGTCAACGGCCTCGAAGCCGTAGCGGAACGCGCTGTTGACCACTCCGTAGAAATAGCTCAGGCTCTGCGACGAGATAGATCCGCTCACGTCCACAGCCACAAGCACCTTGGTGGTAAAGCGGCGGATCGAACCCATGTTCTGGAATCCAGTACGGCGGTTCGGCCTCATTCTGGTAAGTTTTCTTTGGGAGGAAAGAATGCTGGCCCTGAAACCGCTCAAAATGTTTCTCCAGTTGATTCTCGCCTTGGCTGAAGCCTTGAGCTGCTCCACAAATCTTCCCGGAAGTGTGCCCCATTTTTCGCAGCTGTTGATTATTCCGTCAATCATCGCCACTGAAAGCGCGTCCTCCCCCCAAAGTTCTGAAAGGTCTCTATTCCTTTCCGAATGTTCAGAAAGCCTTTCAGAAGCCTTGTCCGCCTTCCCGCCTCCAGCGGACTCTTCTGTGAGTCTGGATTGTATCAGCCTGGAATACCACTCGTAAGGCATTCCTCCCTGAAGGTCATAGTCCTTTGGAGAGTCAAACCTGAAACTGCTGTTGCTGTAGTTGTCGGAAATCACCAGGTCCGAGCCAACCGAAACCGCCTGCTGGGAGCAGCCTTCAGGCTTTCGCTGGTAAGGATGCTTGAGCAGAATCCTGACCGCCTCGGCTCTCAGGGCCTGTTCCAGACCCTGGTCAGTCATCTGGCACACAAGCCCCGGATTGTATTCCAGACGGCCGAGACCGCACCTGACAGGGCACTTGATGGAATCGTTCTCCTGAATGTCGTGAGCGCAAAGCACCCTGAACATCGGAGGCTCCATCAGATACCACTTTTGCAATATTTTAGAAATCTTGTCCCTTATCATGCCGCAGAGATTCCCTGAACGTAAATAATCATCGACATTGTCAGCATCCCGCATTCCCTTGCTATATAGCTTACAGCTTCCGGATAGGTTTTCTGGAGGTAAATGTTCGCAAAGTGGGCTGCAGCTTCCTTTTTCTCAGCGGCAAGGTAATCGAAGTAGGCTTCCAGGTTCTTGGAAACGGTCTTCCTGTCCTTGTCCTGTACCTCTTCTATTTCAAGATAGCGGTAGAGGCTGTCGTTGATTACGGAAAGGTTATGCAGTTCGTACTTGTCCAGCTTTTCCTTGACCTTGTCAAATCCAAACAGTATCTGCCTTGCAGAAATCAGCTTGTTGGCAGATGCGCTGCTGAGGAACGTGCTGGCCGCCCTTGCACCCACTATGCAAGAAACAGCTTTCGCCATGTCCTGCAGACTGTCCGCCCGCCCGATAATGTCGGACACTCTCTTCCACGCCCTTCTGTCAGGAGTCTTGTCCAGACCGGTATCGGCCCCTTCCCTGGAATCAGGATCCTTGTCCAGCCAGACAGGATTTTCCTGGATAAACTCAATCACGCGGCTGTCAACACCGGCTTTCCTTGCCCAAAGAAGCCACTCCTGCACCGTTGGGGTGAAGTTCACGATGTTGAAACGGCTGACAAGCGCCGGGTCCAGGTCTGTGAGCTGGTACTGGTCGCCGGCATTCACCGCACTGATGATACGGCTGCCCTCAGGGAGCTTGCGCCCCGCAAGCTTGCGGTTAAGCGCCAGGTCCATAATGGTCTGAAGGATCTCAGGACGGGCGCGGTTCAATTCGTCGAGGAAAAGAACGATAGGCTTCCCGTCCAGGGGGAACCAGTAGGGGGGCATGAAGTCCGTCTTGCCGGTCTCTTCGTTCTTGTTGGGGATTCCAATCAAGTCACCCGGGTCGCTCATTTGGCCCAGGAAGAGCACCACGACGGGCATACCTTTCTTGGAGTAATAGTCAGTCAGGATTTCGGATTTGCCGATACCGTGCTTGCCGACCAGCATCAGATTGTGATCGGCCGGAATCATGTCGAGGAGCTGAATCAGCTCGGTTGTATTTACGTTGATGTTCGCCATAGCAATTATATATACGGAGTCAATGGCGGATTCTTTCAGTATAAAAACAAAAAACCACCGGGCCATTGCTGGCCTGGTGGTTTAAGTCGTGAGATGCCCCTATGCGGCGATGCCGTATTCGGCGAGGAAAGTCCTGCCCAGCGCTTTCTTGAGAGCCTGGCGGGCCCTGAAGAGAAGGGTAGCGGCAGCGTCGGCCGTGCAGCCGATGAGCTCAGCCATATGCCTCGGTTTCATTCCGTCCAGTTGAAGGGAGAGAATGAAACGATGATTCTCGTTCAGAGAATCTATGGCACGCTGGATTCGTTCCAAGGCTTCGCTTGACTCAACCTCATAGTCTGCCCCGTAGCCACCGGCCGCTAATTCGATGTCCGAGTCAATGTACTCGTCCCCATCCCGGTTCTGGGATTCAAGGGGCTCGAACGCAACGCGGCGTCGAAAGGCCTTCCTGACTGCGTCCTTTCGGGCGTTCTCGGCAATCCTGCACGCCCAGGTCTTGAGTTGAGCCTTGGACGAGTCGAACGTGCCGCCATACTTCAAGGCTTTAAGGATGGAATCCTGGAAAAGGTCCTCCAAATCCTCGGCAGTCAAAAGGCGCCCTCCGGTTTTGCCGTAGATTTCAACACTGGTTCTCATGGCATCGAAAATCTCCTGATAGGAAACGGTTTCACCGTTGGCGGTGGTAAAAGTGGCATTCGTGGTCGTGTAGATGTTCTCCATAGTGTGCGTCAAGATTAGGAGGTACTGCTTGCTTTCGCCCGAAGCATTTGGGGCAAATCGCGTGATCGTTTGGTTCCGTCCGCAAGATTTTAAAATATTAGGCACGTTTGGGAACCATAAAGGCAGTCTTGATCCAGTCTTGATGCTTATGTCAAAGAACTACATTCTCACCCCTCACATTAATATATACCAACCCGGAGCGGATTTCTTTCAAACAATTTTCAAAAAAGTTGAAAAACTTTCCGGCGGTTCTGCAAAGTTAGCAAAAACGTGCCAAAACAATGGAGCTGGATGAAAGAATTAGCGACGTGCGGAGTAATAATTATATGAGTATATAAATGATCGAAAACACATGAAAGAAGAATTCGATTTTGATTTTGATTTCGGAGATTTCGAAGAGGAACTCGATGACCTTCCCAAGGAGGGTAGTCCGTTATATAACGTGATGAAAGCGAATGGCATTCTCACGTCACGGGAGCGGAGAGTATATGAGAGATATGACCAAAGTAATCTCGGGTGCGCTATGGACAGGCCTGTCCACATTGAGGAGACGGAGGACTATATCCATCTTGAGTATGAGATACTTGCGTATCTTCTTCGTCCGGTGCCTTATCGTTTTGTGGATTATGAACTCGAAGAGCAGCGGCTGATCTGCCAGGATGGAAAATATCTGGATGCCCTTTTGGTCCGGGTATATACCCATCCGTTGCTGGATATGGACGAATACGGCAATTTGATCCGTCCTGAACCGGAATTCCTCGGTACCGAGGAATACTGGTTCGATATCACAGCAGGCTACAACGCAATGGGGGAGAGGCTGAAAACAAGATTAAAGCTGAAGGACAAAGACGATACTCCCCATTTGATAGAAGGAGAAATCGCGAGGTTCAAGCCATAGTCCACTTCCTGAATAACAGAAAGGTCACGTGTCAAAATCATTTCTAAAACTCTGCAAAAAGTAGATTTTTAGAAACAAAACAGATCCGCGAGAGGAATCTCATTCGGCATTGTGTCGGAAGTAGGCCTTGGACTTGTCAACGGTGAAGCGGCCGTCATAGGCTATCCAGCCCCACAGCCCGTTCATTTGAGCCTGAATATAGTCGTCTTCTACGAAGACCAGTTCATCATATCTTGGTTTGATGAATTCGAAGGGCATGTAGTAAAAGCCCCATTTGTTACCATTGCGAACCGGATAGAACCGATTTCCGGACAACGGGCATACATATATCCCGTCATAGTTGCAGGGCACATCCTCGGTTCCGTCAGTTCCCACGAGACCGTATAAGCCGTCACGAGTGGCGACATACTTGACATATTCCGTGTCCGGAACCCGGAACAGTTGGTCGTACCGGAACTCTGTCACGGGTGTCCCGATTCCGTCGGCCAGCACCAGGCCGCACTTGCCGCCCCGCTTGACTGGAACGGGAAAGACCATGCGCTCCAGACCGTCGTAAGTGAGGATGATCTCCTCATATTCGCAGGGAATGCCGTCGTTGTACGCATAGCCCGTGAGCCCGAACTGTCCATTCCTTTTCCGAATCCATTCCGGGTCGAAACCCTTTTCTCTTTGATGGCGTCCGATGTCGCTCCACAGGGACTCTTCCAGCTGCACGCTGGGCCACAACAGTGACGTCCTGAGCGAGCTTTCCTCAATTCTTCTTTTGATGGCACGAAATTGTCCGAAGTGGTCGAGCATCCTGCGTAGCTGCTCCAGGTCTTCACCGCTGCTGATTTTCCTTTCCTGTTGGAGGCGCCCAAAGACTTCCGTGATCGGAACCATTTTGGGAGATGACGTACTAATCATAGTCTTCCAGAATGTCGATGTGGCGGAACCATCCCCAGTCCGTATGGTTCCGATAGGTGGGAAGGGATTGTCTCGGTACGATGAGATGACAGTCGTTGAGCCGGGTCAGGTCCTGATCGAGGCCGCCGTTGAACAGGGGCGGCACGATGGCGCGCACAATGATTCTTTCCAGACAATCGTCATCAGCGAAGATTTCGCCGTCCAGCTGGCGCAAAGTCGATGGAAGGTCTATCACTTGGAGATCACGGTTGTCGCTCAGCCCTTGTGTCCTGATGATTTCCACGCCTTCCGGGATGACTAGGGAATGCAGTCTGTGGCATTGGAAGATGCCGTTGGGTCCGATAGTTTTCAAGGAAGAGGGTAACGTCAGGCGCTCCACGTCGACGCAACTTATTGCCGTTTGACAAATCTCTTCCACTCCTTCCGGAACAGTAAGCTCCGGCACTTCACGGACGACGGAAATGAGTCGTTTGCCGTCTTTGGTAAGGACACAATTGCCGTCATCCGACATTTTGATATACGGATTCTCCGGAGAGATGGTAATTGTCACGTCAGGCGAAAGCCGATAGCAAGACCAGACGGTAAACCACCGGAGGCCCCGGCCAATATGAATGGTCTCGATAAACGACTCACAGAAGCCGAGCTCTTCGATGTTTTCATAGGAATCCGGGATGATAAGTTCTTGAACAAGCGTGCCGGTGGGTACGCTGAACTCACCCATAACGCTGGTGATCCGGTAAGTCCTTCCGCCAATGTCAACCTCTTCGGGCAATGTGCAGGAGTCAGTCCCATTATATCTTCCTTCTGGCCCGCAGTGCAGCCAGGCGGTGCCGTCGTCGTCATCCAGCAGGTACTCAATGCCGCCGACCTTGCATCGCCGACGCAATTCATAAGGTTTGGTAGCCATATCTCTTCTTTTCTTTTCTATCAGATAATCCGCATTCCTGTGCTCCAGAACTCGCCGTTGAGCAGATTCGCGGCGGCGATGATGCCTTCAATCTTTTCGGCCATTTCCTGCGCCTTCTCGGCCCGCACACAGAAGCGGAGCCGACGGTCTGGCTTCAACCGCACGTGTACCGTAATGAACCGCTCGTCGGCTATCATCGTGTACTGCTCGCCAAGCTCATCCAGCCGGGTGCGCAACACTTGTCCGTAGATGTTGGTCACCATCGTCTCCTGCTCTTTCTCCAGGACGACGTCCTCGGCCATGTCCTCCATTACATACATCGCCTCCGCCAGAAAACGCAGCAGCAGAACGACGGACTCCTCTTGGAGTGAGACGCATACTGCATTCTTTCTGGGACCCAGAGTGCTGATGCGCGTCTGTCCCAGTTCCTGCAGTTCCAGCCGTAGGGGATAGCCGTCCAGATCTACGGCAATGCTGCCGTAGCCGTTCTCAGTCACATCGAAATCCGCCTCGCGGAGGAGGGATGTCAGCCTGTCTCTGTCCACGGCCGTCGCGCGCTTCAGGTTCAGCTCTGCCCTTACCACCCAGTGGTCCGCAAGGTAGAGGAAGAGCTCGTCGCGCATATGCTCCCTGCTCAGCCTCATACGGTATCCCGCCATCCTTTCCAGGGTGCGCGTGTCGGCCACCAGATCGATGATGGACTGCCACTCAGGGGGCGTCCACTGTTCCATTCTCAGAGACATATTCATATTTTTCGTCGGATCTACATTAACATATACACGCCACACGCGAAAATCTTTCACGGAAATGCAGTGAAAGAAAAACAACTTCCGGCAGTAGAAATAATAAGACAAAGGAGAAATAATGAAACTACGAGAAATGGGCGAGGAGGCAATCCTCGAGGAGGCGCTCCGCGCCTTGCCGGACTACCGCGAGAAGATTAGGGATACCGGTAAGTTTGTGCTGGAAGACTGCGTGCAAGCCGCGCTGAAGCGGATCGAATACCTGTTCCGCTCCGAACGCGGCCTGCGGTCCTACGATCCGCTGGGGTCACAGAACCGCAAGGATCTGGGGGTGCTGCTTGGGTATTTCAGGCCGAAGGTCGTCGAGGCGATACGGCCGATACAGCAGCGTTATCTGCAAAACAGGATGGTGTCGCAGATCAACGCCACGACAGCCAAGAGCATCCTTCCGGCCGTGTTCGCCGAAAAAGGTCTCCAGGCCTCGGTCGAGGGTCAGCGCTACCGCGCGAAAGTAGAGGTGAGACTGGCACCCTCGCTTCAAGTGAAATTCTACGTCCGCTACCGTGACCTGAACGAAAAGGACGGCATCGCCGAAGACGTCGTCCAAGCCGTGCTGGACCTCAAGGATGCCATAATGAGACTTGGCGGTGGGGTTAAGTTGAGCAGGATGTGATTCGATAATCCTATAGCCCAGCTTTGTCTTTTATCTTTTTTCAATTATCTTCGCAGAAGAATTCTTCTTCATGGAAGGAGAAGTTAATTTCTATTTGATATGAGCAAGGTAGGTATGAGGCGTTATGATCACCATTAACCAACAGCGAGAAGAGAATTTTCAGGAGTATCTTCGTCTGCTTCAAGACCCGAATTACGTTGAAGTAACCTTTGATTATGAATCAGGAGGGGTCAGCGCCATTCATCGAGAGCACAAGTTCGATTCCCGAGTTGGTCCATTCGGAATCAAAAAGGGAGAATATGAGAAAAACGCGGTAACAATCCTTAGAAATAGAGGACATCTTATTACACTCGAGTCCGAACTGGCTCCCAATGGCGTTAAGACACCTGACGGGTGGATTGATGGATTAATCATGGACATCAAGTCCACCGACAATAATGGAAAATGGGCCATTAAAAAGAAGTTCCATAATGCCGCCAAACAAGGATCGGAATGTGTTATTCTTTATTTCCATAAAAAGGAATTATATTCAAAAGAGAGGATTGATGACGGCTGGGATAAGTTCTTAGAAGATATTGACTCACAGCGATACTTCAATACCATAAAGAAAGTTGTCTGTATCGTGGAAGACAAGGAAATCGAATGGATAGTTCCGAAATGAAAAAAGCTGCCTTTAGGCAGCTCTTTGAAGGCATAAGGCGACAGGTGGTGTGCCTCTCACCCCTTCAGTTGCAAAGATACAAACGTTTTTCTGAAATGCAAGGGAAAATAGCAGGGGAGCCATGGGTGAGCTTCTCGATGGTAACCCTGTCGGCCTTGTTACACATATGAAGAATCCTTTCAATGCAAGGAGACATTCAAAGAGGTTTTTCGTCCAGCGCATTCTGGCTGGCCTCTTCGAACTTAGCCTTCATCGTCGGGTTGCCGTGGGTGAGCTTCTTGATGGTGAGTTTGTCGGCCTTGTCGTTGGCTAGACGGAGGTTGTATTCAGAACCCATAAGGGCCTCTTTGATGGCCTCGAGATGCTTGATGGTTTTATCAATCTCGTCGATGGCCGTCTTGAACTTCTCGCTGGCCAGACGGTAGTTCCTGGCGAACTTGTCCTTGAAATCAAGGAGCTTGTTTTCGAAGTTCGTCACGTCGATGCTTTGCTGACGGGCGAGCTCGAGTTCCTTCTTCACGGAGACGGTGTTCCTGGCCGCGTTGACCAGAAGCATAATCAGCGACTTGAAGAATTGGGGACGGATGACGAACATCTTCGAATACTTGTAGGAGACATCCACGATGCCGGTGTTGTAGAGCTCGCTGTCAGGCTCCAGGAGCGACACGAGCACGGCATATTCGCAGCCCTTCGCGGTACGGTCGGCATCTAGCTTCTTGAAGAAGTCCTCGTTCTTGTGCTTGGTGGCCGTCTCGTCCTGCTCGTTCTTCATCTCGAACATGATGGAGACGTACTCGATGCCGTCCTCATAGTCGCGGAAGATGAAATCGCCTTTGCTGCCTTCGGAGGCATCGTTGTCCTTCTCGAAGTAGGCGTTGGGGAACATCGGACGCATCTCGCCGTTGAATACGGCGCTGCAGTGGGCCTCCAGGCTCTCGCCGACCATCTTGGTAGACAGGCGCGTCTTGAAGTCCTTGAGACGTTCCACTTCTTCTTTGGCGAGCCGGAGTTTGCCTTCATACTCGTCCCGCAGGCTCTTTTCGCGGAGCTTGGCTTCCATGGCAGCCAGTTCTTCGCGGGCTTTCTGCTCAGCCTCCTGCTGCTTGTGCAGTTCCTCGATACGACGGGCGACTTCGTCGTTGAATTCAGCGTTTCTGACTTGGTTGACGATGGAAGCGTAGTCAGTATCGTCCACCGTGAATACATTTCCGCACTTGGGGCATTTGAGTTCTTTCATATTTGCTGTCTCATTTTCGTTTCTTATATATACTGGCCAAAGGGGAGATTCTTTCAGATGGGACAAGACGAAATAGTGCCTTAGAATAAACCAGCACTTGACTTTCTTATTAATTTCAATTATCTTCGCAGATGAAATCTTCTTCATGGAAGGAGATTATATTTCTATTGATATGAGCAAGGTAGGAATGCGGCGTTATGATTACCATTGACCAACAGCGAGAAGAGAATTTTCAGGAGTATCTTCGTCTGCTTCAAGACCCCAATTACGTTGAAGTAACCTTTGATTATGAATCAGGGGGTGTCAGCGCCATTCATCGTGAGCACAAGTTTGACAAACAATATGGGCCATTCGGGTATGCGAGAGGTCAATACGAGCGAGACGTTGTTGATTTATTAAGAAATAGAGGATATTACATTATTCTGCTTCCAGAAGAAAGTATGATTCCCAATAAAAAGAGCTGCGATGCAATCATTGACCTTTGCAACAGATGCACTTAACTCAAAGTATAGTAATGCAGGGTCAGTCGTTTTCACCCATACATATAATGGAGGAAACCAAGTTATTTCAACCAAACATTCTGATGGTAGTGAAGGTTCTTTTAACACGAAAATTTTTTGTGAACCAACTAGAAATTTTATGGATGTGGAAGTGGCAATTTATGTTAAGAATAATATAGATGAATTAAAGACAAATAAGAATATGAAACAGAATACAATTAAATTAAATGAATCACAACTTAAAAAGATAGTTGCTGAAAGTGTAAAGAAAGTGCTGAATGAATCTTCATCAAGTATTGCTACATTTGAAGATTTATGTATGATTGTAGGATGTTCTCTTGATAATCAGCAAGAGGCACAGTTAAAAATAGAACAAATGTTAATGTATCTTCACCATAGGGGTGTTATCAAAGGGTTTAATGAAGATAAGTTAGATTGGATATTCTCTGATGAGCAATCATATTAAGCAACATATCTAATGCTTCTTACATCACAGTAAGAACAAGCACAAATAGACTTTCTGAACATATCACTGAATCAGAGAGATTCAGTGATTTTCTTGTATTGTATCTATACACAGATTCATCAATATATCTCTGTAAGTATTCCTTGCTAACAAAGTGATAGATACCAAACACCATCCTCGTCTGATAATTTGATGATAATACCCCTGCTTATCAACTACATTATATAAACTAAGTTCATCAGTAAACAATGTGGAATGTTCAATACAAAACTGCTTGATGATAGGAAGCAAGGTGGATGCTTGGGTGTTCTCCACCTTCATTGCACAAGCCCTTCCATCCCTCTGAACCATACCAAAATTGGGTGTTTTGGTACTTCTACCCTGTGATCCTACAACCTTCTTGCTCTCATGCTTGTTTATTTCCCTTCCACCAAGATACATTTCATCCAATTCAATCTCACCTTCCAATGCAGGTGTATCATACTGAGTAAATAAGTTTCTTACCTTATGCAGAATGAACCAAGCAGTCTTTTGGGTAACATGAATATCCTTGCTCAACTGATGAGAAGAGATACCCTTCTTGTGGCTACTGATAAGGTACATAGCCATTTCTGCAAGGGCAATTTGGTATTTTCAAAGATAGTACCTACAAGACAAGAGAATCTTCTATGACAGTCACCACACTTGAACTGATTATCACCATTAGAACAAGTGTAGATATGCACAGAACCACAAAAAGGACATACAACCACCTTATGCCATCTTTGTTCTGTGATGAAATCCCTACATCTTTTATCATTGTTGAAGTGATTGGCAAGAGATATAAGGGAATCAAAATGTTCAAGTCTAAGTTCCATAGTCAATAGGTATTTGTAGTATTATATACCTACAAACAATGGTTTTCTTTCAAAAAAGTCCAGATTTTTTGTCTGGTTTTCAGGTATTTACAATGATTTTTGTGTAAACGGGTATAGTATTCCCTAATCGAAATAACAAAACCACTCGGGTAGCCAAGTGGTTCTGAAGGGCTATTGGTTCTGGCGACAGGAGGGCTACCCCTTTACCGGGCTACCCCTTTACCTATCGCCCCTCATCCTTCTTTTGCAAAAGTACAAAAGAAATCTTGAAATACAAGGAGAAAAAAGTAGATTCAGGCCCGCCTATGCGCATTCGCGCAGCTCCCGATAGGAGATGCCATAGATGTTCTGGAACTGGTTCGCCAAGAAGTGGCGCGTTTCATAGCGGCCACGGTTCGTAATCCGGGACTTCGTCCGTGCGCTCTTCCAGTAGTCCTGGGCGACTCGCTTTTCGAGAATCCGCCTGACCTTTTTGCAGGTGACAGTATCATGGATGTAGATATCGCCAAGTTGCTGGCCATGCTTGAAGTTCATGCGCTGAGAAGCGTATGCAGCCGTGCGGCTCTTGATATGTTTCTGCTCGCTGAGCCAGGGGGGGGGAATTCTTTCATGGACGGATTGTTTTTTGTTGTTTCTATAGATATCTACTGCGGCAATTGGGTTTTCTTTCAGCGGGGAATTGGAATGAATGCCATTTTTTATTAAATTTGAGGTAAACTTTTACATTGATGAATCCCAGACAGGACTATTTTTCAAGGAAACTCGACCGGTGGTTTTCAGGCGAGACTTTGTCCCGTGCCGTCGATCGCGTGATTGAGAATCAGGACCGGTATTATAAGCTGCTACGCTCAACCGGTGAGCCTGGGATCGAGGATTTGATTGCCTCGATTCATCGTAGTAATTTCTTCACGGCTCATAGCGCCTCTCATCATCATTATGCATCCGGGCTGGCAGAGCATTCGCTGGGTGTATATGATCAAATGATCCTGATCAAATGATCCGTTTGTCCGAAGGGTATGATCTGGCTGAAAAGGATATCATCCTTGTGGCCCTGTTGCACGATGTATGTATGGCCAACAATAAAGATTGGCCCCATGTTTCTGGCCGACATGGTTTGAATTCTCGTTTAATTGCGCAAAAGTACCTTCCCGGTTTGTCTTCTGAAGTTAAAGAAGCCATTCAGAAACATAGACATACTCCTTCAGACGAGAATACCATTAGAAATCCGCTCTGGCTCTTGGTCAGGAAGGCAGATGTTGCTGATGCCAAGACTAGTCTCGGGAGGGGGTGAAGTTTTTGGGGTAGTCAATGAGTTTTTTTCTATTGTTGCAACTCGCTTTATAAAAACATAGAATTATTACAAGGCAATCTTATTACTACTCAGAATTAGATTTTTCAGTATGATTGATTATTCCAATTTAAAGCTTCCCATTTATTCTAATAAATATAACCAGGGTGATTACTTGGACCTTATTAGGTATCTCTCCAATAAGGTAATGGAGATTCTTTGTGAGACTAATAGAAAGAATAGAAATGCACTTATGGAAGGGATTGCTCTTCCCTTGATTGTATTCTATTCAGAGTGGTATAGGCGAGATTATATTGGAGGAAAAGGCTCTCAGCAGTGGGAGGACCCGCTCATCAGCAAAAGCATTTGTACAAAAGCAGAGTTTCAAAGAATAAGGGCATTATTGGTAAAAAAGGTCGGCAAACAATATGGCATTCTTGCCGATCGTCATAATTTAATTGATAACAATGGGCAGCTTTTACGCAGTATTTTTTGCCAAGGGGGACTTCCTGTTGAATACATTATTCATGGAAGGGATAACAATAGTTTCTTCACCTTATTGCATTGGATCGTAAACGAGAGTTTGAGCAATGAGCCCCCTGCTATAGGAGAGATTAAAGCGCGAACAGAGCAATTAGGGATGTCAACAACATTGACGGGAATAGATACCTGTAAGGCTACTCTTGCTTTAGCCGATTCTATTACGGCCGAAGCGGTTGTCCCTTTCAATGTGTCTGAAAATACTTTGAAAGAACTTGAGGACAAACTGAAGGAGGATCGCGAGCGAGTAAATAAACTTGGTCTTAACAAGCCAATTTTCCATAAGGAGGTTTTTATTGAGTCTAATCCAAATGGGAGTTTCGCCTTTAAATATTCAATAAGGCTAGAAGGGTCGTTTAGTGCGGAACGAGCTTATCGTTTGGGCTTACCCCCTGACGTACAAAAGTTTACCGTTTCTCATCAAGGGGATTCCATTGGCAGATACATCCGTATGAGTGATGGATTATTTCATTGCCGAGAATTTAAGAATAAACCACATTTTTTTTCGGAGACAGATGACGGCGAAGATTGTAATCAAGTTGACATCCTGACGGATCTTTCCTCTAAGGATTATCACTGTGAACTGGTATCGAGGTTTTCATTTACTGGAAACAATATTCTTTTAACTGAATTGAAAGATGAGGTTTGGGTTGTAAAGAATAGGTTCAATGACGAAGGCACATTTTATGTTTGGGTGCCTGGAACCTATACCGTAAATGCTGAAGAAAGATTCGTGTCAAAATGTATTTTAGACGGATGTGAGTATTTTCGTGTCCTTATCAGTCAACTTCATCCGGCTACTTTGTTTTCGCCCGAAGGGAAACAACTTGACCCACACCATCTCTTCTTGACTGACTACACCGTTTCGTTTCAAGGTTTAACGTCCTCGTGGTTATTAGCTTCCAATGTTAAAATTATCTCTGATTTGCCCGATGATTACAATATTCAGGTCTATGATAACATCAACCAAAGAAGAGAGCTTAAATATTCTGTAAAGTATAGAACTAAGAACGAAAAGGAGTATCATGCTCTCTCTTCCTCACTCCCGGAAGGCATTATTTTTATTCGTGTTGATGTGGGATACCAACAAGTGGAAGGCCGTTTTTTTTATGCTAAAGGACTTGACTGTGAGATAGATACTCGTAAACAAGCAATTTGCTGGACACAAAGTGGTAATTGTGAAATAATTAGCGACTCTGCGGATATCGTTGAGAGCGCCCCTGGGGTTTTCTCCTTGCGAAACCAAGCTACAGTTCGAACGATTGGATTCCAGATAAAGGCTAATAAAGATAACGCAATAATTGAAGTACCGGCCCCTATTAATAACATCCGGGTTTTAGACGTGGATGGCAATTTATTGCGTTCCGGGCAGAGAATCTGTATACAAAACTTACAATACTATAACGTTTATTCTCCCGGGAAAGGCGTGACCAGGGTTTCTATTATGCCTTGCTCGGGGTCCCAATATAGGATTCCTATTATTTTCACAAAACGGTTGCCATTTAAGTCAACTTTAAGCGACTTTAAAAATGAAATTGAGTCCGTTTATTATGCCGAGACAATGAGCCCTCTCAATAACACCCACGATTATGTTGAGCTCTCTTTCCCGGATAGCGGATTGTCTTTTAAATGTGTCTATTATAATCGTATAGCAAAGCCAGATGACGCTAACAAAATACTTAATGTTATTGATACAGGCTACCGAAAAGATAAGAGTATTACCGGGTTGTACTATGTCACTCTTGATTGTGAACCGGAAGAGATCTCTATTGGAGAGCTAAATCAAGGAGAAGATGAAGAATTCCATTATCCAGCGGTAAACTCCAGCATTTTGGTCCTACCTCGTCTAGACGGTAATATCAATTTAGTTATGCCCGCTTTATTACCTATTTCTTCGAAGGAAACAAATTGGCGAGAAGAGATCATGTCTTCTTGTTCACCTCAAGATATAGTATGGAAGAAGTTGTATAAATACTATGAGGTCTGTCGGCAGTATGCGATACCTTTTGACGTATTCAATTGTTTTCAAGCTATATGTGCGAAGTGTGTCAAGAATTATGATGGTAAAACAGCTGATATTTGTCCTCCAGAAGAATATCAAACTTATGTAAGCCGATTCGCTTTGTCAATGCTTTGCGAGTATAATACTCCAGTTGATGACCTTATATTAAATTTTGCTCGTTGTTTTAACTTTATGTGGCATTGGATCTCCATGGAAAAGTGGGGGGATGCCTTGTCATGGGGCGGATTTGATTCCATAGATGTTTTCAAAAAGCTTTCACAATTAATATCAGAAGAGCTTTGCCTTCCGAGCACAAGTCAGTCAATTTTATGCACCCACTACATTGATTTTCGTTATGAAGAGTTTCATATAGACCATATGTCATTTGGGGAAATGCTGAACGGCTCTTACAAACATATAACTACCTCTTTCAACGATTTTATTTCGCGTATTCGACCATTGGTAGAAAACACCATTGCCATACATGGGCCAAGAATAGATTTGTATGGGGATACCGACATTATTATGTCCATCAATGGTATAAAGAACAAAGGAGAACGACAATTGTTCAAGTCCGCATATGTGGCAGCTTCGTTGTTTACGGGAAAGTATTCAGGTATCTTTAGAAACCCCAAGGCAATCCTATACGCTAAAAGGAACACATCGGTTTATTCAGTTGTCTTTACAAACATCCTTAGATATATTTAGCTAATTATGAACTATAAGGAGTTTTTTACAACGGCCTCGGAGGCAATTAAAGAAGCAGCCATCGCAATCTGGAGCTCAGGAGAGATATCGAAAGCACAAGATTATCGCACTCTTTTAGAGCGTGAGCCATTAATGCAGGACCCACTTTTCAATGTCGCGACTCCATGGGAATCTGACACTAGGAAGTTCCGTGATTTTACAAATCTCTTTGATGTCCAATTCATTAATGCTGTCGCGGAAAGATGCCCGGACAAGTATCAGTTCCCTTACTATAAACGAGGTGAAAAGTCATCAGACCATTCTCCTTATGTTCATCAAGCCAAATGTTGGGATATTCTATTGAATCAAAAGAAGAATCTTATTATCAAAAGTGGAACAGGCTCTGGAAAAACAGAGTGCTTTATGCTCCCCGTTCTTCAGGATTTGATGCATGAGCGACAGAAAGGTGTGACTGAAGGTATTCAGGCGCTTTTCCTTTACCCACTCAATGCCTTAATTAAGAGTCAGCAAGAAAGAATGGACGCATGGTGCGAAGCTATAGCAAAATCGTACGGTGTACATGATAAGCATATAACGGTTAATTATGGCATGTATAATTCTTCTACTCCTGAGAATAGTCCCAAGAATCCTCGCAGGATTCATGTTTGCGAAACAAGGGATAGTATGAGAAATATTATGGCTCCACAGATTCTCTTCAGCAACCCTACAATGTTAGAATATATGTTGCTGCGAAGAAAGGATACGCCAGTATTGAGAGCATCTCAAGGGAAATTGAGGTGGATTATTCTTGACGAGGCACATACATATGTTGGTGCAGCCGCAACAAATCTCGCACTTCAGATTAAAAGAATTATTGACGCGTTTAACACAGATATTAATCAGATTCGGTTTGCGGTCACTTCTGCAACGATCGGTAACGGCAGTATTACTGATTTAAAGAATTTTGTGGCAGGTCTTACCGGAAAAGATGCCGCTGATATTGAAGTAGTTGATGGGAATCGAATTCAACCAGCCATCTCCCAAAAAACACATAATGTTTTTCTGAAAGACAATGGATTGACGTGTAGTCCTAATAAACTGAATGTATTTTGCAATGATTGCGATAAAGTGTGGTCTGCATCTGAAGTATCCGAGTATTTTACGGGGAGAAAAGACATTCTCAAAGGCCTGGACATTGTTGATTACCTTGCCGATAATGAGATTGTCCCTTTCCGGTCTCATTTCTTTGTTAGGGCAATAGAAGGTGTTTTCACAAAATTTGATGGGAATTGCACGTTGGCGCTAACTACATACAGAAAGCACAACCGCGGAGAGCGTTGGTATGAAATGAATCTTTGCCCTCACTGCGGCAGATCTATAATCAAGGCAGAATTGACGTTTGGTAGTGAGGACTATGTCCGTCCGGTATACTCCAGACTGGAATCCGCCACACCTATTGAGCAACTTGATATTGACGACAATACAATAAGTGCAGACAACGATATACTTGGCTATTTTGTCAAGGGGCCTTCTACGCAAATTCAGAACGTGCAGAAACTGGTATATGAAGTCAAAAGGGCTGATCCCGATAAAGATGTTATTGATGAAACCGGTCTCCAAACGGCATCTTCGTATACTGCTTGCCGAGAGTCCTCGCCGGTGACCGACAATAGATGCCCTCATTGCGGAGGGCACATTAACGATTCAACTAAAGTCCGCGGCTTGTCTCTTACTGGGACTCTTATCAATCAAACCGTAATCCCTTATCTCCTGGAATTATGTCCTCAGATGCAGGTCGCCGGAGTCGTTCATAACGGACAACGTTATATATCCTTCACCGATAGTCGGCAAGGGACTGCCAGAAGTACGTTGCTGATTAATAGCAACGTGGAACGCAACTGGATTCGTTCGTACATATATCATTCAATATGGAGCAATCCGTTGACCCCATTGCAATTAATTACATGTTTGAATGATATCCAGAATGAGAATGATTTTTCTATTCTAAAAGACAATACAAAATTCTCACATGCATATCCTAAACCATATGCAGAGGCTTTGCTTATTGATCAGCTTGGGTCAAGGGCAATGCGGGGAAACTCCGTTGAGTCTATGGGTATAGCCCAATTACAATACGATAGGCTTTCTTTTGTTAACGCTCCTGCAACGCTTACACAATATGTCCCATCCGCATTAGCCGATGATATTTGGCGAACGTTCTTGAAATTATGCATTGATTACAACATTCGCCCTAATAGCCATATTCTTGTTAATAAGAACACGCGTAATTACCTTACACAAAGGCACCACCAGTCGTTTATTTATTCCTGGGCATCGGCGGCATCGGAAACTTTTATTGTCAATAACCGGCAGGTAACCAAAAGAAGAAAACGGTTCCCGATAGGAATCTCCAAAAGAAACCAGATTGAAAGACCGGTTCTTTATGTAATGATACTAATGGGGTTAAACGACATTAATGCTTTGACGCCTCGCCATCTTGCAGATATTGATACACTTCTCAAACAAGCATGGGATGACCTCTCGCGGTCTGTTTTGATTCCGATTACAGGCAAAGCCGGCCCAACCCAGGCGGACATGCCATATATTCTGGATTTGTTTGATACGGCAAAAACCACTTCTCTTAAGATCGTTAAAAAAGCATGGCTTTGCCCGGCGACGGCAACGGTGCTGGATACTGTATTAACCGTATATGATAAAAAAGGGAATATTTGCTATCAAGTGAGTCCGAACATTAAAGGATCTCTTACACCAGAGAATCTGAATGTGTTTAAGATTCCTGCCAGGAATACCATTGTATTCCCCAACTTTCCTTATCCTAATAGGATGGATTCTTCACATAACCATGTTTCACTATCAACTATAATAGGATGGGCCAACGGAGACACAGATGTTCAGAATCTTAGGGTGATGGGAATTTGGAATGATTTGATGGATAGAATCATTTTAAAAGAGCCTATCTTCATTTCCGCAGAACATTCAGCGCAGCAAAGCCCTGAAGAGTTGCGTACTATAGAAGACAAATTCAAAAATGGCCAGATAAACGTATTGAATTGTTCTACAACGATGGAGGCAGGAGTCGATATCGGCCAGATTAATGTTGTTACTATGACAACCGTCCCGCCTAATCCCGCCAACTACCATCAGCGCGCTGGTCGTGCAGGACGACGTGGAGAATACAGATCGTATGCATTTACCATTTGTGCAAGTAGCAGTGTGGGAAACATGGCGTTTTTGAGCCCCAAATGGATTCTCGACAAAACACGGCTTGTAAATCCTTACATTAATTTCACTAATAAAAGCACCATTCAGCGCAATATTAACGCGATGTTATTGGGGCATTTCATTAGACAAAAAGGTGGCGCAAACATCTTGGAAGATATCAGTTCCTTTTTGGTGCACGACGCAACTATCTCTATGTCTGCTCAGAATTATTTGCAGCAGCTACTTGCCTGGTCTGTTGTAACACCTGCAAACCAGGCTACACATGATAGGGTTAAGGGTATCTCTAAAGGGACTATTTTAAGATATGCATCAGAGTCATCCCTAATTTTAGAAGCAGAAAAGTTGCTTCGACTCATTTGGTCGGATTATGATGCTGAATGTTTATTCTGGACAAATGAATCAACAAAAGCTGGCATCACACAAGCCTATCGTAATATGTGTGTTGCCAAACTCAACAGTATTCAACACCAGAAACTCGTCGCATATCTTTCAGAAAAGGGATATATTCCTAGCGAGAGTATCCCTAATGATATAGTTGAGTTAAACCTCCCTGATGCATCAAGCACATACGTAAAGAATGTGAGCCGCACAAAGCTTCCTCTTTATAGAGCACTTGCAGAATACGCGCCTGGGCGACAGATTGTGCTAGACTGTAAATGCTATACGGTTGCTGGCATTGATAAAAACTCAATCTTCAGGCCACAGAGCATGAAAGAGATTAGAAAGTGTCCCACTTGTTACAAGATTTATCAAGATCTTCACTCAACTACTTGCCCGTCTTGTTCAACCGCTTTGGTTGGATTATTCGGTGGCCTTAGCACTCAAATGATTGAGCCTGCAGGATTCCAATGCAATCTGCATGATACCGAATCTCGAACAGTCGACGCTAATCGTCTTTCTCAGGTTGAAGCCACATTGCTTAACACCAAAGACTGGGAGAATACAACACCTAATGCATTGGCAGAAATACGCCAGAGCGAGGATTTGGCGTCCATATTCTATTATAATGTCGGAGCAGGACTTGGTTATTGTATCTGTAGAGAATGTGGTAAGGCTATTCCAGAATTTACAAATGGAGGAGACGTTCCGAGTAGTATTCAGGATCACTTTGATATTTTGAATGAAAATGCTACTAGTTATTGTCCTGGAGGCGCAAACCCTTACCGTAACGTTATGATAGGCGGACACTTTATGACCGAGTTCTTTGAATTAAGACTTAGGGATAGTAAAGGAGTGTTGGTTTCTGATGATTCATTAATGTTCACAATGGGGGTAGCCCTCGTTAATGCTATTGCCAGCGCACTTGGCATAAAGAATGACGAAATATCTTTCGGTTATAAGAAGTATCAAGACTTTACATCCATTTTTATATTTGACAAGGCTAAAGGCGGAGCCGGCTATGCCAGGAAGGCGTCCATGATGCTGAACAGGTTATTTGGCATCATTAAGAATCAACTTAATGGTTGCAGCTGCTCTAAAGCATGCCCTCAATGCTTGATTGACCACAACACGCAATGGCATGAGGAATGGTTGGACAAGAATAAAGTCCTCCAATGGATAAGCATGTACGAGAAAGCCAAGGTCTCTGTCCCTACGACAATCAGTTCTCTGTTTGCCCTCGGATCCCAAATATCTCCTCAACCGTTTAATATTTCTGCAATTTTCGCCAGCACTTTCGCGTCTGCTGATATTAACGAGTGCGTATTCTTCTTTTCCGGTGACGCCCAAAATTGGGACACAGTTTGGAATGAAGATATTCTCTCAAGCATACTCGGGAATGGCTCTATTGTAAAGATAGCCATTAGTCAAGAGGTAGATTATACCCAAAAAGAAAAGGCAAAGGTTTTATCTCAAATATGCAATAGAAACGGCCTGATGGACTTGGTTATCTATAACAGCCTTACTTACACTCCTCTTGTCCTTGTCAAAAAAAATGTTGGAATCAACACTCTTATCTTTGGGTCTTCCGAGACCTCAAATGAAAGGAGTTCTCTTTGGGGTACGGGGGGGAATCTGTATACGGTTGATAATATACCTGAACAGTCTGTTTTTAGCGGACAAAGTGTTTCTTTCCAGAAATTGGATAGCATTCTGATGTCGGAGAAAACTACGGCAATCCGCTTGAAAAATAGAACAATTACAGTTTTTGGCCTATATAACGAATACAAAAAAGCTTTCCAACTAAAGAGCCCTCAAAGTTGGAATCTGCTCTCATCTGTACTTAATCAAGGTAAGAAGTACTCCATAAGCTATACGGACCGATATATGACGAGCAAGATGGACATTATGCTATTTGCTCATTTTGTCCGTAATCTAGCAAAAGATATGGGTATTATTGTTGACTCTGTTAACATTAAGGTCCTTGACAACTATAATCATTTATCGCCAATTTATATTAATCAGGACATTGAGGACCCCGCGACGAGGGCTCAGGTTGTTATCAACTGCTTCTCTACAGTGTTGTCTCTTGACCCCTCAAAAATAACCTGTACGTCTATGGGTACAACTGCTATAGCTCGTATGCAGCATGCTCGAGAACTTATACTTGTTTCGGGCAATGGGCATACAATTGCCATTAGACCCGATGGGGGTTGGTCCAATGGTTGGTGGCCCAACGGAGTTTTGTATACCCAACCATACGATGTGGACTTTCAAATCCAAATGCAGAATATACCAGATGGGCTTTTGTATACAACTGAAGTTCAATAAAATGAAGTGTATGTGTGTGGGGGAGGGGTACTAGTTTACACATATTAAATCACTTTCTTGATGGTTATTCTAGAATAATTCTTTATGTACTTTTTACTGTTTCAAGGAGAGTTTTTTCACTCTGGATATGGTGATTAGGCAAACATTTGGATAGTGTACCAAAAAATGTGTCTGAGTAGGTAGAAAGAAAAAAGTCTGTAATTTTAAAGAACAATTAATCACGACAAAAATTGGATCTTTAAAACGACAGACTTATGATTACACTTACAAAGGAAC
>JAEEGG010009324.1_pt1 | contig 22015 bp, 24 predicted proteins | sample 9134161 | NCBI WGS metagenome assembly JAEEGG01 (sample SAMN16246543, study PRJNA631951) | gut metagenome | biome: gut microbiome; feature: rumen; material: CR-attached | host: Bos | place: Iran: Karaj | collected 2018-10
CACAGTCGGCATCCTTATTGAGATAGGGCATCACCAGGTCATGAATGGTCTTGTTGGCCTGTTCAACTGTTAGACCCGCAAGCTTAATCCTGCCAAGAATGGGAAATTCGATGCAACCATCGTTCTCTACAAGATAGTAATGAACCTGACCACGGCTTTGCCCCACACGAATACCACCAGTACTAGAGGTTGCATTACCAATAACCGCAGGTTCTATTCGATTGAAAGGCATCACAGCCTCTTTATCGTTAGCTGAATAGACAAAGATAACGAGTTGATCCTTAGGCTTGATGGTCATGTCATAGAGCATGGCGCTCTTACTTCCGTCGAACTCCTTAGCATTCTGGAAGTAGGGTATGTCCTTGTAGTGGGCACAACTGGTGAGGAGGAGGAAGAAAAGGATGTAGATATTTATTTTCATCTTGAGAAGTGATGTCTATAAAAGGGAATTTCTATTATTGAGGTTATTCGGTGCGGAACTTGTTGATGGAGGAGACGGGGAGGCGGAACTTGAAGCAGCCTATTTGATCAAGGACCACGGTGGCATACTTATTGCCGCTCACCTGTTCGATGGTACCCTTCAGGTTCTTCAAAAGCTCGGACTCAGAGAGGATGCCATCACTCACTTTCACGGTGTCATTGACCTGCGGATGCAGGGTCTCGGAGTATTCCACTGTGCCGTCGGCATACTCAAGAATGGCTTTGAGCACCTCAATCTGATTATTGGGAACACGGGCGAAGCTGGTGTAGCCATTGACGGTAAGGGAAAGAGACGGATCCTTACGGAAGCACTTGATTTGCTGACACTTGCGAAGGACATCGACACGATTCAACTCATCGACACGGATGAACACCTTGCCACTGATGACCACTTTCTCGACACCCTTGCGGGTCTGAGTGGCCACGTAAGCCTCAACGTGATATTCTGTTAAGGTAGAATCATTAACAAAGCCTTTAGCATTGTTGAGGAAATCCCTGACTTTCAACTCCATAAAGCGTTTCTTTACGTCTGCCACATACCATGCGGTGGGGTCGAAAGTCTTTTGAAGGGGCTGTCGCTCGCGCTTGAGATGAACGACACTTTCGCCTGTAACGCTCTTCATTCGCCGATAATTTCGCTTTTTTTTCTCCATGCCTCCGGCGCAAGGCCCACCACTTACGTTGCGGGTCTCGACGGGGATTAACGACGACGCAGAGTCTTGTTTCGTACTCATATTCAGGCAGTTACGCCTTAAATTGAAGAAGTGGGCAATATTATAAACAGCCCGAAAAAGGCTGTCAAATCCGAAAAACCACTTCTCAAGTGGGCAAAGTTACGAAAAAAAAATGATATAAAGGTGCAAAAACGTAGAATTATTTTTTCATTCAACCACAACAGGTCGAAACAATTCAGGCTAAATGGTGATGCTTTCTTGCCAAGATCGTGAAATGGTTTAGGATAGATCATGACATGATGTAGCCTAAATCGCTGAACGATATAGCCTAAACCATGCAACGAAACAGCCAAGAACGTGTCGTGAAATAGCCGCCATCAGCAGAGGAAACAGATGAAAGACATCTGCTTCCATCTGCATCAAGTGCAAGCATCTGTATTTCAATATGTTACGCACATGAAACAGATGAAACAGATGTTTTGCAAACTTTAAATATACTCTTATTGTTGTCTGTAAAACTTCCGATCGAGTTTGCCGTTGTAGGTGCGATGAATCTGCTCCACCTGCTCATAGAACTGGGGCACCTTATAACTCTCCAGGCGCGCGTTGATGTAACGGGCCAAATCGCGCTTGCCTACCTGCATGCCGGCTGACGGAACGTAGAGCATTTTCAAGGCACTGCCAAGAACGGGGTGAGACACAGCGATGCAGATGCAATCCTTGATGCCGCTAAACGAGAGGGCCACATCCTCTACTTCGGAGGGTGCCACCTTGAAGCCACCGATATTAATGACATCGTCGTTGCGCCCTTGCAGGATGAGCATGCCCTCGTCGTTGATTTCGCCATTGTCGGCAGTGAACAGTGTATCATCGTGCAGCACCTCAGCCGTCTTTTCAGGATCGCCCACATAGCCCGTCATGAGAGTAGGTCCCTGGCAAGCCACCCTACCGTCGGGTGTGACGAACACGCGGGAGTGGCGCATGGGTCGGCCCAGACACCCAGGCAGACTGTTCCCATTATTATAATTATAGGTGCAGATGATGCCCGTCTCGGTAGAGGCATAAGTGTTGTAGAGGCGACTGTTGGGCAGTGCCTGACATAAAGCCTGCTGATCAGACATGGACAGATGAGCCCCACCAGCCTCCACGAAATCGATCTTATCGGCATAGTTGGCCAGTTGGTGTGCTCCGAACTGCAACAGCATGCGTATGCTGGCTGGCACCAGGAACGTCGCCATCTTCTTGCACGGATAGTCGAGTGCATGGAAGAACTGTCCCAAGTCCTTCATCCCTTCCAAGATGTAGAGTGTGGCTCCAAGCAGTATGACAGGATAGATTTTCGAGAGACTGCCGATATGGTTGAGGGGTCCACAGATGATGAACACGAGGTCGTGGCTGAACTGCTGACCATCGATGAGGTTCTCGGCATTGCACACGATGGCCCGATGACTGATCATGACCCCCTTCGACTTGCCGGTGGTACCAGTGGTGAAGAGTATGTCAGCCGTTCCTTCAGGAATCACGGCTCCTCGCAGCTGCCGACTGATCTCATCGAAGCGGTGCTGGGGTGTCTCCTTCTCCAGAGGGACAGCCACTGCCTTGGCCAGATGGATGGCAAAATACTGCACCAGGAACTCCGCATCCTGTGAGGAGCGCATGACCACCGCTTCGCCCTCGCGCACACCTCGCTGGCGCAACTCACTCGCCCGCTGCCGCACCTTGCGATAGAGCCGGGCGTAGCTGAGGGTCACACCATTGCAGATGACAGCAGGCTTGTCGGCATACTGTTCTGCATTCTGTTTAAGATAGTCCTCGATCGTCATCATCCCTTTGCGTTTATTTTAGCCTCGACCATCTTGACGATGTTGTCGAGCGATTTCAGATTCTTAGGTGTCGCATCGATGGCCTCAAGTTCAATACCGAACTCCGTCGAGAGGGTCATGAGAATCGTGGTGACCCCCAGCGAGTCGAGCTCTGCAAACAAGAAGTCGGAGTCGAAGTCCACCAGAGGCAGCACATCCTCCAAGAGTGCTTTGATTTTCTGCTTTTCTATTTCCATCATTACTTAGTTGTTTTGATACACCTTATTATAATATAGTATATAGCCAATTCATAAACTCGTTGAACCAGGCACTCGCCTCGCTGCTGGTCTTGCTCCATGTAGTGCCGAATCCGTGGCCTCCTGTCTGATACTGCACATACCGGTGTGGCACACCGTGAACGGTGAGAGCCGAGTCCATGAGCACAGAGTTATGGTAATTGACGATGGGGTCGTCGATACAGTTCATGAGGAACACCGGTGGACAGAAAGCCGTAACGCGATGTTCGAGCGAGAGGCTGTCGCGCATGGCGGTAGAGAACTTGCGATATTCACCGAGCAGTCCGCGACGCGAACGCTTGTGCACACAAGGATGGCTCATGGTCACCACTGGATAGCATGGTGCGACGAAGTCAGGGCGCAGCTCGCCCCTCCCGAACAGTGCAGCCGAGAGCGACAGATGACCGCCAGCCGAGAAGCCCATCACGCCCACCTTGCGATAAGCCTTGGAACGCACCAGTCGAATGGCCTGCTGCACATCCTGCAGGGGCATGGGGTGCTGATGGCCCCGAAAGAGGAGTCGGCTGTGGGTGATGAACGGCATGATGCCCCCCGTACGATAGGCGAGCACATAGGCTGCTATGCCACGATTGCACAATGAGCGCGCCACGCTGTCACCCTCGGTGTGTTTGTCGAGCCAGAAGTAACTGCCGCCCGGACACACGATGACAGCCACCGATGCCGGTTTGGCTGGCAGGAACTCAGTGAGTGTGACGGCATGTGAGCCTTGTCCTGTGCCATCCCAGATGTGGGTTACCTGCTGTGCGCTCAGGGTGAGTACACACAGGCTGAAGAGAAGGGTCAATAGTTGTCGCATCACTTCTCTCCTACCCTATTATTTCTTTTACCCGTTCGCTGGACAGCTGACGGTACTTGTGTTGCAAATCGGCATTGAAGTCCACTTCAAAATACTCTTCATCGTAGAAAGAGAGTTTGGAGTTGGTGTCGGGCGCACATTCTATATAGACCATTTTGTCGAAGTCGATGCCCTTAGCCTCACATATCTGGTCGGCCAGCTTTCGCCCGGCATAGGTGATGCTGGTGCCCGGGTTCTCTTGATACAGTTCGGTCACTACGACATAGACCTTGTCGCCTCTCTGCCGGATTTTCAGTCCACAGCAGGAATCCTGGTCCCACGTGCCCCGAAACTGAAAAATCTCATCGTAATATTCCTTGGGTACTTTCATGATGATGTTTGATGGAAGATGTTTGATGGAAGATGTGTGATGTAAGATGTAAGAGGTGAGAGGTAAGAGGGATGATTACACATTTACATTACGCTTTGAGCGATCCACCTTGTGTCCGAAGGTCTGATTGCGCAGACGGCGGTCAGGCTGTCGGTAGGTGCCCTCGTTCATCTCGCGAAGCGCTACTTTGCAGAACAGATTGAACATCTTCTGCTCCTGAGACTCATTCTTATAGAACGACTGCCAGGCATAGTCGTAAACGTTCTGCAACTGCTCGGGTGTCATGTGCTTGGGCTGGAACACCACCTGACCGGCATTGTAGTGGTTCCAGTCGAAATCGAAGATGCGGCCCTGTCGCAGCAAGTCGTCGTAGGTCTTGGTATGCGGGAAGGGCGTGAGCACGGTGAACTCAGCCAAGTCGAGGTCTATCTCGCCCAGGAAGTCGATGAGCCGCTTGCAGTCGTCCTCGGTCTGATTGTCCAATCCGAGCAGGATGGTGCCCTCTACGCCTATGCCGTGGTCGTGGTAGCGCTTCACACGCTCCTTGATATAGTCGCTGGTGTCATAGACAGCCTGATAGACATACCATGCGCCGGCATCGTAGGCCAGCTGCAGCACCTCGTCGTCGTCCTCAATGGTGTGGCTGATCCATTTCTTCTTGAGCGGAGCAATGGCACGAAACAACTCTTTCTCCCACTCCTTGTCCTGCGCCAGCGAGTTATCGACAATGAACAGACGGTTGTTGTCGATGGCAGCCATGTCCTCGACCACCTTGTCGATGGGACGGGGACGGAACTTGCGGCCACCCAGATAGCTCACCGCACAGGGGTAGCAACTGAAGCGGCAACCGCGCGAGGCATGGAAAAGATCCACCATCTGCACCCCCTTATGATTGTAGAGTTCACGTTTGTAGAGGTCACGCCGACAAGGGCCAACCGACTCAATGGGAGGCATCTGGCCCATATAGTTATAGACCTTCTTCAGCTCACCGCGCAAGAAGTCTTGCATGACCTGTTCGGTGCGGCCCTCGCTCTCGCCCAGGAAGAGGCTGTCAACGTGGTCAACCATTTCCTCGGCATGCAGCATCGACGAGATGCCACCAGCCATGACCAGCTTGCCCCGCTTGTGATACTCGTCGGCAATCTCCCATCCACGCTTCACCTGAGTTGAGAGCATCATGGAAAGCGCCACCACATCGCACTCTTCATTGAAGTCGATGTCCTCCACATTCTCATCAGTGAACGACACATCGACGTAGTCGGGCAACGTTCCAGCAAAAGCCACCGGTCCGTGCGGAGGCAGATTGAAGGTGGTCTGTCCGGGCAGTTTCTTCCACTTGGGATAGATGAGTTTCATCTTTATCTTTTCCATAGATTTTGTAAAAAATGTTTTAACGTTCAGTATTGGTAATCTGATTCAATATGTGTTCGGCAGTCAGCAGTTCCGAGCAGGTGACAACCGTCCCGACGATCACCCCCAGGATGCCGTGCGAATTGATGTTCTGTCCGGTGAGCAACACGTTAGGGATCTTGGTGCGATGGTGCACGCGGGCAGCAGGTCCCAGTGCCACATCCTTGGCAATGCCATACATGGCCCCCTTTTCCGTACCAGTATAGTCAAGGTAGGTGAGCGGTGAAGAGGTGTCGTAACCCGCTATGTTGCCAGCCAGTCCCGGATGGTCCTTGCTGACCACGGCAATGAGGCGTTCGGCACGGTTGTGCTTCAAGCGTTCGTAGTCCTCGCCACGGTGCCCTCTGCGCGTATCTTTCCACTGCTCCACTTCTGCGAACTGCATATAAGAAAGGACCACAGCCCCCGTGGCATACTGCTGATGGGGTTCAGCACAGAAGTGCATGTACAGATAGCCTCGTGGCCAGGTGACATCGGTATATTGTTCGCAGTCCCAGGGATTGTCCTGCCGATAGCCGTAAAAGTTATAGTTCATGTAAGGAACCGTCTTGGGCTTGAAGCGCAGATAGACGGAGAAACAGCCAACGGTCTCCGGCAGCTGGGCTATGCGGCGACGGTAAGCCGGACGAAGGAGCGGTGTGTCGCACAGCTCGACCAAGCGAGCCGGATGGATATCGGCGATGACCAGATCGGCAGGATAGAAACGGTCGGTCTCAACCCCGATGGCCTGATGGTCGTTGCACACCACCTTGCGCACTCTCTGGCGGCACAGCACCTGGGCGCCACTGTCATTCAGCTCCCTGACCAGCGACTTGGCAATGACATCGCTACCACCCACGATGCGGAACGCACTCTGATTATAGAAATCGGTGATGAACGCATGAACAGAGAACGGTGTCTTGCCCCGTTCGGCACCATAAAGAGGAATGTTGCCAGCCAGCACGCTCCGCAACAATGGGTCGGCTATGACCTCATCGAGCACCTCACTGATGCTACGCAACTGATAAGAAGAGACGAATGGTGACACATCGTCCTCAGCCTTGCGCAGGCTGTGGAGCGACGATGCCGAGGCAATCTGCTCTATCAAGTCAAAGTAGCGATTCAGACTGTCGCGCTCCTTTGGGAAGTCGGCTGCCAGCGTCTCGATGAAGCGTTCCCTGCCATTGGCCAGACGGAAGCGCTGCCCCTCAAACGAGACAACATCGTAGCCATTAGGATCGAGACGCGACAACTGCATATCGTCGAGCACGCCAAAATAGTTCAAGAAGCGATAGAGCACCTGCCCCTCATCGGCACTACCGATGAAGTGCATGCCCGTTTCGAACTTCACATCATGGCGCGTGAAGCACTGCAGACAGCCCCCCACCTGAGTGCCCTGTTCCAGGATGGTCACCTCATAACCATTGCGACTCAGAATCAAACCGCAAGTCAGCCCACCCAGGCCACTACCTATCACGATGCATTTCTTTCTCATGTTCTCTGCAGATGCAAGTTCGACGGTATGACAGCCACATTAGCAGCTATCTCGTAATTCTCTTCTCCACTGATGGTGGCATAGACCTCGGCATGAGGATAGACCAATGCCGTCAGCAAGGCTTTCTCGCCCTGACCGAAGTCGGTGAGACATATCTCCTGCTGATGGTCATAGCCGTGCTCCTCGAGTTCGGAAACCGCCCTGCGCAGGTTCTTCTTCATGCGCCGTTCCACCTCTGCCCCCTTGTACAGATACTGATAGCCTACATAAGTGGCACAATAGGCAGGTGACTCCAGCTGTCGGCACATCTCTTCGTAATGCTGAAGGTAGTAGTGGCGGAACTGCTTGGTGCGCAGCAGCAGGTCGGAGCTGAAGCGCGTGTCGCTGAGGGCAATGCGTGCCTCTATGCGCAGGTCAATCTGTCCCTCACGCAACATGAAGTCTTTCTTGGGCAGCACGTGACCTGCACCATGAATGAACACCGGAAGCACATCGGCCCCCAACTGCTCAGCCAAATAGAAGGCACCCTTATGGAAGCGCAGGATGTGACAATCATCAGAGCGCGTACCCTCGGGAAACACTGCTATGGAGTAGCCACGCTCATAGAGCGGACGCAGCTCTTCGACATGGTGCTGAATGCCGTTGCTCACAGGATAGTACTCGGCATAGTGGATGATGCCACCAAAGAACATGTTCTTCCATACCCAATCCTTCGTGAGGAACACGATTTTGGGATTGAGCATGATGAGACACATGAGGTCGAGCTGCGACTGATGGTTGCAAATGATGACAGAAGGACGTTCGAACGTCTCACCTGCCACATTGTCCAAACGGAACTGCACCCCCGGCACATGATAGATGATGAAACGGGCCATACGCTGCAACAGGCGATGGTAGCGCAGGCGCTTCGCGTCGGAGTCCTTCCCGATGTGCCGATAAAGCCAGGTGTAGGGCAACACGAAGAATGTGCCAACGACGAAGAACAACAGCGAGAAGAGTGAATAGCCGATACGCTTGAGCGTGAGCGGTACCTCACGACGCGTGCCGTCGGCCTTCAGCGTGATCCAATGATAGACAATAGGCGGCAGATAGAACGCCATCATCACCACCGTAATCATGCCAATGACAGTCACCTCAGCCAAGGAGCGCAAAGCAGGATGACGCGCCACAATCAATGAACCGATGCCGATGAACATGATGACGGCTGAGAGCGCCACACTGCGCTTGTAACTTTCGAGCCTACGACGGCCAGTAGCATGTTCAGCTATCAGGCCCTCCGTAATAAATATGGTGTAGTCGTCGCCCTGTCCGAAGATGAAGGTGGCAAGAATGATGTTCACAATATTGAACTGTACGCCCAACAGTTGCATAGCCCCCAGTATGCAGACCCAGCTCACCGCCAAGGGGAGGAACGACAACAGGGCCAGTTCAAGACTGCCAAAGGAGAGCCACAGGAAGAAGAACACCACAAAGCCGCAGACAAAGCCGATGTAGTTGAAGCTATCAGACAGCATCTGCACGAGCTGACTGCCTAAATCCTGACCGCTGAAAGCAAAGCAGTGACCGTCACCGGCATCCTGACGAAGCAGACGTTTCACCTCATCCTCATGAGCCGTCTGAACGAAGCTGACCACACGTGTCTTACCTGTTTGCTGCTGCACATAACTGGTGGAGAGGAAATCCATGATGGGTTGGAAAAAGTCTAATGGCTGGGGCTCGGCAGACTGGGACACCATGCTGACAAAAGGCTCAAAGGCATCAGCGGAGAAGCCTTGGAGCTGGGACTCGCGTTGTAATGCCGCCAGCAAACTATCCCGATGCTGAGCCCAATAGCTATTCCAACGAGCTGCCAACTGCTGCTGTGCCTGCACGGAAGGCAGGAAATGGCCAACGCCACTCACCCGCTCCACCTGTCCCTTCTCGACAAGCGCCTGCAACTTAGGACTAACGACTTGCTCGTTGCGCTGAAGAGCATCCTCCATACAGTCACCCTCAGCCACCACATAGACCTGCGCCTCTCCAGTGGCATTGACCAGCAGCTGCATGCCCTCACGCTGTTCGTCGGTCATGTAGTTGATGTGTCTGATGTCGGAATCGAAAGAAGTATCAAGACTGTGCCATCCCAAGAACAGCGTAAGCAGAGCCAGCACCAAGAGAAAGACGCGTCGCTGACGAGCGGTCTTCAGTTTGAGCACGTCGAGATTCACGTTTAGCTGGCGGTTGCCGACGGAACGACCTGGCTTGACGTAGAGTGGCATGAACACCAAGACAAAAAGGATGGTGCCCACGAGCATGAGCGAGCCGAACCAGCCCAAGTCACGCATGGCAGCAGCATCGAGCCACACCAGACACAGGAATGCGCTGACGGTGGTGATATTGCCAATGAGCAATGGAGCGGCCATATCGCGCAATGTAAGCTCACGGTGCCCCGTCTCCTTGAGATGATCTAAATAATGTAACGGATAGTTGACAGCGATGCCGATGATGACCGACCCGATGCCCAGTACAATGATGGAGATGGAGTCGTGGAACAGCGACATACCAGCCACGGCAAAGAGCCAACCGAAGATGATGGCTGCCCCAATCCACAGCATGTCGGACAGGCGTCGATAATGGAAGTAGAGCAAGAGCAGGATGAGCGTCACTGCGATGAGCGTAGCAATCAGGCTATCGGTCTTGATCTGATTGGCATTGCCTGCCGCAATCAGAGGGCCACCTACCGCTGACAGATGCACCGTCAGCCTCTCGCTGCACGTCTGTGCCATCGTCTCGTCCAACAGTTGTCCAAGCTCGTTGTTATGTAACGACTCGCTCATGCCGAACGATGATGTGAGGAAAGCGAGAGCCGTCTTTCCGTCGCGCATGAACACATAGCCATCCACAATGGTGAACTGTTCGCTCATCCTGAACGACTGCAGGCGATGGATGACGGGTGTAAACAGATGAAGAGGATCCTGTCGCATGGTCTGCATGAAACTGCCCGCAGTGGGTAGCTGCAACATGCGTTTGTTCTCCTCTAACTGACGAGCCACGAAACCGGGTTGGCGCAACAAGGTATCGATGCGCTGCCAGTCGGCTTCGGTGAGGAAGAATGGCACATTCTCCATGACAAAGTCCATGACATCCAGCATCTGTGTTTCGTCGATGCGCACCTGCACATCTTGTACCAGATGAGCCACATCGCGTTCATGAAGGTTCTGTTCGAAGGCATCCATTGCCGCCTCGATACTATCGGTATGCTCACCTGAGAACACCACTACAATCCTGTTCTGGCCCGAAAGTCCCTGATAGACCTCATTATAGCGTTCGCTTTGCTCGTTGTATGGCAGGAACCGGGCAATATCCTCCTCATAGTCGATGCGCAGTGCCAGCAGCACAGCCCCCGCCACCAGCCATATTAGACAGAGGGAGGCGAGGAGGCGATGAGCCGTCATCCATCGATAGATATGAAGCAGTCGGTCTGTCATCTTTTTCTACAACAGAGTTGATGGAGGAGCATGCGTGGCCAGCCATAGACAACAGCCAGGAAGCAGAGCACGGTGTTGAGCACGGAGATGCGGGCGAAGTCGGCTGCCGGTCGGAAATGGGTGACGCGCTCTTCCCTCGGTGGATAATAGACCCTGATGGGGAGTGACACCAACCTGACGCCGTGCCATGCGGCAAAGACAAGCAGTTCCAGCTCAGCCTCATAGCGAGAGGTGATCCATCGGATGCCAAAGAGCTTGTGGAGCGGATAGAGCCGGAAGCCCGTCTGCGTGTCGGGCAGAGAGCGCCACGTCTGTACGGTGAACCAGAAATTCGAGAACTTGTTGGCAAAGAGACTGCCGCCAGACATATTCTCCTGCTCCAAGTTGCGGGAGCCCACTATCAGGGCATCGGGCATTTGTTGCGAAGCCTCGACGAAGAGAGGGATGTCCTCGGGGAAGTGCTGTCCGTCGCTATCGATGGTGATGGCGTAGTCGTAGCCCAACTCCAAAGCGCGCCGGAATCCAGCAACGAGGGCATATCCCTTGCCTTGGTTCAGATGGCAGTCAACGATGTCAATCGGTGTATCGCCCATCTGCCGCAGTTGCTTTCGGGTATCGTCGGTACACCCGTCTATCACCAGGATGACCTGATCGGTGACGAGCAGGATGCGTCGGAGCACGTCAACAATCGTTCCACCGTTGTTGTAGGTCGGCACAACAACGCAGATCTTCTGGCGTTTCATACTTTCGTTCGTGGTGTTCATCGGCAGGTGTACAGTATTTCTTTCAGTCCCTCTTGTTGAGGACTAATGATATTTTCGTCATAATCTTTCCTTTGGCCTCAAGCTGTCCCTTGAACTTACACTCCCCTTCATTCGTCTGCAATGAGAGGAACCTCACCGTCACTTCCGGATTCTCTATAGGCGAGATGACGGAAACGAACTTCAGGTTGGTGATGCGGGTCAGTGAGAGCGTCTCGCCCAACCGTTTCTTCAGCAGCTCGACAATCATCTGCACAATGCAGACCCCTGGTGTGACAGGATTGCCAGGAAAATGGGCCTGATAGATGTAATGCCCAGCATTCAGTCGGATATCCACCTGTTCTGCCGTCTCGTTTGTGACGACAAACATGTCATTCAGTAGTCTCATCGTCTTGATTATCTATTTCTTGGAAACTATATTTCAGTCCATACTTCGAGTTGACCAAAGTCAGCGTGCGGTCGGCATCGACCGTCACCGTCCGTTTACCTTTGCGCTGCGGATTCTGCGTAGCTCCGAAGAGGAACTTCAAATCGCCACGCACCACCCGCTTAATGTACCAACGGTTCATGGCAGGCATCACGTTGAGCAGTTTCACCTTTTTACGGTCGGGCGACAAGGTAAAGTCCAGAGCATGAATGCCAAACTCGTTGACGACAGCCCCCCGGCTGCCCGTGGTATCGGTCTTGATGATGCAGATGCCTGTCAGTTCAGCTCCACGTGCCGCGATGGTCACACGGTAGTTGCGCTTGCCGCTGATTTGCAGCAACGGAGCCTGCGCCCAAAGAGCGACAGAGCAGACCAGCATACTAATGGACAATAAAAAGCTTCTCATCAACACGTTCATTGGTCTTTACATTCTGCAATGTGATGACTGTGATATCACCACTTGTCTCAGTCATCTCCACCTGCGACACCATCCGTCGGGTGCTGCTGAAGTGGAGGCGCACGCTCTTGAACATTTTCTTCACCTCTTTTTTCTTAGGGGTGAGGTCGGCCATCCACTCATCGCCCTGCACATACATCACGCAAGTGAAATCGCCATTCGATGCGAGGCTCTTGCCCGTGACACTATTCATCATCATCTGAGCGATGCTCTGAAAAAGACGGCTCTGACGAATATCGATGGTGTGCGAACTCTTGCCCGACTGAATGTGGACGTTCTGTCCATTCAGGATGAAGACATACTTGTATGGCGACGTGTACTCCCAACGCAGTTTTCCGCTGCCGTCGAAGTACATCCTTCCAACCGAGGTCATCTTATCGTTCAGGAAACGAAGCGACTTGACCTGTGTAAACGAGCAGTCCAAGGTACGGATAGACGCTGCCGTACGGTTGATGCTCTCCATCATCGCCTTCGACTGCGCCTCATCGGCCTTTTTCATTGTCTGAGCCTGTATCGCCATTGATACGACCAGACAGAGCAGGAAGCATATCTTTCTCATAACAGTAATTTCCTCTATTTAGCAATTAACACACAGCCCAACATGATGAGTGCCACACCTGCCCATCTGACCAAGGGTACCTCTTCATGAAAGAAAACAATGGCAGCGAGCATTCCAAACACATAACTTAGCGAGATCATGGGATAGGCCATCGAAAACGGGAAATGCTTGACGATGTAGAGCCAGAGCACAGTAGATAGCGCATAGCAGATGCCACAGGCCAACAGCCACCAGTTATCCAGGTTGCGGACAAAGAATCCCCACGTCCACGAGAAGGCACCCATGCGCTGTAAAGCCAGCTTCAAGAGCACCTGTCCGCCACAAAGCAGCAACGACTGGACAATAGATATGAACAGCAGCCTCATCCTTCTACCCGTTGCAACAGAACATAAGAAAAGTTATCGCCGTCACTGTGGTTCACCACCAGCAGACGGTTCACGCTGAGCGGTTCCTCACAACCATCGCACCGCATGAAAGCAGGCACGTTCCCACTCTTCAGCAAATGAGCAGCAGCATAGATGCCCAGACCAGATACGGTGTAGCACTCACCAAAGAGATGCTTATAGTGCAGCATGGGAACCGAGGCGTAGTGTTGCCTCACAGACTCATAAGCGCTGTCGTTCTGCTCAGTGCCATTAAGACCAAGCAGCACAGCATCGACGGCAGTAGGCAGCACCGCTGTATTCAACTGTCCGAAGCACATCTTCATATCGGCCATCTCGCACAGGGCATGCTCCTTGTCTTCTGACAACAGCATCGCCACCGATGTCTCACTGGCAGTGACCTGTCCCGGCTGTCCTACGAAGCCCATGCGCTGAAGGATCTTGAAGTAGGATGGTGTCATCTCGTCATTACCCGTCACCAGTGCATTTCGGATATCCCCCACCCTCAACTGCACGAAGGCATCGAAGAGTGCGCTGTCAAACGACACGCTTCGGTGGCTATAAGTTGAATTATAGCCATGACACTTCTGCTGAATGGAGATCAGTGAGCTGATGGTGTTATGGGTTGACTGCATGAAATAAGTCGGTTTCAGCATCTCCTCGCCCTCTCGACAGAGCTGGTCGAGAAAGAGCTCAGTATTCTCGATACATCCCAAGCCTGTACCGGTGATGACAGCATCGGGCTGTGAGACCCCCGTGTCCTTCATCACCTTCATTGCCGTAACCAGTGCACGCTTCAGAATCTTTCCCATCCGGCGCGACTCCAGCGGATTGATCCACTCACGGAAGTTGGGGTCTATGCTGCGCGTGTAGGGTTCGTTGTGCCAGACAGGCGCCGTCATCCAGTCCTCAGCGAGAGGCTGTTGCACAGAGATCTGCGAGGCACCCTTGATGTATATCCTTCTGTGGTCACTCATACTTCGTGTCTTGAGATGATTAAACTTGAGTCGTTGCCGCCAAAGCCGAACGAGTTGCACATCACATGCTTCAGTTCAACATTCTGCAGACAAGCAGTCACAGGAGTGATGCCGTTCTCCATCGGCTGTTTCCATCCGTAATTGGCAGGAACGATGCCCTGCTGCAGAGCCAACAGGCAGATGACTGCCTCAACTGAGCCCGAGGCACTTGTGGTGTGACCCGTCATGCCCTTGGTTGATGACACTTTCGGCATGTGCTGTCCGAAGACGCGCTTCAAGGCCTGACTCTCACTTACGTCATTATTGGGTGTGCCAGTACCATGCGCATTGACATAGTCGATATCAGCCGGTTGGAGTCCCGACATGTCCAAGGCCTTCTGCATAGCGAGATAAGCACCTTCGCCATCGTCGCTGGAAGCAGTCTGATGGAACGCATCACAAGCATTGCCATAGCCAGTCAGCTCGCCAATGGGAGTCACCCCTCGCTTGCGCGCAGAGGCAGCCGTTTCCAAGACGATATAAGCAGCCCCCTCGCCAAGATTCAGTCCTGCACGTGTGGCATCGAAGGGTCGGCACTGTTCGTGATCGAGAATCATGAGCGTGTTAAAGCCATTGAGATGGAACTTTGTGATGCACTCCGAGCCCCCGACCACCGCTATATCGGTGAGACCGCTTCTGATGAGGTTAGCGCCGAAAATGATTGCATTTGCTGCAGATGAGCATGCAGTAGAGATGCTGGTTGTCATGGAAAAGATGCCAAAGCGACGAGCAATCATCTCAGTCATCGCTCCGCAGTCGTGCGTCTTGATATAGGCATTGCGTGAGTCACCGTTCAGATAGTCGAGATAGTACTGTTCGCTCTTGTCCATACCACCCACGGTGGTTCCTGAAACAAAAGCGATGTGCTGTCCCTTTTGATCTTTGAGTCCGGCTTCGCCCAGTGCCTCTTCCAAGGCAAGCATCCCCATGAGCGCAGCACGCGTGGTAGGTTCCTCAGTGATGCCCAGCATCTGCTTCATCTGTTCATCGCTCAGCTTCACCTCGCCTACCGGAAATTCGTGGTGCGTCGTCTTCAGATACTTCAGCGCCTGAATGCCCGTCTGCATACCCTTCAGTGCCTGCAGCGTCTCAGCCTTGTTGTTACCGATGGCCGAGAGGATGCCCGCACCAGTCATCATGATCGGTTCTATCATGCAGTTCTCGTTTACTTCGTCCTGTTCTTACTCACAAACTCAGCGATAGAATTGATAGACTTGAAGATGTCCTTTCCTGCTGAGGGGTCCTTGATCTTGATGCCATAGTTTTTCTCCATCATCACAATCAGTTCAAGCGCATCGATGGAGTCGAGTCCCAGGCCTTCGCCAAAGAGCGGTGCATCATTGTCAATGTCTTCAGGCTGAACATCCTCAAGGTTCAGCACTTCAATAATCTGTTTTTTCAGTTCTAAAATCAATTCTTCCATTTCAATTATTCTCTCTTTTTTTATTTATCAACAATATAAATATATGCATTAAACTGATCTTTCGTCTCACAATCTATCCATCCTGTGACGGCACTCGTTGTAGTATCGTCGGCAAAAGTAGCCGTGAGCACGTCATGCATCATTTGCTCGTTGTGCTCGTTGAGCACATAGAAAGCCGTCTCTCCATAATAATGATGACGGATGGCGATCTCGCCCGTCACGATATTGGGCAACGTATAGACAAAGATGGACGGGCTCGGATAAAAGTCATCATCATGCTGGATGGTATCCTCATACTTACGGTCATTGCAAATCGATCCGCTCCTATTGAACAGCACAACAGCCCTGTCCTCAAGTTCACCATGCGACTGTTCCTCGTCGCGTATCAACAACTCAGCAGCAATGAACCCGAGTTTGCTCAACTCGTCCATCTTAAAAAACTTAGGATAGTCGTTGACATAGGTACGATAAAGCTCCGTGAGCAGAGCTGTCCCCGAAGCGTTCACCTTCAGCTGTTCGCCATTCAGTTCGACGCTTGTGGGAGTGATTCTTACCCAACTCTTCACCCTCATGCGTCACCTCCTTTCCTGAACAGCATGGCGGCATTGCAGCCACCGAAGCCCGAGAGCAGCTTGACGAAGTAACGCCCCGATGCCGTCTCGTTCTGAGCCGACAGCCGGACAGGCCGTGAAACGCCCAGTTCCTCGAAGCCACGTGTGGCAAGCACCATCTTATCGTCAAGCGCCTTCATAGAGAGGATTGTCTCCAGCACTCCAGCAGCCCCCATGGTGTGTCCATAGTAGCCCTTCAGCGAATTGAGCATCACCTCATGCAAGCCTGCACGAGCCACCGCCACCGCTTCCATCTCGTCGTTATAGAGCGTCGATGTGCCATGAACATTGATGAATGCGATCTGCTCTTTCGGCACGCTGGCAGTGACTGCTCGCAAGGCACGATAGCAGCCCTCAGCCGTTTTGGAAGGGTTCGAGATATGGTGAGCATCATTGCGCACAGCACCTTTCATGACCATCCAACCATCCTCGTCAGCCCGATTCACCTTTTTATATATAATAGTAGCAGCAGCCTCACCCAAGTTCAGCCCCACTCGCTCCAAATCGAAGGGGCGGCACTCCATAGGCGACAGCGCCTTGAACGACTGGAAGCCACTGATGATGAAGCGTGACTGCACATCGGCTCCCACCACAATAGCAGTATCATAGGATGTTGTCTGCAAGAGTCGCATAGCCGTGATCTGTGCTGACAGACCGGAAATGCAAGCATTCGAGACAACGAGCGGCTGTGTGATGATACCGAAATAGTCGGCTATATGCTGAGCAGCAGTTCCAAGATGGACCCTGTCTTCAGGATAGAGCGCTGAATGCTGATCGAGCAAGTCGATATTTCCCTTTGTTGTAGAGACCACCAGCAGCAACCTGTCAGCATGCAGATTGATGTCAGTCTGCTCTACAGCGCGTCTAACCGACTGAATAGCAATGCGTTCGAAGGGGGTATAGCCATCCATCGGCTCCACCTGATTCCAGTCGAAGAGTGAAGCCATGAAAGGTTCTGGCAAATCCCTTCTGACACACGAGCCAGCCGACCATGTATCGCCAGCAGCATACTTCTTGAGTTTGCTGTGTCCTTGTTTCACCTGCGCATAGTTTTCAGCCGTTGTGAATCCGAGCGGTGAGTATATGTTGTCGGCAATCTTTTGTATCATAACAAGTTCCACATGCGTTTCCACTCTTGATAGAAATCAGGAGTGGTCCACACCAGTTGGTAGTTCATATCCATAAACACCTGCACACTACGGCCACTGGCCATCAGTTCGTCGGTGTCAGGATCATGTATTTCGTAGTCGAAGATGATCTTTGCAGCTTCCGTTGGCCGGTAGATGATGTCAATTCTCGGTCGCATGCCATAAGTGATGGGCTTGCGATAATGGAACTGCAGGTCCACCAGCGGAGCGAAATAGCCGAAGTCGGCAATGCGCAGATACTCCAGCTTGTACTGTCGGCCAAACTCTTCACGGGCATCTTCGAAATAGAGGGGGTAAGAGCCGTGCCACACCACCCTCATCGAATCGACCTCGCTGAAGCGGATATCCAGTAATTTCGAAGCTTTCAATACCTTATCTTCCATCTCACATCATTTTGTTTACAGGCAGTGTGCCGTTGTGCGCTCGCACTTGGTGTCAGGCCAGTGAATCGATGTCACTGAGGGCAATCTTCATTTCGGCTGTGACCACGGTCTCATCGCCCACTTTCACACGGGCATCGACCAATGTAAGCTGCATGACCTCTTCCTTCACTTCGATGCTCGTTGTCAACTGTTCGCCCAACCTCACCTCACGCAAAACACAGAAGTTGCGTATGCTTCCAATGAAGCCGAGCTTTACCTTTTCTTTATTTATATAGGAGTTGATATATCCCATTCTGGCAGCACATGTCTGCGCAATGTTCTCCACAAGTGCACAAGGGTTCAGCTCGTCACCTTCGATAAAGATGTTATCACTGCGCACCTCGAATGTGGTGGTAGTCAGCACCTCATCATAGTGCACAAGTTTATCAATCATGATAAACGGTGGTTGCTGAGGCAGCAGTGTGCGTACGTCGATTGTCTCTAATCTATTTTCCATCTGGCTGCCAGAATTCATAATAATTGAACCACTGTTCGGGATAGCGTTGCAGCACCTCCTCAAGCTCATGTACAAAGGTCTGTGCCAAGGCAGCAGCCCGTTCCGTCCTATTCTTGGTAGTCACACTCTTATCGATCTCCACTCTGCGGATGTAGCCCTTGTACTTATATGCCGAGACCTTCATAATAAAGATGGCAATGGTAGGTACGCCTCTCTGCAATGCCAGAGCGTAGGGGCCTAAAGGGAAATGAGCCTTAGCGCCCAGGAAGTCACACTCCACAAAACGTGTGGATCCGAACAGTCGGTCAGCCGGTATGCTCACGATTTCGCCATTGGCCAGAGCATTGTTCACAATGAACACGTGCGACATGTCTTCACGAACGGAGATCATCCTGATGTTGTTGGGATTCAGCATACGTTTACGATTGTCCATCACTGATTGGGTCTCACCCGAATACGCAATCGCATTGTACGGCTTATCGAAAGACTTGAACGCATAGCCTCCCAACTCATAATTGCCCACATGACTGCTAAAGATGACGAATCCTGAATCCTGGCGACTCAGTTCCTGAAACAGTTCGTTGCCTTCGAGTTCGAACTGGAAGGTCTGTCCTGCGTATGCTGCAAACCGGTCGAGAATGACCTGTCCGAACCGGTAGTGATTCAGATAGACATATCTGAAGGCTTTCCACGCCCCATAATGCCGGCGCTGACGGAAGTAGTGGTACATAGAGATATAGCCACTATGAACAAAGAGCATGTAGAAGGGGATGACGAAAATGGCCATAAAGACATAGACCACCCTCACGTCGATATACTTAAACATCCTGATCAAGGCCTGATGCATCCACCTGGTGCCATCGGTCTTGCCCGTCCACTTCTCATGATTCAGCTGTTCCGGCATACTTCCCTTTCCTACTTCCTACTGATTAAGCCACCTTGCTTTCGATGTAATCGCAGAAATCTTTCAGTGTCTTCACACCCGTCATTTCTTCGGGTTTAATCTTAAATCCAAATTTCTTCTCTACAATCACGACAATATCAACGAAATCGAGGCTGTCAATGCCCAGGTCATCTTTCAGCGATGCCTCGGGCTTGATGTTTTCTTCCTCGATTTCGAGGTCCTCGATGAGGAACTCCTTCACTTTTTCTTCAATCTCTTTTCTTTCCATAATTATCTATAAAATGATTATTTCTTTACTTTACACACCATGATGCTATGGCCTTGCCCCAGATTGTCATGGATGGTCTCTACCTCTAACCCGGCCTGTTCGATGATACGCACCATATCGTCGGTATTGTACATCTTAGAGTTGCCGTTGGCCAATGCCGTGAAATAAAGGCTGGTCATAGTCAGGCAGAAGGCGGCAGGTTCGAAGCGCTGTCGATCCCAGAGTGTCTCCATGATATAGACTCTGCTCTTCTCGTCCATGATACGTGCAGCGCGTTCCAGTATGCTCTGGATCTCGTCCTCACCGAAACAGTCGAGGAACTGACTCATCCAGATAGCATCGTAGTGTTTGTTAGTGGGGAATGAGCTTGAGCGGTTCAGCAGATCGGTGCCGAAAGCATCGATACGCTCTGCTCCCGGCTTGCCTGCCGTTTGCCGTTCCATCATGTCCACCTGTTGCGGCAGGTCCATCACAGTCACGAACACGTCCTCGTCGTAACCCACGCACTGCAAGGCCCAGCGCCCGGTGTTTCCACCCACGTCGAGCAATGTGCGAGGCTTGTTGGCAAAGACGATCTCAAGTGCCTGTTGAAAAGAGCTGTCGCTATAGAAATGATCGAAGCCGAACCAACTCTTCTGCACCTGTTCGGGCAGTGAGGACAGTCCCTCGTAGATGGTGGGCCAGTCACCGAAGTGTTTCAGTCCTGTAGGCTTTCCTTCGCGCAGTGCCTCTTCCAGGTGAAACCACCCCTCATAGTTCACATCATGATTGAAATCGATGTTGACTCTCGTTGCGGGGTCGTTGATGAGGAACCACCCCGTCTTGGTCATTTCGAAGCGCTCAGTCTCGGGATCAACAATCACGGTGCCGATGCAAAGCGAAGCTTCCATCAGCACCTTTACTGCGTAGATTGACAATCCTGTTTTCTCAGCCACTTCAGCTATGGTCATCCCCTTGTCGCTATCGCGCAAGAGGTCGAGTATTCCGAACTTTAGCATCAATCGAGAAGCCTGGAAGACAATAGGTCCCCAGGCTATCCACTCTGCACGGGCCTGCGCCTCGCGAGCTGACAATTGATCTTTTGTATAGGCTTTCCTTAAAGCAGGAGAAAGATTCATTCTATTACTCAGAAAAATTGCAAATACTATTACAGACTACTTCATTTTGGCAATTCGCTTGCCCAGTTCTCCGAAGGTATCGTTGAAGGCTCTGTCGGTACTGACTGCGGAGCCGCCATCAATCTCGTCAATATTCACCGTCAGCAATGGCTCTCCGCCATTGGTGTCAGTCACTGTCAGCGTGCCCCATACACGGATGCAGGGTCCGGGGATGAATCCCATCACATTGATAAACTCATCGACCTTGGTCACCTTAATCGTCATTCTGTACTTGGCCTCAGCAGCGGTCTTCACGAACGTCACTTTCTTGTTGCGCTCACTGAATTCCTCGATAAATCCATCGTATGAGATTTTCGTTTTCGAAGGAATGTCAGCGTATTTCTCTGTCAAAGGCATCTTGCCGTCATAGGAGGCTCCATCATAAATCACTTCCAGCAGGCATGTACCTTCAGCTGTCTTGAAGAGTTTCTTGTCGCCATTTAAGACTTTCAAAGGGTTTGCTGCAAATGCAATCACTGCTGCTACAGCCAGGATTGCTGTCATCATAGTACGTTTCATCATACTTAAATGTTTTTAGTTAGTAAAAAAAATATTTATCACAATCTCCAATTCTTCAGCACGAGGGCTGAGTTGGTTCCACCAAATCCGAAAGAATTACTGATCACCGTATCGACCTCTGTGTCGATAGTCTTCAGTGCGAGGTTCAGAGGTTCTGAGAACTCGTCGGGTTCCTCAAAGTTGATGTTGGGAGCCACAAAGTGGTGCTTCATCATGAGGATGCTGTAAACGGCTTCGGAGGCACCTGCCATCCAGCACTCATGCCCCGACATCGACTTGGTCGAGGAGATGAGGGCGTGTTGTCCGTTGAACAGCCTATTCAGGGCGATGGCCTCAAACTGGTCGCCCTGTGGTGTACTCGTGGCGTGGGCGTTCACGTAATCGACATCTTTTGCCTCGATGCCGGCATCCTTCATGGCACGGCTCATCGCAATGAAACATCCCTCATCATTGGGCTGCGAGATACCGTTTCCATTGGATGAGAAGCCATAGCCACACACCTCCGCCAGGATATTGGCTCCACGTGCTACCGCGCTGTCATAGTCTTCCAGCAACAAGGCAGCAGCGCCACCACTGGGAATGAGTCCGTCACGGTTCTTGTCGAAGGGGCGACTGGCTTTTGTGGGCTCGTCCATACGCTTTGAGAAAGCCTTCAGCGCATCAAACGATGCCATCGAGTATAAATTGGTTTCCTGCGCGCCCCCTACGAGGAT
>JAEEGG010009325.1_pt1 | contig 22013 bp, 11 predicted proteins | sample 9134161 | NCBI WGS metagenome assembly JAEEGG01 (sample SAMN16246543, study PRJNA631951) | gut metagenome | biome: gut microbiome; feature: rumen; material: CR-attached | host: Bos | place: Iran: Karaj | collected 2018-10
ATCGGTTGCGGTGCCTGCGTAGCAGCTTGTAAGAACGGCTCTGCCATGCTCTTCGTCAGCTCGAAGGTATCTCAGCTCGCCCTTCTTCCACAAGGTCGCGTAGAGGCAGCCCGCCGTGCCAAGGCTATGGTAGCCAAGATGGACGAACTCGGCTTTGGTAACTGCACCAACACTCGTGCCTGCGAGGCAGTATGTCCTAAGTGCGAAACCATCGCCAACATCGCTCGCCTCAACCGCGAGTTCATCAAGGCAAAACTGGCTGACTAAGCGAAAAGTATACATTAATTTAAACAGAAATAGCGCCGCAGACAAAAACTGCGGTGCTTTTTTTGTTGGGCAAAAAACTTTTGCTACCTTTGCGAAAAGCAAGAATTATCAAACCGATTAAAGATTATGAACATTGGAGACAAGGCGCCTGAGATTTTAGGCAAAGACGAACAGGGACGGGATATCCGTCTGAGTGATTACAAGGGAAGAAAACTGGTGCTGTACTTCTATCCGAAGGACAATACGAGCGGATGTACGGCTGAGGCTTGCAGTTTGAGAGACCGCTATGATGAGTTGCAGGGAGCTGGCTATGAGGTGGTGGGTGTGAGCAAAGACTCGGCTGCCTCTCATGTGAAGTTCAAGGAGAAGCATTCATTGCCCTTCCCGCTGATTGCCGATGTGGACCACACGCTGTTGGAAGCGATGGGAGCATGGGGCGAGAAAAATATGTACGGAAAAAAGACGATGGGTACCATCCGCACCACCTTCATCATCAACGAGGAAGGAATCATCGAAAACATCTTTGCGGGTAAGCAAGTAAAGACCAAGGAGCATGCCGAGCAAATCTTGGACGCATGAATAAGACAGTCAAATACGTATCACATACTTGTTGGGGCATCATGTTGATGGTGTTCATATTGGTGATTGGTGGCAGTTGCAGTCATGAACAGACGGATAATACGCGACAATTGACAGCGGAGGAGCAGAGGCTGGAGGCGATAGAGCGGATGGACAGCACGTTTTTGTGGGTGCAGTCTCATGCGGAAGGCATGCAAGGATGGATAGCGGATAGTTTGGCACGATGGGACGGAAGGATGGATTCCCTCTCTGCTGAAGCATGGTTGCTGGTGGAAGATTCAACGGGTTTGATCATCAGTGCAAAGAATGCTGACCAACGCATGTATATGGCGAGCATCACGAAGATGATGACCTGCTTGCTGGCATTGGAGAACGGCAACTTGGATGATTCCATCAAGATCACACCAGATGTTTATACGACCAGCGATGCACGGGTGAAAGTCGGAGACGGATATACCGTGGGCAACATGATTCGGGAAATGATGATGCTGAGCGACAACAATGCCGCCTATGCTTTGGCGAAATATGTGGGTGGTGACACCCTTACTTTTTACCGGATGATGAACGAGAAAGCAGCCTATCTGGGTATGAACGGCACCCACTTTGCCAATCCCAATGGCTTGCCTAATGATAGCAACTATAGTACAGCTTACGACTTGTTACGACTATCGCGTTACTGTATGCGCAACCCTGCCTTTGCGGAGATTGTCGGCACAGCATCGGCAGACATGCCCCTGTTGGATGGTCGCCATTTGCCTTGTCAGAACACCAACGCCCTGCTTGGACGCTACGAAGGTTGCATCGGCATCAAGACAGGTTTTACCCGTCAGGCGGGCAATTGTCTCGCTTCAGCCGCCACACGCGACGGCTTCACACTCTATCTTATTTTGCTCAAGAGTAAAAGCTACGCCTCCCGCTTCTCTGAGTCAGCCACCTTGCTCGACTATGGTTTCCAAGTCATAGAAACCTTTCAGAAAAACTGACAAGCGGCAAAGCATGTATTCCTCTACTATGGTGATAGGAATTTGTCAAGAATGAATGTTGCCTTTCACCACTTGTCCACCCAGCGAATCACAGGTGTTCCCTCCTTGTCAAACTCGATGGGTAACCAGAGATGGAGACTTTGTGAAAGGTGACGAGGATTCCAGATGTCTGCCATGAAGATGGGTTTGCCATTCATTTGATAGATAAAGGTGCCTTGAGCTCCAAAAGTCTTGTTGGCAGGCATATTGTTATAACCAGTGGCAGTGCCGACAAAAGGAGTGGGGTGTTGTTTCCAAGGTCCCCAAATGCTTTTGGCGCTGAACATGCGAGCCTCGTTGGGTGACCACCCTGTGCATCCCGAACAGATGAGCCAATAGGTGCCTTTATGCTTGAAGATGCATGGAGCCTCATTCTGTCCACCAGGTGCCACCATGTTGTATTTTCCTGTGAAATCAAGATAGTCATCTGTCAATTCGCTCACCAGCAGCGTCAGGTTTTCCTGCGATGAAGTGATGTGGTATGCCTTGCCGTCATCATCCACATATACCGTCATGTCGCGGCTCATCTGTCCTCCCTTCATGTCGCGCCATAGATACATGCCTTTGTTCACCTCTTTTCGCCATGCATCATTCCACCACTCCTTCCACTGCGATGCATCCGTCTGCTTGGCCGCCTTGATGTCCTCCTCATTCATGTCGAAAGGCCATTGGTTAGCATGGATGCGTTGGCTACGCAAGAATTGGAACGGACCAGTAGGAGAGTCGCTCACCGCAAAGCCCACCCGGGCAGCTTCATAGCCGCGCCCTTTCAGTTCCAGATGGAAAAGCATCACAAACTTTTTTGTCTTTTTGTTATACAACACCTTTGGGCGCTCCATGATGCATCCACGCTCAATGTCGTGTCCAGCCTCCATGCTTGTTGCCAGAGCCACCCCCTCGTTTTTCCAGCTTTTCAGGTCGGCAGACGAATAGACAGCAATGCCCGCCTCAGTGCTTCCACCATTGTAGGGACGATTCTCCCCATACCAATAGTAGGTATTCCCATATTTGAGAATGTTGCCGCCATGGGCATTGATGTGCTTGCCATCGGTGTCCATCCACAACTGACCGTTCACGTGTTCCTGTGCTTGTGAGAGTGTAGACAAAAGAAGAACCATGCAGCACAAGGCAAAGTTCTTTGTCCGCTGAGTCTTATTCATATTCAGTGTGTTGTTTCTATTTCCTTTCGGTTTTTCGCTTCTGTTTGCAAAGTTAGAGCTTTTTCCTTTTAGTTCCAAATTCCTCTATGAAAAAGTTCCTTTTGCTTTCTATTTCGTTAATTACTGTTAAATTACAGTACTATGTATTGCAAGGTATTTATGTTTTACCTATCTTTGCAGCGGAAATCGAAATAGAACAAAAAAGCGCTACGCTAAATGATAAATGACAAATGATAAATGATAAATGGCGCTGACGCTAAATGATAAATAACTAAATCTTTAAGAAGATGAATGTAGATAACGCGAAATCACAGATGAGGAAGGGGATGCTTGAATACTGCATCATGCTGTTGCTGGCAGAGAAGGCATACTATACTTCTGACATCATCAAGAGACTGAAGGAGGCAAACCTGCTGGTGGTTGAAGGGACGTTATATCCGTTGCTCACCCGGTTGAAAAATGATGGTTTGCTGGGTTACGAATGGCAAGAGAGCACACAGGGTCCTCCACGAAAGTATTACGTGCTCACCGACGAGGGTAAACAAACCTTGGAACAGTTAGATGCTGCTTGGGGTGAATTGGAGAGCACCGTGCACAACCTAAAGGAACGGCGTCTGCTCATTGACCAACCCACGTACAGTTCGAACACATAATTCAACAACTCAAAAAAGGATTCATTCATTTAATTAATAAGACTCATGGAAAATTATTCATTAAACATCGGTAATGCACTCAACACGGCTTGGGAATATGCCAAAAAATATGGTCTGCTCATCGCAGTTATCTATCTGTTGGTAGGCATGCTTGCCGGCGGTTTGGGACACTTCTCGGCTCCTACCTTCAGTTATAATTATGAATCTGCTCAATCTCTTGCTGAGGCAATCGGTAGGGGTGACTGGGAAACAATGAGACATATTGCACCAACAGTCACTTCAGGAAATCGTTTTATCGGGTTGGGCGGCTGGTTGGGCTACATTTTGAAAACCATTGTCAGTGTCGGTCTGTTCAATCTCGCCCTTGGCTTGATGGCGGGGCGTTTCTCGGAGGTGACTTTCGATGCTTTCAAACTTCCTTTTGTAACCTATCTTAAGGTAATTGCTGTGGACATCATTACCAACATCATTATTCTTGTTTCCTTCTTTTGCTGTATTATTCCTGTGTTCTTTGTAGCTCCTCGTATTATTTTTGCACCAGTCTATCAGGTGGAGCATCCAGAGGCAGGTATTTTTGAGTCACTCAGTGCATCGTGGAACATGTCATCAGGCAATACTTTATCCTTGTTGGGCTTAGGTATCATCGTCAAAGGTATTATGCTGGTGGGTTTGTGTTGCTGTTGTATCGGTGTGTACTTTGCTGCAGCTATCAAATTGTTTGCCTTGATTGCTGCTTACAAACAATTAAATGGCGCAGACGCTAAAATGATAAATGAAAATTGATAAATAGTAATAGAAAGATATAGCCTTATGAAAAAGAATATTACCATCAATCTTTGTGGCAGACTCTACCAAATTGATGAGGATGCTTACGAATTGCTGAGCCACTATACAGACACCTTGCGTGATTACTTCAGGAAGCAGGAAGGTGGCGAAGAAACTGCGGACGACATTGAGGAGCGTATCGCAGAGTTGTTTGACGACTTGAAGGCACAGGGCGTTGAGGCCATCAACATTGAGCAGGTGCAGGACATCATCCACCAGATTGGTGAGGTGGAGGAGATTGCAGGTGCTGGTGAGGCTGAGTCTTCGGAAAAATCCAGCAATAATGCCCAATCGCAGCAGCCTAAGAAGCCTCAGAATAACAAGAAGTTTTTCCGTGATTCGCAGAACAAGCTGTTGGCTGGTGTGCTGGCTGGCTGTGCGCAGTATTTTGGTGGCAGCGCTGACGCATGGCGTTGGGCTTTTGTGATTCTCAGTGTGCTGTGGTTCTGCATCATCGGTTTCTGGCCTCTTACATTCACCGTCCCCTTTGCCGCCTATCCAGTTTTCGGAATCATAGCCGTGCCACTGGTCATTTTGAGTATCCTGTTCTCTGCACTCCCCGTATGTGCCTATCTGCTGGTGGTCATCTTTGCCCCCCTGACGAAAACAGCTGAGGACACGCTGAAGATGAAGGGCAAGGAGGTGAATCCGCAGAACTTGGTGGCTGAGGTGCAGGAGGCTACTCTTGCGAAGGAGAGGAAAAAGAACGGCAAGTCTGGTTGGGACATCTTCGTGGGTATCATCTCCGTAGGCCTGAGCACATTCTTCACCATCGCCTTCATCGTGGCGCTGTGTTTCTTCGTGGCTTTCATGGTGGCAAGTGAAAAGATGGCTGACCAATGGTGGAACATTTATGAGGTGGAGGATTTCGAAGCCATCTACATTCCTGCCATTTGCTGTGGTGTCCTGTTGTTGACATCGATAGGCATCCTGCTCTATTGCTCCATCCATGCAGCCATGAGTTCCTTTGGCAAGACAAAGTCGATGAGCGCCACGCAGCGTGTCATCTGGTTCCTCCTTTGGGTGGCATCATCAGTTGCTTTCGTCGGATGTTGGGTGTGGGGTGCAAGCAGGCTTGCCAAGGTGCAGTCAGCACGTTGGGATGCTCGTTCTGTAAGGGTGATAGATGAGTCTTTGACGGATGCGATGGGCAATGTGTTCAGCAAGGAGGAGTGGGATTTCTTCCAGCAGAACGGTTGGGAGATGGTCACTGCGGAAAATGTGGACCGCTACACCTATATTGGCGAATACATGACAGGTGATGAGTCTGTGCGCTATCTGGACGACTGCAACGACTACACTCCCCTTGTTTATACGGCTCGCAAGCATGAGGACGACTTGGAACCTGGCATCTATCGTCTCAGCGCTGTGGTGAAGGCGAACAACGAGAACAAGTTCATCTATCTTTATGGTGTGAACATCGACGAGCAGACAGGTGACTCTACGGTATTCTCTGATCAGGTGTTGGAGATTCCTAATTGTGGTTTGATGGGAGGAAATATTTGGAGAGCCTTAAAGGGTGAGCCAGAAAGTAAGGTGGTCACGAAGGAGTCCAGCTCATTGACATTAGGTGCCGTTACCGTTCCTCTGAGCAGTAAGGTGGTTGTGCAGAATTCCGAACTGGTGGATGACTCTGTTCTGCAGGATTATGTGAATAGTCTGTCTGACAGAACCAAGCGCAGAATTCTTGGTGCCAATAACGGTCAAGGTTACGGCTGGAGTTATATCTACATCGACAGCATCAGGGTGGACAATCCTCACAACACCATCTTCTATGGCGTGACCACCGATGAGAACATCACGGGCAAACCTGCCACAACGGGTTGGTTCTCTGCCACTGACTTTAAGCTGGAAAAGATTGGGAGTGTAACAAACACTTCAAAGTGACCGTCGTTGCCATTATGTTTTGCAAGTTTCAAAAATATTTTTCAAAGTTTGAAAAAATAATTTGAAACTTGCAAAAATTATTTTGAAACTTTGAAAATATATTGCGATAGGCATACAGAACATCATGCTTTAGGCAAACAGGGCAAAAAGCATGAAGGGCACATATTGTAATTGATTAGGCATACAAGATGGAAGGCTTTAGGCGATTCAATCGTTTAGAGCCTTCTTTTTGGGCATTTTCGTATGTCTTGGTTGGATAAGGTAACATAAGTGAAAGTTTGTGTCTCACGATTTGAAAAGGTTTTTGGGAATTATTTGTAACTTTGCACCGATTAAGCGCTTCGCTAAATGATAAATGACAAATGATAAAAGGCGCTGGCGCTATCGCTATATGATAAATAACTAATCTTTTCCATTAAAGGGAATTTAAATTTACTAACGATATGAGAAAACCTATATCAAGTCTCCTGTTGTGCTGCATGCTGGCAGTGGGAGCAAGTGCGCAGACACTTCCTTATCAAAATCCGAATTTGAGTGCGAATGAACGTGCTAAAGACCTTTGCAGCCGCTTGACGCTGGAAGAGAAGGCCAAGCTGATGCTTGACGAAAGCCCTGCCATTCCAAGACTGGGCATCAAGAAGTTCTTCTGGTGGAGCGAAGCCCTGCATGGTGCTGCCAACCAGGGCAATGTGACGGTGTTCCCTGAGCCTATTGGCATGGCTGCATCGTGGAACCCCGACTTGCTCTTCAAGGTGTTTGACGCGACAAGCACGGAGTTTCGTGCACAGTATAACAAACGTATGATTCAGGAAGGGGGTGAGGATGAGAAGTTCCACAGCCTTTCTGTCTGGACACCCAATGTGAACATCTTCCGCGATCCTCGTTGGGGGCGTGGTCAGGAAACTTATGGTGAAGACCCTTATCTGACCAGTGTGATGGGCACACAAGTGGTGAAGGGTTTGCAGGGTCCTGAAACGGCAAAGTACAGGAAATTGTGGGCATGTGCCAAGCATTATGCCGTTCATAGTGGTCCCGAATACACCCGTCATACTGCCAACTTGGCAGACGTGTCGCCACGCGATATGTGGGAAACCTACATGCCAGCCTTCAAGACTTTGGTGCAGGATGCGAAGGTGAGGGAGGTGATGTGTGCCTATCAGCGTCTTGACGATGATCCATGTTGCGGCAGCACCCGTCTGTTGCAGCAGATTCTGCGCGATGAATGGGGCTTCCAGTATCTGGTGGTGAGCGATTGCGGTGCCATCAGCGACTTCTACGAATCTCACAAGACATCTTCTGATGCTACCCACGCATCGGCAAAGGCTACTGTGGCAGGCACAGATGTGGAATGTGGTTATGGCTATGCCTACAGAAGCATCCCTGAGGCTGTGAAGCGTGGTTTCATCACCGAGGCAGAGGTGGACAAGCATGTGATTCGCCTGCTGGAAGGACGTTTCGACTTGGGTGAGATGGACGACCCATCGCTGGTGGAATGGTCAAAGATTCCTTATTCTGCCATGGATTCCAAGGAACATCGTCAGATTTCGCTTGACATGGCGCGTCAGACATTGGTGCTCCTGCAAAACAAGGGCAATGTGCTTCCTCTGCAGAAGAACAAGGAGAAGATTGCCGTGATAGGTCCTAATGCCGACGATGAACCTCTCATGTGGGGTAACTACAATGGTACGCCTAACCGCACGGTGACCATTCTCGACGGCATCAAGACCAAGCAGAAGAACTTGTTGTATATGGCTGGTTGTGACCGCACTTACGATAAGGTGATGGATTGCCTTATGGCGACCAATTGCCAGATGGATGGGAAGAAGGGTTTGAAGGGCACGTTCTGGAACAACACAGAGATGTCGGGCAAGCCTGTGACCACTGAATATTACACGACTCCATTGGCAGTGACCACTGCTGGTATGCACAACTTCGCTCCTGGCGTGAATTTGGAGGATTTCTCTGCCAAGTATGAGACGGTGTTCACGCCTAAGGAGGCAGGTGAATATGTGGTGAATGTGGAGTCTATCAGCGATTTCGAAGTCTATGTTGACGGACAGCGCAAGGTGAGACAGCACACATGGCGCACCACTCCCACCCGTACAGCCATTCAAGCGGAGGCGGGCAAGTCATATAAGATTGAAGTACGTTTCAAGCATGTGAAGACATGGGGTGCCAACATGAAAATCAATGTGGCAAAGGAACTGCCCATTGACTATGCAAAGGTGATTGAGCAATTGAAGGGCATTGACAAGGTGGTCTTCGTAGCTGGCATCGCTGCAGCCCTCGAAGGTGAGGAAATGCCTGTGGAAATCGATGGCTTCAAGGGTGGTGACCGTACCCACATCGAACTGCCGAAGGTGCAGCGCGATTTCCTGAAGGCACTGAGAGATGCCGGCAAGACAGTCATCTTCGTGAACTGCTCGGGTTCTGCCATTGCTTTCCAACCCGAAACAGCATCATGCGATGCCATCCTGCAGGTGTGGTATCCTGGTCAAGAGGGTGGTTTTGCTGTGGCTGACGTGCTGTTTGGCGACTACAACCCTTGTGGCAAATTGCCTGTCACCTTCTATAAGACATCAGCGCAATTGCCTGACTTTGAGGACTATTCGATGAAGGGACGCACCTACCGCTATTTCAACGACCCACTTTTCGCTTTCGGTTACGGTTTGAGCTATACCACTTTCGAAGTGAAGAACGGCAAGATTGACAAGAAGGGTAAGAATTATGAACTGTCTGTTGATGTAGCCAACACGGGCAAGTGTGATGGTACAGAGGTGGTGCAGGTGTATATCCGTGACCTTTCCGACCCTGATGGTCCTCTGAAGTCGCTCCGCGCATTCCAACGTGTGGATGTGAAGGCTGGACAAACTGCCAAGGCAACTTTGGAACTTACACCGAAGGCATTTGAATTCTTTGATCCTGAAACCAATACGGTGCATGCAAAAGAGGGTAATTTCGAGGTGCTTTATGGCAATAGTTCGCAAGACAAGGATTTGAAGAAATTGTCGCTTACAGTGAAATAGTGGTGAGGAATGATGAATCATAGCAAGAAGATGAAAAGACAGCGTTTGTTTTTGTTGGTGGGTATGTTGGTGTCGTCGATGATGATGATGGCACAACCTCTTGAATACCAGAATGTGTGGTGTGCTGACAAGGGGAATGGCACCTATGTCAACCCTGTCATCAATGGCGATTTCCCTGACATTGATGTGGTGAGGGTGGACGATACATATTATATGGTGAGCACGACGATGTATCACTTTCCGGGTGCCACCATCTTGAAGTCGAAGGACCTGGTGAACTGGGAGTATTGTGCGAACCCATTGGAGAAGGTGCTCAACAACGATGCTTACAATCTGCTCAAGGGAAAGCACCACTATTCACAGGGCATGTGGGCATCCTCACTCAGCTACCATGATGGCAAGTTCTACCTTTATTTCCCTTGCTCCACATGGTCGGAGGATTCGCAAAGCATCTTGCTGACAGCAACAGACCCTGAGGGTGAATGGAAGCTGAAAAGACTCTCTGAGGGATATCACGACCCAGGATGGCTATTCGATGATGGCGAGAATGGTGATGGTGGTCTTTATGTGGCTTGTGGCATCAACGATATTTGGGTGAACAAGCTCCATCCCAAGTCAATGGTGAAACTCAGCAGTAAGAAAGTGCTCAGCGTGGGTGACAAGGGATTGGAAGGCACCCATATGTACCACATTGGCGACTACTATTACCTCTATGCCACCTACAATCATGGTGATTATGTGAACTATTTTACAAGTTCGCAAACTATCTTCCGCTCGGAGAGTCCGATGGGTCCCTATGAGGAGTGTCCGTATCGTGTGTTCTATGACAGCGCCATTCATCAGGGTGCACTGATTGAAACGCAGACGGGTGAGTGGTGGACAATGATTTTCAAGGATGCAGGTCCCATTGGACGTGTGCCATTCTTGGAGCCTGTGAAATGGGTGGATGGATGGCCTGTGATTGGCAAAAATGGCAAGGATGTGTGTGCCAATTTAGCATCATACAAGAAGCCCGATGTGGGTAAAACCTATGAGAAGAAATACCTGCCCACAAACGATGCTTTTGTGGATACGGAATTGGGGATGCAATGGCAATGGAACCATAATCCTGACAACTCTGCATGGTCATTGACGGAACGTCCGGGCTATCTGAGGTTACACACCGTGAATGTGACCACCGACTTGAATTATGCCCGCAACTCGTTGACTCAGCGCATCATAGGATATTCTCCAAATGGCACCTCTTCGCAGAACTACAAGACGAACTTCGGCACAGTGAAGGTGGACTTGTCGGGTATGCAGGACGGGGATGTGGCTGGTTTGGCCGTGTTCCAGAATCCCTATTCATTCATTGGCGTGAAGATGGAGGATGGCAAGAAGTACCTGTATAGCGAACGTTGCACCTTCGATAGCCAGAAGTTGAAGAAGGAAGAGTCGTTGAAGGGTGATGAAGTGACCGCTGACGTCATCTATCTGTTGGCATATGTCAATTTTGGCACGAATTTATGCCGTTTCTATTATAGTTATGACAATGCGAAATGGAAGTCGTGGGGCACAACAATGACGATGCGCTACACGTTGGATTATTTCGTCGGTCAGCGTTACTATCTCTTCAACTATGCCACGAAGAAGGTGGGTGGATATGTAGATTTTGACTGGTTTACCACCGAAAGAAACTTCAGTGAGGAGGCGTATGGCATTCAAGGTCCCTCGAGCATTGAGCAGGTGAAGCAGGAGAGGAAACTGCCAGACGACGGGCTTTATTTTGATTTGCAGGGAAGAAGTGTGAGCGAACCCACTCAGGGTTTGTTTATCAGGGCAAAAGATGGCAAGAAAGTCCTTTTCCCGTGATAAGGTTACACAACTTAAAGAAGATGTTCCATTTTTGTAAGTGAAGGTGTGAAATTCGTTGTAACTTTGCAGCAATAATGCGCTTCGCTAAATGATAAATGACAAATGATAAATAACAAATGACAAGTAACTAATAACTAAATCTTTTCCGTATATGAAATTAAAAAAACTGATTCAATTCTGTGTGATGTGTACTGTGGGTGCCGTAGCTGTGCCTGCTGATGCGCAACAGACAGTGGCTGGATTGCCTCCTTTGCATGTGGATGGCAGATTCCTGAAGGATGAACAGGGAAATAAAGTGGTGTTGCATGGTGTGATGGACACTCCGAGTATGTGGTTCAATGGCTATGGGCCTTGGAATGACCACCATTCCTATTGGGAGGGTGGATATAACGCAACGGGTGCTAGCAACTGCATCAACTATTTTGACAAAATTTTTACCGCAATTACTGACTATGATCAAGGCGCATATTGTAACATTTTCCGTTTGCATCTTGACCCTGCATGGACGAATGGGAATGATGGCGCATGGTCTGTGGACAGCAGAGAGAGGGGTGAAGGTGAGGCAGACATCAGCAAATACACAGGGTCTCGTCTGACGAATTATCTGACCACGTTGTATATCCCACTTGCCCAAAAGGCGATGAAGAATAAGATGTATGTCATCATGCGCCCACCAGGCGTATGTCCTGGCACTATCTATGTGGGTGGAAGTTATCAAAAGTTCCTTTTGGATGTGTGGGATCGTGTGAGCAAGAACAACTTGATTCAGAAGTATTGCGGACAAATCAGTTTGGAACTTGCCAACGAGCCTATCAATGTAAAACTTGCCAACGGACAGAGTTCCGAGAAGGCATTGCATGATTTCTTCCAGCCTATTGTGGATAAAATACGTGAGAATGGCTTCAAGGGAGTTATCTGGGTACCTGGTACAGGCTACCAGAGCAACTACCGTGATTATATAAAATATCCTATCACGGGTGACAACATCGGCTATGCGGTGCACAACTATGCAGGCTGGTATGATAATAGCGACGAACATTGCGACGTGAACAATGCCATCAAGAAGTTTGGCGAGGCTGTGCCTGTTCTTCGTACCAATCCTATCGTGATTACTGAGGTGGATTGGAGTCCCAAGAATTCGAGTAACATCGAGAAATACAACGAGATGGGACAGCCTGTATATGGTAACTACGGCACGTGGGCTACTGCTTCAACGAGCAAATGGGGTAAAGCTTATAGGGCAATCCTTGATTATTATGGCAATATCTCCATGACCTTGACTGGTACTGCTGATTACATTGACATCAATGAATACTTAAAGTCGAAAACGGTGGTTCCTGCTTTCAAGACCGCAATGGAGAAAAATGGTCTTGACCCTTATGAGGCTTGTGGCGTGGCATGCTTCGATTGGTATGAGAAGTTTTTCCAGGAGAATTATGCTTCTCTCACTCGTTACCAGCCTAAGCAAGAAGTGCCAGAGAATCCGTTTGCCACGACAGATGATTGGTTCATCCCAACCATCTGTGGTGAGGGAACAGCAAGTGCCGTAGGTTCTTCTATCAGTGTGAACTTGAAGAATGCAGGCTTCGCTGGATGGCGTTATGAGGAGGAAGAGGGCTTGGACCTCACCAAATACAATACATTGACCATCAGTTTGGCAAGAAAGCTGACTGCAGAGAATGTCGTGTTCCGTCTTTATGATTCAAGCAATTACTGGGGTGATGCGTATGAGTTGACTTTGCCCAAGAATGAGCGTGACATAGTGATTAACCTCCAAGGTTTGAAAACAAAATCGGGCAAGGAGGTTGATTTGAGCCATATCCGTATCGCTGGCTTCACCACCACAGCTTCAGGAGGACAGACGCTCTACCTGAAAGAGCTGACATTGACGAATGATGAGACTGCCATCACTGCTGTGCAGGCAGATGCTGCTGATGACGAGGGTTACTTCGACCTTATGGGCAGACCTGTGGATAATCCGACTCGTGGATTCTACATTCGTCGCAGTGACAAGAAGAAAGTGTATATTCCATAAAATTTAACCCATATGAAACGTCTATTTACTATCCTCGTTTGTGCTTTGGTGTGTGTGTTGTCCATACATGCTTATAAGCAGCAGCGATTGACCATTAAGGTGAATGGTGTGAACCGCCAGATGAACGTCTATACACCTGGTTCCAACACTACAAACGTCACGAAAAACTTGCCATTGATGATTGTCACTCACGGCGTGAATCAGGATGCTGGTTATCAGGCAGGTTGCGACCACATGTATGAACTGATTGATAATGAGAAGTTCATTATTGCCTATCTGGAAGGTCTTAACAAGACTTGGGACACAGGTGGAACGAAAGACCTTGATTTCATACTCCAGACCATTGATGAAATGTACACGAAATACGCCATCAACAAGAACCGTGTTTATTGGTCAGGTTTCTCAATGGGTTCAGCACTTCTTTACCATTCCATGGCTGATGTGGCAGACAAGATTGCTGCATTTGCACCTACCAGCGGTGTTGCTTTTGGCGGCAAGGAGTTTATGAAATGCAAGAAACCTGTCAATGTGATTCATTGCCATGCTTATGGAGACGATGTATTCAAGTATAACGACTGGGACATTCGTGGCTATGTTACATCGCTTGCAAAAGATTTAGACAAATGTAAGGATTACAAGAAAACCGCTAACTACAGGACACCAGGAGGAAATACGGGTGACAAGGAAGTGTGGAGCAATGGAGAGAACGGAACTACAGTAGAGCTCTTTTCGTACAATGCTAATTGGCACAACCCCTCGACGGGTAATTCTCAGGAGATTTGGAACTTCTGCAAGCAGTTCAGCCTCCAGACATTAGAGGAGGAGTATCAGGCTGTCTATGAGAAAGCGCAAGACCTCATCTTCGATTGGAAAGACACTCCCGACATGGCTTCAACCAACTATTACATTAATATGGAAAAGGCACTTGAAACCTATTCTCCGGAAAATACCGAAACGGATGCGCTGAAGACCAAAGCGATTGAAAAGTTGTCACAACGCATCGAGTTGTTCGAGCAAGTGTCAGCCAGCAAGAAGAAAGTTATCAATGGTGGCATAATAACACAACCCGAAGGTTTCGACCCCAACTTCCACATCTATCTCTGTTTCGGACAGTCGAACATGGAGGGTAATGCCAAGATAGAAGGAAAAGACCGCGTGGGAGTGGATTCACGATTCATGATGATGGCTGCTGTGGATATGTCTTCTTCTGGCAGAACGAAGGGGAATTGGTACACTGCCTACCCTCCTTTGTGCCGTGATTACACAGGCTTGACTCCTGCTGACTACTTTGGTCGCACGATGGTGGAAAACCTGCCAGAGAACATCAAGGTGGGTGTCATCAACGTGGCAGTGGGTGGCTGTGCCATCGAACTCTTCGACGAGGACAAATGTGCCAGTCAAATCAAGAATGCCGAACAGTGGTTCAAGAACTATTGTGCAGAATATGGCAACAATCCCTACAAGGTACTCGTCACTATGGCGAAGAAGGCTCAGCAGAAGGGTGTCATCAAGGGCATTCTGCTCCATCAGGGATGTTCTAACAACACCCAGAAAGACTGGCCTCTCAAGGTGAAGCGCGTTTATACACGTCTGCTCAATGACCTTGGATTGAACGAAGAAGAGACTCCACTGCTCATTGGTGAACTGCTCTCACAGAATCAGGGTGGTGTATGTTGGGGACACAACAGTGTGATTGCCAAGACAGCCTCTGTCATCCCCAATTCCCATGTCATATCCTCTAAAGATTGTCCAGGTGCGTCTGATGGCTTGCACTTCACAGCAGAGGGCTACCGCATGATTGGTAAGCGTTATGCAGAAAAGATGTTGGAACTGCTGGACAAGAAGAAGGAGATAGATTTTGACACCTCTGAAACTTATTTCCCTCTGAAGCCTGAGGCTTTCAATCCTTCGCTCTATTTGGACGGACAGTTCGTTTCGGCGGGCGCTGCCAACTATTATACAGGAAAGGAGAAATATAACGATAAGGGAGGTTTTGGCGGATGGCGTTATAGCAAAGGCGCAGATTTCTCTAACCATAAGTGTCTTGTTGTGAAGTTGAAGCGTAAGGCTACCTGCAAGCCTGTAGTGAAGATTTTTGACACAGACGACTACTTGAACCCATGCTTCAGTGTTGCCATCCCTGCCTCAGAAAAGAAGGTTGTCATTTCTTTGGATGAGATGAAAACAGAAGAGGGCAAGAAGGTAGATCCTTCCCATATCTATATGGTTGGTTTCACTACAGATACCTCCAGTTCCCTCTACATCGAGAATGTTTTCTTGAGCGATGATGGTGAAACCCCTGCTACGGGCGTAGAGTCCTTGCAGGCTCCACAAGCAGATGCCAAGGTCATCTATTACGACTTGACAGGAAAAGTGGTGGAAAATCCCACGAATGGCATCTATATTCGCAGCACCGACCATAAAAAGGTGTTGATGAAATAAGCGTTGGATATAGCATGATACAAGGAACCCCTGAAACGATTTCGCTTCAGGGGTTTCTTATAGTACCAATGGGGCAAACTCCAAAGGCGAGGCTCAATCGAGCTCCAATAACTTTTGCAAAGCCTCCTTGTTTTCTTCCTCAGAGTAGAAGAGGGCGAACTCTTTTGGTGACATGCCAAAGTATTCACGGAACGAAGTGGTGAAGTAGGAATGGCTGGAGAAGCCGACAGCGTATGCCACCTCGCTGATGTTAGCCTTGTTGTATGCCAGCAAGTAAGCCGCTTGTTTCAGACGGAATGAACGGATGAAGATGTTAGGCGACACCCCATAGCGCTTTTTCATCTTGCGGTTCAGGTGTACACGGCTGATAGCCACATCCTCGCACAGCTGCTGCACGGTGAAGTCCGATTCATCCAGATGCTCCTTGATGACCTCATTCACTCGCTGGAAGAACTTCTCCTGTGCATTTTCCAGTTTGGGCTTTGGCATGTCGTTCACGGTCTCAGCACGGTTTGCCTTGTTACGCAGCGTCTCTCTCACACGCAGCACCTGACTGATGGCAGAGCGTAGCACCACGATGTTGACAGGCTTTTCCAGATAGTGGTCCACTTGCATGTTGAGGCTTTGCAGACGCAGCAACTCATCGCCCTCACCCGTCAGCAAGATGACAGGCGTGTTGTTCGTTTCTGGATTTGATTTGATTTGTTGGCAAAGTTCCATACCGTTGCCGTCAGGCATTCGATAGTCGGTAATCACCACATCAGGACGGTGAGCCAGCACCTTCTTCCATGCACTGTTGCCCGAATAAGCAGTGATGATGTTATAGTCCTTGCCCAACTGGTCACTCATGAACTTCGAGAGTTCCAAATCATCATCCACAATCAGGATGGTGGCACGCGTCTGAATGGTATTGGTCGTCTGAGGTGCATTGAAATAAGGGAAGGACAAAGTGAACTCCACACCCACAGGATCCACATTCTTGGCTTCGATGCTGCCATGATGCAGTTTCACCAAGTTATGTACAAGGTTCAAACCAATACCCGAACCATTCGAGTCAACACCCGCACTGCCCTGATAGAAACGCTCCCACAGGTGCTTTAAATCCTCCTCCGAGAGTTGAGGACCACTATTGAAGAAGTGCAGCACCACCTTGTTGTCTTCCAATCCACTCTTCGCAATCACCTTGCCACCCTGTGGGGTGAACTTGAAGGCATTGCTCAGCAAGTTGGTGATGATTTTCTCAAAATGCGTATTGTCCATCATCATCGGCAATTCCTCTTCGCCATGCTCAATGTCGAAAGTGATTTCCTTCACCTTCGCAATCCCTTGGAACTGCTCAAACACATGGTTGGCGTAAGCCACATAGTCATGTTCCTCCAGATGCAGCACCATCTGTCCCGAATCAATCTTGCGTATATCTGTAATTTGCTTCACAATGTCCAACAGACGGTCACAGTTGTGTTGCATCACCTCGTAGAGCGTCTGGTGGTCAGGGTCTTCATCCTCCGTCATCAGTTGCTTCAGAGGCGACTCAATCATGGTCAGAGGCGACCGCAACTCGTGGGTGATGGACGTAAAGAGGTTCAGCTTCTCCTCCTTCATGCGGTTTTGTTCATCCGTCTTACGCAGCTGCTCCTTCTGCTCCTTGCGCAATCTGAACTGATGGTAGATGAGATAGGCAAGGGCAAGGGCGATGAGTACATAGATGATGATAGCCCAAGTGGTGGCATACCACGGAGCCGCCACATGGATGGTGATGCAGTTCTCCGTGCTCTCAGAAGGGAGGTCTTCCAAGTATGCACGAACACGGAACGTATAGGTGCCCGGTGGCAACGAAGAGAAATGGGCGTTAGGCGTTGTTACCTCCGTGTGCCATTGGCTTTCCAGACCCTCCAAGATGTATTCGTAGTGGATGCGTTCGGGGTCACCCAGTTCCAGCGAAGAAAACTCAATGTTGAACGTGCCATTGTCATGCTCCAGCCATATATCCTTCGCATAGAAGATGCTGGCATCCATCCTCTCTGTGTTCAAAGGTGTGCTGAAGCTGGTGAAATACACAGGCTTCAGTTTTGTGGGACGGTTGGCAATCAATCGTGGCGTGAAGCAGATGATGCCATTGTCACCGCCAAACAGGATGTATCCATGTCCAGGTCTCACGAACGAGTTGCGGTGGAACTCACCCACATCGTAGCCACTGAACGAAGAGTAGTTGCGCACCTCATGCGTCTTCTTGTTGATGGAAGCGATGTTGATGCGTGTGGCAAGCCAGATGTGCGCATCAGTCGTGGTGATGGTGTTGATGTAGGGGCATGAAAGACCTTGCTCCTTACCAATCAGTTCCTGCTCCTTCGTCATCAAATTATAAATAATGAGTCCGTCCTCACTGGCAATGAGAATATTGTCCCCATCCTGCTGAATGGCACATGAATTGCTGATGCGGTTGCCATTCAGCGTGATGTCCTCATGTTTTCCGTTTTGGGCGTTATAAGAGAACACACCCGTGCTCGAGCCTACCCACAAGGTGCCCTGCGAGTCTTGTAGCAGACTGCTAATCCATTGGTTGTAGGAGAAGGGGAAAGTGAAGCGGTTGAAAGTCTTCTCCCTCACGTTCACACAGATGATGCCATGTCCGTTCGTGCCAATCAGCATCTTGTCCTCATCAGCATTGTAACACATCGTCATCACCTGCTCTTGACTGATATCCTCCAAACCTCTGTTCACCCATTTCCCGTTTTCCAGCCATTGCACACCACCTCCATAAGTACCAGCCCACACGGTACCATGCTGGTCAATCTTGATGTCTTGCACTAACAAAGAATTCAAGCCATTGTTAACAGGGCGTGCAGTAGCCAATCGCATGCCATCTGTTGTGAACACGCCACATCCATCCGTTGCCACCCAATAGTTTTCTTGTGCATCAATGGTCATGGATGTGATGCAAGTGGCATTTGTCTGGTTGTCAAGCGGTGAGATGGCATGATAATGGAAATAGTCGTTCTGTGGAGGAATGACCACCAAACCTTTCTGCAGGAAAGCAGCGATGATGTTACCCTTCTTGTCCTCCTTCATGTCCATCACCTTACCATAAGCAATGCTAAAATCGGTGGTCTTATCGTAGAGGGCTGCGATGGAATACACCTCTCCCGTCTTCTTATATTCCCAGATGCCACGACCATCCGTACCCACAAGGATGCGGTTATCGTGCGTACGTAAGATGGAACTGATTAGCAGATTACCTGTGGTTGCTTCTGGTTCATGCACAAGATTTTCCTTGGCATTATAGATGAGCAATCCGTGAGTCGTTCCAAGCAACATGCCATCTTCTGTTTCCATCAGGCAGGTAATGGTGCTTTTCTCCATGATGGCAGCAGCTTGTGGGGTGTAGTTGAGCGCATGTGGCTGGAAGTTTTTCAGATTGATACACACCAGTTTAATGTTGCGCCCAATAGCCCATAATCGTTGTTGCTTATCGATCACAGGCAGGGAGATGAACGACTCATGAAGAGCCTTGTTCAGCTTGTCCGACATTGCCTGATCCACTTTCAATGTTTTCGTGTTCAGCAGATAAGAGTCAAAGCCGTCGGTGGTCACCAGTTTATAATCCTTCTTTGGATAATCTATGATACTATTACTGGAAAAACCGTAAATGCTGTCCTCTTGTGTTGAGAGGTAAATGTGCTCGAAGTGCATGGTGCGAGCATCTAACAGGAAGAGTCCGTGTGTGGTGTAAACCCAGAACTTGCTGTCTCCAGCTTCGCTTACGCCATGAGACATTTGGAACAGTTGCCTGCCATCCTCTGTGGTGGTGGGCAAATATTGAAATTTGGTACCATCAAATAATCCCAATGTGTTTGATCCTGACACCCACACAAACCCTCGTGAGTCAAGATCCACACTGTGACAATTGTTTGTTTTCAATCCGTGTTGCGTTGTGTAAAGTCGAATGACTTGTGCAGTGAGCCTCTGTGGTAACACACATAGATAGGCTAATAACAGGCAACCAATGAAACGATACTTCATGGTCTTTTTGTACTTTTAGTTAGTCTTCTTCTATTATTTGTGGGCAAAGTTACAACATTTTTGTTACATGGAAACATTTTCATGATTTTTTTTTAACATTGATGCTTGAAACATAAATTTTAGGATATGAAACATACACATATTATTATTATTAAAAATGTAACAAGATTTACAGCATTTGAAAACAACTATTGTTTCGTAATTGAAAAATCTCTACTTTTGCGGCACGTTTTCGAAAGAAAGACGAAAAAGAGAAAATAACTTATAACTAATTTCTAAATCTTTTATTAATTTCAAATTTTTTCCGTTATGAAGAAATTTCTACTTACGGCATCAATGCTCATGATGGGTGTTGTTGCAACCTTTGCCCAGAATTGGGAAGTAGGTCAAGAGATTACCAATGAAATTGGTTGGGGTAACCTCAGTTTTGAGAATTCTCCAATGGATTTCTGGAAAGTAGAGGCTTCAGGTTCTACAACCCAAACGGGTGGTGCTTTCGAGGCTTACAACAATGACAAGGTGGATCTTTATCAGTATGTAAAGCTTCCAGCTGGTATGTACAAAGTAGAGTGTCAGGGTTATTACCGTGGTGGTAGCTCTGGTAGCGACAATCCTGAAACGGCTTTGGGTGAAAAGCAGTGTGCTTACAACTGGTTAAACAAAGAGTATTGGGAGGATAACGCTGTTCTTTCTGTGTACAATGGTGTGTACAACGAGGAAAAGGGCACTTTCATTGCTAACCACCAATTCAAGACTCCTTTGATGCCACGTCTTTTCGAAGCACAGGCAACTCAGATTTTTGATGAGGGAAGCGAGCATCCTGATGGTTGGAACAAGTCTGACTATTTCTATACAGATTTAGGTTGCTATGGTCCAACTTCATTCCCAGGTTCTTTTGCTTGGTTCCAGGCTGGTAAGTATCAGCCATACGATGATGGTGATACAAAGTACAACACCGTTACTTTCTTCCTTACAGAGGAAGGTTATGTGAAGATTGGTGTTATTAAGACAAAGAAGATAGATAGCGATACATTCTTTGCAACTAACTTCAAGATGTATTATATGGGCGAAGCTGGTGAGGCTGCTGCTTTGTTGGCTTTGCAGGATGACTGCAATGATCTTTACAACCAGTTGGTTGCCATTTCGGAGAAGAGTGTTGGTTTCTTGAAGGGTAAGATTGAAGAAGAGGTGATGCTCTTTGATCAGACTTATGGCGATCCTTATAAGATGACAAAGGAAGAGGCAACAGAAGCAAAAGAGAAGTTGTCAGGACTTCTTATCAGCGCTACAGCGGCTAATGATGATTTGACTATTCTGAACAATGCCATCAATAGCATTGAGGTATTGGCGGCAAATACTGACTATCCAGGTAAGGCCGCTTTGAATAAGGCTCTTGAGGATGCAAAGGCAAGTGTTGCGGAAGATTACATTTTTGATGGTGAAGATTGGGATACTTATACTAAGTTGACAGATGCTCTCTATGCTGCTCGTATCGAATATCTCAAGTCTTCTCCAAAGACAGAAGCTGGTGCATGGGACTTCTCTCCATTCATTGCAAACCGTTTCTTCACTAATGAAGAGAACAATCCTACGTGGGATGAGGATACTAATTTCTGGAAGTATGCAACTTGGCCAGAAGCATGGGGTGATAACATGGAGTTTGATGGTAACAATCAGGAACAGAAGGACGCAAGATCTGTTTTCTCTGGCGATGTTGTGCTTTCTGGTTCAGACGATACTGTTCCATTCAAGTGGTATAAGACTGGTAGCGGTGGCCCAGGATGGGAAGTTTACTACGACCACCACATGACTTCTTGTAAGGCATGGGCTCCAACTCCAACAAGTGGCGTTTCTGTAATCGGTCAGTATTTGAAGGGTCTGCCAAACGGATTCTATTCTCTCACAGGTATGGCAGAGTCTTGGACCAATGAAGGTGTAGATGCTATTGATACTCACTTCATCATTAGAACTGCTGAGACTTCTTCACGCTCTGAACGCGCAGAGCCACGCGCATGGTGGAATAACAACTCTACTGCATCATGGAACATTCTTTCTACTGACATGATTGAGGTGAAAGACGGCGACCTTTGGGTAGAAGCATCTACAAATGGTTTCTATTCTATCACAGGTTTCCAACTCTTCTATTATGGTGAAACTCCTGATTTCAATGCACTGATTAAGCCAAGTCTTGACAAGGCTAAGGAGGCTGCAGCTGCATTGGCATGGGAAGGTGACCAGAAGAA
>JAEEGG010009328.1_pt1 | contig 22007 bp, 19 predicted proteins | sample 9134161 | NCBI WGS metagenome assembly JAEEGG01 (sample SAMN16246543, study PRJNA631951) | gut metagenome | biome: gut microbiome; feature: rumen; material: CR-attached | host: Bos | place: Iran: Karaj | collected 2018-10
GAGGTGTGTGCTATTCGTCGGCCACCTATGCCAAGTATCCTTCGTCCATGCCGCTCTATGCGCTCAAGACGGCCATCGGCGATGCCAAGATTGGTGCCGATCAGCTCATTGAGATTGTCGAACATGGCGGCCCTATTCTGCAAGAGGAACTGGCCAAGGGCCTGACTGAATCGGGTTGCATGACACGTCGGGAACGCGATATGAGCGGTGTGATACGCGAACTGCGGATCACCTCCGATGAAGATGCCGTGTCCCGTTGTCGACATCGCTACGATGCGGTAATCGAGATTGTGCAGGACCTCTATGACTTGCAGGAGCGTTTCATCGAGCCATACCTCAAGACAATCGATGCCGAGGAGGTATTGCGCCGAAAGTGCAACCTGGATGAATTAATGCCTTTGGAAGAAGATACCATCAATGTGGTCTATGATCGTTTCTCCACGCGAATGACTCCCATCGTCCAGCAATTGCTGATGGCCACCAAGGCAGAGGATGCCGTGAAGACCACCCTCGATGTGCTCCGCAGTGGAAAGAAACCCATCGTGCAAATCAATCATACGATGGAGGCGCAACTCGCAAGTCTTGCCAAGGTGGGTGACGTCCTGCCTTCTGCCGAATTTGCATTGGTACTGCACAGAAGCCTGAGTGGTATGCTCTGCTACAGTGTGACAGGTTCGGGCGTTAAGCCGAGCAATGTTCGAGAGAAGGAACGTGCACCCCACTACAAGTGCGACGATGTGATCAGCATTTACGAACTCGATGCTGCCTTCCCCGGAGGTGAGGCATTGGAGGCCTACGAGAGCATCCGCCGTCGTATCGACCGGACGCTGACTGGTCTGCCGCTCAGCCCAATAGATTATTTCGTGAAGCGCATAGAGCAGGCAGGATATAGCGTAGGTATTCTGACGCAACGGCACCTCGGCCTGCTATTGCACGACGATGACAATGGTGCCACCTGCGTGAGATGCAAAACCAGCAACAAGAAACGACTGGCTGCCGACTTCAACAACGGAAAGATTGACGTCTTGCTAGGCAACCGAATGATGAGCACGGGCATCTCGCTCCACAACAGCCCTGAGTTCGAGGATACGCGTCAGCGTGTCGTCATCACTTGGGAACTGCAGGACAGCGCCGACCGACAGACACAGTTCGACGGACGTGCCGACCGTACGGGCCAACTCGACCATTGCCATTACATCACCCTCTCGTCGCCCATCCCTGCCGAGCAGCGCTTCCTGATGATGAACGAACGTCGACAGCGTTCGCTCAATGCCAATGTGACCGCCAATCAGAAGACCGACTCTCCCTACGAGAACATCCTCAATCGTTATGGTTCGCGCGTGGTCAAGGAGTTTTTGCTCGACCATCCCGAGATGGCATCGTTCATCCCCGACATGCCCGAAAGATTTGCCGACGAAGAAGAGCATTTCAATCTGGTACGTATCTTTATGAACTCCCTGGCCTTGATGACCTGTCACGACCAGGAAGCGTTACTCAACGAGGTGATGCAGCGCTACCACGACCTGCTGGATTACCTGAACGAGAACGGCGAGAACGAACTCGAGGCGAAGGTAATGCCGTTGAGGGCCACCTTGCTCTATCGTCAGGTCTTCGCAGCGGGCAAGGACAAGAACGAAGCCAGGAGCGTGTTCGAACAGGACGCCTGGCTCGATGAAATCGAGGTGGATGTGCTTCGCAAACCTATGACGGTGTCTGAGATCAAATGGATGAAGCAGTCGTTGGCTTATGGCAAGATAGTGAACAACCGGCTCGACGAAGCGAAAGATGAGAAGGTGAAGAACATCCTCATACGCTACAAGCAGCTGCGACTGGTGGCTGCTCGCAAACTTGCCGAACTGACACGCTACACCGACCCGGGCGAGAAGGCAAAATATACCCCCAAGCGACTTGAGGAACTGAAGCGTCAAGCCTATGATCTGGATGCCCAGGAACGACAGATCGCGAAGGTGGAGGAAGACATCAGGAATATCAAGCGCGAACTCTTGATGTTTACGCCTGGTCAGGTGGTGGGTGTTCCGATGTCACTCTTCGAGGATGGTGTCATCGAGGATGCCAACATGATCGACTTCGTTTCGATAGGCATCTTCCTCGGCTATCGCCTTGCAAGTGGCAGACTGTCTCGCTCCAACATCAAGGCTGTCTTTGCTGTGAACGACGGACGTCGCAAACTCGAGATACCGTTCACCGAGCAAGCCATCCTCTCCACCATCAGTCGTCAGACCAGCCTCGACATCTTTTGTCGTCGCGTGCGTGGATTCGACCTGAATCAGTGGGACAGCATACGCCCTAAGCGTACGCGCGAGATAGCCTACGTCGTCACCGGCAACATCCTGCAGGGCATAGCGCAGGCTCGCCGTTTCGGTGAAAACGTTCGCGACCATCAGCAGCGACTGCTTGCCCAAAGCAAGGGCCACGGCCATCTGGTCACTTATTCCGACGATAGGGGAGGTTTGCGCCATGGCTATCTTATGCCACGTATCTTCAGACCACGCGATTTGGCGATGATGAATTTGAACCCGAAATAATGAGTATTAACTATTAATGACGATTTGCGAATGAGAACGAAAATGACATTGGCACAGGCCTTCGAGAACATTGTTGCTTTAGCCAAAGGGAGTCAGTTGGATGATTCGTTGTTGGTTTCGATCAAGAATGAGACCAACTACATCAAGCGAAAGTTCGATATCAATCCGATGGAATGTGTCATCCTGGCCGTCTTGCTTGATGACGATACGGTGATGACGCGCCGCGAAATAGCAAATTTCCTCGAATGTTCGAGCCTCAAGGTCCTTGCCTTGCACGACTGTTTTGAGCACTTGCGCCGCAAGAAGATGATTTACATTTCCTGTCACGAGTATATGAGCGACCGCAGAGGTTGGCGTCTCTGCAAGTCGGTGCTCAATGCAGTGAGTAACGATGCCTCATTCAAGCCGTGCGACCCCAGCACCTACTCGGCTTACGATGTATTGCGCGATATTCGCGAATGGCTGATCACCACCGACAATGACAGCGAATACTACGACACCATGACCGATGACATCATCGACTTGCTTGCCAACACCCAGCATCTCGAATTTTCAAGGCTGCTGGCGTCTTATCCTCTCACGCCGGCTGAACTTGTGATGTTTCTGATTGCTGCCGCTCGCCTTGTTTTCTATAGAAATAGTTACATCAATTCTCCCTATTATGAGGATATCCTCGACGGGTCGGGTGATACATACGACATCTGCAATGGTATCAACGCAGGCACGAGCGACTTGGTCAAATTGGGTCTGATGGAGAACGCCACGGTCGATGGTATGACCGAGCCCGATAGTTTCCAAATCACCGACCGCGCCATTAAAACGGTGCTCAAGGATTTCAACATCAGCCTTGAGACGCGAAGGGCTGCCACACCCAACAACCTCATCCTCCCCGAAAAGCTTACACCCAAGGAGCTCTTCTACAACGATGAGGAACAACGTCAGGTCAATCGTCTGATGGACTTGTTGAGCCCCAAGACATTCGGCGAGGTGCAGCAACGTTTGAAGGACAGCGGTATGCGTACGGGTTTCTGTGTCCTGCTTCATGGCGTGCCTGGCAGTGGCAAGACCGAGCTCGTCAATCAGCTCAGTATCGCCACAGGGCGTCCAGTGATGGTGGCCCAGATTTCGCAACTCATCTCCAAGTGGGTGGGCGACTATGAGAAGAATATCTCCGAACTCTTTGAGCAGTATGCTTCATTGGTTGCCAAGAGCAAAGTTTGTCCCATTCTGCTCTTCAACGAGTGCGATGCCATCCTGAGCCGTCGCAATGAGCAGGGCGGAGGCGATGCAGTGGGGAAGATGTACCACAGTGTGCAGAACATCCTTCTCGAACAGATGGAGAAACTCAACGGCATCATGATTTGCACCAGCAATATGCCCGGTGCGCTCGACAAGGCCTTCGAGCGCCGCTTCCTCTTCAGCATCGAGTTCCACAAGCCGCAGAAGGAGGTCAAAGCCAAAATCTGGCGCGCCATGATGCCCGAAATCAACAAGAAGACGGCTCAGGCTCTTGCAGCGCAGTATGACTTCAGTGGCGGTCAGATTGAGAACGTCGTGCGTCGCCAGCGCGTCGAGCACATCCTCTACGGCAAGGCCATCACCCTCGATTCGCTCAGCCGCATCTGCAAGGAGGAGGGCTATGACAAGAAGACCCGAGGTATCGGATTCTGTGCATAAGTGTTATTTTCTTGCCCTGAAATCCTTTGGGTTTGGTCAGTGATGTTCAGGGCAAGATAGCACTTTTGGAAAATTTTGTTAAATTTGAGAGGGAATTTTTTAATATGGAAAAAGGAAAAGGCGTGCAAATGTCTTTTGTTAGCAAAAATTAACAGTATTAACCGAAAAATAGTTTCCAATTTTCTTGCATATATCATCAGAATGCCTTATCTTTGCGCCCGAGATTCGTTAAAATGAAGGTTGAATTGATGATTTTTGCGAAGATGGAAGCACTTAAGAAGTTGTTTATCGAAACATTGTCTGCTCGCTTCAACGATGCTGAGTGGATCAAGTATGTGCCGCTCGATCTGATTGCCGATGCCATGGTCAATGGCATTGACATCGAGAAACTCAAGGAGCTTTTGGCTGCTAAGGTCGACAAGCGTCCTTTTACACTCTCTTTGATGCGGAGAGATGAGATGGCCAACCACAACTGCGTGGCTGGCTATTGGGAGGTTTGTGCTGTGCGTGGTGACAAGATGATTGTCATCCCTTTCAACAACAGGTACTCGAAGGTACTCTATACCTTCTTTATGCTGCATCCTGGACAGAAGATTACGCTCGCCGGTTTGCAGAAGTACCACGATGAGTTCAAGCGCATTGCACTCGCACTCTACACCGATTCGGAGAAGTCCCACACCAAAGCTACGCTCGATTGGGCCAACAAGATTGCCACCACGTTGTGCAGTCGTTATGGCTCATCCGAAAAGGTGGGGACCAAGACCAACAAGGAGCGTTCCACTGCCTTTTCCAGGGCTAAGAAGTCTGTCCTCTCCGCACTTGGTGATGCGGCGGGCAACTACGTCATTCAGGGTACTACGGGCGACGAGAAGCGTGTGCTGCGTCTTCCAGGCAATCTCGTACGTGTACCCGAAGCATTCCGCGATGCTGTGATTAGCTGGCAAGGGGGCTTTGCGATTTGATGTCGCGAGGCCCCCTTGCCTCGACTGTAAGGGAAGAAGGGGAGGAAAAAACAACAGAAGCAGCTCGGCTCACGTCGGGCTGCTTCCTTTCAACGCAACAATCTACTAATAATCCTCTTATCGTCTTGATCTTATGGAAGTGGTTAAGGATGATGAGGATGCGTTTCAAAGTGGAAACCGTGATCATCAAATATCATTACTGGAGCGTCGCTGCGCACGATGACGACAGGTGTCTTGCGCTCCACAACAACAACTTCTCTTTCGGGTGCTGCCTCGATGGGTAGAGATTCTCCCTCGATGCGATCCACTTCGGCATCAATCGGGTAACCGTCCCGATCGACAACGACTGTGCGCTCTACTACCACCGGGCGGGTGGTCGCCTTTGTGATGGCATGATCGACAACTGCGCCGATTGCTGCACCGAGGATGAACGAACCGATGCTGCCATGATAGTAGGGGGCTGGTCCGTAGTGAACATATCCGTGGTGGGGACCGCCATAGTGGCGTCCGTAGTAGCCGTGGTGACGAGGCTGTGCGAAAACTGTTCCTGCGGCGCAGGCTACTATCAGTACGAGGGTTAACAGGATCTTCTTCATTGTCTTATTTCCGTTTGAGGTGATTATTCTTGTTTGTTTGCCTCTTTGACGTTACGATGCCCCAGTGGTTTATCCCAAGTTCCTCACTTTTAGCATTTCTTGACTACAATCATAAAGTTTCCTAACGATTTAAACCTTTGTCCTATACCTTCGTAAACGTGCCTCTATATGTAGGAGGTTTCTTTCAAAACTATGCCAGGCCGAAGAGCATGGTACAAAAAGATGCCCTTTGCTGCAACACAGATTGGCAGCAAAGGGCATTTGGGCAAAGGAAAGGAAATGGAACGTTATGCAGCACTGCAGGACGGTGACGCCCGTTCAGGATGACAATGACTGCAGCCAGTGCTTTATCTTGTGAAATGTGTGGATGATGGCGTCTTTCGGGGCATACCACATCATTCGTGGCCCCGTCCAGCGCATCACCTCACGGATGGCCTGGCGTTCCTTCGGAGCATAGCAGTGGGTAGGGCAGTCCTTGCATGCGCTCTTTCGTTCACCATATCGGCAATGGTCCAGACGCGCATAGGCATAGTCCCTCAGATGCTGATACTCTTCGGGCATCGTTTCTGTCTTCAGGTGATGTCGGCAATAGAGTCCGATCATCTTGCCGACGATCTGCTTCTCACGTTCTATCCTGTCCATTATTGAGGAGTAAGATTGTCGCGATATTTAAGCGAGCATGGCCTCTATGTCCTTCTCAAAGTCCTTGGGTTCGGCTACTGGAGCATAGCGCTTGATGGTCTCACCGTCCTTTGAGATAAGGAACTTGGTGAAGTTCCAAAGGATATCGCTGTCTTTTTCCACGCTGGAGCTGAGCTTCTTGAGCAGTGCGTGCGTGGCCTTTGCCTTCAGACCTTTGTACTCCTCGGTGGGAGCCTGGGCCTTCAGATATTCGAAGATGGGGTCGGCAGCAGCACCATTCACATCAATCTTCTTCATGATCTGGAAGGTCACGCCATAGTTCAACTGGCAGAACTCCTCAATCTGTGCGTCGCTACCTGGATCCTGTTCCTTGAACTGGTTGCAGGGGAATCCAACAATAACGAGACCCTTGTCCTTGTACTTCTGGTTCAGTTCCTCCAATCCTGCGAACTGAGGGGTAAAACCGCACTTGCTGGCGGTATTGACAATCAAAAGCACCTTGCCTTCGAACTTCGAGAAATCCAACTCTTTACCTTTGCTCGTGAGAGCCTTGAAATCATAAATCTTTTTCATATCTTTATATTTTTAAATATTATTTGTATCGTTTGCGATGCAAAGATAGACATTATTTTATTATCATGCAAGAGTTGCATTAAATATTTTTGATTTTTTAACGATAAATCGCGTACGATATAATATAAAACATTCTTTTTGAGTGATTTTGATAAGGCGACTTTTCAATTTCTTGTTGCATTCCTCCTTCCATCATCTTCTTTTGATTATCCTCATCCTGTTTCGATTGATACGTGACTTGTCGAGAGACCAAAAATGATGAAAATGCGCTATTTCCAGCGGAAACATATATTTTTTTACAAGTTTCCGCTGATTATACGGACTTTTTTGCTATATTTGCAGCGGAAATTAACAAAATGCATACTATTTATGATTGTAGGACGTGAAAAAGAACAGCGAGAACTGTTAGGGCTCCTTGAAAAAGAAGAGTCGCAGTTTTGTGCAGTCTATGGAAGACGGCGTGTAGGCAAAACGTATTTAATTCGAGAGACTTTCAATTATCAGTTCTGCTTCCAACATACAGGAGTGTCACAAGGAACATTGCGTCAACAATTGATCGCATTTCGGAATTCCTTGATAGCTGCAGGAATGAAGTGTGCTATTCCGAAGTCATGGATTGAAGCTTTCGAACTTCTTAAGCAGCTAATTAACCAGGCTCCAAGTGGCAAGAAGGTACTTTTTATCGATGAACTTCCCTGGATGGACACGCCAAAAGGAAATCTGATTGGAGCCTTGGAAAACTTCTGGAACGGATGGGCAACAGCACGAAGGGAAAAGGACATCGTGTTGATAGTTTGCGGTAGTGCCACATCTTGGATTAGCAAGAAACTGCTGAAGGACAAGGGAGGACTCCGAGGAAGACTGACTAATAGGATTAAGCTTGTTCCTTTCACACTTCGGGAGTGCGAACTATTCGCAAGGGGTGCAAATCTTGCATTTGGCAGAAAAGACGTATTGGAGCTCTATATGATTCTCGGCGGTATCCCTTACTACTGGAGTTTCCTCAAGAAAGGTTTAAGTGTAGCTCAGAATGTTGACCAACTGTTTTTTTCTGAAACAGCCCAATTACGTGATGAGTTTGAGGCACTTTATGCCATTCTGTTTAAGCGCCCAGAGAATTACCTCAAGGTCATCGAAAGCCTGAGTGATGGCAGGAGGTCTGGAATGACAAGGGAAGAAATACTTCGCAGTAGCAAACTTGCCGACGGAGGCACTTTCTCGACCATATTGGAAGAACTGGAAGAGTGCGGATTCATTCGCCGCTTTGCTTCGGCTGATACTGCAGAAATTAACGCAATGTATCAGCTGATTGACAATTACACGTTGTTCTATTACCTATGTATCAAGAAAAATGCTTTCAGCGATGAGCATTATTGGACGAGCACATGCACATCTGCATCACATAACACGTGGAAAGGTCTTGCTTTTGAACGCGTATGCCTTCAGCATATCCCACAAATTAAGGCTGCCCTCGGCATATTTGGCGTTCAGACTAATGTCTGCTCATGGTTTGCACGTGGAAATAACGACCGACGTGGGGCTCAAATTGACTTGGTGTTGCAGCGTGCTGATGGCTTCACTGACCTTTGTGAAATGAAGCATTCCGTAAGTGAATTCTCGATTGACAAGGATTATACAAAGGAGTTACAAAATAAGCTCAATGTCTATCAAATGTTGTCAAAGGATAATCGCACCATCCACCTAGTTATGATAACGACTTACGGTGTTGTTCACAATAGCAATTACAACTTGATTCAAAATGAGATAACTTTAGACGACTTGTTTGCCATATAGAAATGTATATCAGAACAGTCATTATGGATACAATACTATCAAAGGGTTAATATGTCAAAAGCTACAATAAAGAAAATTCTTATGGCTATGTCAAAGGAAGAAATCATTGGCATGGTTTTAGAGATGTATGATGCTCGCAAAGAAGCGAAGGAGTATCTGGAGTTCTACGCAAATCCTAACGAAGATGGTAAGCTGGAAGAGTATAAGAAGATCATAATTGAAGAGTTTTATCCAGCGAAAAGCAAAAGAGAACCCAAGATCCGTTTTTCGATTTGTCGAAAGGCAGTTTCAGATTACAAGAAGTTGAAGCCTTCGGCGGATAAACTGGCAGATTTGATGCTTTGCTATCTTGAAAACGCATGTCAGTTCACATACGACTATGGGGACATGTGGGAGCAGTATTATATGTCAGTTGAGAATAACTTCAACAAGACGATGGCATTTATTGCAAAGAATAATATGTTGGAGCACTTCAAACCCCGTTTGAAGCAATGTGTAGAATGGGCTTCTCCTTGTGGTTGGGGATTCGCTGATGCCATTGCTGACATCTATTATGAATACTTCCCCGAAGATGATTGACAGAAAAAGTATTGAGCAGGCATTTCTAAACAAAAAATCTCCTTGGTCATCCAAGGAGATTTTTCTTTCAATCGTTCAAATGCCTTGTCGATATAGGCATTCAAGTCGTAATCCTTAAGGGAATATTTTGTTAAAAATGGATCTATCATCGGTTTGATTTCCCGTTCAAAGATACCCTTTCCCACAATCCTGTAGTGAGGGTGGTATGTCTCGCGATACTCTGGAGAATGACTGATGGCATATTTGCCCACGGAAAGGACGCTGTCGATGAACTGCTTGTCCTCTTCGTAATGGGGGAGGGCAAGTTGCATCTGGTCGATTGTACCAATAATCACGTGCCACCTGTTACGCCATGACTCTACCGAAGGCCGCTCAACTGAATTGGCACTGCGCACAAAAGCATCGAGCAGCATCTCCTCCGAGATGATGTTCTCCTTGATTGCCCTGATGCTCACTCGATAGTAGTTGCTGTCTATGCCACAAGGCTCATAATACCATGGCATAAGGTCATCCAGCGTAGTCGTCTCAAGTTCTTGATCCAGATACGCCTTCACCCTCTCGCTGTCCGTAACGAGGTGCTCCGCACCCATGTAGTCCTGAAAGCACGACTTATAGATGTCCAGCAGCCGAGACTCCGGATAGGACTCCATCTGCCAACTGACGAATTGCTCGATGTCTTGTGCGTGAAGAGTCAGGGCAAACATGAAGGCTATTGATAGGAGGATAAATCTTTTCATTGATTCCCACATAAAGTGCTTCTAAGTTATAAGGGATATTTCAGTCGTTATTACAGTCAAGGTCTAGTTTTTTGACATTCATCAAAAGATACCCTCATCCCCTCATTAAAACCATTCTCATAGCCCATTCTATAATATGGGTCTTCGTGATCAACCGTTTCGAAATCTCCTGTTTTAATTTTAGGTGTTTCGGGAAAGTATCCTTCAATAAGACCAAACCATCTTCCAATTCTTCTTCTATACTCTTCTTCTTTTATTAATCCTTTCTTCTTTTGAGAATAAAGATAGACTGGAAGATGTCTGATTAGTTCATTGTAAAAGGACTTGGGCATATTATATCCACTTAACAATGTATTATATAAGGTTATTTGCCTTTCATATTCGTCATCTATTTTTTTCAATTCTTTTCTTTGTATCTCCTTTTTCTTCTGTTTATCTACCTTATAATAATCCTCATCGACATCGTCATTATTACGAGAATGGTCATTTATACAACCCAAAAAGAATATAAATAGAACAACCAATCCTTGTCCAATAAAAAAGACTAATGTCCCAACAACTATAAGAATAAAACACTTGATAATTATAAGAATTATTTCCATGTCTAATAATAATAATTGTGCTAAAATATCTCACTTTAAGTCATATTGGACATATTTATGACGGGTTTTGCAAACAATTATCATCTGCTACCATCATCATTTCTTCTTCCTCCTCGAGGTAAGGATACATGGAGATGACGGGAGTTTCCTTTATGGTGTTTTCTTCGTCTTGGCTTTCATATTTCTTGAAGTTCTCTGCCTGTTCGAAGATTTCCTTGAATACGTCATCTTGAGGTACTGGAGGATATCCGTGTTCGGCAAGAATCAGTATCAGATCCATCTGAAGCTCGGCCTTAATATCGGCACGATTAGCCCAATCGGTATATTTCGACTTGTCATCCACCATTTTCTTTACGGCAGCGGCAAGTTTCAGCAGTTTGTCTTCAGGATATTCAAAACCAAACTTATGGGCTATCTCCTTCAGGATGTCGTAGAAAGCCTTTTCCTCGTATGTGATGCCCAGATCCTTGAAGGATTTCTTCTCCTTGTTCACTTCTTTCAGAAGGGCTGCCATCTGCTTGGCCACTTCGTCAAGCACTTCTTGGGCAAATACTGCATTGTCACTTCGGTCATTGTATCTCTCCACCAAAGCATTCAGACGTTTCGTGAAATCGACGCCCTTCATCTTGTTCACCTTCTTGAAGTCAGTGATGACGGTGCGAAGCAGTTTCTCCATCAACTTTACCTTCGTGTTGGGCAGTTTCAGTTTCTCCAGTCGTGCCATGTAATCCTCACTCAACAAGTCGATGTCCTTGGTGTTGGCATTCACTTGGGCAACTTCTTCTACGCCTTCCGACTGCAAAGCCTCAGCAATCATCTTGCTCACCTTGCGATTCATCTGGTCAATATCTGGAGCCTCGCCCTTCGTCAGTTTGAAGATGATGGAGCGCACACCAGTAAAGAAGTGGATGTCTTCTCTGTCCTTGTCGGTTATGTCATCATGGTTGGAGCAGATGTTGAAGGCCGATTTCAACTTCTTGACATGCCCCATGAACAGGTTCTGGGTCTTCTCTGTGCTCTGAATAAATTCGGCAGCGGTTTTCAGACATTCCAATTGTTCTAAAGGACTGCCGGTAGTAAACTTCGAATAATCAAACTGAGCAAACATGCGCCGCAGGATATCCAACTCGTCTTTCACCATCGTCAACGATTGTTCGATGGTTTCCACATTTTCGCCCAAGTCGCCTCCACCTGCATATTGCTTCAGCGCATTGTTCATATTGTTTTTGATGCCCAGATAGTCGACCACCAGCCCTTTGTCCTTGCCTTCATACACACGGTTCACTCTCGAAATGGTCTGTATCAATGTGTGTTTCTGCAAAGGTTTGTCGATATACATCGTGTCGAGGCAAGGGGCGTCAAAACCTGTTATCCACATATCCACCACTATGGCAATCTTGAAGTCTGACTCCGGGTCTTTGAATTTCAGGTCAAGTCTTTTCCTGTCGTCATCCGACCCTAGAAGGTTATAGAGACGTTGCTCGTCATCCTTCGAACGAGTCATCACCATCTTGATGCGTTCGGCTTCCCACTCTGGACGAAGGGCAATAATCTGCTTATAGAGGTTGTATGCGATTGGACGACTGGAGCAAACGAACATCGCCTTACCGCAAACGGTACTACCTTCTTCGATACGTTTCTCATAGTGTTCCACGAAATCCTTTGCCACAGCAGCCAGGCGCTTTGGGTCACCGATGATCTGGTTCATCTGCGTGACGGCCTTCTTGCTTTCCTCAATCTGGTATTCGTTGGTCCCTTCTTCGGCACATTGCTTATAGTAGTTCTCTATCTCCTGCAGCTGCTTGTGGTCGGCAAATACTTTGGCTGCACGTCCTTCATAGACGATGCGACGGGTGATGCCATCAGCCACCGATTCTGTCATGGAATAACTGTCAACCACTTCACCAAACACGTTGATTGTAGAGTCAATGGGTGTGCCTGTGAATCCCACATAAGTGGCATTGGGCAGAGAGTCATGAAGATACTTCGCAAAGCCATAGTTGCGCTTCACACCTTTATCGGTGATTGTCACGTTCTGCTCTACGTTTGTCTGTGAACGATGGGCCTCATCGGATATACAGATGATGTTGGCTCGGTCGGACAGCAGGTCGATGTCTTCACTGAATTTCTGAATGGTAGTCAGGAATACGCCACCGCTCTTTCGTCCTCTCAGCCTTTCGCCCAACTCTTTACGTGTTTCGACATTGATTACTGTATCATCGCCAATAAACTGCTTGGCATTCACAAACTGGCCCGATAATTGGTCATCTAGGTCGGTGCGGTCTGTGATCAATACGATGGTGGGACTAGCCAGGTATCTGCTACGCATCAGCATCCTTGTCAGGAACAGCATCGTCAGACTCTTGCCGCATCCCGTTGCGCCAAAGTAAGTGCCACCTTTGCCATCACCCAGCACGTTGATGTGTGAATGCTCCAAGATGTTTTCATAGAGGCGGTGGGTGGCAAAGAACTGCGGATAGCGGCATACTATTTTCAGCTCGCTCTTTGAATTGTCGGGGAAATACACGAAGTCCTTCATTACGCTGAGCAGTCTTTCTTTCCGGAACAACCCTTGCATCATGGTATGCAACGAATCGATGCCATCACCTGGTTTGTCCGTCCGCTCCACCTTTCGCCATGCATAGAAGAAATCGTATGGTGTAAACAGTGTTCCGTACTTGTTGTTTACACCATCGCTGATTACAACAAAAGCATTGTATCGGAAAAGGTCAGGAATATCTCTGCGATAGCGTACCGTCAACTGCGTGAAGGCATTCATGATGGTGGCATCCGTCTTCACGGCACTCTTGAACTCAAGCACCACCACAGGCAAGCCGTTCAGATATACTATGCCGTCTGGAATACGTTTCTGTGTCCCCTTAATTTCAAGCTGGGTTACTACTTTGAAGATATTCCTTTCAGTATTTTCGAAATCTATTACTTCAACGAATAAGTCTGGTTTAGATGCATCCTCGCGCTTGATGGCAAAGCCTTCGGTCATCAGCCGATACGTCTGTCGGTTCTGCTCATAAAGCGAACTTCCATTATCAGCAGTCAACTTTGCCAAAACACGCTCCACTTCAAGCGGTGTGATGTCTTGGTCGGCATATCTGTCCAACAGATACATCCGCAAGTCATCACACAGCAGCACCTCAGACAACTCTTTATGAATCGTCTCGCCATTTGTGTAGCTGTAGCCCTGTTGCTCAAACAGCTCCATAATAGCCATCTCCAGGGCGTGTTCGTTGAAGTGGGGCATATTGTTTATTTTTTACCTTTTAATTGTTTGATATCTCTATCCAACTCTTTGATGCTTTCCAAATGGATCTGTTGCCGCTCAATTGCCTTGTATTTCGCGTATTCTGATTCTGCTTTTTGCATTGCTAACTCATGGGAAATACTTCCTGGCCCATCCAGTACATTACGCTCATTCAATTTTAGGATAACATTCAGACGTTCTTTCCAGTCTTTCATAAACATGGGCCGGTGAGCAAGGGCTTGTGCTTCTGCATATGCAAGATATTGTTCTACGATAAGTTTTAATGCTTGCATTTCATCTTCCGTCAGGTAGTTTTTCCCCACCATGATATCTTGTTTCCGTACTTTTTCAACGGTGGTGAGTCCCATCATGGGAAGAGATGCGTTCGCACGGTAATATATCAACTCTGCCGCAGTCTTTTCGCTGACTGCCCACAGCAATTTATTTTGTACTTCCTTGAAGAACTGGATTGTCATCTCATCCGAGGGATCATAGTCAATGCTCGTCTTATATATGTCTTTGATTTGTTGGTAAAAGACCTTTTCTTCCAAGCGTATTTCTCTGATTTTCTCAATCAGTTCGCGGAAATAGTTCATAGAAGAACCTTTCTTGAACCTTTCCTCGTTCAGAGCGTAGCCTCGGATGATATAATCGCGCAATCGCTGAGTCGCCCAAATGCGGAACATGGTGCCTTGACGAGACTTAACTCGATAGCCAACTGAAATGATGACATCGAGGTTGTAATACTTTATCTCTTTGGTTTGCGAAAGTCCTTCAATAGCACCATGTTGAGTGGTATGTCGGAATTTCCGACATACCACTTCTTCATTTAGTTCTCCTTCGGAGAAAATATTAGCTATATGCTCCGTAATAGTTGTTCTGCCCTTAGCAAACAACATCGCCATCTGCTCTTGTGTCAACCATACTGTTTCATCCTGAAACAATACATCCACTTTCACATTACCATCTTCTGATTGGTAAATGACTAGTTCGTCCTGTATGGGCGTAATATTATTGTTTCCTTCTTTCATATTAATTTTTTATTGTCATATCTTCATTAAAAGCAAAGACTGTAATACGGTCTTATTTCTTCATTATAACTATAGCTTCGTCTATTTGTATTTTTTCTTTTTCTACAAAGTTCAAAGCGTTGTATTTACGGGTACTATTTGTGTCAATTTGGATTACATTGTTCCAGTATTGACCAAAAGGCATTGGATAACCAGGATCAATGATGTATAACAGAATGCCATTGGAATATTCTTCATTGCCAATAGCTACAACAGCATGCCCTCCTTTATGGGAATAATTGAATCCTAATTCAACTGGATTGTTATTATTGAGTGCTTTTATAATGTTTGGTATAAAGTCATTCTCGTCTTTCTCAATTGAGTAATAATCGGTGTGAACAACTTTTTGAAAAGAATGCAAAAGTTCATCTTCTAAATAGTTCAATTCATGCCCTTTTCTCACAAGGCCATTGTTATATAAGAAATTTCTTATAAGCCGTCCTTTCGAAGAGTTTCCTTTGATTTTTTCATCATTAAGATTGACAACGTCATTTCGGTGAATGGCACGTGCTATTATTAAGCACATCATCATGCTATATACTGCATATGCACCATCCATTGTGCCTTGTTGAAGATGAACTTCTTGTTTGGTCCCTTTAACCATCAGGCCTTTGTCTGATAATTGTATTTTATTAATGATGTAAATCATGACACTTTTTTTATTGCACCATCTCCGTAAAAAGCATAGATTGTAATTCAGTTAATATCATTTGCAAGCCATCTCACAGAAGCACCTCAGACAACTCTTTATGAATCGTCTAACCGTTTATGTAGCTGTTGCTCTGTTTCAAATAGCTCTATGATTGCCATTCCCAGGGCGTGTTCGTTGAAGTGGGGTATATTACTCTATTAGTTTTCTCAGTAATTCTGGAAGATCATTAAGATCTTCAAACCATATACAATTCACTCCAAAATCGAGCATCATTCTCTCTGTCAGTGATACATCATGTTCAGATTTGTAAAGAAAAGCATAGTGAATTGGTTCTTTATCGCTGCCTTCTAGAGAGATATCTAACAATCTTCTAAGATTAGGATCAATCATAGATAGTCCAATAAAGAAACAGGTACTTCTATTTAACGCGTGTAGTTGTTCTACATTGCTCCAATTATATGAATCTTGGTATACTTTGTGATACTCTTTCTCTCCAAGTATAATTTCCTCAGACTGAGTATCGTCATTGGATAAATAACCATGGACATGATAAATGTATTGACAATTTTCAGCTATAGGTCCAGATTTATCATATATTGGATGACATTGTATTTTGTATTTATCAGGGTGGTCATTTATTTCTTGTTCAATAAGATTGTCATAATTATATGTGATAACGCTTTCAATTTTACACTTTGTTATTAATGAGGCAATTGACGCTATTAGATCATTATCTTGTCTATGGATATTTGCATACAATAGACTTCTCATGTCTTGATAGAAATTACTGTGATTGTCTTTCTCGTCTCTTAAGTAATCATCCAAAATATAACGCCCTTTTTCCAGATCACTGACACTCCTTTTATTATTTGTATCAATCGATAGTCTTCTTTTTTCAAGTAGTTTATTTATTAGCTTTGTCCAATTAATTGATCCCGCAGAAATGCTAACTCCAGCTCCAAGAAACAGGCTTACTTTGTCAGCCTTTATTGCCTCCTTAGCTTTATCTAGGTTATTCTGTTCTTTCCCCTTAATATATCTTTCATCATAGCTCTTATCCTTATCCTTTAGTTCAAGGTTATTAAGGGATGATATTTTATTAAGGAGTTCACTATATGGTAATAGCTCAATTTTCTTATTTACATTTACATATAAATATTTTTTAAAAGATACTACCTGATTTTGTCGCCCTTCTTTATAAATGACAATTAATTTATGAGCTTTTATTTTGTCAAAGATGTATCTTATTCTTGGGATAGTATAGTCTCTCAGTACAAATTTTACTTCGATATGGGTTTTTGCTTCCCAATTAAATGCATGTGCACCTTGAGGTAGATAAAAGTCGAAATTGTCATCAAATTTTATCTCTTCATTTTCTTTCAAACATTTAGAGATTGTAGTATAAACTTCTTGCTCAAAAGATCTTGCTATTGATTCTGATTCTTCCATAATTTAAAATTATTTATGCCCCATCTTCGCTAAAAAGCAAAGACTGTAATTCGGTTAGTTTTTCGTTTCCTTGATTTTTAAGACATATACGTTCATACATACAAAGGGATTCAGCCACTTAGTAAAATCATTCGCCTCTTGTGGCCATACCGTTCGTAAATTGGTAATTCTTATCATCATGCCTAATTTGTCCATAATTCAATCTTTATTTGTCTCTATTTTCTATAGCTGTTTTTACTGATTCAGGAAGACCTTGATACAATGAATTAATTTCATTAGGCTCTGTTATCATTCTTTCTACAATTATGTTGATGAGACGCATAAGCATTGTTGCTGTTTCTTTGTCATCTACATCAAAGGCAATTTGTCCTGGATGGACGGCTTTATTACCAACAACTCTCACAACATCCAATGCCTGTTGAACTGATTGAGGTAGTCCTTTTTTGACAAGTGCCCCAATATTCTTGTTGATATCCCTGTCATTCTCTCCAAGTTCATTACATAACCTATCTATTGCAAGACGAAGTAATGCACATGCAGCACGTGGAGATTTATTGTATATAAGCCCTGCCTCTTCGTATAGTTGTTTCACAGATTCTGGCATATCGAGATTAGGCACATCTGCAACAATATCTGGATAAATATAAGTGTCATCTATCCAAATAATCTTTTTTCCACAACATTGGCACCGATGAATGGTAAGTTGATTTCGAATAGCCACTCCTAAACTTCCAGTTTTATATACATCACTGTTAAAATGATGCATATCCTTCTCCATTTGTGAAATTGTATTGCAGTGAGGACAAGTATATACCTTAAATTCTTTTTGAGGTTCAACATATTTCTTTGCCATATCTCCATTTATTTATTGCCCTATCTTTGCTAAAAGCAAAGACTGTAATTCTGTAATTTTCTCACTTTCTTTATATCTAACAATTAGGTTGTCAAGTATCGGTACAAACAAAGATTTTAGTTTGTGATCATTAATTAACACAATAGGTTGCTGCGCTATCAATTCTTGGCTAAGATTCTCTTGCGCTCCACCATTTGCTAACTTTTTGATGTCTTCTTGGTTTGCCAATAGATGGAAGAATAAATAAGCTTCATCTTCTTTGCTGTTGCATATCATGTTGCAACATGCTTGATTGGTGGTAGTGTCACAATTGAGATATGCCACTTGTGCAGCTGTTGCTCCATACATTGCCATTATTACAGAGCCATGAGGAATAATCTTTGCAGAACTATTATCTAGTCCAGCTTGACTAATGTATTCTTCAACAGAAATAATAACATTGTTATGTACTTCTCCCGATTTAAGCCAAGGATAATCTTTCTTATTCCAATATTCATTACGGCTTCTACTTGGAGTACCACCAGATTTCATTTCTTTGCAAAACTCTCCTATCGTTCCCATTCTCCAGTCTTCAGGCAGATTATCTTTGTCGATACCATCGACGAACATTTTGCGGTAGAGGGCTTGGGCGGTGGCTTCGAGTTTCTGAATCATTTGCTCGTTGAGGCGGATGCGGTTGGTCAGCGTTTCGTATTCTGATACGATTTCACGTTGGCGAGTGATGGAGGGGATAGGGAGTATGACATCACATAGTTCGTCCCAATCGAATACTTCGCGAGCACTGCCATGAGAATGGAAACGGGCATAACGGTCAAACTCGGGGCGACGGAACCACATCATCAAATATTCTGGCAGCAACTGTTCGTGATCAGTTACTTCAAAAACGGTGTAGGCTTGAGATATTATGGCATCATCGTAACCATCCAGCAATGCAATAGAGACCTTTTCCCCATTGCGTGAGGTCACAGGTCCGTATGCAAATTGCCCTCGTTCCACAATTTTATAGGTAGACATATCTGTGCCAATGGTATTGGCAATCGAGGGCATGAACTCCTTCGATATGCTCACACCCAGCAAATTCGTAACCTTCAATTCTCGATTACGAACATTCACCTCTCTGATATAGTCACCTAATCTCTTATAATCCATAGCCCAACTTTTCAAAGAGTGATTTTAATGCCTGCTTGCTTTCGTCCTCCTGTTTTAACAGGTCGGCCATTTCAGTCTGTAATTGGCGCATCTTTGTGTCGAAGTCTATCTGTTCGTCACGATTACGGAACTCGATGTATTTGCTGGGCACGAGGCTCCATCCTTTCTTCTCGATTTCGTCGATAGTGGCAGAGTAACAGTATTCAGGTTCATTGTGATAAGTCTGCTCGTAACCCACACGTTGCCAGTTGTGGAAGTTAGAGGCTATCTGTTGTATCTGCTCAGGAGAGAACTGTATGTACTTCTTCTCGAAAGGCTCACCCCATTGGCGCAGGTCAATAAATAGCACTTCATTCTCGCGACAGCGATAACGGACCAGTTTGCCATTCTGCTCAACAGAGCGAGCACGCTTGTTGTTGTTCAAAATCCACAGAGTTACGCTGATGTCGGTAGAATAAAACATATTGCGAGGCAGAATCACTATTGCTTCCACCAGATGGTTCTCCAACAATTGTTTGCGGATAGCCAGTTCCGCACCATCACCGCTCAATGCTCCATTGGCCAAGAGGAATCCTGCTGTGCCGTTGGCTGAGAGTTTCGAGACGATGTTCAATATCCATCCATAGTTGGCATTGCTTGTAGGAGGAACTTCGTAACCCATCCAGCGAGGATCATCTACCAACTCGTTCTCTGCTCGCCAAGCCTTTTGATTAAAGGGTGGATTGGCCATGATAAAGTCTGCCTTCAGGTCCTTGTGCTGGTCGTTATGGAATGTGTCAGCTGCCATTTCGCCCAGGTTACAGGCAATTCCACGAATGGCAAGATTCATCTTCGCCAGTTTATAGGTGGTGTTCGTGTATTCCTGTCCATAAACGGAGATGTCGCGTTTGTTGCCATGATGCGCCTCGATGAACTTCATGCTCTGAACGAACATGCCGCCTGAGCCACAGCAGGGGTCGTAGATCTTTCCACGATATGGCTCAATCATTTCGGCAATCAGATTGACGATGGTCTTGGGTGTGTAGTATTCTCCTTTGCCCTTGCCTTCGGCGATAGCGAATTTGCCAAGGAAATATTCATAAACACGGCCGATGAGGTCGTTCTCTCGATCTTTTAACGTATCAATCTTATTGATTTCATCGAGCAAGGCGGCAAGTTTGGTTCTGTCCACTGATAGACCTGCATAGTAGTTGCTCGGCAAGGCCCCCTTCAACGTGGGGTTGCATTCCTCCACCTTGGCCAGAGCCTTATCTATCTTGATAGCAATATCGTTCTGCTTGGCGTTCTCTATCAGATAGTCCCAACGGCTTTCGGGCTCCAGATAGAATACATTTTTGGCGTTGTAGAACACAACATTATCTGCGAACGCCTCTTTCCCGTCAGCTACGAGTTCGTTCCTGCGCTCCGTAAAGCGGTCGTATGCATATTTAAGGAAGATGAGGCTCAGCACAACATGCTTGTACTCCGATGGCTCCACCGAGCCACGCAGTTTGTTCGCCGATTCCCATAAGGCTTCTTCTATCGCTTTTTCTTTTATTATTTTCTTTGCCATTTTCTTTTAGTTTTCTTTACAGCTTCGCTTAGACCCGTCACACAACAGGCCTGATACTAGTGGAGCTGTAGAATTAAAGATGATGAAACTTCATATTTCGGGCTGCAAGATACGAAATTTTTTTGATATAATGCGCAATCAACTAGAAAAAAAGTGATATTTGAGTCAATTTTCATAATTCAACCGATTGCACGAGGACAAAAAACGTGGGAGGATGATGAGAATTCGAGGGATAACCAATCTTGGCCAGGAAAGGGTATTCTTCGGTGGGAGTATGACCAATCTTAGCCAAGATTGGTTATGCGGAGGGAGGAGAATGATCAAAGTTGGCCAAGAAAGGGTATGCGACGATGGGAGAATGACCAGTTTCGGCCAAGAAAGGGTATGCTGAGGTTGGATGGAGCACTCTGACGGGCGACAGAGTGCTTTCGCCGATGGGAGCATAACCAATCTTGGCCGAGAAAGGGTATGCGGAGGGAGGAGAATGACCAGTTTTGGCCAGGAATGGTTATGCCGCGGTAGGATAGAGTACTCTGACGGGCGACAGAATGCTTTCGCCAATGGGAGCATAACCAATCTTGGCCAAGAAAGGGTATGCCGCGATAGGAGAATAACCAATCTTGGCCAAGAATGGTTATGGTGCCGTTGGAGATGGATCATTCCTCTTTCGGAGTGGGTTTGTCGTTGCGGGAGCGGAGTTTCTCAGCATTCTCGATGATGCTCTTGCGCTGGTGCGTCTCCTGATTGAAACGGTAATTGCCGTTGCGGAGGACGGAGCCATTGCGATAGGCATACGGGGTGGTGCCGAAACGGGCGTGGATGGCGGCGATGAGGTTCTTCTCACGCTTGAATCCACAGCGATGGGCCACTTCCTCGACCGAGAGGTTCTCGTCGTCGAGCAGATCGAGAGCCTGGCGCATACGCCATTGCATGATGAACTCCTTTAGGCTGACGCCTACGAACAACTTCATCGTCTCGTTCAGGAAACGCTGATCGGCGTTCAGGTAGAAGGCGACTTGCTGTGCTGAATGCGTATTTACTCGCTTGACATAATCGACGATGGCATCGACGGCGATCTGTCCGGTGGGAGCCCCTGCTGTGTTCCAGAGCTCCTCGACTGTGGTGATTTGTTTGATGAAAATCATACTTTTTTGTTTTTAAAGGGTTGATAATTATGGTTGGTTGTTTATCAATAAACTCACTCTCAAGATGCTTCGCTCTACAAATTCTCTTGGAAATAGTCTTAGTGGGGCTTAGCCTACCCCGCCCCCCTTTGAGGGGGGGTAGGGGGGCTATAAGCCCCGACTATTTCCTT
>JAEEGG010009333.1_pt1 | contig 21998 bp, 11 predicted proteins | sample 9134161 | NCBI WGS metagenome assembly JAEEGG01 (sample SAMN16246543, study PRJNA631951) | gut metagenome | biome: gut microbiome; feature: rumen; material: CR-attached | host: Bos | place: Iran: Karaj | collected 2018-10
CATGATATGCATGTCTCCTGTGGACTTCGTCTGCATGGTGGTCATGGGCGTTTGGCAGAGAAAAACCCCAAGCACTCTTTCCGCCTCGTCTTCAAGGAGAAATATGGCAAGAAGAACCTCAAATACCCCCTCTTTGGAGAGGATGAGCCCCATAAGTTCGACCAGCTCGTGCTGCGCTGTCATTTCGGCAATTCGTGGCAGCATTGGATGGAGTCGAATCGTGGGAAAGCACAATACACTCGTGATGTGTGGGCACGTCGTATGCAGCGCAAGATGGGCTGGACAAGCGTGAATGCTCTCTATGTGCATGTGTTCCTCAATGGCATGTATTGGGGACTCTATAACATTGCTGAGCGTGTGGATGAGAAATATGGTGTGGATCATCTGGGTGGTAAGGAAGAGGACATTGATGCCATCAAGGTGGAGGAAGACGGTGGCAACCATCTTGAAGCTGCTCAGGGCGATATGGAAGCCTACGAGCTGATGACGCAAACCGCTAAGCAAGCTGCTGATGACACCTATTATTACCAGTTGCAGGGACTTGATGCCCATGGAAATCCAGATCCGGAACTGGAGCCGCTGCTCGATATTGATGCCTTCATCGATTATATGCTGATCAACCAGTATGGTGGCAATACAGACTGGGATCACCATAACTGGTATGCCATTCGTCGTAAGGGAGCCGATAGCGAAGGCTTCCGTTTCCTCTGTTGGGATTCCGAGCTCATTCTTGACAACCCCAACGAGAATGTGCTCAGCAAGAACAATGGCAGCCAGTACCCCACTGGCATCTTCCAGAACCTGCTCAAGAATGAAAAGTTTGCCCGTCGCTATCTGAAACGTGCCAAGGTGGTGTTGGCAGAAGATGGTCTGTTGGGCGAAACGAGCGCTGTGGCTGTGTTCGATAGCCTCTACAACACGATTGCCCTTGCCCTCTACGATGAGGCTGCCCGTTGGGGCGATTATCGTCGGGACGTGCATCCATACACGACCCGGGGAAAGCTTTATACGGTTGATGAAACCTATCAGAAGGAGCGCAATAGACTGCTCACCCAATATTTCCCTGGACGTTCTGAGCGTGTGCTCAATAGTATTGTGAGTCTTGTCAATGTGGATGAATTTGAAGCACCCGATGAATGGATAGAACTGGCATCGTCCATGTTCCATGAATGGGATGGTGTGGATGCCGATGCACAACCGCTTGACAAGGAGGTGAAGGTGGATTGGAATATGAATCGTAATGCTTCTGGAGGCAGTGCGGTCGTAGGCTTTGTCAGTGTTGACCATAACCAGTATGCTGACATCAGTCAATATGAGAAATTAGTGTTGCGCGGTTCGGGGTCAGGCTTACGTATCCTAGCCAACCGTCTCGTCCCTCATGGCGCTTGGAAGCAGATTGTGGTGTCTTTCAACGACAGAGATCCTTATTGGGATGCGCAGGTGGGTGCGATTGTGATTCCGCTTGAAGAGTTCCGTACCATGTTGACGACTGATGGTGAGGAACGTGAAGATGATTTCGTTCATCTCCATGCCCTGAAAGTCGATTGGAACCAGACGCTCAACCTTCGTGGTGCCTACCTCGTGCCATCAGAAGAGACTGTGCCTGTCATCGCGCTCAACGCCCAACTCTCAACTCCCAACTCTCAACTCTCAACTGTCAACTGTCAACTGTCAACTAATAAGTATTACACCTTGCAAGGCGTAGAGGTGGAACACCCTACTCATGGTGTTTACATATATAACGGCAGAAAGGTCTATATCAAGTAAATAACATCAATTACTAAACTTATATGAAAAAAGCTATTCTTTCTCTCATCCTGCTCACAGCAGGAATCCTGTCGATGAAGGCAGACAATATTACCGTTGGCGGTCTCAACCGTTCATATAATGTCTATGCACCTAAGAACCTTGGTGAGAACCGTCCGCTGCTCATCTTCTGTCATGGTTACAACCAAGATGCCAACTGGATGCAGAACAGCGAATTCAAGAACGATAACGTGAGTATGGAGTCCGTATGCGACACGGCTAAATTCGTGGTCGTCTTCCCCAATGGCATAGATAGGGCATGGGATACTGGTGGCGATCGCGACATCAACTTCATCAAGGCGATTATCGAAAAGATGGTGACCCAGCACAAGATTGACCGTAACCGTGTCTATTTGGGCGGCTTCTCCATGGGCGGTATGCTGACGTACAATGCCATCAATAAGATGTCCGACCAGATTGCCGCTTTTGTTTCTTGCAGTGGTCCGTCGGTCATCACGCCCAAAGCAGGCTTGCGCCCCATCCCTTTGCTGCATATTCAAGGCACGGCAGATAACTTCGGAGGTGTGCAGCCAGCGCTCAACCCCTGGATCAAGCACAATGGTTGCTCGACGACAGATAAAGTCGTGAATAACTACAACGGCTTCAGTGGTGCAAAGATGCATACTTGGGGTCCTGGTAACGATGGTGTTGAAGTCAAGCTGCTGGAGTTAAAGGACAAAGGTCACTGGATCTGCAAGGAACCTCAAGTATATACGGGCAAGGAGATTTGGAACTTCTGTAAGAAGTACTCGCTGAACAAGACCAGTCCCAATGTCAGCATCACAGCCCCTAAGACCGGAACCAAATACATCAATTATGCCCCAATAGGTGAAGCTGTATTTCCTGACATCACCATCACAGCCACAGCTGATGATCCCAACGGCACAATAGAGAAGGTGGAGTTTTACGACGGCACAACGCTGTTTGCCACTTGTACAGCCAAACCCTACAAGGCGACTTTGTCTGGCGATAAGACAGGGAAGCATACGTTGAAGGTCGTTGCGACAGACAATGACGGTGAAACAAGCACATCCTCTGTTGAGGTGACGCTGCAGGCGCCCACATCGCTGATCATTTCTTCTGCATTCACAGAAGGTGGTGCGTTACCTGCTGGTTGGACGACCTATGATAGCTCCGAACGTCGCACAGGCTACAGCAGCGGCTATTCATCAGGCTGTCGTGTCCTCCAGTTCACAGGCTCGCCACGAGGTCTGAACTATGGACTCTACTTCCGCAATATCAATGGTAAAGCCCATCAAGGTTGGGCGAAATATGGACTATCCGATGGAGGCACGACACTCAGTTTGGCTCCAGGCCACTATACACTAAAGTACAAAATTTGTAACTGGAACAAACCCGAGTTCACCCCGATAGAACTAAGCATTGAAAAACGTACGGGCAGTGTGAGTGTCGCCAGTCAGACCTACACACCCACTGTCAACATCGGCAATGTCGCCTCCAACAGCTTTGGTACAATCCAACAGCAGACTTTTGAGTTCGACATTGTAGAACAGGGCAATTATGTCATTGCCCTCTATGCAGCAGATGTGGAATGGAGCGACTGCATCTTAGGTCAGCTCGTCCTCGCTGCCAACAGCTATGTCGCCACCAACATCGAAGCCCCCATCTCAACTCTCAACTCCCAACTCTCAACTGATAAATATTACACTCTGCAAGGCGTAGAAGTGGAACACCCCACTCATGGTGTTTACATCTATAACGGAAAACAGGTCTATATCAAGTAAGCCTGGAAAATTCGAAAAACATGTACCCATGTACCTGTGCAGGTCTCAATCCCCGATGAATACAGGGCTGGCGATGAGGTAGGTGTTGCTCCAACATGTACCTAACATGTACCTTCACCTCACTATGCCGCAGTCAGGGGAATGACTTTGTAGAAGGGTACATTGCCACGATGGGTGTGCTCAAAATCCAACTCTTTCAAAGCTAAACCCAACTGAACCTTCACGCTGTGGTTGATCTTCACCAATGGGTATTCACGCTGGATCACCTCCAGCAACTGGTTGCTGTTCATCGTCTTTGACACTTCCCCCTCCATCGGTTTTCTGAAGCAGGCTTTCACAATCTCTGCGATGTCCTTCTGCTCCATATACCCCAAGTTGATTTCCTGAATGCGAGCCACCTCCATATTGTTGAACCAGTAAGGAGCCTTCACCACCTTCAACTCGTGGAGCACCTGTGCATACAGCTGGTCATAGTCGATGTCACCCGTGTTGTCAATGAACATCCCCTGTGGAATCGTTAGGCAGATGTAACGTCGGCTGCCTGTAGCATCCGTCAAGGGATGCGGATTGTTGGTCGATGCCACAAACGAAGCATAACGGGGTCTGTCTTCCTGCGAAGCACCATAGATGGGACGTCCATTCACCTTGCTCTTCGAGAGCGTCTGCTTCAAGGCAGGATGCTGGCTGGGACGGATGGCGTCCAGCTCGTCGAGGTTCACCAAGAGGTTGTTGGTCAATGCCATCTCCTTGTCGAACTTGTTCGAGAGGTTCAGATGATCCAGATAATACTGGCGCAGATGTGGAGGCAGGAGCCGCAGCAGGAAGGTGGTCTTTCCACATCCCTGAGGACCGATGAGGGTCGGCACACATTCGTTGCCGTGCTGAGTGTCCATCTGCAGCCAGTGGGCCACCATCGAGCGCATCCAGATGGACAGGAACGAGAACTGCTCAGTGCTGACATTGGGGATGCGGCTGAACAGCTTGGCCACATGGTTCTGCCCGTCCCAAGCAGGCAGTCCATCCAAGTACTCCTTCACTGGGTCGAAACGTTCGACCTCCTCAGAGTTGATGTACTCCATGATGTCCGTCTTGGGACTCCCGTTCTCGCCAACACCCTCCCGCTTGGCACGCAGGATGATGCTGTTGAGCGCCTGCTGGGTCAGCGTACGGAACTCAGCCTGGCCTCCATCCTTTGACCTGTTGACAAACTCCACTTTCCCGTTCAACACATTGTTGCGGAAAAGATAATTCTCTTGAAGGAACAGCTCTACATCGAGCATTCCCTCCTGTGAGGCAGGTATAGCCTCTCCGTTGATTTGTAATTTTGTTTTCATGATACAATTTATTTTTAGTAGTTATGGGTAAGGGATGCAGGCGTGTCTCTCTTATGGCCTGCAATTTGACTGCAAAGATACAACATTTTCCTGTCATTTGCAAATCTTCCCTCATTTAACTGCACAAAAAACAGCAAAACGCTTATTGTTCTCATCACCCATCTTTGAAATGTTAGGTCTATGTTAGGTCTTAACCTATGACCTAACATGTATAAGTCGTTGATAATTAACGGACTCCAACATGAATGTTAGGTTGTTAGGTCTTTTTGCGAAAAACCATCTTTTCCCAAGAATTTAGGTTCCCGACAGGTCTCCATAAAAGAGGTGGCGGCTCTCTTGCCTTTTGCCGGCGGCAAAGCAATGGATTGCCGTCACCTCTTTGATGCTTTGCCGTCACCTCTTTTGATCGGGGCTGAAAAACCGTGAGTTAACTCGATTCATCGATTGAGTTAACTCACAAGCCGTTTTGAGTTAACTCACCTCATTTTTGAACGGAGCTGAAATCACGTCAATTAGTTCAAAACTAGAAATGAACTAATTCGATTGATGAAATGAATTAGTTCACGAGGATTTCATTTAGTAACAACGTAGCATAGAGTTCGAAAAAGGGCTTTATGCCTGCCTTTTGTACCAAAAATCATAAAAGTGAGCCATAACAAGGCAAATTTTCAATTTAACTGAAAGATATCCCATAGAATTTTTATAACTTTGTAGCCAACAAAAGACATTCTTTGACAACCATATAATTCTGATGTAGAATGTGAAAGAGGTCAAGTACAAGTCAAGTAACAAGTCAAGTAACAGGTCAAGTAACAGGTCAAGTAACAAGTCAAGTAACAGGTCAAGTACAGGTCAAGTACAGGTCAAGTACAGAGTGCGTACATTATTGTATATAAAAAATCGTTTGTTTCTTTGCTAATACAATAATTATGTGTACCTTTGCAAATAGAATATGAACGCTTTGGCAGACAAATACAGACAAGCAGAGGAGAACAATCGATTGATTTCAGCATATAGACCTCTGCCCCCCGAAACACTCAAGTCGTTGCGGGAGTATTATCGTGTTGGACTGACCTATACCAGTAATGCCATCGAGGGGAATAGTCTGACTGAGTCAGAAACAAAGGTTGTCATTGAAGATGGATTAACCATTCAAGGGAAACCTTTACGCGACATTTATGAGGCAGTGGGGCATGCTAAAGCCTATGACTACGTGTACCAATTGACAGACAAGGAGCAACTGTCTGAATCAGACATCTTGACCCTGCACCAACTCTTTTACCAAAATATAGACCCGGAAAAAGCAGGACAATACCGAAATGTGAAAGTTTATATCAGCGGAAGCCGTTATGCAGTATCGCCTGTTGCAAAGATACAGACAGAAATGAAGGACTTGATAGATTGGTACAATAAGAATGAGAAAAAAATTCACCCCATAGAGTTGGCCGCAACCTTTCACCTTCGCTTCGTATTCATTCATCCCTTTATCGACGGTAACGGACGCATGGCGCGCCTGCTGATGAATCTTGTCCTGCTTCGTAACGGTTACACCATTGCCATCGTTCCTGCTGTCCTGCGCCATGAATACATATATTCACTCGAAGCGGCTCACAAAGAAAAACAGCTGTTTCTCGACTTTATAGCAGACCGCGTCATTGCCACACAATTAGACCTTCTTCGTTTGCTTAAAAGTGAAGATGATACTGTAAATGATACTGTAAATGATACTGTAAATGATACTGTAAATGCGGGTAGTTTCAATCTGTCCAAGACTGAGCAGGTGGTACTGGAAGCACTGCGTTTATTCCCCACCTATTCATACGAGAATCTTGCCGCTCATTGTCACCTCTCACGTCCAACCATCGCTCGTACCATCAAGACCCTGCAGGGACACGAACTCATCAGGCGCATTGGTTCAGACAAAAGCGGGCACTGGGACGTTCTGGCCAACTAATTATATTCTAAGAACATCCGAAATTTGCGACAGTTCGCTGAACCATGAATGGCAGTCACGAAGTTGCAGGCATCGATTGAAATGATTTTGACGTTGCTGAAATAAGGAAGGACGAAATTAACAAGTTCCTCAACTTTCAATTTTCAATTATCAACTTTCAATTTTCAAATTAGGACAATCAAGCGGTTGGAATGAAAAAAATCGTTTGTTTCTTTGCTAGTTTGAAAAAAAGAGGCGTTTTTCTTGCATATGTCAAGAAAAATACATATATTTGCAAAAGAAAAATCTTATTACATCTGTTTAACTTTAAATTTTCTTATTATGCTGGTTAAAGAATTAGATTTCGTCTTGGCTGATGTAAACAAACTTAGCAGGTATGCCAATATGACGATTGAAGAATACGCTGATGAAATAGAATCCCAATTAAATAGAGGAGAATCGCCCAATCTTTTCTATAAGGACATATACGAAAAGCTCATTCAAAAAGGGTTAATAGAAAAGAAACCTGAACCTGTGGAAGAGAAAAAAATTGATCCAATTATGCAATGCCTTTCTGAAATACCAATTCAGGAAATACAATACTATGTACCATCGTCTATTTATACGAAGACCATCAATCAGCTGAATTCAAAAGGCATTAAAAACATGTCTCAATTGGCGTCGTTTGAGCCAAAAGGTAATACCAAGCTTGAATATATCAAAAATGGCTTGCAATGGAAACAATATGTTATGGATAATGCCGAAATGATTATTTCCAATTGGAAAGAAGCTAATTCTATAAAAACGATTCCTTCATCATACGATCCAAATTTGGGAATAGTTGTAAATTTCAGAAATGCCATTATTGAATATGCGCAAATTATAATGTCGCGCCTTTCAGATAAAAGGTATTATAAATCACCTACTTCTTCAGCAGCACAGACTGCATGTTTACTTGCAAACATTTTGCTTCTGGCTTATCGTGATGGTTACAATGATGATGAAATAAAAAGCAAAGTTTCTTCAAAGAAAGTGTATACACGTGAACGTATAAGGAATCTTCGTAGTCAATGTATAGCAAGGTTGTTAAGAAAAGGTCAAGCTGACTTTGAGAATGTAACACTTCATCAAGATATTGTCACAATGGCAAAGTCTTTCGAAGATGAATGTATGTTCAGACCCCTATCGGTTTACGAAAACTATTGCGGCTCAAAAGAACTAGACTTCCTTCCTGAATTTGGATTTGACGTTGTGAATGTTGGTGACGATTCTTTTTTAGTACCTCTTGATAAAAAAATGATTTACAATAAGGTTATAGACGTTGTTACCGATATACTTTTGGATTCATTGTTGCCAGAAGAAAAAGATAGTATTGTTCAATATGTTTCTGATTCACGAGAACTGGAAAACGTTGATTATAATCCAGCTTTTGTGACCAACGTACTTGAATCCACATCCTTTGTTGACATGTTTGAAGATGGAACCATCCAAATTAAGAATAAATTCTTAACAAATGCCCAAAGAAGATTTGTTCGTATCATATATAATGCAAAAACCAAAATAACAAAGGACGAGATTCTGCGACGTTATGAAGAAGAATATAAGGTAACACCTACAGCGACTCCCTCAACTGATCCTAATTATAATATATGCTGCGAATCGAAAAAACTATGGTATTATGGAGAGCCACTGACTCCCATTAAAGAAATTATCAAGAATTATGCCGAAAAGAATAAAGTCTTTTATTATTCAGAAATAGTTGGACATCTTGAAAGTTGTGGTTATTCTGTACTTAATTCTATAAGAACAAAAATTACAGACCTTTGTTGTGTTGATAACAAAGACAACAATCATTTCTGTCATAAAGACTATGTAGATGAATATTCATCGTTTAGCTGGAGGAATCCGACAATCTATGGACAAGCCAATTGGATGCTAAAAGAGACGCAAATGATTCTCAGAGAGCAGGTTTCCATAGATTTAGACAAATTAATCTCCATGCTTATAAATAAGGCTGTAGGAACTGATTATGAAGAAGTTGTAAAGAAACGCGCAAAATATGTCATCCCTACTTTTTGTGGTGATGGATTCCCATTTTTGTTAATGGGTAACACTATCACCAAGAACGAGCCATACTTCTCAGAAACCGAATTTGCCACGATTGGTTTGAAAGAAGGAAAATATGCATTCTTCTCACAAATTCGTTCCATAGCCTCCAATGAGGCGAAACGTTCTGAAAACGGCAAAGTGTCACTTAACGACATAATGAATGTGGTAAATGATACTATAGCGGAGCGGTTAAGCAGAAATGTGGTTATTCGTGCAATTGAAGATAAAGATAACAGGTTTGCACCAATTGACATAAAATTAATTACTGAAGACGGAAATAGGTATGTCGTTTGGACCAAACAGGAAATAAAAGCAGAGCCTACATTCCAAATTTCAGCCGTTAAGAATGAGGAAGATGTCGAGTTGGTAGAGAGAATCGAAGATGAAATTAGACCTGGCATTAAGTATAGACAAATTGTTGATTGGGATAAATTAAATCAAGCATTGAAGCGCGAATTATCATTCTACAAACACTGGATGCTCAGAGAGGAATTTGATCTTAACGCATCAATTGACAAGTTTCTTTCTTTCCTTAGTCATTCTGACAATACAAATCTTAACAAGAAACTTCCTCAATGTTTGTATGAATACTGGTTTGCAAGTACTGATAGTTTTGACCGCTCAACATATCTGGCCAATCTCGCTCTATTCTTTGAAGCCTTTTTGGCTGAGATTTACTATCGAGAGAAGGGCATAAAACTTAGAAAGAACGGTCTAAGCGATTGGGCTGAAGAATTTGATGGGCTATCCGAAAAGATGTCCTATAATCGAGAAAGTAAGGGTTTTGACAGGATTGCAAGCGATTTACATTACAAGCGAAACAAGATTGCTCATGGCGATGGTATAGAGTTGAGTTCACTTGAAACGGCTAAAACAATAACGGATTTTGTTGCTTTATATGTATATGTCATTGCGCGTTATTTAGACACCTGAAGAAACTGAAAGAAAGGACAATTAAACGGTTCTGAGGATTCAGTTGCCTGACAGGTATCCATTAAAGAGGTGACGGCTCTCTTGCCTTTTGTCGGCGGCAAAGCAATGGATTGCCGCCGCCTCTTTGATGCTTTGCCGTCGGCAATTTAAAACGAACCCTTATTGCCAAATAACCAGCCTCTGCCGAAAAATAAACGTGCTTTATTGAAAAAAGACTTAGATGTGTACATAATTGTATTGAAAAAATCGCTTGTTTCTTTGTTAGTTTGAAAAAAAGTTGTATATTTGCAAGTGAAAATCTAAAACCTGTATGCCAAGAAGAAAATATACATTCATTGATTTGTTCGCGGGAAGTAGAGACCATTTAAGTGACTGGAGCAGATGACGATGTAGAGGAATTATGCTTATTGGAAAAAGACAACCATTAAATTCATCATATTATGAAGTTTGATAAAGAAGAACTAACTAGAAAGATTCGCGATTCAAAGGATCTTAGCAATGAGGACAAGTCAAACCTCTTGCAATTGCTTAAAGAAAAAAAGACCTATGGTCTCGTGTGGGAGGACAGTACGGAGGATGCTTGGGAAATGATGAAAGACAACATCCCTGTATTGAAAGAGGACGAAACAAAGCAGATACTTCATGGAAGTGAGAACCCGAATCACATTCTGATTGAGGGTGACAACCTGAATGCGCTAACTGCACTGAGTTATACTCATGAAGGAAAGGTAGATGTCATTTATATTGACCCGCCATATAATACAGGTAATAAGGATTTTATTTATAACGATTCCTTTGTAGATGCAGAGGATAGCTACCGTCATAGCAAGTGGCTGTCTTTTATGGAAAAACGACTTAAGATAGCAAGACGATTGTTATCTGATAAAGGGGTTATTTTCATCTCTATTGATGATAACGAGCAGGCTCAGTTAAAAATACTATGTAGCGAAATATTTGGTGAACAGAATTTCCAAGGTCACATACACTGGAGAAGAAGGCACAACCAACCAAATGACAAAACGAAAATGATTGGATTGGTTGCCGAGCATATTATTGTATATTCAAAGAATGCAGTGGTTCTCAAAGAATTCGGTGTTGGTAAGATTCCTTTGACAGCAACTTTTACAAATCCTGATAATGACCCACGAGGTCCTTGGGCAAGTAAACCTTGGAAAACAGGTTCTGATCAAGGTGGCAGTTCATATACTATAATATCACCTAAAGGGGATGTCTTCCAAGAAGTATGGATGGGTGACGAGAATACCTATAATCAACTTCTTGCAGACAATCGAATTTATTTTCCAAATAATGGACATGGTTTTCCACGAAAGAAGTATTACCAAAGTGAAAGGGAAGAGGAAGGACAATGTGCCTGCAATTGGTGGCCACATGACCAGTTTGGGCACAATCAGGGTGCAAATGATTTACTTACTGCGATTTTTGGTGAAAAAAACAAATTTAGTAATCCAAAGCCAATAGAACTTGTTTCAAATTTAATAAAGATTGCAAACATCTCAAGAAATAATATTATTCTCGACTTTTTTGCTGGTTCAGGTACTACTCTTCACGCAACTATGCAACTAAATGCCGAAGATGGAGGTCATCGTCAATGTATTCTTATTACAAACAACGAGAACAATATTTGCGAGGAAGTAACCTATGAACGCAATAAGCGCGTAATTGAAGGCTACACAAAGCCTAATGGTGATTTTGTTGAAGGCTTGAAGAATAACAACCTCCGCTACTACAAAATAGATTTTAAGGAACGTAAGCAGAGTCATCAGAGCAATCGCGAGTTGTTCCATGAGATGAAGGATTTGCTTTGCATCAAGGAGGATATCTATCAAGAACAGCATCAATTCGGTTCATTGCCCTTGAAAGGCAAGGAGCGTATGATTCGCTACTTCGCAGAAAACGGACGAGAGATGCTAATGGTTTACGACACAAGGGTCATTCCTTTCATCGTGAAAGAGATAGAAAAAATGAGTGAGAAGGAGCAGCCACTGAAGATTTATATCTTCGCAGATGGAGCCTATCCTTATACAGATGATTTTGCAACAGTCATTGACAAAGTGTCGCTGGTACCTATGCCTTATGCTTTCTACAGAGGCATCAAAGACTCACTGCCAGACGTTGAGCCCAAGAAAGAAGACAACACTGAGCTGACTGACGAGGAGCAGAAACAGATGATGGCCGAAGCCATTGAGGCTGAGAATAACGAAAAGAAGGAGGACTAAGATATGATAGAACTGAAAGATTATCAGAAATCAGCTGTTAAGCAGTTAAAAGAGCGTATCATGGATATGCTCGGTTGGGACGGGATGCGCCACAAACTGGTATTCAAGGCTCCTACAGGTAGTGGTAAAACAGTGATGACTTCTGCATTGCTCGATGAGTTGAAGAGAGACTTGGAGGCAAAGTTTATGGACTGTGCATATATCTGGATAGCACCTAACAAACTGCATATCCAGAGCTATATGTCATTTAGGAACTTCTTCAGCGAAACTCGATCTTTACGCCCAGTCATGTTCGACGAGGCAGATCCTGCAGAAGGATTGAAACCTGGTCAGGTGCTATTCCTGAACTGGGAGAGCATCAACAAGGAGAATGCCATCTTGATACGCGATAACGAACAAAACAGAAATTTGGCTCAGCTGACACGGCGCACTCAACAGAACGGTTTTCCTATCATCGTGGTAATAGACGAGGAACATATGTATGCTGGAAAAAATGCGAAGAAAAGTGAACTGGTGCTGCAGAATATTCAGCCCAAGATAGAGTTACGTGTTTCTGCAACTCCAATTACTGGTGGTTGTCCCCTTATTGAGGTGCCTCGTCATAAGGTGATTGCGGAAGAGATGATTAAAAAAGGTATTGAGTTGAATCCTCAGTTAAAAGGTTCCAATGAAATAAAAATGGATGAGCAGTTGTTGGAACAGGCCTTGGAGCGCAGAAACAATCTCGCCAGAGCCTATAGAGAATTTGACATCAATCCGCTATTGCTGATACAATTACCTAATGATTCGAAAGATTCCCTCGATACAGAGGAAAAAACGCTGGTGAAGGAGATTGAACAATTTCTTGATGTCAACAAGGATATCAATGTGAGCAATGGGAAACTGGCTGTTTGGCTGAGTGACCGCCATGAGAACCTGCATGACATAGAAAAGAGTAACAACATGGTAGAAGTTTTACTCTTCAAACAGGCTATCGCTCTTGGCTGGGATTGTCCTAGAGCGTCCGTACTTCTTATCTACAGAGATATCAAGAGCATGACCTTTACAGCACAGACTGTTGGAAGAATTCTTAGAATGCCCCAACAACAGCACTATCAGAATGAAGCGCTGAACTATGGCTATGTATATACTAACCTCAGTGCTGATAAGGTTGAGATCGTAAAAGATGATATGAACTACATCTCCACGCTCTACGCCAAGAAACGGGAGGACGCAAGACGTATAGAACTGAATTCTGTTTACCAGGATCGGCGTAAGACCCCTCACGTATTGATGAGTCCGTTTAAGGAGTACTTCAAACGAGTTGTTGCACAAGAGTGGGATTTGCCACAGACTGAATTGTTTGGAGCCGATGGCGGCTGGGATGACCTTGGAGAAGATGAAAAATCGGATGAGGAAACAGACTACACCTTCTCAGAAAATAAACGAAAGGCCAACAAACACGGTATCCGCACAGATGTGGGCAGAATCATGGTAAAGATTCCTAAAGACTTGCTGATAACAGGAGAGGTCGGTCAAACAAACATTGAAGATATTGCCCGCTTCGCCCGTACTCAGGATGAACTATTGATATCGTTCTACCAGTTCTGTAGAAAGAATGTGGGAGACTACGAACCAGGACAAAGTTCGGAGATGATACGTTCGGCTATCTACGAATTCTTCGAGGATTATCTGGGCATGCCTCAGAATGACGCCATCAAAGTTGTGCTTTACCATTTGAATAAGCCAAAGTTTGCAGCCTATCTGGCCAAAGCAGAGGCAAGATATGCTGAAGAATACGAGAAGCGCGAACAAGAGCGTAACCCAGAGGTGTATGTTCCATTCAAATGGGAACTACCCGACACAAGAATGTACAATTCGGAGGTAAGCCATCATTGCGAGGACATCTATCATCATGCGCTGATGCCCTTCTTTGAGGAGAACAGAGTATCGGAGCCCGAATATAAGTTCAGTCGTATGCTGGATAGAAATAATGAGGTAATTGACTGGTGGTATAAGAATGCCGATAGTGGACACATGCATTTTGCTGTACCTTATACAGACAAGGATGGTGTACCTCGATGCTTCTATGTAGATTACATCATCAGGATGAAGAATGGAACCATTTGTCTGTTTGACACCAAGTCGAAAGACAGCGATCCTAACGCACCCAATAAACACAATGCCCTGTTGAATTATATCAAGACGGAGAACGAGAAGAACCACAAACGTCTGATAGGAGGTGTCATTATCGAACAGAATGACAACTGGTATTACAGTCCGATGAAAATTGAGAACACCTCAGATTTACAAGGCTGGGATGCTCTGGATCTCACAAGTGTCAATGTAGAACCATAAAATTGTAAAGATATGAAGAAAGGACTCGACAGGGCTTTTCTGGAATATGGCATCAGAAAGCCTGATTTGGAAGTAATAACAGAACTCTGCGAAAAGCATGAGTTGAATGCTGATTGGGTAAAGGACAGTCTCCTCAGTCAGTATCATAAGGAGAAAGTGGACAGAATCGAGATGGACGACTCTGCTACCGAAAGCGTCATCAACAGGGCTTTGCAAAACATAAGATAGGAGAAAGATAATATGCAGATACAAAAGATAAAAGCAACAAACTTCAAGACCTATCTGAGTCTGGATTTGGACTTGCAGGTTGAAGACGAATGCCCTATTATATTAATAGGTGGTCTGAATGGTGGTGGTAAGACTACACTTTTCGAGGCTATCTATGGCGCTCTTTATGGTCTTAACATCAAGAACAAGAAGAATTTTGAGGAACTTCTGAATAATGGTGCCTTTGGTAAAACAGAACCAAAGATAGAACTGGAACTGGTTTTTACAGGTCAAGTATTACATCAGACACAGAAATATATTCTTCGAAGAACATATATCCTGAACAAAGCAGAAAAGCCTGTCGAGTCTGTTTATTTGAACATGAATGGCAGTGTGTTTACCTATGGGACTGCAACCCCTGCTGCTCAGAGGGCTGTTAGCGAACAACAGGTCAACAAGATTATCAAAGCGAATCTGCCTCAAGAGCTGAGTCAGTATTTCCTGTTTGATGCCATGCAGTCGAGCGAACTGCTAAAAGACAATGTATTTGCACAGATTATTCGTGATAACTTCCAAAATGTGTTGGGCTTCAACAAATATTTGCAACTGAAGAAGTCTGCAGAAAAGCTGTTACAAGAGCGTTCTAAGCAAAGACTGAAGGCTCAACAGGAAATTGAGGAATATAATCAACTTTGCGAAAGCAAAAAGAATTTTGAGAAAGAGCTGAAGGATAATGAGACCGATCAGGACTTGATTTACAAGTACCTTACCTCGATGAAGGCGACCTATGACAAAGCCAAACAAGGGGCAGAAGATCAAGAGCATATCCGCCTACAAGTACAACAGTTGGAAAGTTCAATTAAAGATACAGAAAAGAAAGCCTCCGATTATGTAGAGAACATCAAGGATTTTATCAATACCATTGAGCTAAATGTATTTCTACCTAGACTATCTTCGAGCATGTCGCCAGAGATTGAGGCCATCATGAAATCGAAGGAGGAAATGAAAAGGGCTTTGGAACAGAGATACTCTGCCGAAGAGATAGAAGACATCACTAATAAAGTGATTGCCTATCTGAAGGATTTCGCAATGATTGCCTCAGACGTGAATCCACAGAATGTTGCGAGTCATATTATGGCAACACAACAGGACATTGTGGCAGAAGACAAATATGCATTCCTTGACGACATCGATCTTGAAGCCTTGAAGACTCTTAAGAAACTGAATGCTGTCAATGGCTTTATTCAGTTGGACAGCCAACGAAGGAGCCTTGACGATGCTATCACAGAACTGCCAAACCTTAGAATACAACGCGACAGCCTGAAAGGGACATTGACGCAAGGAAGCGGAAATATTATCAAGGAATACGAAGATAAGAAACGAGAACTGGAACGTCTGAAGAAAGATGTAGAAAGAATCGATGGAGAAATCAAGAAGTTGGATAGAGATATTCATGGCTATGACGTTCAGATACAGCAAGAACCAGATGTAAAATATGACACTTTGGTAAAGCTGGTGCCATTCTTTGATGATGTGGCAAATACACTTTTAACAAGCAAAAAGGCTTTGATTGAGGAACAGATACAGGAACAGCTGAATAAAATGCTGCTTTCTTATAAAGGACATATAGGTAGGGTCGAAATATCAGACAAACTGGATAATTTCTCTATCCGCATTTTCCACACTGCAGGAAACGAAATTTCACTCAATCAACTGAATGCTGCATCAAAGCAGATTTTTATTCAGGTTCTCCTGAAAGTTTTGAGAAATCTTGGTGACTATAATCCTCCTGTAATGATTGACACCGTGATGGGTGTTATTGACGAGGATGGTCGTGATGTTCTGATGGAAGAGTACTTCCCAGAATTAGCAGAACAAACCATCCTACTCTGTACAACATCAGAGATACGCAAAGACAGTGACTACAAGAAACTGGAGCCTTTCATTTCAAAGACCTATACTCTTATTAGAAACGTAGAGGAGCAGAACACCACTGTGACTGAAGGCTATTTCGGAATTCCACTTTATAAATAAAGGACAGAACTATGGAAATTTCATTTGACAATCTGAGACAAGCAGAAGGCATTATAGATAATTTGAACGAGATTAAGGAGAAACTCGAGCAAAGAATCAACTTGCAACACCAGGCTGCTGACGAAAAGAAAGTTTCGTTGACTGGTAATAAGATTATGCGTATATGTTTGATCGTTGGACTATATCAGTCTGCCCAACGCGACTTGAACTGTCTGACAGAAATACAACTCTCAAAATCAAGTATACGTATTCCTTCGAGTTTCTTTACTTATCTGGAACTGAAGGATTTGTTTGGTGCATTGCTCAAAATGCGGTATAAGGATTTTGAAATAGATTGGCAGGATAGTCCTACTGTGTCGAGAATCATTGCAGCAGAGATGTATCGTGGTAGAGACTATCTTTTACAAGGAGATAACCTTGATACATTTATGATGGCTCAGACGGCAAACGGAAGAAGCCGAACTGGAGGTATACCAAAACTGGAACTTATCATAGGCCAATATGACGAGGACATGGAAGCCACACTGGATATCAACAGTCGTGAGATTTCCAACACTCAGATTCTGGTAGCAGGAACTACTGGTTCAGGTAAGACCAACCTGTTGGCGGTACTCATCAATCAACTCAGACTTCTTTCTATCGAATCGCCCTATCCTGTAAACTTTTTGCTGTTCGATTACAAGGGAGAATTTTCAGACCCAGCAAATAACCACTGGCTGAACCTGTTTGAGGTAAACAGAAGTTGTATCCTTGATCCAATCCTGTCTCCCCTCCCCTTTACGCCATTTAAAGATTTCAGGGATCGCTCGATACAAGAAATCAATTTGTATTCAACAGAAATGGCTAATGCATTATGCGCTCTTGACAGGGCCACGATAAGTGCGAACATGAGTAACAGATTAAGTGAAGCCATTAGTGATGCATATAAAAGTACAAAAGGGGCTCCCATATCATTTCATCTGATGCTGGAGAAGTATCAGGATATCATGCCAAACCCTGATAAGGACGATAGTGTAACATCTGTACTGAAACAACTCGACAGGGCACATCTATTCGCAGAAGAAGATAAAGTGGATTTAGTAAAAGACTCGTTTATCGTCAAGATGGACTCCTATCCAAAGGATGGGCCTGTAGCCAAAGCAATAGTCTATTTTGTTATTTCCAAGCTTAACAATATTTACGAGAAACTGGAGAAACAAGCAGTTAGCAAAGACTATGTAGAGATTCGACACTTCACCATTATCGACGAGGCTCACTACATGTTGAGTTTTGATAACCGTCCACTTAGGAATCTGATTGCTGTAGGTCGAAATAAAGGACTGAGTATCATATTGGCAACACAGAATATGGATGATTTTAAGAGCAAATCATTCGATTTCTATGCAAACGCTCAGTATCCACTGATCATGAAACAGCAGAGCATTTCTGACGGCGTACTGAAAGATATCTTTGGTGTTTCCGGCAAAGAATTCCTTGATTTGAAAGCAGCGATTTCTGGTTTGCAAAAAGGTGAGTTAATCATCAAAGACAACACTGCAGACATTCTTGGAATCGGCAAAAAATGGAAGAAAATAAAAGTATCACATTTAATCTAAAAAGCAAATCCAGATGAACGAGATAAAATGTCCTGAATGCGGAAAGGTCTTTTCTGTCGACGAAGCGAGTTATGCTTCAATCGTTAATCAAGTCAGAACAAAGGAACTTGAAGAAGAAATACGTCGTCGCGTTGCTGAGGTTGAAAAGCAGCAGCAACTGAAGCATCAGTCCGACAAACTTATTTCGGATCAGGCATATCAACAGAAGTTGAATGCAAAAGACCAAGAAATAGAAAAACGCAATGCTGATATTGCCCGTTTGGAGGAACAGGTAAAGAGTATCGCTATCTCCAAGCAGGCTGAGTTTGACAAACGCCTTTCAGAAAAGGATGTTGAAATCGCTCATCTGAATGAGAAAGTAGAGGGAGCCGTCAAGGCAAAGCAATTGGAACACGAAAAGAAAATGGCTGAGAAGGATATGCTGATTGCTCGTTTAGAGGAGCAGATGAAAAGCATTGCCAGAGATAAACAAGCTGAGTATGACAAGGCATTAGCAGAAAAAGATGCGAACATTGCTCAGTTGCAGAATCTCGTAAGCCAAAGTGAAAGTCAGACGAAGGTGGCCGTTTTGGAAGAACAAAACAAAGCTAACCAAGCAATTCTTTTAAAGGAAAATGAGATCTCGACTCTGAAAGGTCAGGTAGAATCGGAAAAAGCTGATGCATTACGTCGTGAACAAGGTATTCGTCAGAATTATGAACTGCAACTAAAACAGATGCAGGAAATAGTAGAGCAGTATAAGGATTTTAGAGCCAAGTTATCCACTAAAATGATAGGTGAGTCACTCGAAGCCCATTGTAGTGATCAATATAATGCTAACTTACGCTCAGTTCTTCCAGATGCTTATTTTGAAAAAGACAATGATGCTTCGGAAGGAAGCAAAGGTGATTTCATTTTCAGGGATTATGATAATGGATTCGAGTATCTTTCCATTATGTTTGAGATGAAAAATGAGATGGAGTCTGATGGCAGAAAACATAAAAATGAGGATTTCTTCAGAAAACTGAATGATGATAGGAACAAGAAAGGATGCGAATATGCTGTCCTCGTGTCGCTTCTGGAACCAGATAGTGAACTATATAATGGCGGTATCGTAGACGTTAGCCACCGCTATCCGAAAATGTATGTCATCCGACCTCAATTCTTTATTCCCCTTATTACGCTGTTAGTACAAATGGCGAGAAAGAATGTTGGTTTACAAAAAGAACTGATACAGGCCAAGAGCCTATCTGTTGACATAACTACTTTTGAAGGGAAGTTAGATGAATTCAAGAAAAAGTTTGGTAGAGATTATAGGCTGGCTAGCGACAAATTCAAAGGTGCCATTGCTGCCATTGACAAATCCATAAAAGAACTTCAAGCTGTACGAGACAACCTTGTCAGTTCAGAAGATTATCTTCGTCTTGCCAATGACCAAGCTGAAGGTCTGACTATCCGCAAACTTACCTATAAGAATCCTACGATGAAGGCCTTATTAGATGAAGCCAGAAAAAACGGCAGCAAGATAGAGGAGATTAAAGATGAGAGCGACGACTCTGAAATAATAGATGATATAGAAAATCCTGATGTTATAGATGAGGACAATAATGAAGAATATGATAACTCGAGTAGTGAGGAAATAAAAGATACTCATACGACAACCACACGTAAAGCCAACGTTGGAGATACTATAATGAGGACATCTGACAACATAATTGGAAAGGTTGTCGAAATACAAACCACTGCAAACGGTTTAGAAAAGCTCATCCTGGAACTCGAGGATGGCAGTAAAGGGAGTGTATATAATAACACGAGGTTATATCAAGTAGTGGAAGTTCAATGATTTAAAAAACCGTAATTTCACATTTATGCAACGAGATATTTTCATAAGTTATAGTCGAAAAGACCTAAGTCTGGTAAAGCAGATAAAAGAAGAAATAGAGATTGCTATCGGCACAGAGTGCTGGATGGACTTAAACGGTATAGAAAGTGGTAGTCCACAATTTACCAAGGACATTGTTGACGGCATAAATAATTGTAAAGTATTCCTCTTTATGCTTTCGGAGCATTCGCAAGAATCACCATACGCATTAGGTGAGATAAGGATAGCATATAAGAAGACGAAAACACATGATATACATGTCGTTCTTATCAATATTGATGGTTGTGACCTAACTGATGAATTTGATCTTCTGTATGGTCTCACAGATACTATTTTGTGGTCAAATAAGCCTCAGCATGAAAAGCTAATTAGAGATCTCAAAAAGTGGGCAGAGCCTATATACAAATTATGGGAGGAACCTGAGGAGCTTAAAGACCTAAAACTAAAACGTTACAAAGAAGATGGCTTGTATGGTTTTATGAGCAAAAGGGGGAAAGTTGTAATTCCGTGCAAATGGGAGCATGCAGACGACTTTGAGGAAGGCTTAGCCTGTGTCTGTGACCCTGATAATGGGAAATATGGGTTTATAGATAAATCTGGAAAGGTTGTTTTTCCATGCAAATGGCGAAAAGCAGGTTCCTTCTCTGAAGGTTTGGCTAGAGTGAAAGACAGAAAAGGTTGGGGATATATTGACAAAACTGGGAAATTAGTTATTCCATGCAATTGGGACTTTGCATCTTTCTTTATTAACGGTTATGCCATCGTTCATGAAGGAAGCAGAAAGTGTGGTTTCATTAATAAAACAGGAGAAGTAGTGATTCCTTGTATTTGGGAATCATGCCGCCCCTTCTTTCCCTATTCTAACGGATATGCTCAGGTTCAGGATTCAACTGGAAAATGGGGGTATATAAATGAGAAAGGAACCATTGTTATTCCTTGTATATGGAAGGATACTTGTCCTTTTGGTGACGGTTATGCATTAGTCACAAATGACAATGGAGAGATGGGCCGTATAGACAAATCGGGACAATTAACTGTCCCATGCAAATGGAAGCATATTGATCCGTTTTTTGATGGAATAGCTAAAGTACAAGATTTTAATAACAATTGGGGATTTATAGACGTTAATGGGAATGAAATAACTCCAATTAAGTGGAAAGAAGAAGTTTATGCAGGTCGCTTTTCGGAAGGTTTAGCCTATGTAAAAGGAGATAATGGGAAATGGGGGTATATTGATAAAACAGGAAAACTAGCAATCCCATATGTATGGAAAGATGCGTGGTCTTTTTCTGAGGGATTGGCTAAAGTCCAATATGATAACGGTATGCGAGGTTATATTGACAAAACTGGTAATGTTGTTATTGAGTGCAAATGGATGGAAGCATCCGATTTTAAAGATGGACTCGCCAAGGTGACAGACGCAAATTATCAACGATACACTATTAACAAACAAGGAGAGATCGTGAAATAATTAGTAAATAGGATTAAGTTGCTATGGGAATACCAATTAAAGATATTCACTCCTTTGAGAGTAGGCTTAAGAATCGTACTAAAAGATGGACTCTCATTATCTTTGCCAATGCTGAATCAGACAGCAAGGCCGTAGATTACATCTTTAGGAATTTCCATCTTCTTGATTCCTTTGCAGATGATGTTGATTTCTTTATGCCAGGTTACGAGGTGAGGCGTAGAAGAGGCTTTTCTGAAGGGGAAATCAGAATAATGAAAGATATAACTCCTCGGAATTATCCAGAATATGCAGAATTCAATAAAGACTGTGTTAGGTTTATTGAGAGTCCACGTTTAGGGCAGATTGCCTTTAATCAGGCTGAATTCGTTGACTTTGCCATGGAACTGACGAGGAAAT
>JAEEGG010009334.1_pt1 | contig 21995 bp, 15 predicted proteins | sample 9134161 | NCBI WGS metagenome assembly JAEEGG01 (sample SAMN16246543, study PRJNA631951) | gut metagenome | biome: gut microbiome; feature: rumen; material: CR-attached | host: Bos | place: Iran: Karaj | collected 2018-10
AAACTGCGTTGGCGGCAAGAAAACTGACAAGCATTATCGCCATTTCACCCCAGCCAGAAAGGTGATGCCGGGCTGCGGGACACCGCCATGGTCACAGTAGCTGCGGTCGGTGAGGTTGTGAAGCTGAATGAAGAAAACAAGCCTCTTCAGCGGATATTCCACGGCAGCATTTGCCAGCAGCACGCCGCCATAGTGAGCCAGACTGCCTGCCGCATCGATGTATCCTCCCTCGCGATGGCGGAAAAAAATGTCACATTTCAGCCGCAACGGGAAAACGGTATCGGCACAGAACAGGCGGGCGGGCGCCAATGTCACCGAAAACACCCCTTTGTGCCGCAGATAGTCAAGCGCGTATGCCGAGAGATATTCCCCCGCATCCTGCAGCACCGAGCAGTATGAATAGCTTGCCTCAATGTTGTCAACAAATGCGGCGGTCCGCCATGAGGCCAGCAGTTCGGCCCCGAACGCATCCACACGGGTATGGTTTGTAGAATACCACAGTTCGGTATCGGGACGGCGCACCCAATCGATGATTCCACGCCCTGCCCGATAGTACGCAGTGGCATTGAACCTGAAAGCCGAAAACCGGTAGCCCGCGCCCAATTCAAAGGCATTGCTCCGTTCCGCATTGAGGTCGGGATTGGCCATCTGGTTCACACTCTGATAATAGAGATCGGTGAACGAAGGGAGGCGGTAGGTGCGGCTCGCGGAGGCGGTGACACTCCAGTGTGCGGCAGGCCTCCAGACCATATCTGCGGAGGCGGCATGGTTGAAACCGAAGGCGCTGTTGTAACATCCCAACAGATCGGCTCCAAAAGTGATTTTACCGAAACTGACATGATATCCGCCGAAAAGCGACTGCGACAGACGCGCCGCCGAATGGTCGTACTTCGATGGCGGCCTGCAAAGCCCGCCGGACGAAGGTTCGCCCAAAACATTGCTGACAATGCCCTCATGGCGTGTTCCAGTCCCGACGGAAAACATCTGCCTGCCCACACGCCACAGCATCCGCGAACGCAGCCCGACGATGTCGGAAAGGTGATGGTTATGCCCTGAATACCATGATGCAGGTTCCACAACACCCTCGCGGAAGAGTTCGAAACGGTCGGAATGCAGGCGTCCGTAAAGGGAAGTTTCAACGCGCATGTTCTCACAAAAACAGGAATGTGTTACAGATGCGTTGAGGGTGCGTGTGGCCTCAAACTGGTCGGGATAGGCGATGCTGTAGAAGGCCTGGCTGCCGAAATCCTTCACCTGCCCGCCAAGCTGCAAACGCCACTCATGGTGCCGTCCGCCCCGTACCGACTGGAGGTACAGGTTTGCCAGCCGGTAGTCGGTGTTACGCATATAGCCGTCACTGCGCCCGTATGTGGCCGCCGCAGTATGGCACCACGCACCGGAATGCCTTGCGGCCAACACCGAAGCCTTCGCCATGCCGTATGAACCTCCGCTGATTTCGGCAAGCAGACGGTCGCGCCACTCCTCTCCCACCACAATGTTGACAGCGCCGCAGAAGGCCACGATGCCGCGTGCAAGGAGCATGGATGGTGTAAGCAGCTCAACACGTTCCACCATCGAGACATCAATGGGGATGTCAAGGTTATGGTGCCCGGTCTGCGCATCGGTAAGGTTGATGCCGTTCAGCAGGATGAGCATCTGGTCGAAAGTGCCGCCCCGCATCGACAAGTCGCCCTGCATGTCCCCCACTCCGCGCACGCGCATGTCCACGCCTGCGGCGAGAGCCACCACATCGCTTAAGGTTGAGACTGTATGTTTTGCCAGATCCTCCGCCGTCAGGACAACGGCAGGCTCCGAAGGTGTCTGCGGAATGGGAACAGGGGCCGTGACCTGCACAGGACTAAGTTCAACGGCGTCAGGGTCATTGTCGTCCTGGGAAAAAAGCGTCAAAGGGAAACAGAAAACGAAGCATATCAGGGTGCCCACTGACTTCAAAAGCTCGCGGTCAGCGATGTATGTGGCCAACCTTCCGATTGTCACCACCCTGTGGAGCGAGTTGAATACGGCATACTTCGCCCGCGAATACCTCCGGAATCGGAATGCCTCACAACGAATATTTATGTATCTGCGCCTGTTCATAATGGAAGAATGATAACGCTACATGTAAATATCATCGCGTTACTCTATAGTACATATTTCGACTTTCCAGCCCAATCCTCCAATACTATAACCGGAATATGTGAAAAATGCCTAAGGTTTGAGGTGACCATTGTCAAACCATAATAAACCGCACAAGAACCTATTAACAAATCGAATTCGCCCACCGATAATCCTTTAGATTGAAGATAGGCCTTGTTTTCGCCATACAGTTTTAACGATGGCAAAAGAGGAACGACCTCAAAAAGCCGCTGAATTGTACTGACATCATTGAAATTTTCGTTGCGTCCGGATTTTGCAGCACCATAAAACAATTCGGCAATAGTGATTTCCGACACGAAACAATTCTCTTTCCCCACCGCCTCAATCTTGTCTATAACCATACTGTTGTGACGGAAAAGCTCTACACAAATGTCAGTGTCCAATAAGTACTGTGCCATAGCTACCAACTTAATATTTCCCGACCATAATATGACTCATCTCTCAATGGCATATCAGTCCAATTTCCACAAAACATTGTACGAAGATCATCTTTTGGCATTATCCTTTCAGAATCATTTTTGATGGAAGCCGAAAGCTTTGCGATAAGATCAAGTTTGGTGTCCACACTAAGTGAAGCAAGTACAGACATATACAAATCTGTAATATTTACCGTTGGATTTACTCCTGTAGAAATCATTGTTCTATTTTTTTATCAACAATATTAAAAATCCATTCTTCGTATCATACATTATCAATTTGCAAAAATACAAAATATCAGGATACGGATTCCGCAATGGGGAAGAAATAATTTTTTTATTCATTAATTTCAAAGCCAAAACAACTTTTTTTATCATAAATAAAAAATAATCAGTCAAACATTGGAAATTATTTAGTATCTTTGCAAAATCAAAATAAGCAATGATTATGTGTAGGAAAACTTTTATCATGACAATGCTGCTCCTGCTTTGGGGCGGCATGATGCACGCCCAGGCCGTGGTGACCGTGGTGACAACCGACGGTGAAAAATACGCCACAATAATAACAGAGACGGGGCATGTCTCCATCGGCAACGAAAGCGTCACCCTATATGCCTCAAGTGACAGTAACGCCACAAGCAGTTATGCGATAGAGGATGTGGCCAAAATGCTCTTTTCCACGAATATGAGTGTCACAAAAGTGACCGATGAGGTGCGCCTCAACCTCTACCCGAACCCCTCCGGGGACCATTTCACCGTTGACGGAATTGGTCACGGTGAGCAGGTTCTGGCCATCTATTCGATGCAAGGCAAGGAGGTTATGCGCACCACATGCCATGCTGGAGACCGCATCGACATCAGTTCGCTGGCGCAAGGGGCCTATCTGGTCCGCATCGGCAGCAACGTGGGTAAAATCGTTAAAAAATAGGAGGACCGGGCCATGAGAATAAAGAATCTTATAATAGCAATAGCAATGGTTCTGGCCGCGACGCCAGCTTTCGCGCAGGTGCGCAGCATACAGGTGTTCAGCGGCGGCGAACGCATCTACAATGTTCCCGTTTCAGGCACGAACGACATCACCTTCAGTTCGGGCATAGCCACCTTTGTGCATGACACCAACACATGGAACACAATAATCAGCAGCATTGACAGCCTCACCTTCGGCATCTGGCAGGAGGAGGACAGCACCCAGACACCCGATACCGCAACTGCGATATATATCACCTGGAACGACACCATTGTCAGCATCATAAACCCGTTTCCGGACAGCTCTGTTGCCGTGACCGCAAAGGGCGGTGACGTGACAGTGGTTTCCAAAATTGACAGCGCTGACATCCCATACGTGCTGAGGGGCAGTTCAAAGTCCGGGTCGTTCACGCTCACCACCGCCCAAAAGGTTTTGCTTTATCTGGAAAACCTTTCACTTACCTCAACATCCACAATTCCGCCTATCTATATCACCACGGGGAAAAAGACAACAGTGATACTCTCCGGCACAAGCACCGTGGCGGACAATTCCTCCAACAAGCAGAAGGGGGCGTTCCAGAGCAAGGGGAACTTCCTGTTCAAGGGGGACGGCGTGCTCAACGTATATGGTTATTCGAAGCATGGCATACAGAGCAGCGAGGAGACTGTAATTAGTAGCGGAACGGTGAATGTGCTGGCAGCCGCGAAGGACGGCCTGAACGTTGATTGTTTCAGCATGACCGGCGGCGTGCTCAATGTCAGCGGCACCAGCGGTGACGGTCTGGACGGGGATCAGGGAGCCATCAATATCAGCGGAGGGACAGTCTCCGTCGTGTGCACATCGGACGATGTCAAGGGCATCGGATGTGACAGCACCCTGACAATCAGCGGCGGCACTGTTAATGTCACTGTAAGCGGCAAACAGTCAAAGGCGGTCAAGTCGAAGGAGAACATTTTTATAAGCGGCGGAGGCATCATACTCAACGCCGAAGGCACCATTGAGCTTGAAGAGGTGGGGAGCGGATACGACCCGTCATATTGCACCGGCATCAAGGCCGGAGGCAACCTCAATGTCAGCGGCGGGACAATTTTTGTCACCTGCCCTTCCACCAATGCGGGCGGACATGCCATTTCAGTTGATGGAGACATCACCGTCAGTGACGGCAAACTTACCCTGACGGCCACCGGAAGCTGCGCCACCTACACCGACACATCCGGCGTGACCGACTCCTACAAATCGACCTGTCTCAAAAGCGACAGGAATATCATTGTGAGCGGCGGCAGCATCAGCGCCACGGCAGGCGGACGCGCCATTTCGGCGGACAGCAATTTTATCCAGACAGGAGGTTTTATCTCCACAAGCACTTCTGCAGCAGGTTTCACCATCATCGGCACAGGCACATCCTGCACCAACGGTTTCGCCCCTTCTTGCCTGAAGGCTGACGGCAACATCACGCTGACCGCAGGTGTTTTCAAAGGAAGCAGCACCGGCAAGGGCGGACGCGGCATCTCTTGCGACGGCACCTGCACCATCGGAAAGAAAGGAGCCGCCGACAGCCTGCTGTTTGTATATATCACAACCAGCGGCGCGCCGGTCAATGCCGTTTCGGGCGGCGGTTTCGGAGGAGGCGGCAGCACCGAATACTGGAAAGGGCTGCCCAAAGGTTTCAAGATTGACGGCAACATCATCATCAACAGCGGGTATGTGCAGAGCTACTGCTCGCAGAGCAGCGGTGAGTCCAACGGCGAGGCCATTGAGAGCAAGGACTCACTCTTCATCAACGGAGGATATGTTGAGACAAACGCCTATGACGACGCCATCAACGCAAGCAACTATCTTGAGATAAACGGCGGGATGGTTTGGGCCTATTCCCGGGGCAACGACGCCATCGACTGCAACGGAACCTCCATGCGCATCAAGGGCGGTACCGTGATTGCAATCGGTAAGGAATGCGGCCTGGACGACAACAGCGACCACGGCGGCAAGCTGTACATATCCGGCGGCACCATGATTGCAGCCGGAGGCACAGGCGGCTTTGGCGGCGGAATTGAGGGCACCCCCTCCGTCACAAACCAGAAATATCTCTCGATAGGCAGCAGCAGCGGCTTCCCCGGCGGCGGCGGTGGGACATCGGTGAATGTCACTAACGGCATCTGCGTCAAGAACTGCAGCGGCACGGTGGTCTTCACCTTCAAGGCCCCCACTGTCAGCGGCAACGGATTCCTTTACCCTGTGCCTTCAATGTCAACGATGGCGGTCTCCTCCATTCTTGAGGGTCCCGGCGGCTCCACAGGCAAAATCGTCATATCATCACCCTCAATACAAAGCGGGAACTATTACTACTTCACCTCCCCCACCATCAGCGGCGGCAGCAACTGGCACGGCCTCTATAGCGGCGCCTCAGTCTCCACCACCGGTTCGGGAACAACTGTCACGGCAAAATAAGTGGAGGGCATTATACTCATGACCGCTTTAATGGGTTGGTTGTTTGTCAATCACCCATTGTCCTGTTTTGCTTGAGCCTTCATAGCGCAAGCCGTATTGCTCTTTCAGGATACGCATATCATTTTGTATTGTTGTATGTCCAACACCAATAATATCAGCAAGTCCCTCACGAGTAATCAAAGGATTATCCTTGATAATTGCAATAATCATGTCAAGACGTTCCTGAGGAGACAATTTTTTGGGGCCAGTTTTGGGGCCAATTTTGGGGCCAATTTTGGAGCCAATTTTGGAGCCAATTTTGGAGCCAATTTTTTGGGCAGTGCCCTCAAACCGCCGAATTGGGAGCACCAATGCGACCTCATCCACCTCAAGACGGTTTTTCAGTTCGGGTTCGCCCCAGCCAGTCTGTTTCCAAGCATTGAGTATCATGGGGAAGCCTGAACCAAGGTTTTCTCCATAACCTATCATCCTCAACATATTCTGCATCTTTGGATTACGCGCTTTTGAAACACCCCCTTCGTATATTTCTTCCATGGGAAGCACGAGCAAGCCCGGGTTACGAAAAACCAGACGGTCATCGTGTTTTTCTATCCGCAGAATGCCTGCCTCCAACATGATGTCTGCGTGAATAATGGCATTCGTGAAAGCCTCGCGCACGGCCTTGTGCTGAGGCGTATCGTCCACGCGCTGTATGCCTTCCATACGAAAAGGTCGCGGCAGGTCGAAAGTCACTTTTGGAACCACACGGCTAAAGAACTGATACAAATTGTTTTCCCAACGTCCATCGTATGTCAGCCGGTCACTGTAGCGCTCGTCTCCAATCAGATTACAGAAATCAATATAATCCATTCGGAAATTTGCAAAGCGTTCTTGAATGGACAAACCTTTTCCAAACATCATCAGGCCAGCCATTGTCAAGCCCTCCTTGCCAGTTTCCCTGTCAACCGTATAGCCCCCAAGATTCTTCAGGAAAGTCATGTCGTCCGCCTCATTCCACACATGCCCATCATTTCTGTATTGAAACAGTGTGCGGTATCTGCGTAAAGTGTCAAGGTCAACATCATCCATACCATAGTGTTCCATCAAGGCTCCATCGTTTCCTCCCTCATAGGAGTCCCGAATCATCGCCCGTACCTGTTGTTCCGTGCAATGGTAGTCACCTTCATGGTTGCGTCTGAACGTGTTCTTATAGACATTCTCATTCAGATACACCGGTTTTACACGCCAGTCCGCCATAGGCACATGAATGCAAATAACTTTCGCCCCGTCCACATCTAACGCCTCCACGTCACTATTTGTCAATATATTGTCACTGACTTTGTTACTGTTAATGGTGTTCCAAAAATCCTTGATTATTTTTTCAACGTCTTCTACGCCTACAATCTTATACCGCTTTGCGGATTGCTTCTCCTTCAAGTTTTCAAGCACTCCCAGCAGAATTGTTCCGCCCATTGTGTTGGCGAATGCCGAATAACTCTCCCAAAGCGATTTGGGCACCTCCGCCTTGGCTAACTTTACTTCCAATGTAAGCCGCTCGCCCTTTTGTAACAGTTTCTTGATATCGATTTGGTTCATAAATTGTCTTTTACTCAAAACTTCTATTTAATTCACGTTCTGATTTAGTCAATGGAATATTGGCTTCTTTAGAGATGCTTTCTGTGTTTTCAGAACCAGCTTGTTTTGCCCTGCTTTTTGCCCAAGTTCTTAAAATGTCAATTTGATTTTTCATCGTCATTGACAACGGAACAGTTTCTTTGATAGCATTCAAAAGATGTTTCATTTGCAGTTTAGGCGTTTCTTGATTATCAGTATAAGCCGCGAACATTGCTTCATTAACACACTCTTCAATTTCTGCACCATTAAAACCTAAAGATTCTTGAGCTAATCTATCTAACGAAAAATCAATGGGATTTTGGCCTTTTTTATTTAAATGAATGGCAAAAATACTTTTTCTATCTTTTTCATTTGGCAAATCCACAAAGAATATTTCATCAAAACGACCTTTTCGTAACAACTCCGGTGGCAAAAGTGAAATGTTGTTAGCAGTAGCCACGACAAATACAGGTTTTGTCTTCTCCTGCATCCAAGTCAAAATTGTTGAGAATATTCTTGCAGTTGTACCTCCATCGGTTGAGCCACTGCTTTGTGTTCCAGCCAGTCCTTTTTCTATTTCATCAATCCACAACACACAAGGCGCTACTGCTTCAGCTGTGGCTATTGCTCTGCGGATATTATCTTCGCTACTTCCAACAACACCTTCAAATATTTTTCCTATGTCCAGACGAAGCAGTGGCATATTCCACAAAGAAGCGATACATTTAGCCGTCAAGCTTTTACCACATCCGGGGACACCTAACAGCAATACTCCTTTCGGTTCAGGAAGTTTCCATAGCTGAGCCTTAAAGTCATAAGCCAATTTCCTTTTTTCCAACCAGGATTTCAAATGTTCCATACCACCCACATTTCGCAAATCTTCATTAACTTGATAATAGTCGAGCAAACCACTTTTTTTGATTATTTGCTCTTTCTCTAAAGCTACTGTTCTTGGCGAATTAATATCAAATTTATTTTTTACGGCAGCAAGACAATAGGCCAAGTCAGCCTCCATTACTGTCATACCTAAAGCGGAGTCAATTAGTTTTTTCTTTAATTCATCGTTCAACTCTACATTTGCATTTCTCGTAACATTAATCAAAACCTTTTCCAAATCATATTTATCTGGTAATGGGATTTCCACAACAGTAACATATTTTTCCAATTCAGTTGGCAATGTCATCACAGAAGAGACTATAATGATATGTTTCCTAAAGAAACGAAGGGTTTCCGCTAATTGACGTAATTTAATTTTAATGTTTCGCTCCTCAATATATTCATGGAAATCTTCGAGAATAAAAACCTCTGAAGTGCTACTTTTATCCGAAACACTTGAAGAAATATATTTTAATAATTCTTCAGGGTCTTCTTGGTTATCAATAGATTCCATTATGCCGTTATCATTATTTTTCAACCTAAGACCATCTACACAATTCCATTCGTAATACGAATAATCTTTCCCTATTGATTTTACTATACTTTGTATCTTTTGCTTTGCCCTGTCATATTCAAAAGTTGTCAAATACAGTACAGGGTAATATGCTTTTAGCATATTTTGAATTTGCTCATATACATTGATATTTTTCTGTATTAACATAATCTAATTGTTATTTTTGAGTTTGTAATTGAATTTGTTTTGATTTATTTATTCTATCACGATACTTTAGTGGAACTTCCTTTTTAGTCATTATTCGTTTTGAACTGAAATTCAAGTCCACTTCGTCCATTGCCGCATGTGCTCGTTTATTTACATCATCAGGCAAATAATTTGAGTCACTTATCACCGTTCCGTCATCAAGTATTGTGAACTTTATTTGTCCGACAGGTTCGGTTTCGTTTTTGTCGTTACTGCGACCTACCATATAGAACGAAACTTTTTCAGTGGCAGTTTCAATAAATTTGTCATTACTTTTGTAGGTAAACCCCTTCGCTTTAAACTGATTAACAATCATATTCTTAGAATATTCCACATTAAGTTTGTTGTAAACCGTCTGAAGTTGATTTACAAATTCACGGGCATTCCCCAAGTAATATGTGTTATATGTAACGTCAGTGCCTTTTACACGCAAGGCATACTCTCCGTAAAACTGTTGGGTAACACCAATTTCTGTAACCAAAAGTTCGTCTGTGCCGAGTGTTACATATTTCCAACCAAGTTGGTCGCACGCCTGAACCAAACATTCACGGTTCATCACGGCATTGTTGCGCACAAATTTAGATGTTTCAAATCTTGACATAATTTATTGTATTTGTAAATTAAAAAAATTTGCATAAAAAACACCATACCATAATCCTGTTCCACTAACTCTAGCACTTTGTATATTAAAAAAACGAAGAATCTCTGATATTACAGGCAGTCCTAATCTACTAGAAAACCGTTTTTCCAAGGTATTAGATTTTCCACCGCCATTTTCTATTTGCTTTTGTAAAGCTAAAGGAGGCATGGCGCAAAACTCTTTGTTGCGTTCCTCTATAATAGTTTCAATTTGATTTAAACCTAAGAGTCTTTCATGTATAACTTTATTGGGTTTGGAACCATCTCCAAATGCTGCTGTTACAGCAGTACCAACACAAATACAATATATATCTTCATTTGATATATCCACATTCTCTATTCCTAATTCTTCAAGATCGTTTCGAATTATTTGTTGGTATTTATTGTCAATAAACGCAAATCTGTCAATGGTTAATTCATGAGGCAGTGAAAAAAAGTCGTTTTTGAGAATTGTGGTACCCATATCGAAACTTTTCCTAAAAACCATCTTTTGTTTGTGAAAAAAAGTTATTTCAGTAGAACCGCCACCTTGGTCTATCAATAAGGTGTAAGGTTTTTGAACTAACTCTTCTTGATGAGTAGTTGAGTAAAAATACGCCCAGAAAGTGTATTCTGCCTCCTCTTCTTCAGTTAATATCCAAACATCCAACCCTGTTTCTTGTTTAATTATCCGCAAAATGCTATTGATGTTTCGGGCACTTCTATAAACAGCCGTTGCAACACAATAAACGACATCAACATTTGCAGCCAAAACGGAAGAATACGCTTTTTTTATATATGGAAGCACTCTGCTAACAAAGTATCGCTCATTTAGTATTCCTTGGCTATTCAATCCATTACCCGTTTCCGTTTTTTGCGAATCCTTAATGAAATGTTTGAAATTAAAAGGAGTCGACTTGATTGTTTCATTGTCAACCATTGGTATTAACCATTTTACAGCTTTTGTAGATAATTCTATTACTGCTATTTTGTCTGTCTGCATAATTATTGTTTTTTTGTTAGTCTGTTTGCGCCTCTTTGGGGCGAGTTTGAAGTATGATTAGAGTTCGTTTTAAACGATAAAGCTCTGTCTATGTTTGGAGTTTTTGGACTTAATTGTGCTGTTAAATCTTCGTACTTCCGGATTATTTTGCCAAGAGCGTTGTTGGCTGTTTTGTTTTCATCAAGAAATGGTAAAATTTTACCTTTTTTTGTGAGTTTTGTTTTCTCGGTATTATTGATTGGTTTCGATAGAAGAATTTCCAATTCTTTGATATAACTATTTAGATAGGCCTCTCCAAATTGAACAAATAATTCTTGATATTTTTTTTCATTCTCGGCGTTCCATTCTAATTTGGTCATTTCTTCCTGTCGATAATTTCTGCTGTCCTGTTTGACAAAAAAGGACAATACATTATAACTACCTGTATAGTAAAGATTTTGACATGTATTAGACAGTAGCCACACACGTTTATAATGAAATGCTGGAAGTTGAAGTATATAAAAATTGTTGTACTTTTTTTCCAATTCAAAAAGTTTCTCTAAAACAGTTTCTTCTGCCATTGTGTCTGTGCCATTTTCGGGCTGTGAATATGCGACAAAGATTCTTCCTCCCTTTTTTAGATATTTTTCAAAAAAAGGAATTCGGCGCTCGGTTGCATATTTTTTTATCCATGGGCTAATTATCCACAGTTCGTCTGATGTTGTATCAAATAGCCGCTTGAGTTCTATCTCAAACTCTAATGAATTGAAATGCCGTTTGCTTTCTGTAACTTCTTTTTGTATAAGTTCTATCTTTTCTTTGTCATTGATTTCTTCCGCTGTATCAAATTCTTCTTGTTTTTTTATCAATTCTTTCTCAGAGAGGACCTGACTTTCTGACTTTTGATCGTTGGTAATCTCAACACTAAAATCATCTTCTCTAGATTCCGCAATAAGCTTTTCTAACAGATTGTCTTTTAGTTCTTCCAATTTATCGAAAGATTCTGACAAAGGGTCAATAACGGAATCTTGTTTCTCGTCATAAACGAGAGCTCTTATTGTATTGTCTCTAAAATTCTCTAAAAGAATGACCCATACTTTTGCCTTATATTCTTCAACATCTGTAAAATCACAACTTTGAAGGATAAAGTTTTTTGCAGGAAAATGTATTTCCGGTGCTTGAACTTCAGCTATCGGTTTTACATCCTCGAGGTCTTGAGGCAGATTCGTTCCTTGGAAGAAGATTAGTTTTTCGCTTTTAAGCTTACTGAACACCTCTTTTACATTCCCTTTTAAATCTCCAGTAGCATCTATATAAAGTTCAAAATCCCGTTCAAAAGTTGAAAACTTAACCCCATTTTTTGCATATTCTTTTCCTGTGTCAGTCAGCCAAAGCACACTTTCATCTCCATCAACCATTTCGTCTTTTTTTAAGTCTTGAATAACTGATAACAGGAGATCTCTTTCGGCTGGATCCGTTTCTATGTCAAAACCTAAAACGGCTCCAATTGTTTTTGCCGATGTTTCTCCTTTTAGTAATATGGCGCAAATGGCTTCGTCAAAAAGATTGAAATCAACAGGTTGAGAACAAACTCCTCTACATTTTACGACGGTATAATGCCAATCAAAATCAGAGAAACCTATAATACGTTCTACCAGTTTTTTATTTTTACTTGCAGCATCTACAATCTTCAATTCCAACGGGACGGGCAATTGTTCCGATTTATTGGATTTGTACCACCCTGATTTTATGACAGAAACACCCTCATTTGACTCAGCTATATAACTTCTGATATTCAAACTTATAAATTCAACAAGCTCCTCGCTAATTTTCGAATTAGGGTTTTCTTCACACGGATAGCCATTCTTGTTTAGAAAAGCAACAATTTTAGATATGCCTATGTTCAGGTCTCTTGCTATTTTTGAAAGTCTTTTACTCATAATCAATTACAGGTTTTTAAGTTGTTTGATATCTACTCTGTGCATTTTAGATATAGCTTCTGCATATTCAGGTTTGTGTGCAAAATGTTTTTCGTTTCCAACAACAATCAGCAATCTTTTTGCACGTGAAAAACCAACATTAACTCGTGGTAGTTCTTTTGCAAAACCTAATGCAAATGGATAGTGGTCGTTTTTTTGTTCCTTGGCGTTTTCATCTATTTGGATATTACTACGAACCGTTGATATGATGATGATGTTCCTTTCCATGCCTTGGAATCTGTCAACGGTATTGATTCTAAATGGGACTTGGAATTCATTTTCACATTTATACCGCTCAAAATCTCTCCATTTATCTATGCCTAAATTAGGGTATAAAGCTTTTCTAATGGCCTTCATTTGATTCATGTAGTAAGTAATTACTCCAATCTCTTTTTCTTCCTCTTTCTTGCAGTTTTTGAAGTATTCCTCAAATCCATTTGCATGGGTTAATGCCTTAAGTACAGTTTTTATAGCAACAATTTCACCTTTGTTTACATAGGAATGTTTTTTTGAAGGGTCTTCTTCCGGCGTTTCCACATTTACCCAAATTGCATGTGTTTCTGGCGTAATAAAGGGTTGCAAACTTAGTCCGTGCCAACGGCTTGCTTTGTCAGAAAAATCTGGCACATCCATATGTTGTTTTATTCCACATACCAATCCGTTCTCAAGTTCTTCCTGATCCTTGTAGAATTGTGAAATACAATTCATAATTTGCTCGTGCATACGGAATTGGGTATCAAGACTTGCCACAATGCTTTTAGGTGCATTGACGAAAAGTTTTTCAAATTGAGATGTTTTATAATCCTGTTTGGTCCAGTTTTCTATCAAGCCCTTTGCTCCAATGGCTTCTAATGCCTCGCCAAACTCTTTCTCATCAATCATCGGGGGCAACTGCTTATGGTCTCCTATTATAATAACCTTTTTGCCTAAGGTGAGAGGTAATACAAGTTCTGGTGGTGTAGCTTTACTTGCCTCATCCATTATTACCACATCAAAAACAGGGTCTCCATGCACTTCTTGGCTCTTTAGAAACATTGATTGGTATGCGCTGGCGAAGTTTTTGCTTCCACATTCACTACAGGTGGCAGCAAAGACGTTTACATATTTGAGATATTCAGTGGAAAAAAACGGTTTGACAACCGATTGTTGTTCGGTTAACCCTTTTTTCCATCTTTCTACAACATCAGAATATTCGTTATCTTGACTGCATCTAAGTCTGACATTGTTTATCCAGTCATTTATTGCATTATCCTTGTTGTTTGCCTCTTCTTTTGAATTTGGTTTTGCCGAAAGCCATTGTTGCATTCTTTCGTTTGAATACATTTTACCTTCATCTTCAAACTTTTCAATATTGCCAATGCGTATTGGTCGCACCATCTTTTTTCCCTTAAGACGTTCTAAGGCATTGTCAACTGCAAGGTTAGTCTGGGAAGTCACAAGTATTTTTGCTTCAGGATTTCGCAACAATGTCTGCCAAATTATTTCAGCAATAACGGTAGTTTTACCAGTACCTGGGGGGCCTTGAATCAGAGCCATATCCGTAGCAACTAACGCTTTTGCTACTGCCTCTAATTGCTTGGGCTGACTGGCTAACAATGGCTCGTTCAAGTTTGAAAGAATACGTTTTTTTTCAACTTCTAAATCTATTGATGATATACGGACGTAGTTGGGGTCAAACAAAAAGTTTGGCAAATTTTTATTGGCCGGATAATCAATTTTACCAATTCCTTTTTTAAACTCTCCTGGAGTGGTGACCTTTGCCATTGCCTTAATCATTCTACTTATGTTGGTAAGTTCTCCCGGAAATATAGGTTTGATAAATCCATTTTTGAGGTTTTCTACATTTTCAAGAGAATCAACCATATAGTCTTCAAAACAGCCTTTTATCTTGAATTTTAGTTTATTTCGGTCCTTACGAACCAATGTGCCAATTTGCACACCTTCACTAAAGATGGCATCATCGCCAAACTCTATGATTTTTTTATTTAGTATTTCGCGTTGCTCTTTGGTCAAGAAAACAAATGAGGCTTTACTTACGTTTCTTGCCGTTTCCTTTTCTCTCTCAAGTTCTAACGATTCATTTTTTTGAAACTCGTATGTAGTATGTCCTAATTCATTTTCAAATGACAAATTCAAATAATTCGTATACTTGAGACATTCGTTTTCAAATTTTTCCTTAAAAATTTCTCGTTCTTCTTCAGAATTAAAACTATAACGGAAGGACATTCTGGAATATTTTTTATAAGGATCGTACTCAACATTCAAATTCTCTTTACTGATATTATTTTGAATGTTTGTGATTATTGTTTTACGAACATCTTCCAAATCAGTGTTAAGAGAAACAAAGAATGTGGGGCTGTATGCCTTGTCCTCTAATTCGATATTTGTAGCAGCGTCTTTTACGCGTTGTAATTGGTTCTGATAATCGATGAATGAATCAGCAGTAATGGTTATGGAAGATTTGCGGATATCTACAATTGATTTGCCTTGCAAGTCTGTTTTAGTTTTAATTTCTCGCAAAGCTTGAATCTGTTTTTCAGATTCTTGATGGAATCCGAAAATATATCTTGTTGGTAATTGGCGTATCGTTAAATCCTCATTGGCCTTTTGAATCTCCGCCAACCTCTTTTTGAAATTGTCAATCTTGTTGTTTGTTTGGTATTCTCCATCAACTATCTCAAAACCGTCGATTTCAACAAAGGATCTGTTATTATCTTTGTTTCCAAAGCGATAAGTCCTTGATTGCAGTTGAAGCCCAAAAACAGAAAATAAATCGTCTTTAACTGGGGCTGATACCTCAATTACAAATTGCGTTCTATCGTTCGACAAATATGTTTTAGCCCTATTATCAATGCCATTGCCATTTAAAACCTCTTTTATTTGTCTTATTATCTGATTATCAATAATATTCTCATCAGCTTTCACATATACTTTTAAAATAACATCTCTCACCTTATTAACTGATGCAATATTTGAAAAATAATTCTCGATACATTTCTTTACATGCGGATAATCATCTTCTGAAATCCCAACCTGACCATCGGGTGTTATTTGCAAATCATCGTATCCATATTCCTCTGAAAGTTTTTTCAGAATTTGGTTGTATATTTTTTCTTTTGAATCATCGTCCGTGTATTTGAATGATAATTCCCCAGATATAGTATTAGTTGGCGTTTCGGGTGATAGTTCAAAAAAGTATTCTGACGCTATTGTGTTTAATTGAGATAATTCATCGCTACTTAATACTCGGTATGTGTCAAACTCAATAAATGCTGCATCTCTATTAACGGCATAGTCGTTCAACTCATTTGACGAGAACAACTCTTTTATTTCTTCTTCGAATTTCTTGTTCAAGTCATCTTCACTGATAGTGATATCAACATAAGTAGCCCTTTCTCCAATACCATTATTGTCGGTATATGCCTGACTAACTTTTTGAATTTTCCAAACATTTTCTTTTTGTTTGACAAGTTTCTTTAAGGCTTTAACATAATTATCCCAAATTTGTTTGTCTTTTTCTTTGTTTAAATCTGCTGTTGGTATACTGAGAGCATCTACTTTTTGATAGAAATCAGTAAACTTTTTTCCAACGCCTTTACATTCGTTAGAATAAAAAGAAAACTTGCATTCGCATTGTTCTACATCTTTTTGAGGTGCAACTATAAAAACAACTTCTTTTGCTTTTTTGACAAAATATGAATATGCTTTATCAAACCGATTTAATGGCTCTTCATTTATTGAACACTGTAGTTCGATGGCCTTTTCTTCTTCTATTGGTATTAAAATTTTGTGAACAGAAATAGCATGACTAATCCCATAATGGTCAGTTCGTTCATAAGTTTTGATTTTCTGAAAATAGCACTTTCTTGATTGAACCAGTTGTTGTTTTAATTGACCAAAGCGCAAAGTGTTGTTTCCATTTCGTTCCCATGTACCTTCAAAATCGTCCTTGAACTTCAAAACAATTTCCAAAGGTGAATTATCTAATTCTCCAAAATCAACGGGTGTATATGTTCTGTTAAAGTCTTCCATTATAAAATATGTTATTTTACAGTCACAATCTATTTCAATACAATAATAATTTCACATAAAACCTATTGTGTTTTGCGTTTTTGTGCTTGTTTCGCAAAACGGCGTTCTAGATCGGGCTCCAATTTTATTCTGTTCGCAGGCATGGCAGAAATATTTAGTCGTTAACAATATACGGCACCGCCCCATACCTCCCGGCAATATAGTTCTTCTAGTAGTTGGCGTCGTTGCGGGGCTTGATGCATCTTGCCGAAAGCGAACAAATAAGCTGTCATTTGCGGTTCGGAATCCAGAATGTCAACGCCTCGGTTCAAGGCATCAAACAGTTCGTCCTGCAATGCCTGCGGCAGTTCGCGGTAGAATCTGACAGACAAGTCCCTCACTTTGTCAAAAGAGGGTTTGTCCATGTATTTCAGCTTGTAAGCGTAGTTGGTATTTTGTTCTATCATAATGGTTACCTCCCCGTTATCGTTTCAGATTTCCATTCCGTTTCCTTTGCCTGCCTCCAGTTGCGCAGGGCGGTCTCCTTGCTGGCATTGGCGTAGCAATACTCGCACAAATGCGGGCAGGTGTTGTACTCGCCGATGTCCTTGCTCACCATGCAGCCACAAAACTGCCGCTGTCCTTTGTCGCGGTTGTCCTTTTTCTTGATGGCATATTGCGTTTCGTTTAACATGATGGCTCCAGCTGGGATCGGCTCCGTGCCGAAAAGCCCCGTCTCCACGTTTTTGATTTCAACGCCGAGAAAATCCATCAAGACCTTGTCATGATAGGCGAAGCGGATCATCAGCTCATCGTCCACGCAGCGGTTGTGCCGGATGCCATAAGGCTCCAAATCCGCCTTTTCACCGCAGGTGGCCAGCTGGTAGTTCCATTTTTTGTTCAGTTCCGAAAGCCTTCGGGCAAACTCCTCCATTTGCGGCACCGTCCATTCCAGGTAGTTCACACTACTTTTCTCAAGATTAGATTTCACTTTTTTGTATGAGGCGATATCAGCATAACTGAAAACAAGTTTCTCCGTGTAGCCCTGCAGCTGGTCGCCGATGTTTTCCACTTTCCGCAGCAGGTCGTCAATGTCGATTCGGTCCGTCAGAATCAGTGGATCGAAACGCCAGATAACATGCCCTATCCCCAGCTTGTCCACCAAACGTTCGAAGGTGTCCACCCTATCATCCAACGGCGGAACGCCCTTTTCAAGCCCCTCCGCCTCATAATCATTCAGCGAGTATTGAATATAGCACCCGATGTTTCTTTCCTTCAATTCGTCCAAATGCGCCAGCAGCGGCTTCGGGTTCTTCGACCAGAACACGATGAACCGGCATTTCTCAAACGACACGAAACTTTTCACACCGTTGAATGGATTGGTCCAAGCGGAATAACCAACCTTCAACCGGTGGAAAAACCAGTCGGCATAGAATGCAGGAATGTCCGTGCTACGGCTCGCCGAAACAATGACGGGAGCCTGCGCCTCAACTATTTCGCCGTTTTCCCGTTGTATTCTATCTTTACGCCATTGTGCCATCGTTCTCTTTCTGTATAAGCTCCTTGATAGCTCTGTCGTAATCGCTTTCGTATTGCATTATTTCCATCTTGCGGTATTTATCAAACTCGGCAATGGCCTTCTGCTTTGCCTCTTCGTGACTAATTGTTCCTTTGCCCACCAACAATTGCCTTCCAGAGAGTTTCATCAGTTCATCCAATTTCTCTATCCATTCCGCCATTCTCATGGGTACTTGCTGGAGTGCTTGTATTTCGGCAAAGTCCAAATACTGCGACACCAATAAATTCAGGTAGGTCAACTCTTGCTCGGTCAGGTAATTCTTTGCAATCTGCACATCATCCTTTGTGATATACCCCCCCTTGAAATTAGTCATTCCAACCATAGGTTTGTTGGCATCGACGCGTTCATAAATCACCTCCGCTGCCGTATGCCGATGAGCCGCATAGTGCAGTTTGTTCTGCACGGATGCAAAGAATTGACGGGTAAGATTGGCTGTGGGGTCGTAATCAATACTCGTAATAAATATGTCGGTCACTTGCTGATACAAGTTTCGTTCGCTGCTGCGGATGTCCCGAATGCGTTGTAGCAGTTCCCTGAAATACCGACTGCGATTACCTTTCAGCCGGTTGTCGTCCAATGTGAACCCCTTTTGAATGAACTCATGCAGATGCACCGTTGCCCATTGGCGGAATCGCGTGGCAACCTGCGATTTAACACGATACCCCACAGCAATAATCATGTCCAGATTATAGTGACTTATCCGACGATTCACGCTACGGTTCCCCTCTTGGCGAACCAACAAAAATTTTTTGTTAGTTCGTCCCTTGTCCAGTTCGCCTTCTGCATAAATCTGTCTGAAAAAATTACTGTTTTGGTATCAGTTCAGGATGCAATTCAAGATACATGTTCCTGAGTGGCAGGCTGAACACATAGCACACATCGTCCAATGTCACAATATAGTCCTTAGGTTCGTTATCATACGTGATCTTCATGGCCGGTCTGTTGTATATCCAATCCTTAATGCCATTGAAAAAATCATTGCCGGAGTTTTCAAGCAGAACAGTATAGGCACTGTTTTCAACATCAAGCGCAGTCTTCGGTCTCTTGTCAGAAAGCTTTGCTATCAGAAAATCCCTGTTCAATGACAGGAACTCACCCCCCTTTATTTCTTTGAAAAGCATCTCACCGTTCTCGTTCAACTCGGTAGGACTATGCTTCCTGCCCCATACGAACTCCTTCTTTTTGCTCTTTTTGCCAATGAACGTCTTGATTTCAATCAAGTCGTAACACAACTCCCTGATTGTTTCATCATGTCTGTCGCATGGCAGCCTCTCCAGTGTCTCCTTGTTGTTCTTCTCATCCGATTCCAGATTGCCAATCTTCATTCCGATTGCATAAAGAGCCGAAAAAATACCTAAAGTGGCTAAAACGGATATGCAAGTGACTATAATCTCAAATGTTGTCATAAACCCTTGTCTTAATATGATTTAATTTCATTTTTTCAAAATATATGAACGCTTCCATTTCATTTCAAATTTTATGCTGCAAAATTAGCACATTTCACAACACGATTTCATGACGGCGGAAAAAAAATAATTAAGACTGCCGGCAGGATTCGAAAAGCTCCAGATAGCGTTCCGCACAGCGGTTCATGTCAAAACAGGTTTCGGCACGGCGCCGGCAGGCCTCCGATGGCTTCGGACGGTTCCGGAAGCCTTCAATGGCCGCCACAAGGCCGTCATAGTCACCCTTTGCGACCACCACACCCGTCTCCGCATCCACCGCCTCCGGGCTGCCTCCAGTCCGATAGGTCACAACGGGCGTGCCACAGGCCAGCGCCTCAAGGTTCACCGTCGGGAAGCTGTCGTTATAGGTGGGGTTCACAAGAACATCAGCCATGGTGTAAATGGCGGCCAGCTCCTGCCGGTCATGGGTACGTGCGACAGTGACGACACTGTCGGGGAAGAGTTTACGCTGCTTTTCGGTCACACCTACCAGCACAACGCGGATGTCCGGATTCCCGGCCAGCCGGATAAACTCGGCAATCCCCTTGGCGGCGTACCAGACTGATGCCACCCCAAGAACCACAAAGGTGTCTCCAAGTCCAAGCCGCTGCCGCATGTCCGAAGAGGTCGGACGGAAAACATCCAGGTCTATGCCGTTGTGCATCACCTGCAGTGGATACCGCTGCAGGTACGACTGACGGACAATCTCCGCCAGCCATTGTGACACCGTGACAATCCGCAGATTGGGCAACGAGGTGAAAAGCTGTTTTTTCAGCCGGTAATTGCGTTCCGAGGCATCCATGAAAAGCGACCGCGGATATTCCCTCTTCAAAGGGCAATGGTGGCAGCCCTCCCTCCAGCGCATGCAGCCCGCCGACTCAAAATGGGCGCAATGTCCGGTCATGGTCCAACAGTCATGCAGCGTCCAGACAACAGGTATGCCTGATTTTTTCAGATAATTGAAAAAGAGCTTGATGTTAAGGTAATACCCGTGCACATTGTGCAGATGGATTACATTGGGGTGCAGTTTTTCAATGGCGCGTATCAGCCGTCGGGTCGCCCGGCGGGAACCTCCTCCGTGCGCATCAAGCAGCAGGCTCCGCAGAATGTGCATATACTCCTGGAACATCGTGGAGAAACGTATTTCCTTTAACTGGCATGGACGGGAATAGCGTGCCCCCGACGCCATATACACATCCCAGCCTGCGGCTCCGGCCCGCAGACCTATCTGCTCCGCAATGCGTCCGATGGAGCCTGACCCCTGATAGGCGTTGATCTGCAACAATACAGGTTTACTCATAGCTTTTTCTGCAACTTAAAAAATAGCGCACATGCGAAACCGGCCAGAAAAACTCGAAATGACGGCGGTTGATGACCCGGCCTTCAAATGAATAATAATGGCGGTAATCAGATTGGCTGAAGACATGCCGGTAGGCCGCGCAGGCCATCCGCACCGCAGATTCGCCTGTATGCTCCAGCCGGCCGAAAGGCCAGGCGAAAAAGTCGCATGGCACGCCCGTATGTGCTTCGATGACCGTTTTGCAGTCCACAATCTGGTGACGGAGCGCATCCTCATCACCGATGGCGGTCAGCGCATGGTCGAGCGTATGCGCCCCGATGACATGTCCGCGCCGCTGCAGCTCCAGCAGCTCCGTCCATCGCAACGGGCGTTTGCCCGGACTCTTCACCACCTTTTCCGTAAAATGTCGGACGTAGGCCTCGTCCCCCTCCACAAAATTGGGATTGATGAAAAAGGCGGCGTTGACACCATACTTTTCCAGTACCGGGGCCACCATTGTCAGGCATTCCGAAAAACCGTCGTCGAAAGTGAAGGCCACCACCGGCTCGTCCACCTCCGTGCGAGCGGCTATCAGCGACACAGCCTCTTCGATGCGCACAAAATGCACCTGCCGCGCCAATGCGGACATCATCCTTTCCACGATGCCGGTTTCAGGCTGCAACGGGTGTACCATGTGCCCGTTAAGTATGTGCACACCGTTCGAAGGCCGTGCGAAACTGCCCGCAACACTCAAAAAAATATAACGCGCCGCCTGGCGCACCGGATTATTTCCCTGTAACATCATACTCCACTTTGCCGGCGATACGGCTGTAACGGAACATATCCCTTTCCGAGCCTGCCGCCGCCTGTTTAAAACCGGCATACTGT
>JAEEGG010009338.1_pt1 | contig 21988 bp, 17 predicted proteins | sample 9134161 | NCBI WGS metagenome assembly JAEEGG01 (sample SAMN16246543, study PRJNA631951) | gut metagenome | biome: gut microbiome; feature: rumen; material: CR-attached | host: Bos | place: Iran: Karaj | collected 2018-10
CTTCGTCAGCGGGAACTACGCGAAGAAATAAAAAGTCGTCGGCAAAGTCCGGAGGCCTTTACCGACGAAAAATGAGTCAACGAGAACCGTCCCCACTGACTCCGATCCCCCACCGCTTCGCGGAGCCCCCTTTCACAAAGGGGGCCATGGGGGACGGGGGCGGCGGAGAGAAGAGTGAAGAGTGAAGAGAGAAGAGAGAAGAGAGAAGAGTGAAGAGAGAAGAAAACGGGGAGCGGCCGCCGTTTCCCGAAAAAAGAAAGGAAGGATCGAAAAAATATGTCGCTGAGCAGCTACAAGATAACCGACTCGGCAATAAGCTCGAAGGGCGTGGTCGCCGCGCCGGACAGGCTGAGCGGCACCGCCGCACAGAACAAGGCGATATTCGACCGGCTGATACGGGAAAGCGTGAAGGACCTGTACAACGGTCTGATCGACCGGCTCTCCTCCTCCGCCGCCTCGGACCCCGGCGCGGGGAACATAGGCGTGGCGGCGATAGAGGGGCTCGTCAACGCCGGCGGCAGCGTCCAGGGCGCCCTGCAGGGCCTCAAAAGCCTCGTGGACGCCTGCGAGACTCAGGCCGCCGCCTCCGCCGCCCTCGCCCTGAAGGAGGACAAGAGCGTATCGGCGAACCATTTCAAGGCCGTGAGCTTCAACGAGAACACGGGCGTATTCACCTTCACAAGAGAGAGCGGGGGCACCGTGGCGATAGACACCCTGCTCGAAAAGGTGGCGGTGAACTTCGCCTACGACAGCTCCACCCAGAGCCTGATACTGACGCTGAAGGACGGGAGCACCCAGACGGTGAGCCTGTCCGACTTCATAACGGAGCTGGAATTCCTCGACAGCGATCAGATAGAGTTCTCCGTGAGCGGTCATCAGGTCACGGCGACGGTAAAAAGCGGCAGCATCACCGACACCATGCTCTCCAGCGCCCTGATAAGCGCTCTGGAGGAGTACGTGAGCACCGCCGGATACTGGGCGGAGGTCGCGACCATGGCCGCGGGGGACGCCGCGAGCGCGAAAAACGCCGCCGTGAGCGCCAGGGACGCCGCGGCAGCCTCCGCCGGAAGCGCTCAGACCTCCGCGGCGGCCGCCGACTCGGCCAAAAATACCGCCGTGGACGCCAAGACCGACGCGCTGGACGCCGCCGAACAGGCCGAGGACTCAAAGGAGAGCGCCGAGACCGCCGCGGGCTACGCGATAAGAGCGAAAACCGACGCCGAGAGCGCCGAGACCGCCGCAGAAGTCTCAAAGAACGCCGCCGTGAGCGCGAAAAACATGGCCGTGAGCGCAAAAAACGACGCGGCCGACTCCGCCTCGGACGCCGAGGCCTACGCCGCCGGTACCCGCGGAGGCGAGCCGGTGAGCTCCTCGGACCCCGCCTACGAGAACAACGCGAAATACTACGCCGACGCAGCCGAAGAGGCCGCGGCGACCCTCACCGTGGACGACGAGATGAGCGGCAGCTCGACAAATCCCGTTCAGAACAAGGTGATCACCGCGGCTCTGGAAGCCAAGCTCGACGCGGACGAATTCCCCGCCGCATTCCCGACGGAAGCGGCCTCCGGAGCCGTCGTTTCCGTGACCGACGGCGCGGACGGCCTACCCGTGAGATCCCTGAAGGTCAGGATCGCGCCCGCGCAGTCCGGGACCGGCGTTCCCGCGCCCGACAACCTGCGGAATATAAGCGGCAGGACGGGAGCGAGCGTGTTCCGCGCCGGGCGAAACATGTTCGACGAGGCGACCGCCGTGCTGTACGACCGCTTTATCAACGTGTCTGCGACGCCGAAGCTCTGGAGCTACGACGCGAGCTCGAAAAGCATTGCTTTCCCCTGCAAGCCGAATACCGCATACAGCGTATCCTGCTCGGATCCCGACGCGGAGACCGTGATAACCGTATTCCGCGTGGGCTGGATAGAAAGCGGGATACCGAGCGGGATAGGCACCGCGCCGGCGGTGTACGGAGTGGTGAACGTCGGCGCAGCCGGCAGCGCCACGCTGACCACGGGCGAATATGCTACCCACATAGTGGTGCAGCTTAACGCCGCGATCCTGTCCGCCCGCAGCGCCCGGCTCCAGATAGAGCCCGGAAGCGCGACGCCCTACGAAGCCTATCGCGGCGCCGCCTGCGTCTTCGACTGGGAGAGCGAGGCCGGAACGGTATACGGCGGCACTCTCGACGTGACAACCGGCGTACTGACGGCGGACAGAGGCCTGAAGGTCTTTACAGGCCAGGAGTCGGGCTGGGAGAAATTCACCAACGACAACCCGAACGGCACGTACTTCGGTCTCGCCGGAACGACGGCATACGCCGCCTTCGCCGACGACCCCGAGGCGATATGCTCGATAAACAAACGGTCGTCCGCCGCTAATTTCGCATCGGGCGACGGCTTCTACTGGACGAGCGGAGGCTGGCGCATCCTTTACGGCGCGGCCCACGCCGGAGAAAGCCTCGAGGACTTCAAGGCTTACGTGCAGCAGAAGTACGCCGCGGGAACGCCCGTGGCCGTCTGCGCGAAGCTCGCCTCCCCTCAGGCATATCAGCTCACGCCCGCGGAGGTGAAGACGCTGCTTGCCGAAAACACCCTGTGGGCGGACTGCGGGGACGTGATCGAGCTCATATTCCGCGCCGACCCGACCCTGTTCGTGAACGAAAAGCTCGCCGCGGCGCGGCGGCTGACGGAGCTGATGATCACCGCCGAGCGCACCGACACGATGACCGCCCCGCACAATCTCACGGCAGGGCAGCTCATAGTCGCCCGCGGCACCCTTTACAAGGCCGCGGAAAACATCGCCTCCGGCGCGGAGCTCGTGCCGAATTCCAACATCACCGAAACAACGGTCGCCGCGGAGCTCGCGGCGCTCGCATAAAAGAAAGGGAGGAAAAAATAATGTACATCATCCAGGAGATACAGACCGACGCTCAGGGAAACGTATCCATGCTTCCCGCCGTGACCAGGGCCACGCAGAACGAGGCCGAGAGCGAATTCCACATCAGGCTGGGCTACGCGGCGATATCCGCCGTGGCCGTCCACGCGGTGACCATGTACACCAACGAGGGCTTCCCGCTGATGCACGGCTGCTATCGGCATCCGGCGGAGCCTTCGGCGGAGGCGGTCGGAGATGGCTGAGATAATCACCGCGATAATTGGGGCGGCGGCCTCCGTAGCGGCGGTGCTGATATCCGCCAGGGCGACCACGGCCAAGGTGCAGCAGAGCCTCGCCACGTCCCAGGCCGTGACGGATCAGAAAATAAGCACCCTGCAGGAGGACCTGAAGGAGCTTAAGGACGAGGTCAAGGAGCACAACAGCTACGGACGGCGGCTGCCCGTGATAGAAGAGCAGCTGCAGGACGTGTTCCGCAGGCTGAAAAGGATCGAGGACAGGCAGGACTGAGGCGCTGCCGGGCGGCGTTTTGTAAAGGGGACGTGGGGGACGGTACTCTTAACTCTTATCTCTTCACTCTTATCTCTTCACTCTTCACTGAAAACGAGGGGTAAGAGAAGAGAGAAAAGAGAAAAGTAAAAAGTGAAAAGTGTTCCCTGCGGGGGGGACGGAAAAGGAAAATTGAACTCGATCCCTCGTCGGAGCAAACTGCGCTCGCTCCGTTTCCGGCAATGTCCTTCGGACACAGCCGAAAACTGCGTATCGCTGCGTTGCTCCTCCTCTCAAAACGCGACCCACTGCGTTGGGCTCGCGTTTTGATTGAGGACGGGGAGCGCGGAGCCCCTTTCGCAAAGGGAGGCATGGGACGGGGAGCGCGAAAATGAGTCAAAGAGAACCGTCCCCATTGACTCAAAAACACAGAAAATGAGTCAGCGAGAACCGTCCCCACTGACTCACCCATTGACTCAGTTCGTGAAAGGAGAATACATACCATGCGTGAAAAGATCGCCGAAAGGCTGCTGAGCGTGAAGAGCATCGTTACGCTGCTGCTCAGCGCGGTATTCGCGTACCTCGCCGTGCGCGGGAGCATAGAGGGAAAGGATTTCATGACGGTATTCCTCATGATAATCTCCTTCTACTTCGGAACGCAGGCGATGAAGAAGGAAGAAAAGGCCGAGGAGCCGGACGCGCCCCGCGAAACGGCGGCGATCGGCTTTATGACGAACGGGGAGGGCGAAGGATGATCAAGGGCATAGACTGCGCTTCGAAGCTCACCGCCGACAGCGCGGCAAAAATAAAGGCCGAGGGCTACGCCTTCGCCGGGCGGTACCTGGTGCCGCCGGAAAAGTACCGCAAGGCCCTCACGGCCGACGAGGCGAAGCTCATCACCGACGCGGGGCTGAAGCTGCTGACCGTCTACGAGACCACCGCAGAGCGGGCAAAGGGCGGAGCCGCAGCGGGAGCCGCCGACGCCCGCACGGCCGTCGAGTGCGCGCTGAGGCTGAAAATGCCGAAAAGCGGGGCGATATACTTCGCCGTGGATTTCGGCGCCCAAAAGGACGACCTGCCCGCGATACGGGAATACCTCGCCGCGGCGCGGATAAACCTCGAGGGCTACCGCCTCGGGGTATACGGCTCATACGCCGTCATCGAGGACGTGGCCGACATAACCGACTGCCGCTGGCAGTGCGTGGGCTGGTCCTACGGGAAGAAAAGCCCGAAGCTGCACGTATACCAGGCTCAGTTCAACAAATACGCCGGCGGCGTGAACGTGGACATAAACGAATGCGCCGATCCGGACGCGGCGGGGCTGTGGGATTACTCTCCCGCGGCCCACTGGGCAGAAAAGGACCTGGAATGGGCCGTGGAAAACGGCCTGCTGAAGGGCTACGACGAAAGCGGCCTCGACCTGCGGCCCGACCGGCCCGTGACGAGGGCGGAGCTGGCCGCCGTGCTGCACAGATACGACGAAATGAGGAGAACGTGACATGAACACAAGCACACTCTATTCATCCGCGCTGAAGGCGGCGAAACGCCCCCTCACTCAGCAGGAGGCGGACGAAAAAGCCCGCGTCCGTCTCATTCCGCAGGCACCGCAGGCCCCGGAGGGAAAAAAACCCTACCTCGTCAAGCCCGCGGCGGCCTCCCCGCAGCAGAGCTCGACGCCCGGCTTCACGGCCGCGCAGACCGCGCAGCAGACGGCAGGGCAGGCAAAGAACGTTTCGGGAGAGCTCGGCAAAACGATAGCCATGGCGCAGATAAGCGCCATGGCGAAGGACGCGGCCTCCGGAGGGATAAAGCCCTCCGGAGGCACCGCGCAGAACCCGACGCAGACCGCGCAGCAGACCTCCCCGCAGCAGAGCACGGATTATTCCCTGCTCATACGCGACGCCATAGCCGCGGGAGCCGACGCCGCCACCGTTCAGGGCCTGCTCGACAGGCGCGTGGAGAAGGCGCTGGGAGACCCCGCGCTGAACAAATACGCCTTTGACGACACGTACTCCGCCGCGAAAAGCTACATTGACGCCAACAGCCGCCCCGTCAGGGACGACCGGGCCGAGGACATGGCCGCCGAGCTCACGGACATTTACCGCGGGGACGACGGGCTGTACGCTCAGGCCCTCGCCGCGCAGCAGGCCGCCAACGACGCCGCGGTGAAGCAGGCCGTGGGCCGGCTCAGAGCCCAAAAGGACGAGACCGACAGCAGCTACGCCGATCTGTTCCGGCAGCTCTATCTCAACAAGATGCGCGACGCGAAGAACATCGACCAGCTGCTCGCCGACCGGGGGATCACCGGCGGCGCCGCCGAGAGCACGGCGCTGAGCATGAACGCCGGCTACGAGGAGGCGCTGCGGCAGGGCGCGAGGGACCGCATAAACGCGCAGTCCGAGCTCGACAGAGCCATAACCGAGACCGAGCTGACCGGGGACGTTTCCAACGCCGAGGCCGCCGCGAACAACGCCGCCGCCCGGGCGTCCGGCTACGCCGACGTGCTCAGAGGCCTCATAAGCCGCTACGACACCCTCTACGAAAACGAGGCGGCGCGGGACGGCGACAGGAGCGCAAGAGCGCGGAATTACGCTTATCAGACCGCCCTTGCGATGATGCAGAGCGGCGTGATGCCCTCCGACGAGCTGCTCATCTCCGCCGGAATAACCAAAAACGACGCCCTCTCCGCGGTGAGCCGCGTGCAGGACGAAAGCGAAAGAGCAAGGCTCGACGCCGCCGGAGAAACGGCATACAAGACCGCGATGACCATGCTGCAGGGCGGCCTCATGCCCTCCGACGAGCTGCTTGCCGCCGCCGGGATAAGCCGCCGGGACGCCGAAAGCATCGCCGGGGCAGTCAGAGAGGAAACGGCGTACTCAAGGAGCAGCGAGACCGCCTCCGCCGCCCTCAAGACCGCCATGACGATGCTGCAAAGCGGCATAATGCCCTCCTCCGCCCTGCTTGCCGACGCCGGCCTGAGCGAGCAGGACGCCCGCAGCATTGCCGATGCCGCAGCAAAGCAGGCGCAGGCCGCCGCTTACTCCGCCGTGGCCTCTAAGCCGGTCACGTATACCAAAACGCAGGCCGAGACGGCCCTTTACGCCGCCCTGAGCGGAGACAGGAGCGGGCCCGTCCGGCAGATAGTGGAGGGCTGGTACGGCCTGCCCCTCGAGACCGTGCTGAGCATATATACCGGAGAGGCGGCCGGGGAAGAGGAAAGCGGCGGGACGGACTACGGAGGCGCGGAGATCACCGCGCCCGCCGCGTACACGCCCACGCCGCCGGAGGAAAGCCTCGATTACGACGCCGACTCGGGCATATTCCGCTGGAACGGCGGGATATATACCGATCTCAAAAGCCTGACCGACGACATGGCGGACGCGAGGCTGAGCGAGGCGACGGAGAAGATCCTCGAAAGGAAGTTCGCCTCCCTCGGCTGGCCGCAGGTGAAAATAAAGTGAGGGCGGAGAAATGATATCATACACGGAAGCACTGAAAAAACTGAACTACGCTCCGGCAAAGCAGGGCCTGAGGGCCGCTCGGCGGGGCGAAGAGACCGACGCGGGCACGGGGGCGAAAAGCGCCCCCGCCGCGTCATATTCGGACGCCCTTCGGGACCGGCTCTACGACGCTCCCGCGAAGACGGCCGGCGCGGGCATGGGAAGCACACGCAGCCATAACGGCGGAGGCGGCAGCCTCGGCGGGCCGCTCATAAACGAGTTCCGGAGCATGAACGTGCCGAACGTCGAAACGGATATAGGCATGACCGGGGACGAAAAGAAGGCCGAAAAAAACAGACTGCTCGAAAACATGAACAGTCTGATCGGCTCCATCAATACGCTGAAAACCGCGCAGAGCCGCGGAGCGAACGTATCCGACCGCCTCGGCGAGCTTACGGCGCAGCTCGACGCGGCGCAGAAGGAATATGACCGCATCGTTCGCAGCGGCCTGCACAGCCGCGCCGATGAGCTGCAGTGGCAGATAGACGACGCGCGGAAAACGGTAAACGGCATAAATGGCCTCATGCCCCGGACGGACGCCGAATGGCGAAGCGCCGCGAGCGACATAAAGAGCGGCAAAAACGGGCTTTCCGCCCTCGGCGGCGAGCTCATGCGGGCGCAAAACGGGCTGAGGGAAGCGAAGGACGACAGGAAGCTGCTCGACTACGTAAACAAATACGACGAGAAGACCCTGAAAACAAGAAAAGATACCTTCGGCGGGCAGTTCGGGGCGAATTATACGCTCGGGCGTCTGACGCAGGACGGCAATCTCGCGTGGGACCGCTACCTTTCCGAGCCCAACGAGCGCAACAGAGTACGGGCACGGGTGATAAGCGAGCTCACAGATCAGATGCAGGCAAACAACGTAACGGCACTCGACGGCGAAAACACGAAGCTGCCGTGGCTGTCGAAGGACCTGGCGAATTATCTCCCTCAGTTCATTGATCAGCTGGAGTACGAGGCCGCAGGCGCAGCCGCCGGAGGGCTGGCCGGCTCCGCGATACCCGGAGTAGGAACGGCGGCGGGCATGAAGGCCGGAGCGATAGCCGGCAGCGGGCTGTATTCGTTCAGATCCGTGCGCGGCGCGGCGTTCAGAGGGCTGACGGAGCTGGGCGTCCCGGAGGAGCAGGCAAGAAAAGCCGCCTCCGACGAGGCGGTCATATCCTCAATGATCGAAATGGCCGATACCGGCCTCGACCTTGTCACCCTCGGCACCGGGAAAGTGCTGAGCGCCTTCGGAAAGCAGGGCGTGAAGCAGATAGCCGGAAAGGCCATAAGCGAGTGGGCCGGGAACACGGCCTTCCGCAAGCTCCTCGTGGGCCTCGGGAAATACGGGATAAACATTCTCGGCGAGACGGCCGAGGAAGCCCTGCAGGAAGCCGTAAGCATTGCCAACGAGAAACGCGCAGGCACCGGCAGGCTTGACCTTGCGCGAAGCTCGGCCGACGTATTGAAAAACGCGGCACTCGGCAGGGATCCCGAGGCGAAAGCGCGGATAACCGAAGCCGGAAAAGGAGGCGCGCGCCTGGCCGCCATGCTGGGCGGCGGGACGATGCTGACGACCGGCCTCGGCGAGAACGTCATGAACGGCGGGAGGAACATCACGGCCGAAAACGGGCAGATCAAGGCCGGGAACGGGCAGAATATGCGGCGCGGTATCGGGGAAGGTCTAAGCCTTCCCACGCCGGGAATGACGGAAGAGGAAAAAACGCGGCTGAACGCAGAGCGGAAGAACACGCCAGAGCCGCCGCGCTATCTCCCTGCCCCGGGGATAACGGAGGAAGAAGCCGCGAGGCTGAGAGGGAAACAGACACCGGCGCAGGGGCCGGAACAGACGCGGCCTACGCCAAAGGGAGACTCGGAAACGGGAACGATCCGAAAACGCTTTGCCGCGGATTTCGACAACTGGATGAACACGACGACGCAGGAACAGCGGGCAAAAGACGGAGGACGCTTCCTGATTGGGCACACTTCCAACCAGCTTAAGCAAGCCAATGTCGATGATTATGATATCTACTTTGGAAAAAGCAAGATCGCGCGCATCCTGCTCAATTTGGAAATGACGCCGCAGATCATTAAGGAAGTGGCCGATGTTATAGAAGCACCTGTGATCGTCATGGACTCCAAGACGGTGCCGGGAAGCATCACCATGTTCGGAAATTCCAAAACGGCAAACGGAAAGCCGGTCATGGTATCGATGCTGCTGCATCCTACAACCAAAACCGGCGAAATTCTTGACTATGGAGTTGTGACGAGCGCATACGGCAGACGGACAAACAATGCTCAAAACCTGATCGACACATCCAACATCCGGTACATAGACCCGGACTCAAAAAGAACCGGCGAATGGATGAAGGCACTCGGGCTGCATTTGCCGTCAGCGTCATCCACCGCCGGATCAGAGGAGATAGACCGATCCTCTACATCCCATGCGCCGGACGGCGCACAAGTGGATATCTCACGGCCAGCTATCGCCTTAGGCAATACTATACCACAGCAAAATCAGACCGTCAACACCTCCGAAGGCGCAGCGGGCGGGCAGAATACGGAAGCAGGGGCAGACGCCGCCGGCGAAGCGCCCGCATCGGCGCGGGAAGGCGGGCAGAATACGGCTATATTGTACAGTTTCCACAACATCCCGGTACCGACTTATGAGCAGTTGATTGAAAAGCCTGATATCCCCGTAGTGGACATTCGGAAAACGCGGCATGGAAGCTTCAAACAGGAGCGTGAGGAGTTTTTGAACAGTGAGCGGGCGCATCGGCTTTACTCCGCACCCGTTACTAACCGCGACACCGGTGAGATAATCTTCATCACTCCGGCAACTGTCAGGCACAGCTTCTCCAACATCGGTTGGGAGCAGATCGAGCTGGCGGAGCACCTGCCGGAGATCATCGAGAGCGCCGTTCTTATACATGCGGAGCAGAGCCGGAAAGCACCGGAGGACAGAACAACAGGCGTCTATATCCTTCTCGGCGCGGCAATGACCGACAACGGTGTGCAGCCCGTGAAGCTGACAGTGAAAGAATACAGCATCAAGGGGCAACGACTCCCGAAGGATATTGAGTCCTATTATGGGACGGGATCCGATCCGACAACATATGCTGACATATACGACGGAAAAGTGTTGATACTGGAAAGCATAAAAAAAGAGGAGCCCTCCGGTTCAGCAACGACCGACACGGCAAAAAATGCCGCCGTAAGTTACCCTTTAGGCTCCTTAGATGAAAGTCCCTCCGGTTCAGCAGGTTCAGCGGCGGCGATCGTACCGACCGCGCAATTCCACCCTTCAGGTCCTTCCAAAATCAGTGTAAATGATTTGCTCTCGCTTGTCAAGGGCACCGCGGCAAAGTATATCCCGACATCATTCAGATATGACCCGCCGCTGTACCTTCCCGCGCCGGGGATGACAAAGGAAGAGAAGATGCGGATGAGAGCGCAGACGGCCCATTCGAGCGCGCTGAAAGCCGGAGCGGACACCGACGCCGCCGAGAGCGCCGCGCGCCTGGCCGGGATGCTGAACAAAGATATCCGCTTCTATAATGACCCCGCCCGAAACGGGAGCCTGACGAACGGATATACCGAGAACGGCACCATATACATAAACGCCGCGTCAAAATACAGGCCCGTGGTATGGATCGTGGCTCATGAGCTGACCCACAGCGTCGAAAACTCCGGAGCATACAACGGACTTCTCAGGATCGCGAAAGCGCATTACGGCGACGGCTGGACCGATGTGCTGCAGAGCCGCATACGGAGCGCGGAACAGGCCGCTCAAAATCTCGGAAATGAAAAACTCCGCCTGACGGCGGAGGCGGCGGAGCGGGAGCTCGCGGCGGATTTCTTCGCCGACAAGCTTCTGACTGATGAAGACGCCATACGCCGGGCGGTGAATTACGATCCTACCACGGCGCAGAGAATAGCTGCCTATCTGAAAAACCTGCTGAACAGGCTGCAGGGCAGAGAGCCGACGCTCGAATGGGCCCTCGACCGCTATAATACCGCCCTGAGGGAAGCAGCCCGGAGAGAGGCGAATTACGAAAATGCGAGCGGCAGGCAATACAGCATTATAACACTTCCGGACGGAAAACAGTTTGTCAGAGCTGACAGGCAGGTCATTTTCGGCAATGATTCGACCAAATGGAGAGAACAGGCTGAAAATTATATCAACGGTAAAATTCGAAATGGCGAAGATATCCGGATTATAGCTGAGGATGGGGATGTTCTAATGCTCACAAAAGACACATCCGGAAAAATAACATCGCCTTATAAAAACGGGAGATCGTTGGACAATGAAATATACTTTAGAAAGCTGACTGCGGGAACACATATCGACGAATTATCTAAAATATCAATGAGAGGAAACAAAAGCAAACCAGACACGGGATCACGGCACGGTGATTTTGCGTCAGACGGTTGGAATTATCGAACAGCTTATTTTCAAGACTATGACGGGATGTATTATAAGTTGAAGATTTCCGTGGCACAAAACGCAAACGGAAATGTTATCTACAATATCGGAGACATGAAAGAAGAAACTCCCCCACAGCGCAAGGAGCGCAAACCAGGCTCATAGGCCAAAGGCAGGGTAGTTTCTTCACTATCACTATAATCAATACCTTTGCTTAAGTCAATTGAAATTTCTTCAAAAACAGACTTTCCAAAGATGTCGCGGGCCCGGAACCGGGTCCGAAGAGGATTGCACCGGCGCGTCAGCTCGACGGACGATACGGAAGCATCGTATCCGAAGCGCGGGAACGGCTCAGGACCGGGAACGCGAAGCTCGGGGACGTCATCAGACATGACGAGCTCTTCCGTTGCTATCCGCAGCTGCGCGGTGCCGGCGTTCAGTTCGCCGAGCTCAAAAACGGCCGGCGCGGAGAATACGACGGCAGGCTGAACGTCATCCGCCTCTCCCGTGCGCTCATGAACGCGCCGGAGGATACGCTGATACACGAGATACAGCACGCGATAGACGACGAGGAGGGCTTCGCCCGCGGCGGAAGCGCGGACTATTGGCAGCAGCGCCTCGACAACGGCTACGGCGGGAACAGAACGGCGGATGAGCTCTACCGCGACACCGCCGGAGAGATATCGGCAAGGGAAGCGGCAGGGCGGCGCACGTGGACCGAAGACCGGCGCCGGGCAACGCCCCCGGATATCCGGCGGGAGAACGCCGTGTTCGCGGGAGATACGGGCACATTCAGCTTCAGCGAGCAGGATGGGGTGAAAAACATTGAAACGCTCACCGAGCAGGACGAGCTGGACCTGCTGGAGAGCGTGGAGCGCGGAGATTATGCGGACCGCAGCTATATCCCGCTGCGGAGGAACACGCCGGGCATTCTCATATCCGAAGTGGAACGATATACCGGCGGCGAAACAACCGTTGATGATCTGCCGATAATCTCCGAAGTGGGGCACCTGCGGCAGGCGATGGACGAGGACAGCGGGAGCTACGATCCGAAGCACCGGCCGCACAATATAAGCCCGTCCGAAATGATCTCCATCATCAAGGGTATGGATGATCCGCGGTACATCGTGCTGCAGGACAACGGCAGATATGTCGAGGTCGTGCGCTACCGCGGAGAAAAGAATGGACGAACGGCGTGGGCCGTGCTGGACTTTGGTGACTGGAAATATAGCGAACTGATGAACGGTTATCCGAGCGGGACGTACAATGTACTTGTGACGCCGTTCGAGCCGGACGACCTTGAAAGTTACATGCGAAAGCATGTGAAGGCCGTCGTATATGACAAGGCAAAGGACGCTACGAGTAGCGGCTCCAACCGTCTATGGTCTTCACATACCAGCGTAACGCCCTTTGCTGAAAAAAATATAACATCCATGGATGCTATTGTCAACGCCCCTCCGAAAGCACAGCGGGAGAACGTCATGGGCTGTGCTGGATTTTGGCCAGGATGAAGATATACCGTATATGAACGGCTATCCGAAAGGAACCTATAATGTGCTCGTGACGCCGTTTGAGCCCGACAATTTGGAAAGCTACATGCAGAAGCATGTGAAGGCTATCATATATGACAAAGCAAAGGACGGCCCGGAGAGAGGTTCCAACCGTCTATGGTCTTCGCGTGCATCCGAGACGCCCTTTGCAGAAAAAAATATAACATCCATGGATGCTATTGTCAACGCCCCCTCCGAAAGCACGGCGGGCGGGCAGAACAAAGCATAGATGTAGAAATCAGCGCCGGACCGTCGGCATTAAAAAAGGGAAAAGGTCTGGCCTATATACTCGCGTCCAACATCGGCAAGTTGGAAGGAGATGTACCTGTTAAAAAATTGATAGGTACTGAAATGAATGATCGGACAAAAAAACATCCGAACAGATTGCGGATTTCTTCAAGAAAATAGGAAATCTTGTACATCGGGATGGATTTGGAGACATTCTGTTTGGAGAATACGGAATTGGAGGAATGATAAATCATCGACCACTGAACAGGGCAAAGATGGTAAGTTTGACTGCCGTACCTGAGGTGATCAAAAGCGGAAAAATAATCAGTGCGGTGGAAAATTGGAAAGAACGTGGGTATGACAGCTACATCTTTGCAGCTCCTGTCAAAATCGGAGAAAGCACGGTCTATGTGGCTGCAGTTGTTAATAAAGACCAAAGCAACCGCTTCTACATGAGCGAAGCGGTTGACTCGGACGGAAACTATGTAAGAATAAACGAAACCCCGTCCGACAACACAAAGACCGGAGTCACCGCACAGGGCGGAATTACCGGAGGGCCGGACGGGCTTTCTACCGTAGGAAATAACGACGGTTCACCGACCCTGGTCGGCAGAACTGTCAATCCCACGGATATTCAAAGCATACCACAGCCCGGTGTAACTGTCAACGCCCCCTCCGAAAGCACGGCGGGCGGGCTTGACCCGGAATGGCGCGCCTCATTTTTCGCCGTGTCTGTCGAACAGCTCCCCGTCCAGAGCGGATATATCGGCGAGGCGCAGCGTCTCGCCCGTGCTCAGCGTCAGCGTTCCTCCGGCCGTGTCTATCCTTTTTATCCTGCCGCGGGTCTCCTCGTAGCGGCCTCCCGCCTTTTTTTCATCCCGGATGAAATAAGTTATCCTTATCCCGGGTCCGTTTTCCGCCTCGGCCGCCAGAAGGCCGAGGCGTCTGTCCAGCTCCTCGCGGGCGTCTTCCTCAAGAAGTCTGCGTCCGTCGGTGCGCCGCGCCGTTTCGTCTATCTTTTCGCCGTAGCCCGTCAGCGCGGCAAAGGGCGCGAACTGGCCCGCCCTGTCCCTCATGCTCATTTTCGCTCTCGTCGGCGAAACGTGATGGGGCAGGTTTATTATATCGTCGTAACGTCCTTTTCCCGAAGCGCTCACGGTCAAGCCTTATGACCTCCGACCTGCCCGTTCCTTTGGGCGGCGGTGGCTCCTTCCTGCAGGTCCATGCCCTTGAGCAGGGCGTTCCTGCCGTATTTTTTCTTGATGTCGATTATGGCCTTCTGCCGGCGTTTTTCCCTCTCCAGCTCAACGTTCTCTTCGGCGCGCTCCCGCTCTTCCCTCTCGGCGTCTCCGAACAGGTCCAGCTGCTTCGGCGTCTCGTCGCCGCTTTCGTCCTCCGGGCGCAGGTGATTAGCCGTGACGTACATACGCCTTACGAGCAGCTCTTTGTCGGTTATGCGCTCGAACAGCTCCGTAACTGCCTCCGTTATGATCCTTGACGAGGACGTCCGCCTGCGGAGGTTTATCGAGCCGTGAGCCTCCTTGGGCACGCGGCGGCCGTAGCGGTCCTTCACCACCGCGCCCATATACCGCTTGCCGCGTTCCTTATCGCTAATGTTTTCGGCGTCATATCCCACCGTCAGCACCATCTGGTCGGCCGTAAGCTCTTTGTCCGCCAGCTCCAGCGAGAGCATATCCGCCATTTCCCTTACCACGAGCCGCGCTTTGTCGAATTCGTAGGGCTGCGGCAGCACCTGGCCGGAGTTCATGCTGCTGTTTTCCGGTCTGTACGCCTTGATGGCCTCCATCGTGCAGGGCTCCCAGCCCCAGGCGTGGTCTATAAGCAGCTCGGCGTTCACTCCGAAAAGGCAATACAGCAGTTCCTCGTTTTCCACCGAGCAGCGCGCCACGTCGCCCATGGTGAACATGCCGTATTCGGCAAGCCGCGAGGCGTAGCCCCTGCCTACGCGCCAGAAATCCGTAATGGGTCGGTGGTCCCACAGTCTGCGGCGGTAGCTCATCTCGTCGAGCATGGCTATGCGCACGCCGTCACGGTCGGCCTTGATGTGCTTGGCGTCTATATCCATGGCTGCCTTGGCAAGATAGAGATTGGTCCCTATGCCCGCCGTGGCGGTGATGCCCGTTTCCTTCAATACGCTCCGTATCAGCATCATGGCAAGCTCTCTCGGGCCGAGGCCGTAGGTTTTCAGATAGGCGCTCGCGTCTATGAAGACCTCGTCCACGGAGTAGACGTGTATATCCTCCGGGGCTATATATCGCAGATATATGTCGTAGATCTCGGCGCTCACGCTCATATAATGCGCCATCTGCGGCGGCGCGACGATATACCCGAGCTCCTTGCCGGGATCGGCCGCCAGCTCGGAGGCAAGATACGCCTTGTCCGCAAAAACGCCTCCCGGGGCGTTCCGCCGTCTCTGCGCGTTTATCTGCTTTGCCTTTTGCACGACCTCGAAAAGGCGCGCCCTGCCCGGGATGCCGTAAGCCTTCAGGGACGGGGACACGGCGAGACATATCGTTTTTTCCGTGCGGCTCTCGTCCGCCACGACGAGGTTCGCGTCCAGCGGGTCCAGTCCGCGCTCCACACATTCGACCGAGGCGTAAAACGATTTCAGATCGATGGCTATATACGTCTTTTCCGACACGTCCCTTACCTCCCCTCAGCCGTTCAGTTTTTTCCGCACTTCCCTCCACGCGGGCATATACTCGTCCATAAGCGCCTTGAAGCGCGCTCCGTGGTCGGGCTGCTCAAGATGCGTCAGCTCGTGCACCAGGACAAAGTCGAGGCATACCGGGTCCTTCTGCGCCAGACGCAGATTTATCCTTATTTTCCCCGTCGCCGTGCTGCAGCTTCCCCAGCGCGTCTTCATATCCCTGATCTGCCACGCGCTGCAGCGCAGCCCCGTAAGCTCCTCCCAGTACGGCATACGCAGCGCGATGCGGGCGGAGAGCTCCCCGCGGTACCACGCTTTCAGCGCATCGGCGGTTTTCTCCGGCGTGATCCCGCCGCGCAGCGATACGGCAAGCTCGCCGTCCTTCTCCGTTACCCGAGTCCGGGCGCCGTTTTCCACCCGCAGCCGAAGGGGCCTGCCCCATAAATACCGCAGCGCGCCGTTTTCGTATCCGGCTTTTTCCGCGCGGGCTTTTTCCTCCAGCTCGGCGCGGCGCTGTTTTATCCACTGAAGCCGGCTGCTCGCGAACTCCCGCAGCACTTCCCTGCCGACGAAAAGCGGCGCGGTCATCTCCGCCTCGCCGTCGGGAGGCTTGACGCGCAGGTGCAGGTTTTTGATATTCTTCCTCGTAACGCTTATCCGTATTCCTTCAAGCTCTATATAATCCATTTTACTCTCGGCAGGCAAGCTGCCAGAAGGCCACGGCGCTCGCCGCGGCGACGTTGAGCGAGTCCACCCCGTGGGACATGGGTATGCGCACGCAGTAATCGCATTCGGCTATGGTACGGTCGGAAAGACCGTCCCCTTCGCTTCCGAGCACTATCGCGAGCTTCTTCTCCGCGTTCAGCGCCCGCTCGCACAGGCTCACGCTGTCGCCGCGCAGGGCCATGGCCGCGGTGCGGAAGCCCATGTCCTTCAGTCTCTCCATGCCCGGGTCGGGCCAGTCCTCCGGCGTTTCGCCCAGATACGTCCACGGTATCTGAAAAACCGTGCCCATGCTCACTCTCGCGGCGCGGCGGTACAGAGGATCGGCGCAGCCGGGCGTGAGCAGCACCGCGTCCATATTCAGCGCCGCGGCGCTGCGGAATATCGCGCCGAGATTCGTGGGGTTCATCACGCATTCCAATACGGCTATCCGCGCCGCTCCCCGGCATATATCCTCTGCGGACGGCAGCGGTCTGCGGCGCATGGCGCACAGCACTCCCCGCGTCAGGCGGAAGCCCGTCAGCCCGGCAAGCAGTCCGGGCTCGGCGGTATACAGCGGTACTCCGCCGCATCTCTCAACTATGCCCGCGGCCTGCCCCTCGATGTGTCTGCGCTCCATGAGCAGGGATATCGGCTCATAGCCGGCGTCCAGCGCCCGCGATATGACGTTCGGGCTCTCGGCTATGAATATCCCGCCCGCCTTGCCCATAAAGGCGTTCAGCTCTCTCTCGTTGAGGCGGGCATACGGATCCAGCTCCGGCGCCCGGAAATCGCTTATCTCTATAATATTGCTTTTTTTGCCGACGTCCATGCCCGTCTCCCTCCGCCCGCACGGATAATAAAGCGGCACCGCATAAATACGGAACGCGATCGCGCAGCGTATTTGTGCGGTGCCGCCCCTGCGGTTTTATTCTTTTATCGCTATGTTTCCGAAGCACTTGCCGCAGATATTGCAGCGCTTTTTCGGATCGAAGCGGCAGAAGCGCACGTTGTCGCCCATATAGACGTAGGTCTTGCTGCTCTGGAAGAAGCTGTTTCCGGGCTTGCTTCCCTCTCTCTCCACTATGGTGCCCCAGGTTCCGGACATGAACGCCGCCTGGAAAAGGACGGGCTTTTTCATCTTGCGGAACTTTATCGGGCAGTGCCATACGTTGGCCGGGATGCGCACCACCGTGGGCTTAGTGATGAGCTTGGTCTCCATATGCTGAGGATCGTCGCCGAAGGACATCTCTATCTCCGCGTCGAAATCGAAAATATTCATCGGGTCGGCGCCCATGAAGAATATGTATTCCTCGGCGCCCTGATGGAAATGAGTATCCTCGGTGTCGTTCGCGCCGGCGAAGATCTGGAAGCCGATATGATAGGTGGCGTCCTCCATATAGGTCTCGCCGCGGAAGTACGCCTGGGGAGACGGGCACCAGTCGCCCCAGCCGGTCTTTTCCTTGGGCAGAGCCAGCACGTTTTTGCTGACCTCGGGGCTGAGCGCGGGCTTCGGCGCTTTGAGCACCGTGGCGTCGGAATAGGGCTTGGACTTATTGTCCGGCGTGACGACGCACTTGGTGGAGTCCGGAGCCTTTTCGGGATCGTAAGCGCCGGTATCGGTATACGAGGTCACTCCGTCCTCGTTGATCACGGTCCAGGGCACGAACTTGTATTTCCTCGGCGGCACCTGATCCGGGTGAGAGAAGCAGTAGCCGCAGTAGCTGCACTTGTTTTCGGGGTGGATCACGCAGTTGTGCTCGGCCTCGTCGCCGACGTACATGTACTCCCGCTCGCCGTCCTCGCGCTCGATATATTTCACCAGCCCGGTCCTGCCGGACTGCTGCGCGGCCTGGAAAATGAGGGGCTTATCCACGCGCACGAAATCCAGCGGGCTGTGCCACCAGCTTTTGGGCAGGTGGATGATGGTGGGCTCGGTAATGACTACCTTCTCCATGGTATCCAGCGTCTTGCCCATGTAGAAATGGACCTCGGCGTCCCAGCCGGAGAAGGTATCGGGCAGCTGCGCTCCGAGGAAGATGAGATACTCGTCCTCTCTGTGGAAATGCGGCTCGGTCTCCAGGCGTATGGGCTTTTTGAAGACCTGGAAGCCCACGTTCAGCCCCGCTCCGGGCATATCCCGCTCGCCGCGGAAGTAGGCCTGCGGAGAATGGCACCAGTCGCCCCAATGGGTCTCCTGCGGTACGAACTCATAAAACAGCTTCTCGTATTTTTCCTGCATGATTGTCTCCTCTCTGTTCCGCCGGCGCCGTGCGCGGCGAATATTTATATATAATGATACTATACACTTTTTTCACCGCCGTAACAAGCACCGCGCGAAAAAAACTCTCAGCGCCAGTCGAGCTCCCACAGCAGGGCTTTCAGGCTGTCCAGAGCGACGCGGAAGGCGCTCTCTCCGTCGGGACCGTTCTTCTTCTCTCCACCGGCGCCGCGCTCCAGCCGCGCGAAGCCGACGAAGTCCGTCAGATGCGGCTCCAGAGACAGATATCCCGAATATCCCGCCGCCTTGAGCGCGGCGAGTATCTCCTTCACGTGTCCGTCGCCCCAGCCTGCCGGAACGACGCGTCCGTCGGACTTCATCGCGTCCTTTACGTGGATATACGCGATATACGGAGCGAGCAGCTCGTAGGCCTCGAGCGTGTCCTGGGCGCACTGCACGAAATTGGCAAAATCGAATACGGCCCGGAAGCTGTCCCCGCCGAAGCGCTTCATCAGCTTAAGGCAGCGCGGAGCCGTATCGCCGTATATCCCCTTCTCGTTTTCGTGCAGCAGCACCACGCCGCGCTTCCGGGCAAGGTCGACCAGCCTTTCCGTGCGGCGCATGACCTCGTCCTCATATCCGTCGGCCTCGCCGGCGGGAACGTAATAGCTGAAAACGCGCATATTCGGCGTGCCGAAAACGCCGCAAAGCTCCACGGCGTTTTCAAATTTCCCGAAATGCTCCTCAAAATCGTCGTTTATGCCGATCTTGCCTATGGGCGAGCCTATCGAGGAAACGCGCATGCCCCTGCCGTCCAGCATTTTTTTCAGTCTTTCCGCCTCCGCGGGCGTATAGTCGAGTATCCCCCGGCCGTCGACTCCGCGTATCTCAACGGCCTTCACTCCGCACCCGTCGAACACGGCGAGCTGCCGCTCGAAATCCGGATGCACCTCGTCGGAAAAGCCGGTAAGTCTGATGCTCATGTTTTTCCCCCTCAATAGCTTCCTTCGATGGAAACGGTCACGTCGTTTTCCTCCTTATGCCGGGAAACGGCGCATTTTTCCTTAAGCAGCCGCAGAAACAGCCGCTCGTCTATCGGCAGCTCCACCTCTCTGCCCAGCCACGAGGACAGATGCATCGCGTTGGAGAGCATGAGTCCCCTTATGCCCTCGCGTCCGTCGGCGATCATCGGCTCTCCGCGCAGTATATGCGCGGCAAAGGCGTTCAGCACGGCGGGATGCTGCGGGTTTTGCCCGTCGGTCTCGACCTTCACCTCCCTGAAGGGCGGCTTGGCGAAGCCCTCGCGGGAGGAAAAGCGCCATTTTTCCTCGTCCTCGTCCAGCTTCCAGAAGCGCAGCTCGTCGTTTTCGCACACCGCCTTGCCGAGGGTGCCGCTCAGCTCGAGACGGTTGGTGCCGGGAGCGTCGCCGGTGGTGGTGACGAATATGCCTGTGGCGCCGTTTTCGAACTCCATATAGGCGCTTACGTCGTCCTCCACCTCGATATCGTGCCATTTGCCCTCATGGCAGAAGGCGCGCACCTTTACGGGCAGGCCGCACAGCCATTGGAGCAGATCGAGCTGATGGGGGCACTGGTTGAGAAGCACTCCTCCGCCCTCCCCCGCCCAGGTGGCCCGCCACGCGCCGGAGTCGTAATAATACTGGGTGCGGTACCAGTCGGTTATGAGCCAGCTCACGCGCTTCAGCTTTCCGAGCTCTCCCCCGTCCAGCAGCTCCTTGAGCCTGCGGTAAACGCAGTTGGTGCGCTGATTGAACATCATTCCGAAGGACAGCTCCGGGTGCGCGTCCGCGGCGGCGTTCATTTCCCTTACCTGCAGCGTATATACGCCCGCGGGCTTCTCCGCCATGACGTGCAGGCCCTTTTCAAAGGCCGATATCGCAAGCCCGGGATGCTGATAATGGGGAACGGCTATCAGAACGGCGTCGCAGCTGCCGGAGGCGATGAGCTCTTCGCCCTCGGCGAATATCCTCACGCCCTCAAGCTCCTTTTCCGCCCACTCCCTGCGGGACGCGCGCCGATCGGCCACGGCGGCGAGCTCGATCTCGGGACACAGCCCCGCGCGTATGTTATTGACGTGGCCCGTGCCCATATTGCCCACGCCTATCACGCCCAGACGTACTTTATCCATGCTCTTTCCTTTCCTGCCCGCGTTCCGTCAGCAGCCGAGCTTTTTCAGGTTTTCATAGCTTTTCGCGAGGCAGTCGAAGGGAGAGCGGCCGTAGCAGTCGTCCTGCTCCACCAGGGCGTACCGGGTAACGCCGTTGTTTTTCAGCGTCTCGACTATCGCCGCGAAGTCGATGTTGCCCTCGCCCACCGCCGCCATGCGCGGCGTGTCGAAGCCGTTGGGTATCCAGTCCTTGAGATGGACGCAGGCAAGACGGTCGGCATGCTCCGCGAGCCATTTGTTCACGTCCACGCCGCCGTACTGCAGCCAGTACGTATCCGCCGTGACGCCCATGATATCCGCCGGCATTTTTTCCAGCAGCAGATCCATCATGGTCCTGCCGTCCGGCATATGGGCGAATTCGAAGCCGTGGTTATGGTACATGAACAGCATCCCGGCGTCCTTTATCTTCTGAGCCGCCGGAGTGAAATCCTCGACAAAGCATTCCACCCATTCGGGGCTCCTGTACCTGTCGGCCATGGCGCCGAGGCCTACATATCTGCAGGCATACAGCTCGTGCCTTTCTATAAGCGCGTCCGTGTTGTAAAGAAAATCGTTTTCGGAGTTATGCGTCAGCACTATCTCCAGCCCGTTGTCGTCGCACAGTTTTTTCACTCTCTGCGGCGCTATCGGACCTATGCCGGAAAGCTGGACGGTGCGGTAGCCTATCCGGGCCACCTTTTCCAGCGACCTTGCCAGGTCCGCCTCGTTCTGCGCGTACATGCGCAGGGTATACATCTGCGCTCCGATCTGCATTTGATATGCCTCCCTGTTTTTTCAATTGCTTTACCGTATGTTCGTTCCCGCCCTCATGCGGTATGCTTCGCTTCGCAAAACGTGTCGATGAGCCCCGTCCCACAGCCGCGAAAGACCGTATTTTAAAATATCACCTGTCCGTTGACCACGTTCCAGGTGCCGTTCTCGTTGGTCGCCGGGCCGGTATAGCCGAAGTCGATACCGCTGTCGCGCACATACCACCAGCCGTACTCGTTGCTGACAAGCCCGGTGTAGTCAAAGCCGATATGTCCGTTTTCCACGTACCACCAGCCGTTTTCGTTCTCCACAAGGCCCGTGAAGCCGAAGTCCAGCCCGCTGTCACGCACGTACCACCAGCCGTACTCGTTGCACACGAGGCCGGTATGGTC
>JAEEGG010009340.1_pt1 | contig 21983 bp, 26 predicted proteins | sample 9134161 | NCBI WGS metagenome assembly JAEEGG01 (sample SAMN16246543, study PRJNA631951) | gut metagenome | biome: gut microbiome; feature: rumen; material: CR-attached | host: Bos | place: Iran: Karaj | collected 2018-10
TCGGCGAGATGGAGGAGAAGATGCTGGGCAAGGACGAGTGGATGCACTTCTCGGACAATCCCCTGTGGCCCTGGTGCTTCGGCAATGCCGCCGTGGAGAGCAAGGGCGACCCACCAATCAGGCGCATAGTGAAAGGGGCAGGTCACAGCAACAAGATAGACCCCGTTCATGGACTGCTCGATGCGCTGTATTGCTTCGATTGGGCAGAAGGCAGAATTGAGCAGTAAGATGTATGATGTATGATGTAAGAGGGCTGATGTATGTCGGCTCTCTTTAATGTATAACAATTAAAAATTAAAGGAAATATGACTTTAGAAGAGTACAAAGAAAATCTCACGTTGTTATTCGACGCAGAGAATGAACTAAGGGAAGCTAAGAAAAAAGCTGTAGCAGAACTTGGAAGAAAGTATTCGCCAAAATGGGAAAAGTACGACCATTTAGTGAAGAAGTATGAGCAACTCAGAAAACAGACACGTATTGATTACGAAAAAGAAAAATCTTTGCTTGTGCCCGAATATGAAAAGAAAATAGAAGAAGTAGTAAGGCAGCGAAAACTCCTTAAAGAAGAGTGGATTGAGCAGTAAGGAGTAAAGATTGGAAATTCCCCGAAGATTTCCCATCTTTTCCAATATTGAAAGAATTAGAAAGAATTAGGAACTATGATTATTGTAAAGACAAACAATGGCGACTGCTTCATCAATGAGGCGGAAACGTTACAAGTGAGCCACATCAAGGACAAGGCCCTGGTGGAAGTGTGGCCAAGCAGATGGGGCAACCAACAGCAACAGCCACAATACTACATCATCGAAAATGTGGAATCGGTCATCTATACCACCCAGGAGACCAAGTGGAAGGATGAAGGCTCGGAAATCCAACGGCTGAAGGCCGTCATCGAGAAGAAGGAGAAGGAGCTGAGCAAGGAGTATGATTACTTCGTATATATGCGTGAGTGGTTTTTCATCTATCAGAGTGCTTTCGACGACATTAAAAATGCCGTTTTACGTTCAAAGAACGGTTCTAAGTGTGAAGACTCTGTTATTGATGCTCTTATCGACGCGGCTGAGAAAAAACACAAGGAGTCTGAGGAGAAATTCGAAGCGGCTCGCAAGAAATGGGAGGATTGAGAGTTAATTGAAAATTGAAAATTGAAGGAACTATGACCAAGAAAAAGGAAGAGTGGCAAGACCCCGACAGCGGGTATCTGAATTGCATTGGTGTGGGTGACACCTACGTCAAAAAGCAGATCGCAAGGATTTTGAGTCAGAACAAACTCACGGCTGATTATATCAGTTGGTTCACGCACAATAATGGTATTGAAGCATATACAGATAATGTTGAATTTAAGAAAAAGGAATTATGAAACCATTCGACAAAGTATTAGTGAGAAACGCTGAATACGGACTGTGGATTCCAGCTCTGTTCGGTATGTGGAAAGATGGTCAGTACATCACATCCGCAGGGTGGCAGAAGTATTGCATCCCATACGAAGGAAATGAGAATCTTATTGGTACAAAGAATGCGGTGGCAAAAACATATAGAAGTGATTGGCGCGAAAAATGTTGCGATCAATGCAAATATCACTTTATTGAGCATAATGGCCAGAAGTACCCATGTTCATTTTCCAAGTGTTCAGACGAAGAGGCATTTGGGTTTAACAAAGCCAACGGCTGTATAGGTGTGTATGAATATCTCAAGACAGGGGTGTTCCCCGAAAGAGGCAGAAAGTAATAATCAAGAATTAGAGAACTATGAGAAAAGCAAAGATAACAGGCTGCGTGGCTGAGACGGTAGGCACCGATATGACCAAAGCGGCCATTGGCGTAGCCTTTAAGGTAGGCAGGTATGAGCGATATGCGCACATGGCGATCCACATCGAAACCGCAAAGACGGACATCGACCGCAACATCAAACAAAAGAGTGAACTGCTGACGGAATTTCTCATGAAGTGCGTCCGCAAGGAACTGGATCGTTGGAATGAGGGCGATGCTGACATTACCGACCTCGAAAACATCTTGCGCCTGAAGATGTCATTCCTGCTTCGCAAGGCCGTGAATATGGAATACTTTACACAAGTATTTTAATAAAATGAATGAATAAGTAATTATGCAAAAAGGGGCTGTTTTGTAATCTCTAAGGTTACAATTTGGGGCTATCTTATGCGAAAAAGCAAGAAAAAGCGCAAAAAGTTATGCTTTGACGCGAAATAAACGCACAAAAACTTGTGCATTTAGAATAATTGTCGTATCTTTGCATCAGAAAAAGAAACAAATAACAATTAAACCCCAAGACCCGGAAGGGCACAGAGATTATGAAGACTACAGCAAACAACTTCGAGACTTTTAAGGCAAACCTCTACAACTTCATTTCAGAGGCTATCAAGAAGAATATTTCAGGCAGTATCATCGCTGACACCCTCGAAGGTTTTGGAATAAACCGCGAAGCAGCTCTCACAGCAATCGCAATGGTTGGAACAAAGCTCAACCTCGAAGCAAATCAAAGCATGACATGGCAAGAGGCTTTCAAAGCCTACGCTTTCTAAGCCAAACGGGAGCGGGCCGCTCGGTCTTGGCCGCTTGCCAAAGCAAGAACCGCTCCCACCATTCAACAAATAAGTCAAACCCCTAAAAGCATAAGGAACTATGAAGTACAATGTATCATTGATGGGTTACGAAAGCGTAATCAAGGATTTTGCAACAGATCAAGAGGCTGTTGATTTCGGTTTTGCATTCATGGAGGAAAACCTCGACATGGCAGAGTGGAACGCTGAGAAGTATCAGTCGGACATCGTGGTGAACATCGATAAACTGAACGATGATGAAAGCATGATGGAAGAAAACTGGAAGTGGTTGCATGGCTACAAGTCTGGCACCAGCGAGGAATGGAAGTTTGAACAGGCATAAAGCATAAGGAACTATGAATACTTATTTTGTAATCAAGAGAGCCGATGGACGTTATATGAAAATCAGGCAGAACGGGAAGACCCGTAATTGGGTGAAAAATCTAAAAGGTGCCGCTGTCGGTACTGAAGCACAGATGCAAGCGTGTCTTGATGTGATTCAACGTGAATACAGGAGATTGGGACGCGAAACTGACGCTGATGGATGCCAACTCGTAAAGGTTGGTGAAGCAGCCAGCGCATGGCAGGCAAAATTGGAAGCTGTAAACAAACAATCTATCGAATCATGAATAAGGAACAACAAGCACAGCGCATGGGGCAGCGTATCACTGCCTTGCGCAAGCTGGAAGGCATCAGCCAGCAGGAACTTGCCGACCGTGCAGGACTGACCCGTCAGCACATCGGACGCATTGAGAAGGGCGAACTGGTGAGCGTAGCCTACGTCACCATCCAGCAGATAGCCGAAGCCCTCGGCATGACGGTTGACATCATCGACCCAGGACTTCAAGACCTGGCACCTCTAAAACGGCTGACACCGTAAAGACATCACAGAATTACAAACCCAACGAAGGGAGCAACTGAGCATGATCGGTTGCTCCATTTGTTTTATCAATTATTGATTCTAAATAATACGACTATGGTAAATTACTTAAACCCTAACATTCACTGGCGGGCGCGAATAAGAGGACTCGGCCCGAATGATCAACTCGGATGCTTACACGGCATCCTCTTCTTACTGATGGCTGCTGCGTTGTTGGTGGTGGCTGCGATGTTCGCAGGGTGTACGACGACGCAGTATATTCCTGTGCCTGAATACCACAACGACACCACCTACATCACCAAGCAGCAGCGGGACTCTATCTGGTTGCACGACTCCACCTACATTCACGATCGAGGCGACACGGTGCTCATTGAGCGGTGGCGCACGAAGTACGTGGAGCGCATGAGGACTGACACATTGTTCTTCCATAATGTTGATTCAGTGGCGGTGCCGTATCCGGTGCCCGCTACTCTCTCTCGATGGCAGCGTTTTTGCTGCGACTACGGAAAACTGATGGTTGGTGCTACGGCGGCAATGCTCCTGGCACTGATCTTTGTAATCGTAAGACGTATTCGTTCGCCAACTTTGTAAGGCGATGACTTTTCTCAGACAGCCGACGGGATATAACCGTATTATTAATTTTTTAAAAATTACCTTATTATTATATCCTTTAGGTTTTTTGACATCCCGTCGGCTGTCTTTTTCAAACACACACATCTAATACGCGAAAGACATCGGTAAACCCCAAGCCCATTTTCTTGCGATATGTAAAAGAGACAAAAAAATGGCAATATCAAATGGATTAATAATTGCACCTGTCAGCATCTATGATGTGCAGCAGACTCTCGGCACGTCTAATAACGATGTTGGCACGCTCTGTCGGCAGCAGAACGTCAACAAATGGGCGAAATATAAACCAGTGCCAAACGACATCATCGACACGACACCACAGCTTGAAAGCGACAAGACGTGGAAATCCACCGCGACGTGGTGGAAGGCGAAAAACGGAAAGTGCGGACTGTCATATATACCGCAGTCGTCTGTAGCTAATACAAAGGCCGCTATTGACTCAAAACATGTTGTATGGGCCAGGGTAGCACCTACTGGCAACGACGCAGAACCGTATCGACTGATAGACTTCAACAGATACAGTCACACAGCATTCCCTCCGACGTATGCTCTTGGAGCAAGTTCAGCACAGATGAAGACAGGAGAGACGTTGAAGATTCAGGTAGACACATCTACCGACGATGGCTACTGCATCAGATTCTCGCATATCGGTGTTTTTGATAACTATTATTATACAGCCGCTGTCTACGATACAAGCGGAAATCTAAAATTCTTGTTTAGTGCTCCAAAACCCATCGGGCAATATGCTGATGGCGAGTCAATAGAGATAGAGGTGCCATACACCAACGCTCAGACTGGAGGATATAGCCGTATATTAACACAGGGTCAAACTTATAAGGCTTACGTCTTTATATCGAGCCACAACTACAACACCGTCTCCCCATCAGAAGCCGCTGGAGATAATACCTACATTCCAATGCCTTGCGGTGAGGGTGACTATGGTATGCAGCCCGTTGACTTCTTATGTAAGGCAGACGCGCAGTGGGCTAAAATCGATGCTTACTGCCCGCTCAATGGCTCTATCGTCAACTGGACGGTCGACCTGTATGGTGCTGGTGCGCCATCTGACACGACACTTCAACTGATTTACCTGGACGGAACGCCCGTAAGTGGTACTGGCACATCTACGACCATCGACTTCTCGACAGGCGCAACTGCCATCACAGCAGGCGACGGTACGACGGGATGGCGAAAGACATCAAACATCCAATCGTCACTACGGTTGCCGGACAACAATCCTGAGCTCTATATGGTTAAGTTCACCTCGTTGAATATTACCGCTCGTGCCATGATTGGTCACGATTTAAACCAGAATATTTAAAAATACAAAGATATGGAAATAACACTTGAAGCTATCATCAGTCTGTTGGGTCTCTTCGTTGGTGGAGGTGGCGGCTGCTTCTTCACCTGGCGGTGGATGAACCGTCGCGCCCGTGCCGAAGCAAAAGAGAAGGAGGCGGAGGCGAAGTCTGCCGAGGTGGATATGGCCCAGAAGGTGCAGGATACCTATCAGGAGATGCTTGAAGATAAGAACAAGGAGGTGGCCGACAATCAGCGGCTCATTGCCGAACTGCGCGAAGACCGCGACCACTATAAGAAGGGCTACGTGGAGATGCGCGACGAAATGGAGAAACTGAGCAAGGACTTTTACGACTTCAAGCGCGACACTCAGAATGAGCGGCAGAAGATGAAGAGCGACATAGCAAGGAACACCCGCATCGCTGAGTCATCGCGCCCTTTTATGTGCGGCCTTGCGCCAGATTGCGCGAAGTGCGTGCCCGTAATAATCTCGGACGAAGGAACAGTTAAGCCCAAGGGAAAGCGAGGAACGAAACACGACATAGAACCCGAAAATGATATTTAATTATGAACACACCCGTAACTATGCATTTCACGATAGAAGAGCTCTACGCCTCGGCTACGGCCAAGGCGAAAGGCATAAACAATAAACCAAACGTGCAGCAGACGATCAACCTGGTCTATCTCGCTGCTTATGTCTTGGAGCCGTTGAGGACGGCCATGAAGGAACCCATCAAGATAGGCTCAGGCTTTCGCTGCGAGGCCCTGAACAAAGCCGTCGGTGGTGTCTACAACTCGCAGCACATGAAGGGCCAGGCCGCAGATCTCTGCATCGACGGCGACATTCAGAAAGGCCGCAAGTGGTTTGATTATATAAAGAATCATTTGCCTTTCGATCAACTCATCTGGGAGAAGAATCCCAAGACCGGCTCCTGCTGGGTACATGTCTCGTTCGTTTTTCCCGACTTCGGCAAGAACCGCAAGAAGGTCATCGACGGACTCCTGAAGAAATGACACTTCTTTTTCATTGATAAGAATTGTTTTAATTTATTAGTAATGCAAGAGAAAATTTATTTTTCATGGTATTGATTATCGGGAGGCAGCGGCCTCCCTTTTTTTTGTCCCTATCGGCAAAAGTAAACCTAAACGCGGTTTTTGTCGGTGACATAAAGGACAAAACGAAATATGATATGAACGAACAAAAAGACACAGGCTTGCGGTGGCTGTCAGTACAGGCCATTCACGACCATTGCCACATAGACTTCAACTGCGGTGACGCGGAACTGGAGCAATTCGGTATTGCAGCCGAGCAAGCTATCCTCGACCTGACGCGCCGGACGTTTGAGAATTTTGTGGATACGTATGGGCGCATTCCCGATCCTATCTTTAACGCCACGCTGTTGCTGGTGCAAAGTCTCTACAAGAACCGCGATGCAGAGGAACAGCGCGAATCGAAAGAGATTGCCTTCGGCTTCGCATTCATGGTGAAAAACTACATGGTACTGACGGGTGGCACACCTTTGGAGGTGGAGCGTGATGGGCTCTTGGATAAACTCACAGTGGTGATGACCGAGTTTGACTTCAACTTTGGCGAGATCACCGACCCAACAGATGAACTCATCGAGGCATACGACACGCAACGCAGGAACATGGCAGCACTATATAATCGGTATGCCTATATCGAGAATCCGACGTCCTATATCTGTCAGAAGTTTCGTGAGGCCATCGCCAAGGCGAAAGAGGACTGCGACAAGATTATTAACCCAGAAGAATAAAGAGATATGGCAGAACTGAATATTTTGCAGAGAGGTGATAAGAAAAAGTTCATTATCACATCACAGAATCCCCATCTCAATTTAGAGGATTGTGACTTCTATGTCGAGCAAATCTACGGACAGCGACAAAACAAGATTGTGTTGCAGAAGTCGGACATGCTCTACGGCACCGACGGCGAATACGTCATGATCCTTGACACCTCGAAGATGGTCGGAAAGGTCACATTTCGTTTCGTTTGGTATGCCATCGACACGGACATTGACCCAGACAACCGCCGACAGGAGGTTGACGAGCAGGTAGTGGTTTTTGTAGTTGATACACCCAATCCGAAACTCTTCTGCTGTCCTACCACCAGCGATGACGGTCACGATGTTCGCTATGAAATGACCGACGAGTCAGACCTTGCAGCCAAGTACCTGCGTCTGTGCTCAACAGATATTATCACACCTGACCACGGCGAACCATACACCGTCTATCGTCCACTTGTTACTCGAAATGATGAGTATTTATATGTATTACGCGAGGCTATTAATGAGATAATATCACAGCTTATAAATCAGAGCAATAATAACTAAAAAATAAAAGAATCATGGCAGATTACAGACTTCCATTCACCGGTGAGCAGGTAGAGCAAATCCTCTCCACAGCCACCCCGCAGTCATTACTGACTCAGGAGACCCAGCGTGCAACCGAGGCCGAAGGCCAGTTGCAGAGTAATATCAACACAGAAGCCGAAACACGCGGCAATGCCGACCTACAGCTTCAGCAAAACATAAACACCGAGACTGAGACGCGCGGACAGGCTGACTTGGCTCTCCAACAGTTGATACAGCAAGTACAGGCTTCGCTCATCAACTACTATCTGAAGACCGAGACCTATTCGGCCACGCAGATCGATGCGATGCTCGCAGCCATCAAGCAGTTCCGCTATCAGGTGGTGGACGTGCTGCCCACACCATCAGCCGAGACGATGGGCATCATCTACTTGGTGCCATCGGCTCATGCCGTGAGCGGCAACATCAAGGATGAGTATATCACGCTGACCCGTGACGAGGGCTCCGGCACGATCTATTACTTCGAGCAGATAGGTGAAACGGCCATCGACCTGAGCAACTACTACACCAAGGCTCAGACCAACGCCGAGATCACAGCAGCCATCAACGCGGCCCTCGCTGCCTACTACACCAGTACGCAGACCGATGCGGCCATTGCTGCTGCCATAGCCACGGCCATTGCGAACTATTATACCAAGTCGCAGGTGGACGCGCTGATTGCAAACTTCATCACCGCATCGGTGAACAACCTCGTGAACTACTACCTGAAGAGCGAGACATTCACGAAGGCCGAAGTGAACCAGCTCATCGCAGCCGTGCAGCAGTTCACCTATCAGAGCGTGGCAGAGTTGCCGACGGCCAGTGCTGACACCATGAACAAGATTTATCTGGTGCCTTCTACCAATCCTGAGACGAAGAATGTGAAGGATGAGTATATCACTATCGCCACCACCGATCAGGGTACGACCACCTACAGTTGGGAGCAGATAGGTTCGACCACTGTTGATCTCTCCGGCTACTACACCAGCGCACAGACCGACGCTGCCATCACAGCGGCTATCAATACGGCACTGGCCGACTACAGCACCACCACGCAGATGACCGCAGCCATTGCCGCCGCCATCGCCAACTACTACACGAAGGCCGAGGTGGACGCGCTCATCGCCAACTTCATCACGAAGTCGGTGAACGATTTGGTGAACTATTACCTGAAGAGCGATACCTACACCAAAGCAGAGGTTCAGCAGCTCATCGCAGCCGTGCAGCAGTTCACCTATCAGAGTGTGGCCGAGTTACCGACAGCAAGTGCCGACACTATGAACAAGATATATCTCGTACCCAGCACGAATCCTGAGACTAAGAATGTGAAGGATGAGTATATCACCATCAGCGTAACCGACCAGGGCACGACCACGTACAGCTGGGAGCAGATCGGTTCGACCACTGTTGATCTCTCCGGCTACTACACCAGCGCACAGACCGACGCGGCCATTACAGCGGCCATCAACACGGCACTGGCATCGTACAGCACCACCTCTCAGATGACCGCAGCCATCGCAACGGCTATCGCCAACTACTACACGAAGGCAGAGGTGGATGCGCTCATCGCTAACTTCATCACTAAGGCCGTTAACGACCTAACGTACTACTATTTGAAGACTGAGACGTATAGCAAGGCTGAGGTCGATGCATTGGTAGCTGCCATCCAGCAGTTCCGATTAATAGCCGTAAACACTCTGCCAACAGCATCAGCCGAAACTTTGAACAAAATCTATCTCGTCCCATCGTCAAATCCACAGACGCAAAATGTAAAAGACGAATATATCACGCTCGTGGTAGAGGAGCAGGGCACGACAACCTACAGTTGGGAGTGCATCGGTTCGACAGAGGTCAACCTCACGAACTACTACACCAAGTCGCAGACAGACTCTGCCATCACCGCAGCTATAAATGCGGCCCTGGCCGACTACTCGACGACCTCACAGGTTAGTACCATCATTTCAACGGCTATTACCACAGCCTTGACGAATTACTACACCAAGACCCAGGTGGATAACATCGCAGGCACGAAGACTGACAAACTGACAATGACGGGTGCCGGTGCTGCCGTGGAAGATGATCTTGTGGCCATTGATTCCAATGGAAACATCAAGGACAGCGGCAAGAAGCCAAACGACTTCCAAGCCACTCTGGTTGTTGGTACGAATCTTGATAGTACACCTACCGCTAACAGCAACCACCCTGTGACTTCCGGAGGTGTTAAGACCGCCTTGGACGGCAAGCAGGCAATTATCAATGACCGTGCCACCATCGGAGATGGTTATGCGGTATGTAGTACTGCTGGTGATACACAGCAGAAGGAAGTGTCGATTACTAACTTCCTGCTCGTCAAGTATGGTGTTGTGAGCGTGAAGTTCGCCAATGCTATCACCGTAGCATCGCCGACATTAAAGATTAACGACATTGCGGCAAAGGCCATCTATTTGGATGGGGCAGCAGTACAGCCGGGATGGATTCTCGCTGGCATGACAGCCAACATGAGATACAACGGTGCGCAGTTTGATATTATCTCTATAATGGGGCCAGATAAGACTGATGATGAACTGTTAGTTGACATGGGACTGCCATCTGGACTTTTGTGGGCAACACGGAATATCGACGTGAAGCAGGCTAACGGATTTGCAAAGAATATCTATCAATATGAATGCTCATTCTTCAGTTGGGGAAATACTGACGGACACAATCCGACTGCAATCAATTCGTTCGCGCCATACTCATGGGGTAATGCCAATACGTCAGAGCCTTATGCGAGCAGTCCAGGAGCAGCACTTACAGCCAGCTTCGGCCTGAGCTTTGATGCGGTCTTCGCCAACCTGGGCAATCAGTGGCGTATGCCTACGACTGAGGAATTTGCGGAACTTTTCGCCAACATCGACTTCATTAATCCTGATGGAACTGTAATCGAAACAACGCAAGCTAATAAGTTAGTGACGGTGAACGGTGTCGTTGGCATTCTGCTTAAATCCAAGAATAATAGCAGGACGTTATTCTTCCCCTGCTCAGGCTACGGCACTGGGCAGTCGTGGGACTATCGCGGGTCGTATGGCTACTACTGGTCAAGTTCTCTTTACTCCGCCACGCATGGTCGGAACTTGGGCTTCTACAGCGGGGGCGTGTATCCGCAGTACCTCAACTACAGGTTCTACGGCTTCTCGGTTCGGCCTGTTCAGAACCTTCTTTCTCCCGCCCAATAAACCAACCAAAAGTATTCGTGCCCCAGCCGCCTGCAAAGGCGGCACAAGGCACGAATATACCCATAAAACAGATAAAGATAGATTATGACGATTGCTGATATTATTAAATTAGAAACAGATCGAAACAACTCCTTTAATGTAGTACATCTAATAAAGGAGGGAAACTTTTACCACGCGAATGACTGGAGCGCATGGTTGATGAACAAATTCCCAATAGGCGAAGCCGTAAATAAGCCGATGAATGTGACGGCGAAAAAGCTAAAAGACGGATACATCCACGCATTTGTAGGGTTCCCAGTTACATCACTTGGGAAATATGTGCCGAATGATGGGAGTGTGACGTTTGTACCTGTGTCTGATGAGCAGATTGATGTAACGCTTAACGTAGACTTCGGTGATGCGACAATCGAGGATGTTCGAGCACAGGTAGATGAATGGAAGGAAAGTCTGCCGATAATCGACAAGAAACAGAAGCGCGAAAGCCGTGATGTGTCTGAAGTTGCACCGCGAGCTATACGTATGAGTGATATTGTTAACAGGATATTATCATTTCCTCTCGCAGATAAATCTCCAATGGAAGCATGGGAGTTTGTTCGTCAACTCCAGCAACAGGCAGTAAGTATCTTTTGATTTATCACGGATGTTTCAGAAAGAAGAAGTTCATAGGTCGCTCGTCCTTCATCTATCAGATGCGGGAAAAATTAAAGATACACCGCTGTCTTGCTTTCAACCCAACGGTGTGGTCGTATCAGGTAGCGACCGAAAATTCTTCCCCTGCTCAGGCAACGGCAATGGGCAGTCGTGGAACAATCGCGGGTCGAATGGCAACTACTGGTCAAGTTCTCTTAACTCCGCCACGAATGGTCGGAACTTGAACTTCAACAGCGGGGGCGTGAATCCGCAGAACAACAACAACAGGTTCAACGGCTTCTCGGTTCGGCCTGTTCAGCACTCACTTCTGAACATCCTTTTTATGATGCTAACGTATGACTTTGACAAGAGAAAGACTGCTTTTAGATTTGTATGTGGCTTATTACGATGCGCGAAAGCACAAGTCAGTTCGATCCTATGTAAAGCACTGGGAAGAAGACCTGAAGTGGAATATGGAACTACTATGCGACGACATGATTCATCGAACTTACAAGCCTCTGCCGTCGAAATGCTTCATCGTGGACTATCCGAAGAAACGCGAGATATTCGCTGCAATGTTCCGCGACAGGATAGTACATCATCTGTATTACAATTATACGCACGAGCTTTTCGAGCGCACATTTATTGCCGACACATATTCATGCATCAAGGGACGCGGTACGCACTATGGCATCAGGCGCGTGACATATATGTGTCGAAAGGAGTCGGGAAACTGGCAGCGGAAATGTTATGCCATGCACATCGATATACGAGGATATTTTATGCACATAGACCGCAGACGATTATTGGATATAGCCGTAACAACCATTCAAAAGATGTCATCACGTCAGCCTTGGGCAGACATTCTCGATATAGACTTTCTGATATGGCTAACAGAAGTTATCGTCATGACCAATCCCAAGGAGGATTGTATATTGATAGGCGACAAATCAAATTGGGATGGATTAGACCCAGCAAAGAGTATGCTCCATCAGCCAGACGGTATCGGCTTGCCGATCGGAAACCTTACATCACAGTTATTCTCAAATGTTTATATGAATGTTTTCGACCAATATGTGAAGCGGGTCCTGAAGTGTCACTACTATGGGCGTTATGTAGACGATGCGCTTCTGATAAGCGCAGACAAAGAATGGTTGTTATCTCTGGTGCCGAAGATAGGGCAATTCCTAAAAGAAGAACTTGGATTGGAGATACACAATGGAAAGCTACACATCAGCGAGGTACACAAAGGTGTGGAATTTCTCGGCGCATACATCAAACCTTGGAGGACGTATGTATCACGTCGCACATTAGAACGGATAGAAAAGAAAATCGCCATCATGGATTTCACAAAGCCAAAGATGGTTGCGAGAAGTATCAATTCATATCTTGGAATTTTCCAACATACAGACTCCTACAGAATCAGGAGCAGTATATTCATGCGGCGTGAATTTCTAAAACTTGGGATATTCAATAATAACATGACAAAGTTCGTAGAAAGAAACAAATTTTATAAATCATCTAAAAATAAACGATTATGAATAAAATGTCAGGCAATCAGTCGGACTTTGCGTTTATCAGAGAGGACGCAAGCCGCATTGTAATCGGTTACGATTGCAAGAAGATTACAGGCAAGAGCCTGTATGAGTGGTATGAAATCTATATTAGTAAAAAGGAGAAGAGCAACATCAGCCTCCAAGATGTGAAAGACGCTATTCTCGCTGACATCGATGCGCAGACAGACGCAAAGATTCTCAATGGCTACGAGTTCACGCCAGACGGAGCGACAGAGGCCATCACCGTATGGTTGTCGAAGGAGAGCCAGACAAACTTCTCGGAGGCTCATCGCTTGCAGATCGTGCCTGTGAAGTTCAAGCTCAACGAAACGGAGGACAAGCAGCCCATCTATCACACCTTCGAGACCTTCGAAGAGCTCGACCGTTTCTATAAGGGAGGCGTTCAGTACATCAATCAATGTCTCAATGAAGGATGGGCAAGGAAGGATGCTATCGACTGGACACCATACGAGGCGTATTTTCCCAAGAACGACAATAATTCGCAAGAATAAATATAAAATTCTCTTAAACATCTTTAAATCATCCGCCCGCCTGCGACAGGTTGGCGGATTTTTTCTTAATTTTGGGGACTGAAAGGGGTGTAAGTTCTTAATGTGTGTGATACAAAAGAAAGATGGGAGGCCGCTGCCTCCCTTTTTTTGAAGTCTTATACTATGAAAACACTATTAGCAATGGTATAGATTACCAGGTCGAAACATAATTATCGAGCCAGTCAGTTGACAGACCGACTGTGGTAGCACCTGAGCTGCTGAACAGCGGCCCAGTATATTCGGTGATGCGATTGCGCTTCATAGGTACATTGGCGAGGACGGTTGATCCAAGAATCGTGCCGTCGGCTTTCTTGCAGTTGAGTGTGATGTTTGTAGTCCATTCGTCTTCTGTGGAGAAACCGAAGATACTTAGACGCTCATTCGTGAAACCTATCTCCGATGAAGGGATATTGATCGTAATAGTCTGCGAGGTGGTGGCTGTGGTTGGTTCGCCAAAGATATAATCAAAACCGTAATACCAGGATGCCGGAGTCAGGTTGAACGTCGACGCGCCTTCGGGGATGGCATCGGTGATGACGGTGGTGAGCTTGGTCACGATGCGGTCGAGAGTGACAGAGCGAGATCCGTTGGATGTCGCCGTCACATCGATGGTGTAGTCTTTATAGAATGTGTCGAGTACCCTGGTGAATGTGATGGTGTGGTTCTCAGTCGAGAGCGTTGCACCACTCCCACGCGAAGCAATAAAATAGATGTGATGATTGCCGACAGTAAGATTAAGCGTTGGCGTGCCGAAATCCGCATCTGTTGATACTTGGTGAATCTGTTGGGCGATGACGGTGCCGATATAGTCGAGCACCCACAAGTCAGTCATGCTTTTGCTGTCGGCTTCGAGTGAACGTGTAAATTGGCGCATTTCAAAGTCACCCTGACATACGAAGTTGATCGTGGCGAGGTCGCTGATACTATCGTTGATACCAATATCCAACCGAGATTCAGGGAGTTCTGGACAGTCCCGGGAGCATGATGTAAAAAAAACAGCTATCATAGCGATAGCAAAAACGGTCACAAGTGTTGAAACGACCACGCGGTCGGAGGCGTTAAGAAAGAAAAATACTTTTTTCATTTTACCATAGTTTTTTGATGGGTTAAACATTCTGACGGCAAAGATAGACAATATTATGTAAAACACAAAACAATCCATCAAACATTTATATATCATTAAGTTTGGGGCTTGCATGGGGAAACCCAACCATTTTGCTGACGAGGTTAGTAAACCCCACGCGCGATTTCTACCGGTTGGTAGATAAAAAGCGAAAAGTATGGCATATAGTGCAGGATTTTTACACGATATGATTCAGGTGTTGAACCGCAAAGAGGCAAAGACGAGTAAGTTTGGTCTCGACGGAAGCGGTATTGAATGGGAAGAAGGCCCGTGCCTTCATGCAAACGTGGACTATGCAAAGGGCAAAGCGGCGATGAATGCCGGTGCGCTCGATGCCTATGCGGTGAAGATAGTTCGCATGAGATACAACGCCACAGCCGTCATCAATGAACGCAGTCGCATCAAGTTCGACGGTCGGGTGTATCAAATCATCCCCGAAATGTTCCATCCCAACCACTACGACAATACGTTGCAGTTCCACATGCAGCTGGTGGTGAACGATAAGAACGGAAAGCCAGCACCCACGCCATCATCGAGTGACATTTGATGATTTTTGAACTAAACCTAGATAAAGATGAAGAAACAAGTAGCGATTGTGCATTTTAACACGCCGGAGCTGACGGAGGCCGCAATTCTCAGCCTACGCAAGCACGGCGGAAAGGATTATCAGGTCGTAGTGTTTGACAACAGCGACGCAAGGCCATTCACAAAGAAGATGGACGGCGTGACGGTCATCGACAACACGCAGGGCCAAGTGATTGATCTTGACGCGGAGGTAAGGAAATTCCCCGACCGCAGCTATTACCTCGGATGCCCGCAGGGGAACGTCTTCGGGAGTGCCAAACACATGATGACGGTGCAGAAGTTATGGGACATTCTGCCAGACGGTTTCGTGCTGATGGACTCTGACATTCTGCTGAAGGACAATATCGACTTCATGTTTATGCGCGACCAGTGCGTTTGTGGACACATCCAGGAGCCACAGCCTGGCAACCGATTCGGCATAGGTCGTTTGGTGCCCATGCTGCTTTGGATCAACGTACCAGCTTGCAAGGCTGGCGGAGCCAAGTTCTTCGACCCTGAGAGGTCAATGGGACTGATGGCGGGCGATGAACATACACGCGGTAACTGTTACGACACGGGGGCCGCTCTGCTCGAAGACATCCGCAGCCATCGAAACGGTATGCACGGCAGACGAATCGACATCCGCAAACTGATGATTCACTATCAGGCTGCTTCGTGGCGACGCGCTGGGTTGGCCGGGCAGTTGGCGTGGCTCAATGCCAACCGCGACCTGTGGGCACCTTCGACGGACTACGAACTCGGCGACCCTGATTGGAAACTTCCTGCAAACAAGGACGCGAAGATATACATTTGTGCCCATGCCGACTTTGAGCCGGTGGTGACTAATCCCGTGTACGAGGTGGTCGATGCCCGCGACGGTGGCGACACTTGCAACGGCCTGCCTGGTTCGTTTTACTCGGAGCTGTTGCACATGAAACGGGTTTGCGACCGTAAGAAGCTGCCAAAGATTATCGGCTTCTGTGGCTATCGCAAGTATTTCTCATGGATGAACGACGTGCCAGAACTGGCCCCGATTATCAAGAAACACGGCGCGGTGGTGTCACGCTATTACCAGCGGCTCGGATCATCCGTGCGTGAGCAATACAAGACAGGTGTCGGCAACGTTGAAGACATCGACATCGTGACGGGAATCATTGACCGCGACTATCCCGACTTTGCAAAGGGCTGGCACAGGAATCTCGACCGCCACTATCTGCATCCCGCGTCGCTTTGCATTCTTCCGAAAAAGGATATGAAGGAAATGGTCAACACCATCTGGGACATCGTGGAAAAGTACGTGAAAGAGACGGGTATCGACATCGACCGCCGCATAGCCGAGAATCCTGAGAAGTACCACATGAACGAGAATACGTGGCACGCCACACTCGCCTTCCAGCGTCGCATCGGTGGGCAGATGTGCGAGCGTATCGTGTCCGCTTGGATTGACTGGAAATATCCTAATCAGAAGGAAATCCCGATGGTAACGACACAGCAACCACTTAAACACAATGAGCCATGAAGAGATACACCGTACTGACATACATCTTCAACGGATACGAGTTTGTGCATGAGGTTGGAGAGAAAGACCCCGAAGCCGACTATGTGCTGGTAACTGACGATCCAAACATCACAAGCGAGACGTGGCGCGTGGTGTATTCTTCGACTCCAGGCTATTCGCCATTCGCCAAGTGCTACGATGAGCGTTTCCATCCCTTCCGCTATGCAGATACGCCAATCGTGGTGCGCGTGGACGGCAGCATCGAGATACGCCAGTCGCTGAAGCCGATAGTGGACGAATTTGAGCGCGGCAAATATGACCGCTGTGTGATGATGCACCCATACAGAAACACAATGGAAACAGAGTACCGTGAGTGGGTCAGGACGCGCAACTATCCGGCAGCGCAAGCGGCCAAGTGCATGAAGGCGATGGAGCGTTTCGGCTTCGACTTGCAGACTGAGGGCATGATTCAGGGATGCTTTGAAATTGTGCGAAACGACCAGATAAACCGCGACGTAAACGACATGGTTTTTGGGATTATGTGCTTGGTGGGAACGGGAAAAATTGAACGTCTCGACCAGACCTTCACCACCTTTGTCATTGAGCGGTTCTTCCCGAAGATCAAGCTGATGGCCGTAGAGGAGCCGCTTGTCACTGACGGCAATCTGATGCAATGGCACTGGCACAACTCCGACAAAATCATCTACACGGGAAAGCCCATACCACCCCTGCTGTTTGGTAAGCCCATTAAGGTTTGGCGACCGCAGTAAACCCCAGACATGATTTTGCAAGAATAGTAAAAAGGAATAAGATATGAGTTTTTTCAGTAATCTTTTCAAAGCGGCTACGCCTGAGAATGCGCTGATGTTGCGCGAGGCACCACAGACTCCTGGTGTACCGTCGAGCACCATGCCACCCGAACCTCCGAAGGTGGAGGGCGGTGACTATCAGGAGCGCATCGTGCCCGTGAGAAGTCCTGAGTCGGCTTGCTCCGTTTCGGCGGTCTATCGTGCCATCACGCTGCGTGGCGACACGATGAGCGTCATGCCGGTGCAGTACCGCAAGAAGGACTTCGAGCGCGACAACTTCGTACAGGACATGCGCGGACTGGGCAAGCGCATCAACTATCTGTTGCAGGAGGAAGCGAACCCCATCATGACGGCTCCCGACCTGTGGAATCTGGTAGAACTCAACCGCACGCTGACGGGCAACGGCTTTGTTTACATCGAGCGTGACGAGTTCGGGTTCCCGCTTCACTTGTGGCTCGTGAAGGATTGCGGCTACAACATCAACACCGCCACCTATGCCAGCATCGTGTTCTTGACCGACAAAGGCTACAGGACGGAGGTGAACGTGCCGACCTCGGACGTGATGCACTTCCCGAACAACTTCCGCTATCCGAACGGCTGGGGCAAATCGACATTGCTCTATGCTTTCGAGGCTCTGACGCTGAACCGCACCCTGCGCTCGCAGGCACTCGACACGGCGGCAAAGGGCGGTCGTATCAAGGGTATTATCTCGGAGAAACAACCGACGCAGGGACAAGGCACACTGGCCTTCGGACTGCTGAACCAGGGCGAGGTGCAGAAGACCGCGCAGGAGATGCAGAAGAAGTTCTACTCAGGTCACGACATCGTTTCGATGCACGGCCTTGAGTCGTTCCAAAACCTCTCCATGACCGCACAGGACATGCAGATGCTGGAGCAACTGGGCATCACCTACGACGACGTGGCCCGCTATTGGGGCGTTCCGCGTCCGCTGCTGATGCTCGATACCAACTCGCACTACAACGACTATCAGAACGCCACGATGGAGTTCCACACCCGAACCATCCTGCCGCTGAAGAACCGCAACGAGAAGGAAATCTCGCGCAAGCTCATCGGCATGAAGGACTACGGCACGCGCGACATCCACATCTGCGAAGACCCGCTGATGGTGATGGACCCAGAACGGCGTGCGAAGGTGGCACAGCTGAAGATGCAGGCAGGACTCTGCACCGTGAACGAGGCCCGCCGCGACTTCGACATGCCAGCGGTGGAGGATGGCGACGTGCCAATGGCGAGTGCCAACCTCATGACACTGAAAGCTCTCATTGCCAAGAGCGACGCGAGCACACAGTTGAAGCCCGGCAACTACACCGTGGAGGGAGGCGGAGAAGGTGGCTCGGAAGAGGGCTAAAACCTTTATTACTAATCAAGCACCCTGCTTCATTAGTAATCAAGCCACCACCTTCATTAGTAATCAAGTTTTTAACGACCAAAATAGAGGCTTATGACACCGAACCCGACAAAAGAAGAAATCGACGCTCTGGAGCGTGAGATTCAGCAACAGAGAAAGAAGCGTGAAAGCCGTGTGCATCGCGCAGTAAACCCCGGACGCTAAAACGCCCGATAAGTAGATAACATTTTCAAATGTAAAACGAGAATATGAAACAGATTAGGTTTGTACCCATCGAGGCTTGCAACCTGCAAGTCAGAGAGCCACAGGAAGGTGAGCAGGAAAGCCGCACCATCGTCGGAATGCCCGTGCTCTACAACGTGCGCTCCGTGAACCTCACTCCGTGGTCGGAAGACCGCGAAGTCTATGAAGTGCTGGAGGCAGGCTTCATCACTCCCGAACTGTTGCAGCGTTCGGATGTGGTGCTCAACCTGAACCACTCCACGAAAGTAACCGACATTCTGGGACGCTACCGCAACTCAGAACGTGACACCCTCTCGCTCGACCTGCTGGCACAGGGTATGGCTTGCCGTTGCGACATGCCACACACCAACAATGCCAACGACACGCTGGAACTGATGCGCCGTGGCGACATCACCGGCATGAGCTTCGCCTTCAGCGACAACCCGCACGACAAGGCAAGCGTGACCTACGAGCAGACCAACGAGCGCAGTGCCGACGGCAAGGAGATATGGCTCCGTCACGTCCGCAAGGCTACCGGCCTCTATGACGTGGCTATCGTCACCCATCCAGCCTATGAGCAGACCAGCGTCGTGACCCGTGAGTTCGCCGACGAGATCATGCGCGAGATTGATGAGCAGATAGAGGCTCACAAGCGCGAGTGTGGCGACGACGACGAAGCCAAGAAAAAGGCTGAGGAAGAGGAAGCCGCCAAGCGTGCCGCCGAAGAGGAAGCCAAGAAAAAGGCCGAGGAAGAGGAAGCCGCCAAGCGTGAAGCCGAAGCAAAGGCCAAGGCCGAGCAGGAAGCCCGCGAACTGGAAGAGCAGGAGCAGCGTTTCCGCGAGCAGCAGGCTATGCGTCTGCGCTACCAAGCCCGCCGCATCAACGACGAGATACTGGAATCACTTAATTATTAACCCTTATAAAAACGTTTTTAGACATGGCAAAAATGACTAAAGAACAGATTCAGGAGCGTCAGATGGCGATCATGAATCGCATGAGCGAGATGGAAGAGAAGTCTCGCGAGGCAAACAATGGCAACATCCTCTTCACCGAGGCTGAGAGTGCCGAGTATCGTTCACTCGTTGACGAGTCCGCAGGACTGTCAGCACGTCTGCGCAACATGGTATCCGGCAAGGAAGCCGAGATGCTGAAGGAGCGTGAAGACATGGGCAAGAAGTTGCGCGAGCGCATCAAGGCTTGTGGTTTGGAGAAGCGTGCCGAGAGCACTACAATCCTTGCCTTCAAGGACACTGAGGCCAGCCCCGCCAACACTACCGCCAACCTCGAAGCCGGTGGTTTGATTCCCATCGAGATTCTGCCGCTGATCGACACCAAGGTTCCTGGACTGGAACTGCCAGATGACCTGAAGATGGCCACTGGTGTGACCGGCACTCAGGTAGTCCCCTACAGCATCAACGACGTGAAGTTCACCGTCGAGGGTGAGGTGACGAAGGTGGCTGAGCAGGCTCTCGACTTCGCCAACATCCAGGCCGCTCCCGTCCGTGTTGCTGCCAGCGTTCCCGTCAGCTTCCGTGCTATCGACAACGCTGCCTTCGACATCATCGCCTTCATCACCTTCAAGTTCACGAAGGGTTGGGCTATGTTCCGCGCTCTCCACGTCTATGCACACGGCGAGTACACCAAGTTGCAGTCGCCCTTCGGCAAGGTCACTCCCGTCGAGCTCACTCTTGACGACAACATTGGTGAGAACATCGCCAAGGAAATCGCCAAGATGTACGACAAGGGCTTCGAGGGCGAGCCTGAGATCATCATGGACAAGACCACCGAGGTGGCTCTGAAGTTCAAGAAGCTCATCCCTGGCACCACCGACTCGAACCGCACCGTCATCGAGGATGGCCGCTGCTGTGGTTATAAGTACAAGGTGTCTCCCTATGTAGACTACGCCATCGCCAGCAACGGTGTTGCTACGAAGGACGCTACCTACCGCTACATCGCCATCGGTCATTTCGGCTATCTGGCAGAGCAGCAGCACGGTGAACTTCGCTTCAACATCGACGGCACCAGCCAGGCCAACTTCGACCGTGGCACGGTTGCCATCGGCATGAGCACCGACTACTCGCTGACCGAGCTCTCTGGCAAGGTGAACGGTGGCAACGGCACTCCGCAGGCATTCGCCCTCATCAAGCTCACCGAAGAGCCCACGACTCACTAAGCTCTCTCGCAACGTAGCAGGTTCATAGTTCCTGATACGACCGACGGGTTGCTCCGATGCGCAGCAAAGGCTGTCAGCCCGTCGGTTTTCTAACAGAAACACCAATCCCAATTAGCAATGAAGCAAGTTGACGAAATCATCTACGATGCCATCTGTGCAGACGAGGTTCTTATGGCCGCCATCGGTGGTCAAGACCGTGTAACCTCAACATGTTTCGAGGTGTCGCCGTATGAGAAAGACAATATGCCTCTGCCGAATATCATTGTCACTGATGATGGTTTCCAAAACCAGGACGTGACGAAGGATTCGGTATGGGAGGGTGGTGATGACCTTGTGCAGACCACCGTCGACATTGCTGCAAAAAGCCCAAAGGAGGTAAAACGACTGACTCGTATGGTACGCCGTGCAATCAGTCGGTACATCGTACAGATGTACACCGACAATCCTGTCAGCGTGCCTGAATTAGAGCGATTGTCAAGTGATGGTATTATATGGGACTGGATTAAACCTTGCTACTTCCAACATCTCAACTACCAAT
>JAEEGG010009341.1_pt1 | contig 21982 bp, 16 predicted proteins | sample 9134161 | NCBI WGS metagenome assembly JAEEGG01 (sample SAMN16246543, study PRJNA631951) | gut metagenome | biome: gut microbiome; feature: rumen; material: CR-attached | host: Bos | place: Iran: Karaj | collected 2018-10
TTGTCAACCTTATTCAGGTGGCTATAGCAGCGGGGTTCCACCTCTTCCCATTCCGAACAGAGAAGTTAAGCCCGTTCACGCCGATGGTACTGCGCAAGTGGGAGAGTAGGTAGCCGCCGTCTTTGCAAGAAGCATTTCAGTTCCTAAAAGCTGAGATGCTTCTTTTTTTGTTTCTGATTCCTATTGAGAACGGCGGCTACCTACTCTCCCACTTACGCAGTACCCGACCTCTTTTTAGTTTGCTCCGCAAACGCGCTCCATTCCATTCCGCTTGGCGGCCCTCCGGGACCGCGTTCTCGCTCCAGGCATTCGCTCGCCCCGATACGCTTGTACCTGCGTGTTTTCTTTGCTGCTGGATGTGATTGGGCTGCTGTTTGGCGGAGCTGGAGTACGGTATTGGGGAGCGTCAGTGGAGTGGCGTAAGCGTAGGCCTTTGGAGGATCCCGTTAAGAACGGCGCATGTTTGACGAACGTTCGGCCCCGAAGGGGACGATAAGGAGGAGTTCGACGTTTAGGGTCCGGAGGAGGCCGGAGTAGCCACGTAACGTCGTCTCCCTAATACCGTACTCCAGCGGAGACAACACACTTTCCTTGAAAAGTGACGCATTCTTATGACGCAAAACGAAACGACCCCTTTGCGTCACGCCCCCTTTGCGTTACGCTGTAGCAGTTCCAGGGATTTTTTTGATATATTTGCATTTGCAACCTTAATTATTGGCTTGGCTTATGAAGAAATCATGGATTAATTTTGGATTTGTTGCAGTTATGGCTGCATTCGTTTTTTATTCCTGTGGAGAAGATACTCCCGGCATTCAGGACCCGGAATTACCTAAACAGGATGCTCTTGTTGCAGATTATGTGAGCACAACTGCATTTACTGCTACATTATCTGCCAAAATCAATGGCGTTTCAAAAACCGACCTTGCTTTAGGTACAAGTGGAATCCTTTATTGCGTAGATTCTGTTTATACCGAATCTGTTTTCAAATCGTGGAAAGAAGGTAATGATGCTCCGGATTGTCTTATCTTTAAAGGAGGCAGATTAGGTGGTGATGAGTATAATGGTGTAATTAAAAACCTTTATCCTGATACTGAGTACAAGTATTGTTTCTTTCTTAAGAATGGTGATAATTCCTTACGCGAGATCAGTGCTGTATCATCTTTCCGTACTACCCCGTTAACACCCGTATACAAGAATATGGGTGCTGAATCAGTCAGAATGTTTTCTGCATTACTTAAGGGTACTGTGACATTAAACAAGTCAGATCAGGAATATTGTACATGGGGACTTATTCTTTCAGATGTTGAGGATGGAAAGCTGACTGACGACTCAAGGTATGTTACTTATCAGGATTACGGTTATGAAGGTGCACCGGAGGGCATAGAGAACAGATTCGGCTATCTTAGGCCTGCAACTGATTATTGGTACCGTTTGTATGTAGAATATTCACTTCCTGATAATAAGGGTGGTATTGTGTATGGTCCCGAAAACCATTTCTCAACAAAAACAGCCGATGACTGGGGCGTTGATTTAGCTCTTCCAAGTGGTATTCTTTGGGCTAAGGGAGTTTTGGGGCGCCAGGATTTTGAAGATGGGTACGAGGCCATGTATAATACTTCTTATAATTGCAGATGGGGATCGGTCAAACCAAGGTATACGATAGATGAAGAATATGAATATCTGGATACTTTGAACAATACATATATCAATATCGGCGACAATATTGAAGGCACCGAATATGATATCGCCCACGTTTTATTAGGAGGAAAATGGAGACTTCCTACCAAGGAGGATTTTGAGGAGTTGAATGCTTATTGCAGAGTCGGACTTATGAGAAGGTACAGTTATCATATTTCAACAGCTAACTCAAGTGGTACATTGATAACTTCGATTGCTGATATCAGAGGCTCAAACGGCCAATCTATTATTATATACAGAGGCGGAATGTGGACAGGAACAATGAGTGAAAACGGCGAAAATCCTTACTGTGCCTTCTATGGTGTTAACGAGAAGAATGATAGCGCTTTCATTGAGTTGTGTGATACCTTCCCGCGTGATATGTCTTTCATCATCAGGCCGGTGTGGGATCCGAAAATGTGATTCTGAGCTATATGCGATATAATAAAAAACGGGTGGAACCTTTTGGCTCCACCCGTTTTTGTTGTAGGGCGTCAAGCGGAGAGGCTTGGAATATCAGAACTTGTTGAACTGGAGCCAGCGGTAGAAGGATTCGCGCCAGGTTCCGCTGGTGTTGCCGCGCTCGTTGAGCCATCGGGCCATGTTTATTACGTCCGATCCCCATGAGTGAGACATCAGACCTCCTCCGGAACATAGTATGACGGCAGTACCGGTTGCTTTATCGGCATCGGGCAGATGATAGATTTTTTTCTGCAAATAGGTTTTGATATTACAATTTGGGCGGTTACTGAAAACAATTGTTGTTTAATTGACTATATTTGCCTGTATGAAAAGACTGTTTTTTAAGGTTGTGCTGTCAGTCATGATTATGCTGACGGCTCAAGGCATGGTATCAGGCGGGGCTATGGCTCAACAACCGGACCCCAACTTCTTTATATTTCTGGGTATCGGACAGTCCAACATGCAGGGTAAAGCCCCTATCAGGGCTCAGGATACTATATCTGACGCTGTCTTTACGAATGATGACTGGGCACGGTACAAGAAAATGATAATTGTAAACAGCGACCAGTCTAAGGTTGGTACATGGACAACGGCAAAACCTCCTATTGTCCGTCCCGATACACAAATTGGAGTTACAGACTATTTCGGCCGATATCTTGTAAAGGGTTTGGATGAACGTTACAAGATTGGTGTTGTGGTTGTGGCTGTCGACGGCTGCCAGATTGAGGCATTCAGCAAAAACAGCACTGTGGCTTATGATTACATAACAAATTCATATACCGGTTCATGGGTTAAAGAGGCTGCTGCCCAATATGACAACTATCCTTACGGTAAGTTGGTCGAGATGGCTAGGAAAGCTCAGGAGTCGGGTGTCATAAAAGGTATTATTTTCCATCAGGGAGAATCCGGCGCCAACAATACTACCTGGCTGCGTGATGTATATGCTCTCTATACCAACCTGCTTGAAGACCTGAATTTATCCATTGATTCGGTTCCGTTCATAGCAGGTGAACCGTTGAGAAAATACAATGGCATGCCAGCCCCTGCATCGGGTGCGAGGATGTATGTTGATATGTTGCCGGATTATTTCAAACAGCAGTCCGGCGGAAAGGATATAGCACATGTGGCCTCCTCAAAGGATCTGGATAATTATGATGAATATCATTTCTCGGCCGATGGATATAAGCAACTTGGAGAACGTTATGGAAAAATCATGCTTCCGCTGCTGATCAGGCAGGGTGCAGTGTCAAGTTCGGTTGTAATGGTTGCCGATTCGGGCAAGGAATTAGAGATTTATGACCTTTTGGGCAGAAAGCTGAAGGCTCCGCAGAAGGGGATAAACATAATAAACGGCAAGAAGGTGATCATCAGGTGATGTGACCCAATGATATAAAAAGGATAATTTAAAAGGACAAATATTTAGCTTATGAGTAATTATGATTGGAAGTTTTCCACGATAGGTGGAAAGAACCGCGTTAACATAAAGAGCGGTGAGGATATTAAGCATTTGGGTGAACTTGACCAGAAGTTGTGGACAGTATTGAGTTCGCCGGTTGTCGGACTGGAGTTCGATGCCAAGACCCTCAAGATGCTGGACAGCAACAATGACGGCCGTATCCATGTAAATGAGGTTGTAAAGGCAGCCGAGTGGATTACATCTGTAATTAAGGATCCCGATTTGCTCCTCAAGAAAGAGGATACGCTTCCGCTCGATGCATTCAATACCGATAACCCTGATGGCAAGAGGCTGCATGCTTCGGCCAAGCAGATACTGAAGAACCTGGGACTCAAGAAGGACAGCATATCGGTGGCCGATGCCGATGACAGCGTGGCCATATTCGCCAAGACCGGCCTGAACGGTGACGGTATCATCACTGTGCGGTCAACCCAGGATGAGGAACTTATCAAGACTATCGAGGCCTGTCTGGCCACTATGGGAGGCAAGGCTGACCGCAGCGGTCTCCAGGGCGTGGATACGGAATTGCTGGAGGCATTCTACAGTGCTCTGGCTGACTACTCTGCCTGGCAGAAGAAGGCCGCCGATGACAAGAGTATCTTTGCTTTCGGTGATAATACCGCTGCCGTTTACGATATCGTAAAGCAGATTAAGGCCAAGGTGGCCGATTACTTTATGCGCTGCAAACTGGCTGTATTCCATGCCGGCAGTGTGAACGCCCTTGACGTATCGGTTACACGTATCGAGACCATCAGCGACAAGGATCTGTCACAGTGCGCCGATGAGATTTCAAGTTATCCGCTGGCCCGCATATCGGCCAACAATACACTTCCTATTGACGGACGTGTCAATCCGGTTTGGCAGGCTACCATAAGCAAGCTCAAGGCTTTGGCTCTGGACAAGGAGTTTGATGGCGCATCCGAGATTACTGAGGAGCAGTGGAACGCATTCGTAGCCAAGCTGGCTCCTTATGAGGCTTGGTTGGGCGAGAAAGCCGGCGCTCAGGTAGAGAGTCTGGGCCTGGATCAGGTGAACGCAATACTCAAGGCAGACCGCAAGGCTGATCTGCTCAAGCTTATCGATGATGACAAGGCTTTGGAGTCAGAGTCACTCTCCATCGATGAGGTTGCCAAGTTGCTTCATCTGTACAGGGACTTCTACACTTTCCTTTGCAACTTTGTATCGTTCCGGGATTTCTATGATCCCCAGGGCAAGGCAATATTCCAGGCAGGTGAGCTCTATATTGATGAGCGCTGCTGCGAGCTTTGTATCAAGGTGCCCGATATGGGACCGCACGCTACCGCTACCTCTCTGAGTGGTATGTACATTCTGTACTGCAACTGCGTGAACAAGATAAACGGTGACAAGATGATAATAGCCGCCGTCATGACCGACGGTGATGTGTCCGATCTGCGTGAAGGTAAGAACGGTCTGTTCTATGACCGCGCCGGAGTGGAGTGGGATGCCACCGTATTCAAGATAATTGACAATCCTATCAGCATACGTCAGGCATTCTGGTCACCTTACAACAAGATTGGCCGCTACATTGAGACAACTATCGAGAAGCGTGCCGCCGAGAAGGACAGCAAGGTTATGGCCGATATGACCGCCAAGGTTGACAATGCCGGTAAGGACGGCGCTGCAGGAGCAGAGAAGAAGAAACCGTTTGATATCGCTGCATTTGCCGGTATCTTTGCTGCCATCGGCTTGGCTGTGAGCGGCTTGGCATCGGCCCTGTCAAAGATGTCCGAATCAGTTGCCGGCTGGGCATGGTGGAAGTGGTTCGTACTTGTTATAGTGATAATGCTTGTAATCTCCGGCCCGTCAATGATTCTGGCATGGCTCAAGATCCGCAAGCGTAACCTGTCTCCGCTGCTCAATGCCAACGGATGGGCAATCAACGCCTCTGTCAAGGTTAACATGACATTCGGCGCCACCCTTACGGAGGTTGGCCGAAGCCCGCTTAAGGCAGAGCCCGATCCGTTTGCCGACAAGACCCCCTGGTGGAAGAAACTTATCTATTGGCTTATTGGTATAGGTCTGGTATGCTGGATCTGCTACAGGACCAACCTGATCTACACCATCACTAAGAACGATAAGTTCAAATACGAGAAGAAGGTTGAACCCAAACAGGAGCCAGCACCCGAATCCACCTCCATGTTGATCCTAAACGCCGAGAACTTCCAAGCCTGACTACGCAGGTTCAAGCGTATTGGGGCGAAGCGAGTATGCGAGCGAGAGCGGCCGGGTAGGCCGCCCGTTCGCGTTAGCGAACTAAAAAAAGGAATGGGGTTCGAACCCTTCCTCCGTAATAAAGAAAAGAGGTCCAACCGGACCTCTTTCTTTGTTGCGGAGGAAGGATTCGAACCCCCGACCTTTAGGTTATGAGCCTAACGAGCTACCTCTGCTCCACTCCGCGATTTCTGTTTTGCGAGTGCAAAGATACTCCTTTTGTGCAATCCTTACAAATCTTTTTAGGTTATTCTTTAATAGATACACATTTTTTGTACTTTTGTAACCCTAATTGAAATTATGGAGAATCCAAAAACACGACTTCAGTTCATTCATGCTGCCAAGGACCTTTTTGTAAAGAAGGGTTACGATGAGACTACGATGATAGATATTGCCGAAGAGGCAGGTCTGAGCCGCAGGACACTTTATGCCTATTTTGAAAGTAAGGTCGAAGTGTTTCAGGCGGTAATCAACAGTGAGGTTGAAAAAGTGCTTACACAACTGTCAGATATAGCTAATCAGAACATGCCTGCTCAGCAGAAGATAGTTGAATTCGTTTTCGGCTATTTCAGGCTTATCAAAGAGACCGTTGACCGCAACGGAACATTGAGGTCCGGCTTTTTCCGCAACAGTTGGGGACTGGAGCATTTCCGTAAGGGTTTTGACGTGAAGCAGAAACAGTTGCTTCAGGATATCATCACAGAGGGTAAGACATCGGGCGCATTTGATGTGGTAAGCGTTCGGCGTACCGCCGAAATAATGCATAACTGCATGCGTGGATTCGAGGCCCCGTACATCCGTGGTAAACTCTGGCAGGGTAATACCCGTGAGGAGATACGTTTTGAGGCCCGCCGTCTTATCTACGGTGCACTCGGTTACAGTGAATCAAAAAACAATCAATAGTTAATATGGGAAAACTTTCAGGAAAGACGGTGCTCATTACAGGAGCAACCCGTGGTATTGGTCTGGCCATGGCCCAGCTTTTTGCTGCCGAGGGTGCAGACATTGCATTTGTGTATATAAACAGTGTGGAGAAGGCTCAGGCCTTGGAGGGTGAACTCAGCGCAAACGGCATCAAGGCCAAGGGTTACCGCGTGGACGTATCAAGTTTTGAGGGCGCCGTACAGATGGTAGATGAGGTGGTCAAGGAGTTTGGCCGTATAGATATATTGGTAAACAATGCAGGCATAACACGTGACGGCCTGATGATGCGCATGAACGAGCAGCAGTGGGATGAGGTGATTGACACCAATCTGAAATCGGCCTTCAACTTTATCAAGGCTTGTTCCACACAGATGATGCGTCAGCGTTCGGGTAATATACTTTGCGTTTCATCGGTGGTAGGTCTGCACGGAAATGCAGGTCAGACCAACTACTCCGCATCAAAAGCCGGTCTTGTTGGTCTTACCAAGTCTGTTGCCAAGGAGTTTGCATCACGCGGTATCCGCGCCAACGTGATTGCTCCTGGTTTTGTTCTGACTGAGATGACTACAGGCAAGATCCCTGAGGAGAAGCTGGCCGAGTGGTGCAAGTCAATTCCCCTGCAGCGCGGTGCTCAGGTAGAGGAGATTGCCAAGGCTGCCCTGTTCCTTGTGTCCGATGACAGTTCATACATTACCGGTCAGGTTCTGCAGGTTGACGGCGGAATGAGCATGTAATGCAGGTTCTTTACGAGGATAATCATATCATTATTGTCTCCAAACGGGCTGGTGAGATAGTCCAGGGTGACAAGACCGGCGACGTTCCGTTGTCGGACATAGTCGCCGCGTACCTTAAGGAGAAATACTCCAAGCCCGGCAATGTCTTTGTAGGTGTGCCGCACCGTCTGGACCGCCCTGTAAGCGGACTGGTGGTGCTGGCCAAGACCAGCAAGGCTCTGTCGCGTCTGAATGAAATGTTCCGGGTGGGGAGTGTGGATAAGCGTTATCTTGCAATTGTTAAGAATATGCCCAAGGAGCCTGAGGGCAGGCTTGAGAACTGGCTGGTTCGCAACGAGAAACAGAACCGTTCATACGCTTATGACAAGGAGGTTCCGGGTAGCAAGAAAGCAGTCCTTAACTATAAACTGGTGTCCAGTTCAGTCAATTACAATCTGCTTGAAGTGGAATTGCTGACTGGACGTCATCATCAGATCCGATGCCAGTTGGCCAAGATGGGTTGTCCTATAAAGGGGGATCTCAAATATGGGGCAGAGCGCTCAAATCCGGACGGCAGCATATCGCTCCATGCTTTTCATGTCACTTTTGAGCATCCCGTATCACATGAGATGATAGACGTTAAGGCTCCTCTGCCGGATGATTCTCTCTGGCAGAGTTTCAGGGAAGTGGCCGATAAACTCTGACTGTTATTTGGAAGCCGGCTCCTGATAATCCTCAAGGACGTATGCCTTGATGATCTTTACGTCGGGGTTGGGACGGCGGTTGGTTCCTGTGGCCGGGACGTTTGATATGGCCTCTACCACATCCATACCTTCTATGATCTCACCGAACACGGTATAAAGGCCGTCCAATGAAGGTGCTCCGCCTATATTGGCGTAAAAGTCTGTCTGTTCCTTGGAATATGTGAATGACTTGCGGGTCTTCATAATGGCATCGGCCTGATCGTTCAACTGTTCATTCAGTTTACTTATCTTTTTCTTTTCGCCGTATTTCTGCCAGGTGCGGATATCGTCTGCATGCGGTTGGGTGAGTGAGTCCTTTACAGCCTGACGATATTTCTTGTTTATGGTTTTTTCCTGTGTAGGCAATGTGTTGACCTTTACTTTTCTGCCGGTTATGATATAGAACTGCTGGCTGGTGGAATAGTTGAACTGCTTGGTGCTGGCCTGTCCCACTGCTCCGCGTTTGTGATAGAATTTCCAGGGATTTACCTCTGATTTTATGATATACTCTTCATCATCATCGTCAATGCCGATTTCCTGATTGGGCTTGGCATTCTTGGAACTTACGTCGCCGGCCTGAATCTTGTATCCTTTCTGGACTCCAAAGAACAACTGGTCATCATAGAAACCCTTGCGTGCCAGACGTACCATATTGTGACGGTGAAGCGGGGTCTCGCGATATAGTTTTATGGTGAAATTACCCTTTGTGGTCTCAAAACGTACGTACTGATCGGCATCAAGTATTATGGTGTCGGCATCAACCTCCTCTGCCGGAGCGGCAGGGGTGTTGTTCTTGCAGTTGGTGGCAAACAGCAATGCCAATACAAAAGGAATTCCTATAAGATATTTTTTCATTGTAGTATATGTTTTCTTGACTGCGAATATAGCGAAATAATAGCTGGAAATGTGTTACCTTTGCGAATTAAAACGGAATAATAATCAAAAACAGCATATTTATGAAACCTGCACTCGTTGTTCTGGCAGCCGGAATGGGCAGCCGTTACGGTGGACTCAAGCAGTTGGATGCTCTGGGCCCCAGTGGAGAGACCATTATGGATTACTCAGTGTTTGATGCCATCCGCGCCGGATTCGGCAAGGTGGTGTTCATTATCCGCAAGGACTTTGAGGATGATTTCCGCCGTCTGGTGCTCAAGAAATATGAGGGTCATGTAAAGACTGAGGTTGTTTTCCAGAGTATCAACGACCTGCCCGAGGGTTTCAAATGCCCGGAGGACCGCACCAAGCCCTGGGGTACCAACCACGCTGTGCTTATGGCAAAGGATGTAATCAATGAGCCTTTCTGCGTAATCAATGCCGATGACTTTTACGGCCGTGACTGCTTTGCCGTTATGGGCAAGTTCCTGAGCAGTCTGCCAGAGGGTTCAAAGAACGTCTATTCAATGGTGGGCTTCCGCGTAGCCAACACCCTTAGCGAGAACGGCAAGGTGTCACGCGGTGTATGCGAGGTCAACGCACAGCGTCACCTTACAACCGTGGTGGAGCGCACCGAGATACTGCGCCGCGAGAACGGTGTATGCTATAAGGACGGTGATGACTGGGTTCGCATAGATGACAACACACCCGTATCAATGAACGTATGGGGATTTACCCCCGACTATATGAAGTACTCCGAGGATTTCTTCAAGGGATGGCTCAAGGCCAATATCAACACTCCCAAGTCCGAGTACTATATACCGCTCATGGTAAATGAGCTTATCAATAACGGAACCGCAACGGTTGAGGTCCTTGACACCACTTCAAAGTGGTTCGGCGTTACATATGCCGATGACCGTCAGGGTGTTGTGGATAAGATTGCAGAACTTGTAAAGGAGGGCGTTTATCCCGCCAAACTGTTTGCGTAAGTGTTTTCGGTAGAGAATCTTAAGGTTGAGTTCGGGGCCCGTCCCCTGTTTCATGACGTCAGCTACGTAGTAGGTGACAAGGACCGTATTGCCCTGGTGGGTAAGAACGGTGCGGGCAAATCGACCATGCTTAAGATCATTGCCGGACTGCAGCAACCCACATCGGGCACCGTATCCATACCCAAGGAGATGACCATAGGTTATCTGCCCCAGGTTATGAAACTGGCCGATACCCGTACGGTAAGACAGGAGGCCGAGACCGCATTTGAGGATATCCATAAGTTAAAGGCCGAGGTTGAGCGTCTGAACAACCAGATGGTTGAGCGCAACGACTATGAGAGTGAGGAGTATCATGCCCTTATAGACCGGTTTACCCGTGAGAGCGAGCGCTACCAGATGATGGGCGGAGGCAATTATCAGGCGGAACTTGAGCAGGCCCTGCTGGGTCTTGGATTCCGTCGTGATGACTTTGATCGTCCCACAAGCGAGTTCAGCGGTGGCTGGCGCATGCGTATTGAGTTGGCTAAGATCCTGTTGCGTCATCCTGACGTATTGCTGCTGGACGAGCCTACCAACCATCTGGACATAGAGAGCATACAGTGGCTCGAGGAGTTCCTGGCCAAGCGTTGCAACGCCGTACTGCTGGTTAGCCATGACCGCGCTTTCATAAACAACGTGACCACCCGCACCATAGAGATATCGTGCGGCGTGATATATGACTACAAGGTCAAGTACAACGAGTTTGTGCAGCTGCGCAAGGAACGTCGCGAGCAGCAGTTGCGCGCCTATGAGAACCAGCAGAAGGAGATAGCCGATGCCAAGGAGTTCATAGAGCGTTTCCGCTATAAGCCCACCAAGGCCGTGCAGGTGCAGAGCCGCATCAAGATGCTGGAGAAGATTGTACCCATTGAGGTTGATGATGTGGACAACAAGACTATGCGCCTTAAGTTCCCGCCCGCCATCCGCAGCGGCAACTATCCGGTCATCTGTGAGGGCGTGGCCAAGAGTTACGGTGACCACTGCGTATTCAGCGGCGTTGACCTGACTATCAAGCGTGGTGAGAAGGTTGCCTTTGTGGGCCGAAACGGTGAGGGCAAGACCACATTGGTCAAGTGCATTATGGGTGAGATTCCGTTTGACGGAACGCTTACCATCGGTCATAACATACAGATAGGTTACTATGCCCAGAACCAGGCGCAGCTGCTGGATGATGAGGTTACGGTTCACGATACTATAGACAATGTGGCTACCGGTCCCATCCGTACCCGCATAAACGATATACTGGGCGCATTCATGTTCGGCGGTGAGGCCGGCCAGAAAAAGGTCAAGGTGCTGTCTGGCGGTGAGCGAAGCCGTCTGGCAATGATCAGGCTGCTGCTTACGCCCAATAACCTGCTTATCCTGGATGAGCCTACCAACCACTTGGATATGGCATCCAAGGATGTGCTTAAGGAGGCCATTCAGGCATTTGACGGAACGGTTATAGTGGTAAGCCATGACCGTGAGTTCCTGGACGGGCTGGTAAGCAAGGTCTATGAGTTTGCCGACGGTAAGGTCCGTGAACATCTGGGCGGCATCTATGACTTCCTCCAGAAGAAGAACCTGGACAACCTGGCCGATATAGGCCGAATGAAAGGTGCCCCGGCAGTGCAGGTTACGCAGGATCGTGCATCGGCCGGTAAGGATGATTACGAGGCCAGGAAGGAGCAGGAGCGTCGCAAGCGCAAGGTCCAGAAAAAGATTGATGACTGCGAGAAGGAGGTGGAGCGTATCTCTAAGGAGATTAAGGATATAGAAGAGTGGCTATCAACTCCCACGGGGGCGCAGAACCCCGCCATGTTTGAGGCTTACGGCAAGCTCAAGAATGATCTGGTCGAGGCTGAGAAACGTTGGGAGGAGGCTATGATTGAAGGAGAGAGTTTATAACACTATTATAATTATGAAAAAAGTAACATTATTAGCAATTGCATTTGCAGGAATGGCTATGATTTCTTGTAACAATTCCAAGCAGGGTATAGGCATCAAGATGGAGAATCTTGATACCAGCGCTAAACCCGGTGATGATTTCTTCCAGTTTGCAGACGGTGGTTGGAATGCAGCCCATCCGCTTACTGACGAGTATGCACGTTTTGGTAGCTTTGACCAGTTGGCAGAGGATAACCGTGAGCAGCTTAAGGGCCTGATCGATGAGATTGTGGCTGCCGACAACGAGGTGGGTTCAAATGCCCAGAAGATAGCAGACCTTTACAAGCTGGTGCTTGATACAGCACGCCGTGAGAAAGAGGGCCTGGCTCCGCTCAAGCCCTGGCTGGATAGGGTTGAGGCAATCAAGGAGCGCAAGGAGATATTCCCGCTGATGGTTGAGATGGATATGAACGGCTTGGTAGGTAACTATTTCGGAGTAGGAATAGGTGCTGATATGATGGACAGCAAGTCAAATCTGGTGAGTGTTGGCCAGGGTGGCCTTTCACTCGGAGAGAAAGAGTATTACCTGGATAACGATGAGGCTACAACCGCCATCCGTGAGGCTTTCAAGAAACACATAGTACGCATGTTTACACTCTGCGGATTCGATGAGAAGACAGCACAGAAGAAGATGGAGGATGTGATGCTTATTGAGACACGCATAGCAGAGAAATCATACAGTGCAGTACAGCAGCGCGATCCCGCCGCCAACTATCACAAGATGCCGTTCGATCAGCTCAAGAAGGATTTCAAGGGAATAGACTGGCAGATGATGTTTGATGCTATGGGTATAGGAGACTGTGACTTTGTCGATGTAGGTCAGCCCGAGCCTATCCATGAGGTTGAGGTTATTCTGGCACAGGTTCCCGTTGAGGCCCATAAGTCATATATGGAGTGGCAGCTCATTGACAATTCCGCATCAAAGCTGACCAAGGAGCTTGATGATGCCAATTTTGATTTTTACGGAAAGATCCTGAGCGGACGTCAGGAGCAGCAGCCCTGGTGGAAGCGCGCTACATCGACCGTAAGCGGTGCATTGGGTGAGGCTATCGGACAGCTTTATGTAGAGAAATATTTCCCGGCTGAGTCAAAGGAGCGTATGGTAACTCTGGTCAAGAACCTCCAGATTGCCCTTGGCGAGCGTATTGATGCACAGGATTGGATGAGCGATGAGACCAAGGCCCGTGCTCATGAAAAGCTGGATGCCTTCTATGTAAAGATTGGTTATCCCGATAAGTGGAAGGATTACTCAAAGCTTACAATCGACCCCAAGAAGAGTCTGTTTGATAACAACATAGCAATGAGCCGTTTCTTCCTTCAGGATGCCATTGAGCGCAAATACAAGAAGCCGGTTGACAACACCGAGTGGTTCATGACTCCTCAGACTGTCAATGCTTATTACAATCCTACCACCAATGAAATCTGCTTCCCCGCAGGTATCCTTCAGTATCCGTTCTTTGACATGAGTGCCGATGATGCATTCAACTACGGTGCAATAGGTGTGGTTATCGGCCATGAGATGACTCACGGATTTGATGACCAGGGCCGTCAGTTTGACAAGGACGGTAACTTTGCAGACTGGTGGGCTCCGGGTGATGCCGATAAGTTCAAGGAGCATGTTCAGGTTATAGTTGACCACTTTGACAATATCAAGGTTCTGCCTGACCTGAATGCCAACGGATCACTTACTCTGGGTGAGAATATTGCCGATCACGGTGGTCTGATGGTTGCCTATCAGGCATTCAAGAACGCCACCAAGGATGCTCCGCTCAAGACCATCAACGGTTATACCCCCGAGCAGCGCTTCTTTATGGCATATGCAGGCGTATGGGCCGGCAATATCCGTGACGAGCAGATCCGTAACCAGACCAAGAGCGATCCTCATGCACTGGGCCGCTGGCGTGTAAACGGTACTCTGCCTCATATTGATGCATGGTACGAGGCATTTGACATCAAGCCGGGTGATGCACTCTATCTGGCACCTGAGAAGAGAGCTAGCATCTGGTAAATGATTAAAGGAGCTGGGATAAGGGAGGAATATCTGGACCGGAGCATGAGCCCCGGCCGGGATTTCTACCGGTTCAGTTGCGGCGGTTGGCTGGATGCCAATCCTATACCTGATGACTTTCCCAGCTACGGTACATATGATGAGCTTGCCGAACTTAACCGTAAGCAGCTCAAGGAACTTATAGACGGCATCATTGCACAGGATAATCCTGCAGGCAGTGATGCCGCCCGTATTGCTGACCTGTACAATCTGGTCATGGACACAGCTCGCCGTGACCGTGAGGGTATGGGGCCGATGAAACCGTATGTGGAGCGTATCCGCGCCATCAGCAGCCGCGAGGAACTCCTGGATGCCATGCTGGAACTAGACCCATATGGCGTGACGGGTTACTTTGACGTGGGTATAGGACCGGACCTTAAGGACAGCAATACAAACATTGTTGGCCTGAGTCAGGGAGGTCTTACACTTGGTGACAAGGAGTATTACACCGACCGTGACCTGCAGACCATTAACATACGCAAGGCATTCAAGAAGCATATGGTACGAATGCTGATGCTTGCCGGTTACGGCCGGCTGGAAGCCCGTCAGAGAATGCGTACCGTTTGGCGGATTGAAAAACGACTGGCACGTGCGTCACGCAACAATGTCCAGTTGCGTGATCCGGCTGCAAACTACCATAAGTGGTCAATAGACGAGCTTTACGCCCAACTGCCCGGCCTGGACTGGAAACCGTTCTTCAGCAAACTGGGTCTGGACGGAGTGGAATGGGTCGACGTGGGTCAGCCCGAGGCCATCCGGGAGGCAATCCGCGTATTCAACGAGGAGCCTCTTGAGGATCAGAAGATACTTATGGAGTGGCAGATGCTTGACTCCAACGGTACCCGCCTGGGTAAGATGCTTGACGATGCGGACTTTGATTTCTACGGCCGCACGCTGAGCGGTCAGAAGGAGCCCAAACCCATGTGGAAAAGGGCTACATCGGCCGTAAACGGAACACTTGGCGATGCTCTGGGACGTATGTATGTGGAGAAATATTTCCCGGCAGGCGCCAAGGAACGTATGATTGATATGTTCCATCGGCTTAAACGCGCACTTGGCCGCCGCATTGAGGCGCAGGAGTGGATGAGCGATGAGAGCCGCCGCCTTGCACTGGACAAACTGGATGCGTTCAGTTTCAAGATAGGATACCCCGATAAGTGGCGTGACTACTCAAAGATGGAGATTGACCCCGCAAGGACCCTTTTTGAGAACAGTGCATCCATAAGCCGTTTCTTCTGGAACGATATGGTGGAGCGCAAGTTCAAGAAACCGGTAGACCGCACGGAGTGGTATATGAATCCGCAGGAGATAAACGCCTACTATGATATATCCATCAATGAGATATGTTTCCCCGCAGGCATTCTGCAGTATCCGTTCTTCAGCATGGAGGCCGATGATGCTTTCAATTACGGTGCCATCGGAACAATAATGGGACATGAGATGACCCATGGATTTGATGACGAGGGCCGTCAGTTTGACAAGGAGGGCAATATGTGTAACTGGTGGAGCATAACCGATACGCGCCGTTTCAACCGCCGCGTCAAGGTTTTGGCGGATTGGTTCGGGAGCATGGAGGTGCTGCCCGGCATCAAGGCCAACGGCAAACTCACCCTGGGTGAGAATATTGCCGACCACGGCGGTCTGACAGTGGCCCTTGAGGCATTCCGTGAGGTCTGCGATGATGAGGTCAAGTTGGGCTTTACCCCGCTGCAGCGTTTCTTCATAGCGTATGCCTGTACGTGGGCCGAGAACTGCCGCGACGAGATGGTGTTGCAGCAGACCAAGAGTGATGAACACTCGCTGAGCCGTCTTCGCGTAAACGGCGCACTGCCCCATATTGATGAGTGGTATGAGGCTTTTGGTATAACGGAACAGGATTCTATGTATATTGCACCCCAAAACAGGGTACGCATCTGGTAAATGAAAGAGGGAAGGACCATAGAACTGCTTGCTCCGGCCAAGAATCTGGAGTGCGGCATTGAGGCCATAAAGCATGGCGCCGATGCCGTGTACATAGGTGCCGGACGGTTCGGCGCACGTCAGGCTGCCGGCAACAGCGTGGAGGATATAGCACAGTTGGCCGGTTTTGCCCATTTCTACGGAGCCAGGGTCTATGTGACCGTTAACACTATACTTAAAGACTCTGAGTTGGCCGATGCCGAGAAACTCATATGGCAACTCTATGAGGCCGGGGCAGATGCCCTGCTCATTCAGGATATGGCGGTTTTGCGTATGAAACTGCCACCAATTGCCCTGCATGCAAGCACGCAGTGTGATGTGCGCAGTGCCGATAAGGTGCGTTTTCTGGCAGGTTGCGGGTTTACCCGCGTGGTGTTGGCCCGTGAACTGTCACTTGATGAGATACGCAGCATACATGAGGCCTGTCCCGATGTGGAACTTGAGTGCTTTGTGCACGGTGCACTATGCGTAAGTTACAGCGGACAGTGCTATGCATCGCAGTACTGTTTTGGCCGCAGCGCCAACCGCGGCGAGTGCGCCCAGTTCTGCCGTCTCAAGTTTGACCTGACGGACAGCGATGACAATGTGATTATAAAGGGCAAGCACCTGCTCTCACTCCGTGATATGAACCGCATGGACAGTCTGGAGGAACTTATGGATGCAGGTGTCTGCTCGTTCAAGATAGAGGGCCGTCTCAAGGACGTACAGTACGTAAAGAACGTAACGGCCGCATACAGTCAGGCCATTGATAAGGTCCTGGTACGCAGGCACGAGTTTGTCAGGGCGTCATCGGGCCATAGCGTTGCGCATTTTACTCCCGATGTGAGCCGCAGTTTCAACCGTGGGTTTACTGACTATTTCCTGCACGGACGCACAGATGACATATACTCCTTTGGGACGCCCAAGTCAATAGGCGAGAAGATGGGCCCCGTCAAAGAGGTGGGACGCGGCTGGCTTAAGGTATCCGGATTCAAGGCATTCCACAACGGTGACGGACTCTGTTTCTTTAACCGCAGCGGTGAGCTTGAGGGATACCGCGTAAACCGCGTGGAGGGCAACCGGGTGTTCCTGTTCCTGGAGGGAGCCGATATGCCGTCAATAACTGCCGGCACGGAACTCTACCGCAACTATGACATTGAGTTTGAGAAGGTGCTGTCCAGGGAATCGGCCACAAGAAAGATTGGGGTGGATATCCTTTTTGAGGAGATACCTTCAGGATATCAGGTGACTATGACCGATGAGGACGGCCTTTCGGCTGCAGCATCGGTTGAATGGCAAAAGGAGGATGCCCGCACGCCTCAGGAGGCCAATATCCGTACCCAGCTATCCAAACTGGGAGGCACTGGTTTTGAGGTGCAGAATGTGGATGTCAAACTTGAAGGAGAGCGTTTCATCCCATCATCACTGCTGTCTGACCTGCGCCGTCAGGCTACTGCTGAACTTGAACGTATACGTCTTGAATCATACGTGCGCCCGAGTGCGGGGGCATCGGCCAAAACGTATTATCCTGTCACTCAGTTGACTTACCTGGGTAATGTCATGAACGCTCAGGCCCGCACTTTCTATCATGATCACGGCGTAACGAGTATTGATGATGCTTTTGAGAAGTCTGCTCCTGACAGCGGCGTGATAATGTTCTGCCGCCATTGCATAAGATACGCTTTGGGCATATGTCCCCATCGCGGAAAGAACGGTGGGCCACAGGTAAAGGAACCGCTCTATCTGGAGTCAGCCGACGGCCGACGTTTCCGTCTGCGTTTTAACTGCTCTGATTGCCAAATGGAGATATTATATTGAAAAATCATTTACCTTTGCCGTCAGACTAATTGATCAACCAATTAAATTGAATATTTATGAAAAGATTTGGAAAGATTTTGATGATTGCCGCTCTGGCAACAGTTTCTTACAGCGCATCAGCAGAACTTGAGCCTCAGTGGTCAAAGGGTACCGCAATGATTAACGCAGGTATTGGCGTAGATCCCTTTGGTGGAACAGTTTCAGTTGATTATGTCCTTGTTGACGAATGGTGGAAGGGTCACTTCACCGTTGGTGGTGAGTTTGATTTCAGTGTACCTTACAAGCATGAGACAGCTATCGGTATTACTCCCCGTGCAACATATGGTCTGAATATTACTCCGGAGTTTGAGGTTCATGTAACAGCTCAGACCGGTTTCGGTGTTCGTTCATGGAAATATTGGGATGGAGAGAAGGATGTAAAGACATCTGACAGTTTCATTCTGTGGGGTGGCTTTGCAGGTTGCCGTTACTTCTTCATGGATAATCTGGCTGTATATGCAGAGATTGGTGGAGAAGCATGGTTCCCTGCTCTTCGTGCCGGTATTACATTCATGTTCTGATAACTGATTTTGATCAGATAGAAGGGACGGTTTTTCCGTCCCTTTTTTTATCTTCGCGGTGTTATGAGAAAGTTAGCCTTTGTTTTGCTGCTGACCTTGGCAACAGTTGCCGGTCATGCCCAGAGTACCATAATCAAAGTGTCAATGGACAATGCCATCCAGACCAACGGGGGCCGATGGGAAGGATGGGGCACCAGTCTGTGCTGGTGGGCCAACCGCGTGGGCTACAATGAGACACTCACGCAGAAATCGGCCGACCTGTTCTTTGACGCCCAGAAAGGATTGGGTCTTAACATAATGCGTTATAACGTGGGCGGAGGCGATGACCCCACGCACCACCACATAACACGCACTGACAGCGATGTGCCCGGCTGGATGTACATAGACGCCAACGGAGAGCGCAAGTATGACTATACGGCCGATGCCCGCCAACTGAATGTTGTCAAGGCTGCAATGAAAGCCGCCGGCCAGGATGCCTATCTGGAGATATTCAGCAACTCGCCCCCTTACTTCATGACCAACAGCGGTTGCTCAACCGGAAACTTCAAGGCCGAGGAGAACAACATCAAGGACGATGAGTACGATGACTTTGCCGAGTACATGGCTCATGTAGCCAACTATATGACGCGTAATATGGGGCTCAAGGTTAAGAGCGTATCACCCATGAACGAGCCCAACACCAACTATTGGTCCGCCATGAACTACAAGCAGGAGGGGTGTCACATAGATGCAGGCGAGTCCCAGTCCAAACTTCTTGTGCTGACCAAGGAGGCACTTGGCCGCTACGGACTTAATGACATTGTCTTGACCACCAGCGATGAGACCAACCCTGGCAAGCAGATTGAGGAGATAAAGACCTTGACCCCCGATGCCCGTAAGGCCATAAACCGCATTAGCGTGCATACCTATGGTACCAACAGCATCCGCGAGATGGGTCAACTGGCCAAGGACGAGAAGATAAACCTGTGGATGAGTGAGGTGGACGGCAACGGAACCGCCGGTCAGAATGCCGGTGAGATGGCTGCCGGCCTGTGGCTTGCCGAGAAGATAATCAACGATATTGAGGCCCTGGAACCATCGGCCTGGGTACTCTGGCAGGTAATTGACACCCACATAAGCAAGGAAGGCTATATGGGTCGCCGCGACGGAGGTCCTCTGCGCACACAGGGAGGCTACTGGGGTACCGCCTGCGCCAACCACGACACCGGTGAGATTCTGCTAACCCAGAAGTACTATGCATTCGGCCAGTTCAGCCGCTACATCCGTCCCGGCTCCCAACTGATACTCTGCCCCACAGACCGCCGATCGGGCATCAAAGCCCTTGCCGCAAAAGCCAAAAAGCAGCTGACCATAGTCTGCACCAACGCCACCGCCCAAGACAAGGAAATCAGTCTTGACCTGTCAGACTTCAAGGTAAAAGGCCAGGTAAAACAGATCCGCACCAGCGGCCAGTTTGCCGACGGAGAACACTGGACCGAAACCGACTTAGGCAAAATCAAAGATTCAAATCTGGAAGTAACGTTAAAACCAAACTCAGTTACAACCTTCCAACTCCGCACAAAGTAGCCAAGAGACAATTGGGGACTGTCCCTACTGTGTGCTCTCTCTATTACATCTTTCTAAAAATTAGAATAATATTTTGATTTTTAGAACTTTTCTTATATGTTTGCATCAACTTTAATTACGAACTCGTTAACCATATCATGAAATGAGAATTATTGCTAAGAAAACACTTGTTCTATTCTACCAACAAAACAAAGATGCTGAAACAGCTTTGGAGGATTGGTATGAAAAAACAGAGAAAGCTGAATGGGACAATTTTGCTCAAATTAAAAAGACATTCAATTCAGCTGATTTGGTAGGAAACAATAGAGTGGTTTTTAATATAAAAGGTAACAATTACAGACTTATCGCTTTAGTGTTGTTCAAGATAAAGATGGTTTATATCAGATTTATCGGGACACATGATGAATATGATAAATTGGACGATATAAAAAACATTTAGTATGACAGCAATTGAAAATGAAATACAGTACAAATGCGCAATGGAGCGCATTGAAGAACTGCTTAAGGTAGTTGACAATGATACTCCTGCTAATGATAAGAACAGCATAGAACTTGTTCTTCTTTCAAATCTGGTAGCAGATTATGAAGACATTCACTATCCTGTAGGAAAACCCACATTAGTAGAGATTCTCAAACTGCGAATGTTCGAGATGGGGCTCACTCAGACTAAACTCGCAACACTTCTAGGCATGAACCCCTCAAAAGTCAGTGAAATTCTCTCCGGCAAAAGTGAGCCCACCTTGAAACAGGCCCGAAAAATGTCAGAGGAACTCAATATCAGTCCTAGTGTGGTACTGGGGCTGTAGTATCATTTTACGCCTAATACAAAAGTCGTAACAGAGTTGGGAGCCAGAACGGTTTCCAACTTTTTTTCTTTGATTTTACCAAGGTCAGTTTCGGTCCAGTGTTCTCCGTCGGCAAACTGGCCGCTGGTGCGGATCTGCTTTACGTTGCCTTTTACCTTGAAGTCTGACAGGTCAAGACTGATTTCCTTGTCCTGGGCGGTGGTGTTGGTGCAGACTATGGTGAGTTGCTTCTTATCTTTGGCGGCAAGGGCTTTGATGCCAGATCGGCGCTCTGTGGGGCATAGTATCAGTTGGGAGCCGGGACGGATGTAGCGGGTAAACTGACCCATAGCGTAGTATTTCTGTGTGAGCAGAATCTCGCCGGTATCGTGGTTGGCACAGGCGGTGCCCCAGTAGCCTCCCTGAGTGCGCAGCGGACCTCCGTCGCGGCGGCCTTTGTAGCCCTCCTTGCTGATGTGGGTGTCTATCACCTGCCAGAGCACCCAGGCCGATGGTTCCAGCGCCTGAATATCGGTTATTATCTTCTCGGCAAGCCACAATCCGGCACCCATCTCACCGGCATTCTGGCCGGCGGTGCCGTTACCGTCCACCTCACTCATCCAGAGATTTATCTTCTCGTCCTTAGCCAACTGGCCCATTTCGCGGATGCTGTTTGTGCCGTAGGTATGCACACTGATGCGGTTTATTGCTTTGCGGGCATCAGGAGTAAGAGTCTTTATCTCCTCTATCTGCTTGCCGGGATTGGTCTCATCGCTTGTGGTCAGGATGATGTCCTTCAGTCCGTAACGGTTCAGTGCCTCCTTAGTCAGTACCAGCAGTTTGGACTGGGACTCGCCGGCATCAATATGGCAGCCCTCCTGCTTGTAGTTCATGGCGGGCCAGTAGTTGGTATTGGGCTCGTTCATTGGCGATACACTCTTAACTTTGAGGCCCATCTCACGGGTCATGTAGTTGGCTACGTGCGCCATATACTCGGCAAAGTCATCGTATTCATCGTCCTTTATGTTGTTCTCCTCGGCCTTGAAATTACCGGTTGAGCAGCCGCTGTTGGTCATGAAGTATGGCGGCGAGTTGCTGAATATCTCCAGATAGGCGTCCTGACCTGCAGCCTTCATTGCGGCCTTGACCACATTTAGCTGGCGTGCATCGGCCGTATAATCGTATTTGCGCTCTCCGTTCTCATCAATGTACATCCAGCCGGGAACGTCGCTGT